>Ga0116227_10007006_pt1 | contig 22343 bp, 15 predicted proteins | sample S1TSphgellanicum_FD_89693 | JGI IMG/M metagenome (GOLD analysis project Ga0116227, IMG submission 89693) | Host-associated microbial communities from peat moss isolated from Minnesota, USA - S1T2_Fb - Sphagnum magellanicum MG | ecosystem: Host-associated > Plants > Peat moss > Unclassified...
AAAAAAATACATAAGTTATAGTGTGGAAAAAGGAGGGAGGAAAGTTGTTTGTTGTTTTAGAAAAAAAGGAAGGGATGGGGGAGGGGGGGGGATGGGGGAGGGAGGGGGGGGGGGGGGGGGGGGGGGGGGGGGGGGTCTTGATCAAGGATTCCTATAATTGCAATTGTCAAACATGGAATTATGACACAAAATAAAAGGGTGCGTTGTGTTTCAGGGACTTCATGAACTATCCAAGGTTAGGATATTAAAGGCAAGGCAAGTGCAAGGATAAAAGTACGTAGAATAATAATTCACTTACATGTGGTCTATTAAGGATGATCATGGTACAATATTACCCCTTTGCATTACACCCTCCATGACAATGGCCTACATACTATCATTGTTAAATTTTGTGGTGAACGTGTGTTTGGAAAACAACACAAAAAGTTGTGCCAAGGAAAAGCACAACCAAAGCTTCACAACAAAACACACTTATTAAGTGCAATCACACTAACATAAGCCACAACAAGTGTAATGTATGCTTAGTTCTTCACATTTAAAATTGGTAATTTAATTTGGTGTTGAAAATATTAATTTTAAAAAAATAGTTGGTTCATAATATATCATGGGAACATGTGAATTAATCTAAAATATCCAATGAATATTTTTTTATCAAAAACATTCATTAAACATTGTAACATGTGTTTTTAGCACTAAAAGGATTTATAAATAGACTTCAAAGCTTTTGAAAACCACATATATCTTGAAATATTTTAACATAAAACTTGACATAATAATATGAATTTTTTTGGAAAATTTTGAAGAATTTTAAAAAGATTTTAAATATATATATTTTAAAAATTCCCAAATATCTCACCAAAAGCAATCCCCTAAGTAGGCAGGTGTGGCTGATGTTATCCCATTTGCACCTTTCACATTGATTCAAATGTGGATCATTTAAAAAAAATTCACTAGGAAATCAAGGTGTTTCATCACCTTCACACATGACTTTTCCAATAAAACATGGCTATTATTTATTTGAAGGGTGAAAATAAGATAAAAGGAGTTGGGAAAGCCATTTAGATACTTCCTAAGTAATCTTAAGGGGCTAACATGACAACATGAAATTGGTCAAATAGTGTTGAATCAGTGTTGAATGAAAATGCTTAAGCTATGTTCTTACATTATTTTGTAATGCTAACAAACACTTGCCAAGGTTTTAAAACATGTTGAAAGGTTTTATATTCATTGGATTACTTTCAAACTTATTCAAATGCTTTAGATTGATATATTAAAATGGGTGCATCACAATACAACACACATTTTCAAAATTAATTTGATGTATTAAACTTGAAATCATGTCAAAAAATTGTTGGTTTTAATAATGTTGGCTACTTTTAGGTCATCACTTGACCTTGGAATTTTTGAAAAATTCAAACCATTGAAAAAATGAATAAAATAAATAAGAAAATTTTAGAACATTCCACGATGATAAGGCATGAGAGTTTTTTTCAATGATATTCAACAATTTTTTGGAAGTTGAAGGAATCATGTAGCATTTCACAACAACATACATGTCACATTAGAATGATGCATAAAATGAAAGAACCAAACAATTCCTTAAACATGTGAGAAGCATGGTTATAGCTCCCAAGGGAAACACGAAATGTTAAAATTTTATATTACTTGCATCAAATAAGGGATTGTTAAAGGGTATTATGTAAAGGGAAAATTTTCACCCGACTTATTATTACATTTTTTTAATAAGCATTTATTTAAACCACCTTAAATTTAATTATACTTTTTATTTACATCAAATTTTGATACTCTTTATTTATTTAAAGTTTTATTTTTGTACTTGAAGTTGTGAGAAGTGATGAAGATTCAATCAAACATGGTAAGATAAAGTGAATTAAGACTTTTTTCTTTGGCATACCATATGTACTTAACATCCTCCAACTAAGTAATTGGGAGGTGGTAGAGAAAAATACCCATCTAAAGTTTTTTGAACTTGTGTTTAGTTGTCTTGTTTAATTCCATGTTTTATGTGAAAAAACTAACAAGTTGGAGCCAAAGGCTCAATGAAATTTTTTGATGGTTTTGATGATGTTTCCTGAGGTTTACATAACATACAACCCATCAAATCATAACATGGTCATCACAAAGGATGTTGTTTTGAATGGATCTTTGATGGGTTTTGTAAAGTTATGAAAAGTGCTCAATGGATCAAAACATGGAAACATTTGCATTAGAGTCTCTTGAAGATGAATATGCATTAGATCAACCTTAAGGGGGCAAGTACGATTGGGTGGTACCTAAGGAACATCACATCTTCACTTTGTTAAACCCATCAAACTTTAAGAAAATGAAGGACACACATAGGAAAAAAATATTGTTCAAAATCTTTTATGAATAAATTCTTATGTCTTGTAATATTTGAAAAACTAATTGGATCAACAAAAAAAAGAATTTGACTATGGACAATGAATGCATAAGGAAAAAATCCCAATAATGTAACATAAGGGGTTCTTTTGGTTATGAAGACAAAAGACATGTATGCATTTTTTGGGTTTTTTTTTCTTAGAGTCTAATTTCTAAGATTATTTCAAATTCCTATATATTTGATTTTTCAAATAGGTATTTGATTGGGGGTTTCACTATAAGTCTCCAATTTTTAAAGGTCAAAAAAAAAATCTTGAGGGGCCATGGATGTAAAGATTTTATATATATATATATATATATAAATATATATATATATATATATATATATATATATATATATATATATATATATATATATATATATATTATTAATGATTATTAGGGCCCATACCCTTTGGTTTGTAATGGGTAAACATGGAAAAAAAAATTTGTGTAAGGGCATTTAAAGATAAGAGGTCAATAATCAAATTATCAATACATAATATGTGTTTAAGTGGTTGTTATTTTTCACAAGTTTGTGCATAGGTGGAAAAAACATAGCCGACATGCAACAAGCCAATAGTCAAATAAATAAATAAATAAATAATTGTGAAATATAATTGGGTTAAACTTTACTTTGATTTTGGAAAGGTAATTTTTAGAGTAGTATCAACCATTCATACTTGCCCTTTGAACATATTGGCAACCTTGAGGTTGTGGAACTAGATGTGAAATTGGGAGATGACAATTTGCCACCTACCACTAATGGTATTTTTTCTCCTCCAAGAATAGATTGATAATGTATTAGGTCATAACAATTTCTAGTCTTGGAATGTGTTCAAAGTGGATTCAATGAACATGTTCTATGCACCTAATTATATTTACATGTTTGAAGTGTCGAAGCATGACCCAACCATATATGAAGAAGTAATAATTGATTTGAAAGATGGATGGTTGGAATGCAATAATAACATGATTCTGTAATCATGAACATCACCTAGAAATTGCAATCTAATTTTCCAAAAGCAAAATGTTTTATCATTAGTAATTGAATGTTCAACAACAACACTAATAATTGATGGTTTTTTGGAGAATTCAAATTGAAAATCACGATTGCAACACATGGTTTGTGTTTATTGTAATAAGTGATTTTAAGAAACATTCACACCAATAGTAAAATTGGCCATAGGGTGAAAGCACATGACACTATCCATAAAATGTTATCACAAAACAATTTTGTCAAGATTTTGAAATTTGAAATATGGCCATGTGATTAAATAAAAATGATTAAAATAATAAAGGACTCGACATTACATTGTTATATCTACTATAATCACATTGTATGAAGTTTTTGAATAATTTTTAGATTGCCATAACATAATGGACCTTTTAAGAAGTACCAAAAAATTTGTAATGGTCCATAATTGATGAATATGAACTTCATGCACCTTCATATAATGTTTTTTATTGAATAAAGGAATCAATGACAATATGGAGCATTAACATCGTTTTTAAGGAAGATTTTAAAAGAGGATTTGGATAACCAAATTTTTTTATGCACTTTGAATTATAGTTTTTTCCTCATTAAATCCTTTCTTTAGCGAATATAATAATTTAGAAGCTCATATTTCAAATTTAAGTTCTCCATAAAATGAACTACATTTGGAATTTTTTTGATAATGAAATTCTAATGATAACTTACAAAATGATATGTGATTCAAAATATCTTACCTTCACATTGCCTTTGTAATGTTAATTTAGGTGATTATGAACTTCCATATGTGCTTAAAATTTGTTACACCTTATTGTGCTTTCACCCCATTATATGAACATTCATGGCATTGGATTCTTAATGCAATTGAATAATTAAACAACTTGATGTTTGTTTAATTTATTAAAAGATAGAACTATGATAACTTAGGTGTTCATGATACAACCAGAGGGCTTTGACATTTTAGAAAGTGAGCACCAAATTTGTAGGTTAAAAAATGCACTCATGGATTGTGACAAACATCCATGGCTTGATATTCTAACATCAACTTTTTTTTCCATTGTCATGGATTGCAACAAAGTGATGTTGATCATAATCTGTATTGTAATATATCTTGTGATGAACTATACATAATATTAAACCTATATGTAGATGATGTGTTGTTCATAAGGAATGGTATCTTTAAGATGATTGACTTTTTAAAAAAGTTAGAAAGGAATTATGAAATCTCATGTCTTGGCACCATAGGTCTTTACAATGAGGTTTACTTTCTATATTTACTTGAAGGGACCATGTTGGTCTAACAATAATATGCCAAAACAATATTAGAAGGGTTATAGATGATAAATTGTAACTTGTTGCAACTCCTACATGTCAAAGAGGTTGCACAATTCTCCTTATGCATAGAGTTAGAACCAACATATGTCACAAAATATTGAAGTTTAATTGGAAGTCTAATCTAGTTATATAATCACATGACTAAACCTCTTTTATTCAACTAGTAGTTTAAGTAGGTTTGTATTTACACCACATGATGAGCTCACATGGTTGTGGCCAAAAGAATCTTGAGATATATAAAGGGAATCATGGATTACATAATCTTATTCCTCCCAATGAAGAAATTTGAGTTAGTTTTTTATGTAGATGCAAATTGGGTGAGGGATTTAGACAAGTGCGAGTTAACCACATGGTTGATATTCAAACAACAAAACTACTCGATGATATGGAGTAGTCAACTACAATCAATTGTAGATCTTTTCAACATAGAGGTAGAATATTGAGCACTCACCAATGACTAGAGAAATCATTATTTAATAAATTGAAGATTGGAGGTCATGAACCAACATTGTTACTTGTGACAATCAAAGTGTTGTGAGGTTAGTAAAGAATTTGGTTATGCATGCTAGGACGAAGCATATCAAACTACAAAAATCACTTCATGCGAGGTGTGAGAGGGAGAAATTGAAGTTACATACATTCCCATTACAAAGAAGCGTGCAAACATCCTTAGGAAACCTTTGGGTAGACTTAGATTTGTAGAAAGAAGAGACCAAATAAATGTTTTCAATAGGCATGAATTTCATGCAACTATTGGAATCTGAACTATTCATCTGCATAGTTAGATGCTCATTACAGTGCCTTCCTTACCTTCGCTCAACTTTTCTAAACTATGGTAGTCTTCTCTTTCCTCACCAAGAACCTTCCTCAATAAGAATGGATACAAATCTAGGTTAGCTACTTGTAGGGTCTCTAGAGTATAATCTTTGTTTTCTTGTAGAATTTCACTACATATTTCATCGATGAAAATTTCTAGTAAAGTAGTGCTACCATTGAGGAGTAATATTCATAACAAGCTATTTTTCCTCCACAATTTTGAAGACACAATCACAAAGCCACTAGGCTACAACAGTACCACTATCATTGAGTGGGGGGTGCACGGCAAAGAATACAATGCTACTCATGAACTGTCAAAGTCAAAAAGTGTGATTATACAAAGGCAAGCAAAAGTTCATTATATCACTTGCCTTCATCCCACTACACTTCTTGGTGTGAGAGGAGACCATGAATTCAGATACCAATTTCTTATGTGGTTGTGTTTCTTAATGACATCTTGCATGTGCAAGGCCTTCAAATTTCTTTTCCAATTCTCAACAAATTTGTGAATGTAGAACTAAGAGTATTTAACAAGGAGGAAGATGAAACATCTTGAAGAGATCTCTGGACACTGCAACTATTGTGGGAAAGCAGGCCATTAGGTGTTTTGACTTTAAGAAGAGAGGCTGTCATTCAAAAGCTGGAAGCAAATAAGAGGAATAAACTGAAGGCCAAAGGAATTTCTCAAGGGAATGATCTGCATGGTCAAGGGCCAGGCTAGTCCACTCTAGTCCAGCAAAATGCTGTCTCATTGACCAAGTTATGGTTTCCAGTTCCTGCCTTGCCCTTCTAACTAGGAGGATTTTTGGAACCCGTGCTAGCTCAAGAACAAGACTTGTCATGGAAGATTACTTGTCTGCTTTAGAATCCAGGGAGTGGGATTCAGGCCGTTTTCAGAATATTCAACCACCCAACAATTTAAAGCAGCTATGTTCTTCTAAGCTATATGCAATCTAATTCACTCTTAACCAATCTGTCTATCCAGCTTCCTTCAAACATAGAGTTGATGAAAACATCTCGCTGTGCCCCTCTTGAAGACAGATTATAATTGCTACAGAAATTGCACCTAATAAGTTGGACCACATCTTCCAAAATCCACAACTATCACAGAGGTACAAGAAATCTATGCAAGTAGACAAATACACTACCTCCGTTTTCTGTGGGGCTTGTCCTCATTCTGATGATCACGACCATGAACATGCTCTTTACCATGGAAAGCCAATCCTGTGTGGTCCCTGTGTGGCTGATCTCTGTCAGACTTCTCTCCACCATTTCTGCGAGTATCAGGTCTTTCAGTATCTTGTCTACCCTGATCTTCAGAGAACCCCCTTCTCTCCTGCCCTGCTTCCCTCTTGCTCCCTTTTTCATTCTCTTTCTCATATTGTCTGCCTTTGCTGCCATCACCTCGACTTCGATGTGTGTCTCTTTCATCTGTAACTTGGTCTCTCTGAGACCTACTTTCAAGTCTACCAGCCTTCCGCTCAGACATCTGACCTTGTACACTTCTGCTGCCTTTCAGTTCTGGTGTCTCCCTATCCCCCTGATCATGGCCATCCCTCTCTCTGTCCTTGCCCCCACCCTGATCAGAATCCCTGTCCTCCCTATGCTTGCCATTCTTTGCTCTATTTCTTTCTCTTAGCTCCAAACCTCTAGTATCTTCATGATATCTTTCATACCTTTCTTGTCCATTGTCATGGCGAGTCCTCTCAATGATTCTCTCCTTTCTGTCAGTGAATGCACCATGGCTTCGACTTGAAACTTCAAAGCCTTCACGCCATTGAGCTTCCTCCCTGTCATCTTCATCTACTGGTTCTCTCCAGTTTTCTCTTTTCCGCTTCAAGTCTTCTTGATGACTGTCTCTACCACTCTCATGTCTACTGTGATGTTGGAGCCTCTCTGCATCTCTGTCATGTCTACTGTCTCGATGCTGTCTCTCACCATCCCTATCAAATTTGCTGTCTTTATAATGCAACCCAGTGTCTCTCTCATGTGTTTTGTGCTCATGATGCCTCCCAATATCTCTTTCATGTCTGCTATCTCGGTGGAACCTCTCTCTATCCCTTTCCATTCTCCCACCATCCTGTTCCCCTAGCCCTTGTGAATGATTGATTGCACTATTTCGCCTGTCTTCCTTATCACTATTCCTGGCACCTTTATCTGGGAGCCCAGCGCTCACAGATGAATGCCTTGCATGAGACCTTGATTCATGAGCACCACCTTCCTCCTCAAACACCATATCATACCTACAACAGACAGTTGCAAGTGCGTAAATCTCTTTGGCTTTAAAAGGTGCTTAATATAAAAGCAGTTAAACAATCAATACTTTGGATTTTGACACTTTCAGGAGTAGCTAGAAACCTTGTCCTCATGTTCCCATGTTGCCCATCTGTGTCCTTGATGGAATACTTGGGTCGCTCAGGCACACCTTCATCCTTTTGTGAGCCATCATTCGGGCATTCTTTTGCAAAATGCCCTTCCTCTCCGCACTTGAAACAGCCCCGCCCTTTACCTTGATTTCCAGGTGCAAAGTTCACTCCTAATGGATACCATAGATCCAACCTCAACATCAACATACTGAAATGCAATAAATATTGTCAAATTGGTGTGGCTCTCATCAGTTTTCTCATAGCTCTACATTTCTTTCTCTACCTGGATTCCACTCTGTGGTGTAACTTGGGTTTGCATACACCCACTTGAACATTCAGGACACCAACCTAATGAAAGTCAGATGTACAATCTAACCAGGTGTTTGGTCCTGTCTTGGTTTTATGGGCCATACTTGGAGATAGTGTGCCATAAAAGTTTAATCCACGAACAGGAAGAAGTCAATAATGGTGGGACTGAGAAGTTTAAAGCATGAACCATTACAAAAGAAGAAAGCCTTTGAAGTTAAAACCTCTGTATGCAAGTGCCACATAAAGTTAAGGCCAGCGATACCAAATAATATTATTGGCATCTATGTAGGAATGAAGATAAATGGTCATTGATCTTGCTTCCAAAGTGTCTGTAGGCTGTTTGTATTTAGAGTAAGACCTACTTGTCCACTGCAGTATACAGATAAGGTGCATCAGGTTCAGTCATGCAAGCCACTGACCTTCACCACTGCTTTTTGTGCCAAACTTTCGGTAACGATTCCACAGACGTGACACACTCTGGCTGAAGTCTACATGGATACGACGGTCATCTATCAACACATTGTCCATCTGCACCAGTCATTGTATATTTTTGTAAGCAGCACAATTCCATTTTACATTTGATAAACAGAATAGTTCCAGCTGTGACATTTGTGTGTCCTCATAACAATGACTTCCTCAGAACATTATGTTGAAGCAGCTTTCAGTAAGGGTCCAGAGTGTAGGCATTCAACCTTGCAGTATGCAGCCTCACAGCCCTCTTGTGAATCAAACTCTGCACAACCCAAACGAAAACACCAGAAATCAGATAGAGGTGAGCTTGCTGTTTTATCTGAATATTTTGTGTCCATCTCACAACTTGCAAATATATCTAACTTCTATGGAGTTCCTTTCTCATGGCTCTTAATTGCCTTTTGAATTGGTATTGCATTTCATTGTCCTGAGAAGACATGCAAGAGTAAACAACCATAAAGATACATGAACTCAGGTCAATCCAACTGCCTTGTACAGCCTAATAGCCTAAGACTTCCATATATTCAACATCCAATGAAAAGGATAGCTATGTGCAAGTGATGCAAATGAATACAGTGGAAATAATGCTTAAACTAAGGACATAGGAAACAATGTATAGCAACTCCTGAACACTCACCAATGAACGCATAGCATAAGCTGTCCCCTGTTTTGTAGTCCCGAATAATGTCAGCTCTGAGAAATAAGATGTACACATCGGCCATAAAATATCAGCACATACATGATGTTGTGAATGCAATCACAGAACAACCCATCCATGAATATCAAACATATTGAAAGACTAGTACAATTGTACAAAGTATACATGTGTACACAAACTATCCCACTGCTGTACAATGATCTTATGGTGGCAGTCAGTTCAATCTGAGACTGCTTAAAGTGTATGCTTCTACCCCATTATCTTATTCACCTCAGGCTTTCCAATCTTGTCCATCTGTCCACAAGACTAGTAAGGCAATGCACTTACGAAATGACTTTGCCAAATCGCCCAAAAATAATCTCAAGATCACCCTCCTGCACACAAAACCCCAACATTTCAATGGGAATAACAAAAAGATGACACAACCCAGTCACATCTTGTGCCAAAGTCTACAGATCCCTCTTGGACCCTCACCTTGAGTGTGCAACACTCCAAGAAGAGCTTGAAGGCTGTATATGAGTTTACCTCAGTGACAGGGTTGAGTTTACACACAAACAGCACATTCTCAGGAGGCTTCAACTCTGCATCTGGGATATCTCCGATCTGTAAGGTACACCTCACCCTCACTAATGTCAAAATGCTGATCTCGGCTGCCAGTAAGCAACTCTTATTGCAAATGCAAATTCTACCCATAGCACCATCAGCTCAATCCCACACAAGTGGTCAGTGGCAAATTTCAAGAAAAGGAAAACCAAGAGAAGTGTCTTTACTGATGAATTCAGTAAGAGGAGATACTTTTCAGTGCCAGGAGATGTGGTCAAGTCACCAACTGGGTAGATATAGAGATAGCAGGAATGAAGTACAATACCATTTCCAAGACCACAGCACGTGACTGTGCCTCCTTCCTGCGTAATGTGATATCAAGTTCCTCTGGGTCTATTAACTGATCCATAGGGACCCAGTCATCTTCCAAACGCACTTCCTCACCCTGTCAATCACAATACACACCGTTTGAGAGAACACAAATCTATTACACAAGACAAAAGCAATCACTATACTTACTTTCTGATCTGCACTCAAGGTTGCTAGCATGGCAAAACCCTAGGATAATGGTGTTCAGAATTTCTGTGTAGTGACGTCACAGGACTTTCCCTAGATTATAGAGGCCCAATAAACAAAGACCAAAGTTCTCCAATCTCTGTGTGTGTGAAGGGGATCCATGGCTACAATGACTATGGTGAGCATCAAGTATTTGTAACATGTGAGCAGTCTACGTATCAGATTTGAAGGACCATGGTGAGCAATAAAACAGGCACACTAGTCAATGTTATTGGAAGTAAGACACTAAGACCAGGACAACAGGCATTCATGGCTGTGCACTATGATCAGGCCCATCCCATCAGGCCCACAAAACTTCCAAACGACTACAGACATAAAATATCATGTTTCAGGTTAGGCCTTAGAAGGAGAACTTACTGCTGAGGGAGGCTTCAACTCTGGTGATCTGTCGGGGATCATCTCAGCAAGGCCAGCAGGATCATCAAATGGGTCATCCAATATATGGGTGTGCTTTATTCTGCACAAAATACCAATTTCCCTTGAGTGTCTGAAATTTTTACTCAGTTTCTTGACTCCCTGGGTTAGGAATTCACATTTGGTTTGTAAGTTTGATGAACCAGAACCAGGCTTTTCAAATCTTCAAACACACTAAATCCAATTTTGCTGGTCATATTGATGAAGCATGAAGTATACCGAATGTTTTTGTAAGGCTTATGATTCTCATCCACAAATGCCTCATTGATTCTCATGAGTGTGTCTAATCCCTCTGCTACCTCCCCAAATACCTGCAGTCCCCCACCATTTTTCATTATAAGGTACAGTGGGATTCTTTGAACAAAATGCACAATTTTTTTTGTCATAGTTGTAGGAAAGTTTCAACTTTGCTGCCAAAATCATGCAAAGCCGCTAACCGTATGTTTTCCATCAAGGTAGTCCAACTCAGCTCGGGTTGTGAAATAAAACTGCAACATGAGCACAAAAGACACCAAGGTTTCTGAGATATTTGTGAGAAGTTGCAAGCAATTCAACACTCTAAATGTGCAAAAAGAGCAAGAGAGAGGACACATGAACTGAGAATAAAGTCATCAAAGAGACCATCCTGACAACCAATCAAACACAAGAAAATGAAGTCCACAAATGGAACAATATAACTAGAGGGATTCAGTTTATGTTGTGAGTGAGCTGCTACTGACTTTGGAACCATGAACATAAAATCATGGAAATGAATTCACTCTGAGCCAAACTCACAACTCATGGAACTGACAAACACAGGAGAAAGAGAAAGATGAAAAACCTGGGATGCATTTGCATTCTCACCAGCACTGGCCATAGCCACCATACCCACTTTATCATGCTTCAACTTTGGATGGAATTCATCATCAAAACACCTTGCTTGCTCCCCATACAAAAACCTGCAAATCAAAGTTACCACTCAAAAACATGTCCTGCAGATGCACAATCTGAAGAAATATTCAAACAGCACTGAGCAGTTCAAGCATTGCCTGCTTGTGGTAGCAGTTAACAAACTTTCCCTTGAAAAACTCTCGTACATAACACTGCTGGACTTTGGAGCTATGGTATTCTTGCTGGTAATCTACTGCCCATTCATATGGCACACATGCACCTATGACCAATGAGATGCAGATCTGCAGATTGATTACTAGCCATCAAACATTCAGCTACTTGCATCGGAGCACAGCAACTCTATTCTGGGTGCATTAATTCACAATTTGGTCATTGATTGAAAACAGAAAACCCATCTTCCTAGGGTTAGGGTTTGGAGATGATGCAATACAAGATGATCAAAATTCCACCAGGCTGTTCAAGTGTTAATGGCTTTCACTGCTTCTGCCTTGGCTGTTTAATGAGATGAACGGCAACAGCTTCGAAATGAGGACTTACTTATAAATGGAGTCCCCCCCCGAGCCTGTTCCAGTCGGGTCGCCAGTTTGGGCAATGAAGTCCTTTTGTACAGAGTGGAACAAACAGTTGTTGTAGTACTTTATTCTGTTGCATCATGGAAGAGACACAGAGCTACCATAAGTTGCACGATATGCAGAACGTGCCGAGAAGCATCTCTACTCCGAACTTTAGGTCAAGATCCTACGCAAACGAACTTGTCGTCAAGCAATGGGTGTAGGATCCGAAACCGAGTTCTGGGGAAAGAGAGAAGGAGCTCACTTGCAAAGCTTGAGGAAGTTTTTCGTGGCTAGAGGACAAAGATCAGTGAACAAATCTATCACCATGTCACCCACGCTGGTGTTCACCAACACCGCCATTTCTGTATCACTTGACAGCACCGAGTAAATTTGTAGTTGCTAGGATCTCCGTTTCACTCCTTCGCCACCAGTTTCTGAACTGCAACAATTGCAACCTTTTCGAATCGCAAGCAATATGAGCTCTTGCTTCCTGAACCCCTTGTCATCTAGTGCAAACATCTCGAGGGGAATTGCTCTCCGGATTCCTCTTGGTCTGCAAACTGTGCAAGGCACGATAAACCCTAATTTCTCCAACCCTATAATAGGTTCGTCGTCGATGCTCTTGGGTGTCCCCCTGGCGCTCTTTCTTGTAACAGCTTTGGAGTTTGGACCATAGGCCGGTGAGCGAACACTTAAGAAAGCAAAACAAGATCAAATCCTCACACATTGTTCCTCTGTTTCTGAAGCTCAAAGAACATTTGTAGCCCTCCACTTAGCACTTCCAATCCTGCAAAAATTTCTGCATTCAATAAAGGAATGGGGAAGATATGGGGTGTTTGGTGTAAGGGGGTTCAATGTTACTTTATGAATGAATTGTTTTTGAGCTTACAATCTTTGATGTTGCATCTTTGCTTTTGGAATTCAAAGAAGTTTTGTAAAGCCCTAGTTGATGCACCCATCTGGTTTTAAATCACTCAAAACAGATTAATAATGAGCAAGATATGGGGCCAGAACTAGAGATGGGTTTAGATCTATTTTTTCAAAAGATTTGAAACAAAATATCACTCATCCTCTTCCTATGTTTTCTATGTTCACTCATCCTCTTCCTATGTTTTCTATGTTGCTTCTTTACTTTGAGCTCAAAGAACATTTGTAGCCCTCCTTGCAAGTCCAATGACACAAAAATCACTTGATTTGGTTAAGGATTGAGAAAATATTGAAATGTGTTCAATGATCAGTATGTGTTGATGATGGGTGATTCTACCCTATATGTCCACATTTGAAATTGTATAGAGCTATAAACTTTTGGAGACAATAACTTCAAATTTTCGCGATTGTTGATGCATTTGCTTATATTACCATGTTTGTATTGAAATATTCTATTATTATACTTGAACAATCCACAAACATTTTTTCTACAAATTTTAAAGAATTGAATTAAAATGATCTGTTAGTATTTTAGGTGTTTTATGAGTTGCAATTATGTGCAATGATTCATGAGTACTATCATTAAAAGTTGCAAAGATGAATTTGTTATTAAAAGTTATTTTGAAATTGAGATAGTTTTGTTGTAAACAATCATTGTCCAATGTTGATGACAATAAGATAAAATGTTAATCTTTATTGATAATGCATTATGAATTTGTTTGTTTGCATTAATGTAATTTATTCTTGTTTCATTTAAATAAAGAATGTAAGATGTTAGTAAGTTTTTTAAATGTAATTTTAAAAATTGTGTATTTAAAGATTGTACAAGTGTATTTTTAGTTCACTATGATTTAAAAGAAATAATTGACAATTTGTATGAATCATATGTTTTAAAATGAGACATTTTTTCTTGAACAATAAGGTTAATTTGGAATTTTTTATTTGACAATGGAGAAAGAATATATAGATTTTTTTGGAACACATTCTATAATGTTGTGTATAGGAAACTATGTTTTGTTATGTCAATTGGATCAAATGCTAAATGATTTGAGAATTAAATTCTATGCGTGATGTATATAGTGTGTTACATTTAGTTGAATTGAAAATTATATCCTTGTGATGATATGAAAAGAATTGTCATCTATTTGTATTTCAATTATTTTATCTTTTATTTAATTAACTATAATGTTATCTCCTTTTCAATCATCCTCAAATACCTCACTAACATATGTATTCATTGCATATGAAACAAGATTGTCATTCAACTCATGTTTAATGTGCATATAATTGTTTTGCTCGTGCCCATTTGTGATAATATATTTCATGTTGTTGGATTCACACCAATGTGGAGAAAAAATACCACAAGCAATTTGATGAAAATCAACTGTTAATATTTACAACAACATATTATCTTAAGGGGAAATTAAATGCAATTCAAACAATATGTTGGTGTTGACAAGATACATTTGGCCAATTTCTAAATTTTGTTAGTTTCTTTACCTATTGAAGTTAATTTCTATGATGTTAACTACTAAAGTATAGAACAAAATGGAAACATATTGACAATTAACTAGTTATTAATTTGGAAGTTGATTTAGTGTGAAGGTCTTCATTCCTCGTAAGAAGGGGGAGAAAGAAATGAGACAAGCTATTGCATGAGCCTAAAACCTAAAGCTTAGAGTTGGAACTTGGGATGGTAAAATGCCTTTTCCTTTATACAAATGCAAGTAAAACCCAAGAATTTAACTACAAAATAAATGTATACATGTAAATCTAGGAGCAAACATGGGGATGAATGTAAGCATTCATCTTCATTATGAATGAATGCTTTTTTCATTTATCTAATGTATGGATGAAAAAAATTAATTCAATTTACATGTTTTTAATATATAAAACTTCCATCATAATTATGGATGAATGTTTTATTTTATCATTAAATTCTTATTAATGATTTTTTCTCTCCTAATTTTAATTAACTAGAACTTCATGAAACACAATTTAATTCTATATGATATAACATTTGTTGAGTAATATAATATAAATTCCATTATAAATTTATTTGATGTCTATGGTTTAAAATCTCATTATTTTCAATATGTTTTAATTATATTATTATCATCATGCTAACATCCACCCCATGGTTGTTTTAACGAAATAATTTTAATTAAGTTAAATGTTTTTGGGTAAATTGACCCAATGTAGTTGATGACAATGGGTTTTTTTTAATTTCCAAAGGTGGCACAATTTCCTTCAAACCTATTTATAAGTGTTGTGGACAACGATAGGGGATTTTTTTTCATTATTCTTCAAGGGTGTCATAACTTTTGTCAAATCTAACTAATGTTGTTAATAATGATGGGTTTTGAATGTTTTAGATATTTTTAAACTACCTATTGTTATTGATGACAATGAGTTTTTGAAATGAACTAAAATTTAATTTCAATGCCTTAATTAGTTTTTTTCAAACAATATATTCTCATAGATGAAATTGGGGTTATTTTTAATAATTATTTATTTTCAAGGTGCCTTAATTTTTCATAAAGTCATATATATAATGTTGTTGACAACAATGGGGGGGGGTAAACATTCATCCCATGCCAACATTTTTTTAATTACTTAACATTGTTGATGAAAATGAATTTTTAAACAAAATTTTAAAAATTATTTTGGTCCCATCATCATATTTTCCCCTATAATCACATTATCCATCATTATTAAATGACATTCAAGTTTGAATTATTAATATTTGGACAAAAAATGAAGATGTATATAAATAATTTTAAATTTATTTATCTTCCAATCATGGATGAATTCATCCAATGACTTATTTATTTAATCCAATTCATAAATGAAATTCATCCATATGAAATCATTCATCTATGGACACATTCATCCATGTAGGTGAATTAAAATCACATGAAGATTTAAGTTATAAGCTCTAAATTCAAGCTTTATGCTCATCCATAAGCCTTCCTTAGAAAAAAATCAATTTAGAACCTTTTGGAAAAAGGATGGATAAAACTATAAAGATAATAATAAGGACAAATTGTTAGAAGGATGAACAAACATAATAACCTTAATGTTTAACACCCCCTTTCAACCTCTAACGAGTAATTTAACCATTTTGAAACATAGATCAAATAGGATGGCACAATTCAGGCCTTAAATGGAGACCTTAAGAAGGTTTTGGCAAAGTTTGATGTCTTCTTATTCTCTTGTTTTTTTTTAGATTACAACAATATGTAAGGTGTCATAGGTAAAAATATTCATATTACTGGTCCCAAATATGGAGCCAAAAATGAAAGGAATAAAGTGGTTCCAAAAAGAAGAAGTTATTTTTTTAGTTGGCAATGTCTTGTTGGTCCTCTTTTTCCTAGACCTTTATATAAACTTGTACTTTGGAGTTTGTGGCCTAAAGTGCCCAAGGTGGAAACATTCTACAACTTCAGACCTCTAAGACTTGTTTGCATGTGGTGGAAAAAGTTGGTTGATGTTTCAACAGTGTGGCAAGCAAGACAAAGAGAATTAAAGGAAGGATTATGTTGGTGTTACAAACAATGATTAAACAATTTCACGAAGGAAGAAAAATACAACATGGAGTGTTGGTTTTCTCATTGAGCAAGATGCGACAATTTTTTTCTTTTATGTTGCTATCCCCATTAGGTCTTTACATTACAATTTTTTTTTTCCCCTAGAGCTTTTGTGAGTATGTTGGCTAGTTATTTTGCAAATGGGATAAAGATGACCTTGATTTGTCTTCTTTTTGTACATTGCTATATGTACTTGAGGTGGATGGCAAAGTGTTTGGTCTTGGAGTGGTACATTGGTCCTTAGTAATCTTGATGCAATTTTTGTTGTCATAATGTATGGGTATGGTTGATACATTGGTCATGCCAAGTTCAACAAGTCAAGGAGCCATTTTCCTTTTATTGCGCTTCCATGAATGTTATGGGTTTAGACTTTATAGACAATAGGGCCACATAATTTTGTTTTTTGCTACTCTAGGTGACTAAGGTTCCTCTTAATGCAAAGAAATACCCTCCAATTGATTTTCTAAAATCTTCATCTCTTCTTCAATCTATGTTAGTAAATTTGGTGAAGCTTGCTCCCTTTTTGTAGAATAACCATGTGTTGATGATCCCTTTAAGGTACCAAAATTCAATAACTTTTAGATGGGATTCTTGAAATTTCTACATGTATCTATTCACAAGGTTTATTGTGAATGCAATGTCAAATCTTGTGTTTGCAAAAAATATTAATTTACCAACCAAGCTTTTGTAGGGGGATTCATGTCAAGTTGTAGCTTCAAGCTTTCAACCAATGGAATGTTAAAAGGATTGTAGTTTAACATGCCAAATTTAGTAAGTAGGCTTGTACTAAATGATCTTTGATGAAGAAATATTCCATGAGGCCCTTGTTTGAACTCAAGCCCTAGGTATCTTGAGGTTAAACTTAAGTCTAACATCTTGAATTGATTTTTTAATATTACTTTGATCCAATTGACATTAGTTATGTTATTGCTAGTGATGTGAAGGTCATTTATGTAAATAATCACATGGAGTGATTGTTTTTGGTTCTTCAATTGGTATAAATTTCTATCTTTGATGTTCTTGTTTAATCCTTGACTTGCTAAGTAAGTGTCGACTCTCTAAGTAAGTGTCGATTCTTTCAAGCCAAGCCTTTAGAGCTTACTTAAATCCATATAGGGTTTTGTTGAGGTTATAAACCAATCCTCATTGTCCTTGGTTGACAAATCCTAGGGGTGGTTGTATGTAAACTTTTTGTTCAATCTTTTCATCTTTTCCAACCAAAGTTCTTTTCATAAATACTTCATCCAATTTGTCCCTTCTAGTTCTAAGAACATTAATGTATGCTTTTGTTCCAAAAACTTTGAAACTTTTCAAAAAAAATTTTTTTTTTGGAAAAACCTTCTGAAGGTGTTTTTTTGGTCAAATGCCTTTGATGGCCTTTTGTTCAACAAGTAGCATGTTGAGTGTACTAGTTCAACTTAGAAAGCTTTGGGAAGGTCTCTTTCTATTATGCATCTTGTAGTTTCTAGAAGTGTGTAATTTCAATGTTCAACAATTCCATTTTGTCAAGGTGAATAAGTTTGTATAAACTCCCTTTTTATCCCTTTTTAATTGCAGAATTTAGTGAATTTTGCAAAGTTGAATTCACCTCCATTATCAGATCCAAGAATTTTTATCCTTCTCTTAATTTTTTATTCAATAAAGCTTTAAATTCCTAAAACATTTTTCAAAGCTTGATCTTAGTTCCTAAAAGTTTTGATCCACATCATCACGCTCTTATAATTTATAAAGGTTATGAAATATTTGGCTCCTCCAATTGACTTGGTAATGAAGGCCCCATAAATTTCAGTCTATACAAGATCAAAAATTCTTATATTATCCATTCACAAAATTTTCAATCTTTTTTTTATCATTTCCTTTTAAGACATATTTCATAAGCGAATTGTATTATAAAAAACTTGGGTATGCCTAAATCCCTTTATTTGTTTGTGAGATTGGGCAATGTTTCATAGTTCAAGTGGTTTAATTTGTGGTGTCAAATGATGGTTTTAGTTATGGTTGGATTAAATGATGCATTAGGGTTGTTAAAGATGATGTTTATTTTTTAGTTCAAATAAGGTTTTGGTCCAACTTGTGAAGACTTTTCACATTTACTCTAGTGCATTTTAGGACAATTGGTTTCATTTTTATGTTTTTGACTAAACATGTGTTGGAAGAAAGAAAACATTAAATCCAGAATCAACAATAGTTCCTATTAACATCAATTTTTTTTAATGTTTGGTACATGGAAAATCTTAGATATATGCTTTATTTATCCAATTTTGAATTTTGCAATTGTGTTTCAATCTCCAACTACATGGTGGCTTTTATCAAAGGCACGAAGATCCATAAGAACAAAGGATAAAAGAAAGGCCTAAGTTTAACTTTCTAACAAAGAACAACAAAGATTATGTGATTAAAAAATAAAAACACAAAAACGAAAAACAAGAACATGAGATGTGCAAAACAAACGTGAAAACAAATATGTATTATGTTAACATAAACAAACATGAACATGAAAAAAACATAACAAGGTTATGGTGTAGGATCGTGTTTAAAACTGGTGTTGAATAAATTAAAGGAAATGAGGGGTCTTACTTATATTTATATCCCTTGAGGACCTAGTTCAAAGAAGTTTCTAAGGAGGTTTCTATGTATGCATTGAGTAAAGAAGCTTTTTGAAAACCTTCTTAATTAAAAATTAACTATAAATTAATTGAAATTTAATTGGGACTTAATTAAAAGTCAATTAGGAATTAACTAGAGTTGATTGAAACTTAATTAAAAGTTAATTAAGATTTAATTGGGAGTTAATTGAAAGTTAATTTTGAGTTAACTAGGATTTAACTCAAAGTTGACTGGGAATTAATTAGGAGTTAACTTGGACTTAACTAATTTAGTTAAAATTTAACTATAGTGAATTAAAAATAAACTTAAAGTGAATTATGAATTAAGTAGAAATGAACTAAAACTTCACTGAAAGTTAATTAAATGTGAACTGAAATTAAATTAAAAATTAAGTACATGGATGAACATTCAAATGAATGAACTCCATGGCATTGACATCTATGAAAACTTTTTCCTCATAAATGTAATAGTTATGGTGTTTTGGTGGGGTGATTTATGTAGGGAGACTAAAAGGTCATTGTTGCATGGTACATGTTTAATTGTTTTAAAATCAAAATACTAGGAAAAATTTGTTGATAGTTCAGCTAAATATTTTTTTAGACCTTTTGAATTTTTTGGTTCACCTTTTAAGGTAAATGTTCCTTTGTTACTTTCTTCATATGGTGGGTTAAACATCATACACTTGACTTGTTATTTTTCACCTAGGTTGTAAAGTTGTCCATTTAGGTTTTGGATCTTCACCACTGGTTGTTGTGTTTTGCATTGGACTCCTAATGTTTCTTTGTTCCATAGTAGTGACAATTTCCAAACCTTGGAGTTTTTTTGGGTTTTTTCCGAAAACTCTCATGATCTTTTGTTAGAAAGTTCATTTATTTAGTAATTGGTTTGTTTGATTGGACTTTTTGAAATTTTGGTTGCCAATGTTGGTTTGATCTCCTTGTTGGTCCTTTTGGCTAACATTGTTTTTTTTAAACATTTAATCTTTGAAGTTTGAGTTGAAGCCTTGAAGATTGAACTTTTGTTTCCACCTTGAATGACCATGGCATCATTTGGAGTTTCTTTATCAACATTTAATTTGATCTACATCTTTTCGTTCAATAACTGAAGTTCCAGTTCTTCTAAAGTGGGCAAAACAATTTTGTTGGTGAAAGTTTTGACAAAGATGTTGTAATGAATTGGAAGAGAATTTAATATCATGAGAACATCTAGCTCCTGAAGAATGGAGAAATTAATACCTTCTAGTTGGTCTAATATTTCCTTAACCTCCTTGAAGTAGTTGTGCATACCACTTTTTTTTTCTTCATAAAGACAATTTTTTTTCATCAACATCATTTTCCTATAACTTGATTTAACTTCATATTTTTCTTTGAAATATTCCCAACAATCATGAAGATCTGTGAATCTTTTGACAAATGGATTTCATAGTGTCTTTGACTAAAAGATTTATTACACTTAGGGCCTTGGATATGATTTCAACTTCTTCAATTGTGATGAAATCATCTTTTGGACTTTCTACATGTTCCAAAGATTTTCCTTCTATAACATGTTCATCACCCTAAATGACTAAACAAAGTAATTTTATTTTCCATGAAAACAACTAAACTTTGATATGAAAATACCAAAACTAGAAACATGTTTATAAAACAACTAAAAAGAACCTTAAGATTTGAAAACTTCCTTGAGTCGGTTGGGTTCTTTTGTATCCTTCATTTTTTAAGTTTCTTCTACAATTTGAGAATCCTTTTGTTGATCTCTTTGAATTTTTAGAGTCATCCTATTTTTTCCACTCCCTTTAAAAACTCTCACTTTGATATTTTTAGTTTTAATACCATGTTAGTTTTTTTAATTAAGTTAATTTTTACCATGCTAATTACTAAAGCAAAGAGACAAAGTGGACACATATTGACAACTAACTAGCTACTAATTTGGAGGTTGATCCAAAATGAAAATACTCACTCATTGTAGAGAAAGGACAACCCAAAGATTAATTAGAAGGGGAAAGAGAGACTAGTGTGGAACCTTCTAGAAGAAGGACAACATGCCTAGAGAGAAAGTAACATGATAGACAGTCAAAGGGATGAACATACATAATAACCCTAATGGTTGACAATTTCGTGGGGAGATTCAACTCATCTCAAAATACACTTGCAAATTGATAGATCAATGTTTTTAGAATTGAGAAAAATATCATCAATTAATTCTGAAGTTTTAGGACTTGTTTTGAATAGCAAAATTCCAATTGGAATAAATCTTTCGTTTCATGTTGTTCCTCCTCTATCTCTCTCTTTTATCTTTTTTTTCCCCCTTTTTTCCTTTGGTAGCTTCTAGGATTTCAACCAAAATAGGCAAGAAAAAAGAAGAAGAAGAACGAGATAAATAGTGAAGTAGGGACCTACCTAATATTGATTCCTTTTCTGACGCTCTATTCTCTTTTGTGGGGGTTTTCTGAAAGACCATTCAATGTAATCCATCAAATTCCTTGTTCAATTTTTTGGAAGTATGCTTAACTTCTAGGGAATGCCTACCAAACTTTTCTTCAAAGACAACACACTTGCTTCTAAAGCAACACCTAGTAGATACAATAGTCAAGTAGATTCCAGTGAGAAATTTTTTCAATGCATGCAAGGAATAGAACTTCATAGCCTTGCACTTGTGTTTATGCTTTCGTGTAATTAATTTCTTAGTGGTTTGATTACCCATTCCCCATTCATCGTTAAAAACACTTTCATTCACTTTTGGAGGGTTGGGAGTTGGGACAATAAAAATAGATTATTAGGTTTAATCCCACTAGTGTGAACCCTGTGCATAATGCATAGGTGTGTTATTTCAAGAAAAAGAAAAAAGAGAGAAAAAAAAAGGCCCAGGAAAAAAATGAGAGCAAGGAAAAAAAAA
>Ga0116227_10007007_pt1 | contig 22342 bp, 20 predicted proteins | sample S1TSphgellanicum_FD_89693 | JGI IMG/M metagenome (GOLD analysis project Ga0116227, IMG submission 89693) | Host-associated microbial communities from peat moss isolated from Minnesota, USA - S1T2_Fb - Sphagnum magellanicum MG | ecosystem: Host-associated > Plants > Peat moss > Unclassified...
AGTTGGTCTTGTAGTTGCAAATATTCTCAAATCTAGTCGCAAACGACTATAAGTCGCATGTAGTCGTAAATTGACTGGTTACATTTTGGCTGATTTCTACTAGTGTTCGTGCCTCATCCCAAATGATCATATCAGCTTTATGCACCAACTCGGCCACTTTCATCTGTTGTGTGATGTTATAAGTTCATTCATTGTGCAGATTAATCGGAATCTTGAATCTTGAATGGGCGGTTCTGCCGCCTAGAAGCAACAAAGATGCAATTCTTGATGAGGCAACTATAAGCACGATTTTGCCTTGCCCTCGTAGATGGGACAAAAGTGTTGTCCAAACAAATGTTTTGTCGGTTCCACCACTGCCATACACAAAGAATAGTTTACCTTCTTTGTTTGTCACAGCATTCAAAATAGTTTCATATGCGCTACCCTAATCATCATTGAGCTTGTCTTCTACATTGTCTACATCTATGGTCAATGAATGCTGATCATAAGCCAGTTCTTCTTGGACCAATCAGTTTCCTCCATGAACAGAAGGGACGTAATTAGACTTGGGAAGCGTTGGAAAATCTTCCAGGTGGTGTCCATTACGCATGAGAATTTGATCGATCTCATACAGTGCACAATCCTTTAATGCATCTTCAGAAAAGGTAACACCTGGATCAACATGCTCGCGATGTGTCATTATTTCAATGTCATTGCTCAAAGACTCCCAATGAGCATCCCATAGCTGTCTAGGATTTGTGACCTCACAAAACATCAACATGGAGGCAAACATGTCACGTAACTGTTGTCCTGAGGCCCAAACATTGGCTTCTTCTAAGGCTTGATGCCATTCATTGTCGTTTGCAAACAAACCCATTGCAATGCATGCATATTTGAATGTGTCGTGCTCTATGCCATCCATTGTCCGCAAATGCTCATAGGATGTGGCACCTTTGACGCAGTTCAACAACATTCGCAAATAATAACGTTCATCCGATGTCGAGTGTGCATAATACATGTGACCAATGGCAAAGCCTCTCTTACACATTGTCCATCACTTCAACTTCCGATTCCACACCCATTGCTAAGGGAATTGATCAAACGTAAGGCTTTGTGCAACTTCCGATTCTTGGTTTGTTTTGAACCATTCTGTGAGCATCGTTCTGGAAATGGCTGACCGTGTTGCCACTTCCTACACATCATCGTCATTGTCAAACAACACCATTTGTTGATTGGGCAAATGGTATTATAGACGCTCAATGGTAGGAAACCGCTCATGCATATCAAACTTGAAGATGCGCCACGCTGCTTCCGATGCAGATACATAGCAACAGTCGAGATATTTTTTAATTTCATCAGCTTCGACCACATTCCCTTCGGTGGCATTGGCGCTCTAGCATGAGATTTCAACAGTTGCACGATCATGTCCTTTATATACGTACTTGAATAGATACTTGACTGCATGAATGTTATTGCAGACCTCAACGTTGATGTGCGCATCGTATTTGGTCGATAAATAGACATTGTGTGGTACCACCCAACGATTGTCCAATTCAATGCCATGAACCAAAAGTGTGTGCCCTGTATCTCTGCGTCAATAAATAGGATATCCGTTTACATCCATCACCGTCTTGGATTGGAACTTGCGTGGATATTATTTTTTGCATTTGCCTTCTTCCATGCATGGGGCATTTGGAAACGCAGCTCCACATGGACCATGCATCATGCATTTAGCAACCGTCTCGTAGGCCAACTTGTTTATTTTTGAATTCAGAAGTTCAACACTGATCATATGGTCTACATCCTCGACTGTGTGTGGCTTGTAGTTTTCGGTAAAAAAGATGAGAATGTGTGCATGCAACAGTCCATGCTTTTGAAATTCAATGACATAGATTCCCACAATCGTGCGTTCGGGAATATGTTTTTTGTGAATATCATTGATAAACTCCTTCAGCTTGAACATTCGGGTTACCAAATCCGGTTGATCCTGAGGTTGTTGCCCAAGCAACAACACTCCCTTGATTTCAAACCATTGGGGATTGCAAATGAATGTAACAAACGCATCCAGGCAATGGGCCCATCTATAGATTGCCATGGCATCTTGATAATTCTGAACCATGTGATGTGGACCTACTATGAAAAAAGATGGCAGAATGATCTTCTGTCTAATGGTAGCAGCGTTATTGTCACCTACAGCAATGGCGTCCTAAAGGCCTTGATAAAGATCTGCACGAAGTTTTTTTTTATTCAGGCACATATACTTCAAGCGATTTTGTTCGATAGCCACATAAACATCCATAATGTATTAATGTTTCAATCTGTCACCCTGAAGCATCGCAATGCCATTAGTGTCTCGATGTTAAAGTCGATAACCATAAAATCTGGCCATTGTCACATTGCAATGCTTTCTTTGAAACTCAGATTCTTCCGCATGGTCTTCATCCAAATCTGCATCAGCAACAACACCATTGAGCGAAATATTTGGATGCCATCCATCCTCACCATAAGGAAATAATAACGGATAATGTAGAGCCATGTATCCCACATGTAGTTCGGAAATGCGCTGAAATGGGCCAGCTTGCTGAACAACAACGATGTCACATCTATCTATAGCTTCAGAACCATCTCCTACCATCAATGCAACGACTTCATCGACCGTCGGCACATTGTATCGGCGAGCATCCTTTGTTGGAAAGGTAATGAGACGTAATTTCAGATCCATGGGAGTACCTTCTGTTGCCATCATGTCCCTTGCCATTTTGAACATTTTGACATAGGGATTGATATTGTACATCATGGTCAACAACCGATCCAACATCATTAGATCAAGCAATGGCATAACAACATGGCGGTTTTGATGTTCATGTTTCGTATTATGAATGTATAGCTGTGCAAACTGTGGACATTGTCCTTCGATAGGACATAGGGATCCGATTTTGTGATAAAGCTCACCTTGAATGCAAAAGGAGTACGGTCCAATGCCTCTTGTTACCGACTCATCAACTTTGGCACCGAGTGAAGTGAATGCCAACACCGAATTGTACATGCGAATCTGATCTCAAAATTTGACGGCATTACTCTTTTTGCTGGTTAAAAGAACTTCCAGCTCTTGTGGTGTTGAAGGAAGACTCAGCAACAGAATTTTGTCATTTTCGCAACACAAAGAAAATTGTGGGTTGTTGTTGCTCGACTTTGCCAATCGTTCTTTGATGCACATTTTCGCGTTGCAGAATCCACATATTGTGTCCATTTCTCCACAATCCCATCGTTTCGAGGCTAATGCGTCTTCATCTTCAAACAATTACAATGCGTCATTGCCAAGAGAAGGTTGTGCACGTGCTGCCACTTATTGTACGGTTTGCCGTTCTCGACATAGACGATTACTTCGCTCTTGCGATGTTTGAAATGGCCTAGCCAACTTTGTACGTTGCCTGGCACGCCGTTCTCTTTGTAGGTGATTACGACGTTCATGTGCAGATTCTGATGTGTTTTGATTGAATTTTTCTGGAACATTAATATGTGGAACAAGATTTTCCAAAGAATTAATTTGCTCGTAATTCTATTGACCTTTTAGGTGCTGCCGAAGGTCTGCCAAAGCAGCCAAAGCATTACCATGTTACGTAATGAGTGCACGCATATGTTCTTGTATGTCTTCAGGTATTGTGGAAAATATATGTTAAGTTTGTTGTTGATATTGATATTAAAATCTTGGGGGGGCGGGGGTTCCTCCTGCACTCTTGTCTACTGGTGCCGTGTGTGTATGTATACCTTTTTTGGTGTATTTGTTGCCCTGCCTATTAACTAGACTGCTTGTTTTATTTTGCTTCAAACTCACACTGTTAGAATGAATTTCTGACTCCTCGTGGTGTGACCATAGAAAGTGGGTCAAACTTATCCAAATATCTCTCCTCGCACAGCCTCATCCTTGCTCACATCAATAACACAAAAACATTGTCAATTTTTTAGTGTAAGTTTGAGACCTACCCACTCCAAAAGCCAGAGCTTCTTACAAGCTCTATTTGCGGCAAGAGTGTGTGCGATACTTACATTATTTTATTTTCCTTACGGAACATTATTTTCTCTTGTTCTCAAGTAGCCAAAAACATGAAAGATGCATAAATTATTATTATTATTATTAAAAATCATCAAATTTCTCTATTGGTTTCTAGCAAGTAGCCCAAAATGTGAAGGATGCTTAAATTATTATTATTATTATTATTATTATTAAAAATTGTCAGATTTCTCTATTGGATCTAGCGTGTAGCCAAAATAGTGAAGGATGCTTAAACTTTTTTAACTTTCATATCTTGTCTATAGCCAAATTTGACTAAACTCTCTTATGGGTGACCGCCACTCTGGCTAAGACTGGCAACATCCAAGTAAAGACATGGACAGACATCCATTCATAGCCAGAAAAGGGTTGGCATTTGGACCACAGACATTGATAATGTTTTGAGGGGACTAAGACGGCAGGGACTGAGCCAGGGACCCAAATTCTCATAAACACCCTATTCAAGGTCCTTACCCCATGTAAAGATCTGGTAGAATTTGACTTTTGAACGCACAGAAGAGAGTCGTGTCCTTCGAGAGAGAACCTTGAGTGTGTTTGCGGCGAGCTTGTGTTTTCGACAGAAGAGACGGAAGAAGAACCAGGGTTCAAATGTCTTGCGGTTTTGCTGATCTGCGAAGCACACAGAACTTCCTGATCATTATAAGAATGCCTTAAGAGTTCGGGGAGACTAGAAGACGAAGAATCAGACTGATGCACTCTGTTGCTGCCGGCGAATCAATCTGGAATTTCCTTAGTTTTCTTTCATCGTTTTTGTTTTTTTTTGGAGAGGTTTTGCGGTGCAGCGTTCGTTGTCTAGTATTCTGCCTCTTTGTTGCTGTTGAGTATTTGTTGCCCGAGAGAAATAGGCAGATCGAGAAAGAGAGAGAGAGAGTATGCGTATGTGTGTTTGTGTATGCTTTGTGATAGGTCGACTTTGTGAGGATTGTTCGGAGGAGGAAGGAGTGGGGGGAGTTTGCAGGGATTCTTCGAGAACGGAACTTTTTGTGTGAGTTTGAGGCTTTTGCAGCGTGTTTTCTCTGGGCGGCTTTGGTGGAAAAGAACGTTCAAGCTGGAAGAGCTAGCATTGTCGAGGCCGAAGGAGAGTGAGCCGTTGCTCACTATCGTGAGCTACGGAGATGGAGAGGTGGAAGAAAATGGAGAAGCGGAGCTTGCAGCTGCGAAGACTGCCCTCTTGCCGGTTGCTGTTGAAATTGAAATGGATTCCGGCGAACGGCGGCTTAACGAGCTTGGATACAAGCAAGAACTGCGCCGTGAGATGGTAAGGGAAATCAGTGACACCGCTACCTCCCTTTTTTCTATCTTATTTTGGTTGTGAAGTAGCTCAGCAATTGGAGTTCTCTCTGGAGTCTTTCTCTTTTGTGACACTGGGAGACAAGATCTTGCATGCACTTCTATGAATCACAGATGGTCCTCGGACAGAATTTTGTTCTCTCTGGCAAATTGGATTCAAATTTTCCACATGTAATAATAATGTTGTTGATTTCACTGGATGTGCAGACACTCTTCAAGTGTCTGGCAATTGCATTCTCCACTATGACATTGTTTACTGGGATTACTCCCCTTTATGGAAATAGCTTCAGATATGCAGGCCCTGTGGGATTAGTGTGGGGATGGGTGGTTGTCACCTTCTTTACTTGGTTCATGGGCTTTGCAATGGCTGAAATTTGCTCCTCCTTCCCTGTAAGCTCTCTTCACCTTCCAGTACTCATCATCATCATCATCATCGTCATCAACATCATCTTCCACCTTTTTCTTGACTTCTTTTGTTCTGAGAGGCTCGATCTTTTTCTCAATCACTGATGATGATGGTCACATGACTGGAGACCTGGTATTTCTCATTCAACAGCTGAATCATTGAACTGTGACAGACAACAGGATCACTCTATTTTTGGGCAGCACATTTAGCAGGGCGTAAATGGGGACCATTGGCATCGTGGATTTGTGCATGGCTTGAGACCATTGGTTTGATTGCAGGCATCAGCACTCAGGTATGTGCATCTTCTTGTTGTCCTGTGCTTTCTGGTTCCCAAGCTCCTTTACTGATCCATCTGGTTGTGTTAGGGTTAAGTGGTTGGCAATTGCTTTATTAATCATGACCACAGCGGGGGTGTGATAATAGGCATATGCAGGCACACAAACGCTGCAAAATATAATTCTTTTGTCGACAGGAACTAATAAGCATGGGGGATACTTTGCACCACGTAGCGTCTTCTTAACAATTTACATTGCACTTTGCCTCATATGGGCATTGCTCAACACTTTTGCTCTGAACATCATAGCATTGATCGATACAGTCTCCATCTGGTGGCAGGTAACTTTGTGTTCTCTCTCCCAAAGAGAGAAGGGTGAGGGAGGCAGCCCTTATATGCATTTATTAGCCAATTTCAGTCTTTTGCCAACTTCTTCCTCCTCTCCTAAGAAGTGCTCTAAGGTTTCTATGAATCCAAGTAAATAACTCTTTAGGACTCTGATCTTTACTCTCTTGTTTGCATCTGACCATTTTATGCACGACAATGAACCAACCCCAGTAAATGTTTGAAACTTTAGGGTTTGCTAATGTTTAGGGTTTTCTGGCAGGTATTGGGAGGGACATTAATAGTCATCATGTTGCCATTGGTAGCAATCACAACACAACCTGCCTCCTATGTTTTCATGCATTTTGAGACATCACCTGCTATCACAGGCATTACAAACCCAGTGTATGCCATTACACTGTCATGGTTGGTCAGCCAGTACTCTCTTTACGGCTTTGATGCAGCAGCACACTTGACAGAAGAGACAAAAGGTGCTGATGTTAATGGCCCAATTGCCATCCTGTCAAGCATTGCTTTGATCTCTGTATTTGGGTGGGGGTATATTCTTGCTCTCACATTCAGCATTCAGGATCCGAAGTATTTGTATGACCCAATGAATGAAACAGCAGGACGCTTTGTTCCAGCTCAGATTCTTTTTGATGCATTTCAGGGACGCTATGAAAGCTCCTTTGGTGCAATTGCTTTGTTGATTGTGATTTGGGGATCATTTTTCTTCGGTGGTCTCTCCATCACCACAAGTGCGGCCCGTGTTGTAAGTCTCTTTCTTTTAAAGGGGGGCCCACTTTCAATACCCATGAGGGCATTGCAAAATGTCTTGTCAGCTAGATTGAGCTTCAACTTCTTACAAAGTGGAAATTCTATGTGACTACTGGTCAGGGAAAAATAAACCATAAATTAACACCAAGTTCTCTCAGGTGTATGCTCTGTCACGGGATGGAGGAGTGCCATACTCAAGACTGTGGCGGAAAATTGATCCACATTTTCAAGTTCCAGCAAATGCAGTGTGGATTTCAGCAGCATTTGCCATGCTCCTTGGCCTTCCCCTACTCAAGCTTGATATCGTCTTCACTGCCATAACATCGATCTGCACCATTGGGTGGGTGGGTGGGTATGCGGTACCCATCTTTGCACGATTGGTCATCCGCTCTGAGGATTTTAGACCAGGTCCGTTCAACCTTGGCAGAGCAAGCCGAGGAATTTGCTTGGTTGCATTCCTCTGGATCTGCTACACGTGTGTTATTTTCCTTCTTCCCACTCAGTACCCTATCTGCTTGGAGACCTTCAATTATGCACCCGTTGTGCTTGGGATCACATTGACTATAATCATGGGTTGGTGGACGTTTGATGCTCGTCACTGGTTTAAAGGTCCAGTTCGAGAAATATTTTCAGTGACTGAGTAGCAACAACAAAGTAGCAGCACCAGGTCAGGCACATGTACCTTAAACAAATTTTTCATGTTTTTCCTCACAAAACAGTTTTAGGTGAGAAGACCTTGGATAAAGAAATATCTCTGATGCTCAAGGTTTTAGACTTGTGTTTGCCAGTTAGGTTACAGATGTCAGTGCAAGGTGTATAGCGCAAGCATGTGATCATCCAGGAAAGTAGCTTCTGGTATTTGCTAGAGCAAAAGATAGTATAGCCAAACGAGGAAACCAGTACCTGAACACATACTCTTGAAGTTCTTAGTCTGGGAAACTCTGGAAGTCATGTCTTTGATATTGAAGAAATTGATGCTACACACCCAAAATTCTCATCCAACTATATGCTATGACTGTTGTTCAGTGGATCTTTGGAAGGTGGGCCTTGCTTGTGCACAATTTCTGATATCATTGTGGGCCTTGCAGTATGAATTTAATATATCACTGCAAGATTGGGCTTGGAAAGGTTCTCTTTGTCCTCTCTCTTGACAAAGGTGTCTGCTGCAAGGAAAATCATTATCTTTTGGCCTTTGTAGTATGAAATTGATATCATTGCAAGAGAGAGAGACACTTGGAAAGGTTCTTTGATGTAAAAAAGTTTCAGTCCTCTTCTTTTTAGCACACAAAATGCCGTGCTGCAAAAGTTCAAAAATGGAGAACAAAAAATCAATGTTTCAGTAAGTAAATCAGAAATAGAATCAAAAACCAGTAACCAGCAACAACATAAACAAAAGAAAGAAAAGTGAAGACAAACAAAATGAACCTTGCTTGTAATGCTGCAACTCAATTACATCCACTACATGAACAACAATCAAGCTGCAGCAACAAGCTTCAGTGATGGTGAAATCTCTGCCAAAAACAAAAACACAAAAGGACGTGGAAAAACGAAATTTCTGCTCATATAAAAAGGAAAAGGACGTGTGAAAAAACGGGTGTCTGAAATTTTGGGCACATTGCAGCCTCATTAGGGCTGACGTAATCTCTGCCACGTCAGAAAAAGCGAGTTCCAACTTCTTCCACGGGAAGTGAGGACCAGCACCCAACTAGAAGTATCTTATTCCACGTCAGAGAAAATGTCGTTTCGAGATTGTCGGACCGGTGCAAAAGGGACGCCACGTTGACATTTCCTGCGTGAATAACTCCACGTCTTATGACACGTACGAAAATCGCTTGTGCTTTATCGGCAAGTCGCCAGCCGTTTGTGTGTGCCGCGCTTTTTTCGTCGTTTTTCGTCGCGAGCTAGCGGAGGGAGGGTTTTCCGTCCGGGGCCACCAGCACCCACCATCGCCGCGACATCCGTTGTATGGCTTTCTTCGCATGCATGCGCGCTTTCTTCTTCTTCGTCTTAAGATTTCGAATATGCAGGTGATGTGCGCCTGAAGAAGGTGGCGCCGCTACAGACACGGGTGCGCACCTATTGAAGTACTGATGGAGCCTCAAATGCAGCACACACACACACACACAGCGACGACTGAGGGAAAGAAGAAGTGGGATTAGGGTTCCAGGAATCAGGAAAAAAGGATGTTGTGATTCTGCCGTGCGTTGCGATTTATAGTGACGAAGTGGGAAGTGGTGGTGCGCACCTCCCAAGTGTAGAAAGAAAAATGCTCCTGGAGTTCGAGGTAAAGGAAGAAGAACCAAAGAACCGAATGCCAAGGGCGCGCAACAGGGTTAGGGTTTACACGGAGGAGGGGAGAAGTGTGGTTGTGAATTTTGATTTGTGGTTTTTGTGAGTTCCAATTTCTTTATGCGGAGATGGGACGTGGTGTTGATGCTGTTGCTTTCTTTCTGAGCGCTTCTGTCGTCATGATTTTATTGCTGGAAAGCTCCGGAAGTGGAATCCGGTTTAGCTAGGGTTCGAGAACAGCAGCTAAAAGGAAGTGGTGGAAACTATAAGCTTGTATTGCCGCTGCTGCAGTAATGGCTGTGGCTTGCATGCTGTTTTCTTAGGGTTTTTTCCCATGCATGTTTTCTATGAAGGCTAAACTCTGTAAGCTTTATGGAAATACAGGATGGATAGTTACTTGGATTTGATAGTTGGAAGAAGAAGTGGCTCCATTGTTTGTGAATTGGGTTCACTTGAATGCTGCCTACGGTGGCGGCACATACACTGACATCTTCACTATGCAAACAAGGTTGCAGCAGTGAGAAACTTTAGGGTTTTTGTGGTTCCTGGAAGTATTGCAAGAAGGGGATTGATCCATCCATGGGCAGTCCAGAGAAGGAGCCCGTCAAGCGGCGCAAGAGTGAGGGTGTACAATCCTTCAAAGACCGTGATTGGGATGATGAACATGGTGGCTGGGAGAAAGAGTATAAACATCGGCCCAGCAAGTCAAGACGAAGCAGCAAATCGGATCGTGATGGCAGTTCAGGTGGCAGTCGGAGAGATCAGGATCGAGACTGGGTGGATAGGGTTTCACGAGCACATGGTGATTACTATGAGAAGGGAGAGAAACATGCTGTGCAATCTTCGAAAGATGATGACAAATACAGCAAAAAAGTTGAAAAAGTTGAGAGGGATTCTGCTGGTGCAGTCAGTGACTTTCAAAACCCTGGAAGGAGGAGAGATGGGGGAGAGAAGACAGAAAAGGCCTTCATAAAGGTAGAAGCTGCTACAACATTTGAGGAAGAAGATGTTGTGAGGGGATCTAGCTATCAAGCTCAGGATTATGAGAATGAAAATGCAGGGAAGAGTGATAATAGAGGTGAGAAATTCAGTAACATTCCACATCTGGATTTGACACACTCAAGGGTGCACAGTGGTATTGCTGTTGAAGATGATAGCAAGGCAAGAGGAGTGGTGGACATTGTCTTCGATGGCAATGAAGAGAAGGCCAAAAACATTGAGAGAATGGCCAAATCGATCAAGGGCTTGGGAATGGAGGAATATGGAAAAGGTGCAAGAGCTAGAGATCGAGAGCAAGAAAGAGGTGAGGAAAGCAGGGGCTCAGAGGACTATGGCAAAGCAGCAAGAGCTAGGGATCGAGAGCAAGAAAGAGGTGAGGAAAGCAGGGGCTTAGAGGACCACCATGGAAAAGGAGCAAGAGCTAGGGATAGAGCAGAGAGAGAAGTGGGTGAAGAAAGCAGGGGATCAGAGGACTATGGCAAAGGAGCAAGAGCTAGAGATAGAGGTGAGAGAGACAGGGATGAAGAGAGCAGGGGATCTGAAGACTATGGAAAAGTACCACAAGCTAAAGATAGATTGGAGAGAGAAAGGGGCGAGGAGAGCGGCAGAGTTGATCGCCATCCAAGTAGAGAGAGGTCGGATTGGGAGGAGGTGGTGGAAGATGGTGGCAAATACAGAGGAGGAAGTGGGGAAAGAGGGGATGAAATTCCACGGGTGCAACGACATCGTCGAGGGAGGGATAGGCTTGAGCGTGAGGAGTCTGACTTTGTTGGCAAGTTCTCAGGAAAGGCTGAACGAGAGCGAGGGGAGAGAGACAGGGGTGAGAGAGACAGAGGTGGGAGAGATAAAGGTGAAGAGAGGTCTAGGGGGGAGAGAGACAGGGGTGAGAGAGAAAGAGGTGATGAGAGTTCAAGAAGTGATCATCAGCGCAAAGCTCGGGAAAAAGAGAAATGGGATGAAAGACACATTGAGGGACATGGGGAGAGGCACAGTGAAAGGCATGATGAAAGGCATTTTGAAAGGCATGATGACAGGCATCTTGAAAGGCATGATGACAGGCATCGTGAAAGGCATGATGACAGGCATCTTGAAAGGCATGATGACAGGCACAATGGAAGACATGCTGAAACAGAGGCCATTGGTAGGCTTGAAGAAAGAGCAAGAGCACAGAGAGGTGATCATAAGAGGGACAAGTATCAAGCAAATTTGAAGCCGGAATCCAGGTGGGACAGGCATAGTGAAATAGAGGGCATTGCAAAGTCAAATGACAGAGGCAGAGGAGAGAGAGATGAACACAACAGAGACAAGTATAGAGCAAGAGAGAGGCCAGAATCGGGCTGGGGGGAGGATTCAGAGGATGTACAGGGGAGGTCTAGTGGGAGGGATAGAGGGGAGCAAGAGAGAGCAGCAAAGCCAAGCACAAGAGATCGGGAAGATGACAAGACTCAAGGATTGTCTTTGGCAAGAGATAAGGGAGATGAAGAGAAAGTGGGTAGATCAGGAAGTAGGGCAAGGTTGCAAGAAGAGGGAGCTCCCAGGTTAGGCTTAAGTCGGGAAGAAGACAGAGGAGAGGAGAAAGGAAAGGGAAAAGAGAGACTGGAGAGTGGTTATGATGTATCTGAAGATAGAGGGAGATCAAGAACTAGAAACAGAAGTGGAAAAGCCTCAAGACCTTCACAAAGCCCAGATGAAAAAAGAGTGGGAGGTCGCTTGTACCAGGAAGATTATAAGAGAGAATGGTCAGATGAGAGAGATGACTATGAAAGGGATAGAGACAGTAACCGAAGAGGTGGTCTAAAAAGGGAACGAGACAGCCGAGAGAAGGAACGAGACAGACACAGAGGAGGCCGAGAGAGGCCTTCAGATCAAGTTTGGGACCGAGAGAGAGCAAAGGACTGGGGGGAGTCGGTAGAGCTAGGCCGAGAACGGCAGCGAGAGAGCAGACACAAGCAGACAGAGGTTGACAAGGGGAGAGAAGCTGACTATCGGATGGAGCACAACAGTTGGGAGACTGAGAAAAGACATGAGAGAGTTGAGAGAGACAAATCTGAGAGGGAGCGGATTGAGAGAGAAGGTAGTGAGCGCAGTAGAATGGAGAGTGACAGAGTTGATGGCACAAGGGTTTTTGGAACATTAAGTGAAAGCAGTGGACGCAACAACACTATGATGCCAAAGTTTATGGAATCTGCACGAGGGTCCAGCACTCATGGAGGCCCATTTGTACTTCCAGTTGGAGACACTGGATATTTTCCAGGAGAATATCATGGAGGCGTTGGGGAGGTGGATTGGGATGGCCCAATACTTGATGACAGAATGCGAATGAGGGACAAGCATTTCTTAGGAGGGGTTGAACGGTATATGGAGGAAGAAGGTCCATTAGGTCATGACTCAGGTTTTGGCCCTGGTAGAGGAGGAGGTGGTGGCAGTGATGGAGGAATGGGTTACACTCTTCATGCTGGACGAGGCCGAGCTCCAAAAAGCTCACCCAACACCAGGGGTCGGGGTGGCATAATGGGGTATGAAGGTAGGCCTCTGTTTGGGAACAACCAGGGTGGTGGTGGTCCAATGCTCAGAGGGATGCAACAGCAGGGTGTGAAGGGAGGACGAGGTGGGAGAGGTGGGGTGAAGGGAGGCCGAGGCTCTGGCAGGGAGGGTCAAAGAGGTGGGGTTGTCCCACCCATCATGGGTCCAGGCCCCAGTATTGGGCCCCATTTTGGTCCATTGGGGCCACCAGTGCCAATGGCAGGCATGGTTCCTGGTCCTGGTTTGGGTCCTGGGATGGGTCCGGGTGGATTTCCAATGCCTCACTTTGGGGGTCCAATGGGATGGGGTGGAGGACATGGTGGAGACATGGGTATGATGGGATGCCCACCGGGCCCGGGTCCAGGTCTGGGACCTGGTGGTCCAGGTGGGTTGGGTCCAAGGTTTGGACCAGGCATGGGACCTGGACCAGGCCCGAATATGTTCTTCAATCCACCTGCTCCAGGAAGAGGTCTTGGGGGAATGCCTGGTGGAATGTTTGGTGGTGGTGGAGTCCCACCCTTTGGAGGCGGTGTTGGCATTGCTGGGGTTGGCAGGGGTATCATGGGAGAAAGAGGTCCTCCTGGAGGGGGAAGGGGGATGATGGGAAGAGGCAGTGGGCCACCTGGTAGAGGCCCTTCAAGAGGTGAGCAGAATGATTACTCTCAGCACTTTGTTGATACGGGCCTGCGGCCTCAGAACTTCATCCGGGATGTTGAGCTTGCAGATCGATTTGAAGAGTACCCAAAGCTCAAGGAGTTGATAACCAGGAAAGATCGATTAATTGCTGACCGTGCAACACCCCCTATGTATATGCAATGTGACTTGAGAACAACAGAGCTTCGACCTGAAACCTTTGGGACAAAGTTTGATGTGATTTTAGTTGACCCTCCATGGGAAGAGTATGTGCGTCGAGCCCCTGGCATTGGAGACTCTATGGAGTGGTGGTCTCCTGAGGACATCCAGAACCTCCGCATTGAGGTGAAGTTTTGTCTCTGAAGCATGGTGATTGTTAGGATGTTCTGTTGCAAGTTTCATTGTGCTTGATACCATAGTCTTATAATGACTTGAAGGCAAAAATCAGTGCAATAATAGTGAAACAGAGAAAATTGACAGTGACACTTATGTCTTGACACTGCCTGTGGTATATAGGCAATTGCAGATACTCCGGCCTTCATTTTCCTGTGGGTGGGAGATGCTGAAGGACTTGAACAAGGACGTCTTTGTCTTAAAAAGGTATGCTTTTCACCTTTTCTCAATTTGGGCAACTTCTGATCTGTTCTATTTGTCTTTCTAAGATGTGCGTGCTTTCTCTCCCAAGTAAGATGTGACCTAGATTTCTTGGAACAGCCTTTCCAGTTTTCTTGAGCTTGACTTGGTGGTTAACAGTGGGGGTTCCGGAGATGTGAGGACATTTGTTGGGTGAAAACCAACCGTGAGAATCCAACCCCTGCACTCCGCCATGATTCCAACACACTATTCCAGCATTCCAAAGTAAGAAAGTACATGTTCATCTTAAACTATTTGGCTTCAGTATCAGTACAGGCCCTTGATCTCAGGGAAGAGTGGGATGGCCCAACATGTGGGCATTGGCTATAACTAGCAGTTTAAGAGCATTTTCTCCATTTTTTTGAGGCATAAGTTTAAGGGTACCCACTAAAAGAGTCCTTATATAAGAGGGAGTTAGGCTTACATGGATTTTGGGGTTTTCTCAGGAACATTGTCTGATGGGTATCAAAGGCACTGTAAGGCGCAGCAGTGATGGTCACATCATCCATGCCAACGTTGATACTGATATCATCATCTCTGAAGAGCCTGAATACGGTAAAGTGGATCTGCATTTTGATGAATGATTCTTGATTCTATTTTAGCCTTTCTGGAACTTCCTTGTCATTTACTTTGCATTTCTATCCACAGGATCAACAACAAAGCCTGAAGAGTTGTACCACATCATAGAACATTTTGCCCAAGGACAGAGACGCATTGAGCTTTTTGGGGAAGACCATAACATCCGTGCTGGGTGGGTCACAGTTGGCAAAGGTCTCACATCATCTAATTTTAATCCTCAGGTGCATCCTATGACTCTGCCTTGGAGCATGCTATGTGTGTCCCAGTTGACACTGTCTAACCTCAATTGAGAGATGGATAGAATAAAATGAAATGTGCCAGCACGGGGTGACATTGCATGTTTTCCATACTAAAGCAATCTGTGGTTTGTTAATGGATTTTATTATACAGATTTATGGGAAGTACTTTACAGATGCAGAAGGCAAGGTGTGGCAAGGGGGCCGGGGAAATCCACCAATTGATGCCCCTCACCTTGTTGGTACAACTCCAGAAATTGAAGCACTTAGGCCCAAATCACCACCGCCAAGACCTCAGCAACCACAACCATCAGGTCAAGGCAATGCAGGGAACTCTCTTTCACAACCGTCTGCTGGAAATTCCAATAACAAGAAGACCTCCACAGGTCCAGTGACTGGTGGTCAGAATGGGCACCCAACACCTCTAGTACCTGGAGCTGGTCATGGCTCTCCGAACCCTTTAGGAGCAGGCCCTAATGTGATAGGCCAGCCGCCCTTAGTGGTTGGGCGAGGAGGTGGCCATGGTCAAATCCCCAAACTGCGACAGATCCTGCCTGTAGCCATACCAAAGCATTTAGGGGCTGGTCCAGGAATTGAAGAATTTGGGTTGGATGAGGAAGCCAGCTTTGGGGGTGAGGTCCAGGAAACATCCACTGAGGTTGAAGTGCTCACAATTACAGAGCCTGAAAATCATCCTCAGATCGACTGGGGTTAATGGAAAGGGCTTCTTTTTTTGCGGAAAAAATGCATTTGATGTTTTTTTGTTCCTAGAGCAAAGCATACAAATCCAATCAAAAAAATGTGAAAGATGTGCAGCTTTGGATTAGGGTTGTATAAGTTTCACCTGCAGTGGCCACCACACTGCTGTAAAGACACTGAGTTTTGGGACATGACTTCGTAGACTCTACTCATTTGTTTCATCTTGAAAATATTTCCTGCTTCCTTAGAAGAGAGGAGAGTGAAATGCATCCATGACCCCTAACAAGTTTTTGTTTAACCCATTCTTTTGGTTCATGTGGAAGCATAGGGGGGGCATGAATATATCAAGTTTTTGATGAGTTCTGAGGAAAAAAGATGCCAAAGCATCTCAACTTTAAGGTACAGAGATGAGAAACGATGAGCAAGGCACTAATGATTAGAGCTCTGGTACGTTAGGGATTATTTCAGGTTGAGTTCCATGAAAAGAACAACAATTCATTATTGTAATTGCATTTTGACACGCAGGACCAGTTGCTCATGAAGAGTAACTATTTGAGCACTTTAGAAAAGAGTCAGAGAATGGCAAGTTTGTTGTTGTCCTTTGACAGCATTGTGCTGCTTGATATCTGTTTTTGCAAATTTGACCTTGTGGTCAACTATGCGCTTTTGCTAGCTATATGAATGTGATTCCAGAGGTGTCTTTCAGAGGTGAGATCAGGGCAGAAGAATAGTTCCAAGAGCAATGACTTGGAAAGGTACAAGGTGTAGCAATAGATGGATTGGATCCTAGATTTATCGGCGAGTTATCGGCGACTTCATCTGTTGCCGGATGTTTTGGTTTTGCTGTTGAATCTTCCTTCTTTGGGTAAGTAGGAATTCAGTGATTCATGGAAATGCTTAGAGGAGGAAAGAAGTTTGGGTTTCATGGAACATTATGTTGTTGGATGTCGGTCTTGCTTTTTGAATCTTCTTCAGGTAAGTAGGAATTCACTGGAGATGGTTAGACAAGGAAAGATGTTCAGGTTTCGTGGAATATTATGGTTGCCAGATGTTGGTTTTTCTTTTGAGTCCTTCTTGGTGTAAGTAGAGCTGTTCAATGAGCAATTCATGGAAAATGGCATTAGAGGAGAGAAAGAAGTTCAAGTTAAGAATGTTTTAGTGAAGCTCATTCCAGAGACGAGGAAACACAAAACTTTATTTAGTGCTCTTGATAGAAGAGTTTGTACTTTTGATTTTTTGAAGAAGTTTTGACTATCCTGAGAAGCATTGATTGAGTTAAGAATTCAGTGAAATAGATCTGAAAGATGCCAACAATGTGATCTAGAAGAAATATTGTTAGCATGTTCTGGATTTGATTTATGTGATCCAGGAGTTTTGTGTGTGAGCTCATTCATTCATTTGCTTGAGCTTTCATCATAACTTGCTTCACTTTGGTTTTTTGCTTTAGACTTGCGTTTGATTCCTTTGTGTTTCACTTGATCCTTAACAGAGTTGCCATTGAGGGTTTTTAGTTCATGGATTCACTTGAGTCACTTGGGTTCAAATCGCTGTCCTGGGAATTTACTTGGTATTCACCATCTTCATCACTTCTTTTGCTGACAGAGTTTCTATTGTTTAGTGAGCTGCTGTTCCTTAATTTGCCCGAAGCTTTGCTTACCTCAGAGCTTGTGGCACTGAGACTGTGCTTCGATTCTTTGTAAGTGCCTTTACTTGTAGCCTTTGATGTGTAGTGCTTGTTGTTATCCTTACTGTTGTTGCCAAAGTTGTTTGTGGTTGATCTTTGTCTCTTTGAAGAAGTTTTCATGCTGCCATTGGCATCATCATAATCTGAGTCTGAAGGATTGAATGCCTCCTCCAAAGAGTCATTAGCATCATCATCATCAATGTCGTCATCACTTTGGTATTGATCCCTCCTCCCTTTGTAATCTCTTGTGTAATGGTTGCTTGATTTGGTCTTGAATTTCTCATTTTCGTGACGATTCCTTGGGAATTCTGGATTGTTGTGAATAGGCTCTTGATGTAGTACCTCGATCTCAATTTCCTCAGGCTTGGGTTTCTTCCTTTGTCTTTGGTCCTTCCTTGCTGGTTTCCTCTTCTTTGCAAAGCTCTGGCCCCTCTTCTTCCTGTCTTGGCTTCTTCTCCCAGTTGCACCTCTAGGCCTTCCCCTCTGAGCCATATTTGTAGCTCTCTGTATTTTTTGTAGGGTGGGGAGGGAGAGGCCTCAAAACTTTGCTTTCAGAAACCTTCCTCTCAATCTCAATGGAAAAAGCACCCAAGAATTGAAGTTTTGCACAGGTTTTGTTCTGTCCTTTGGGTACCCAAGCGGTGTGTCTCCAATGTGGACTTGCCAAACGACATGATGTCTTGACAGGTCCATCTGCTTGGATCACAGATAAGTGCAATTTCTGTCCTCCAAAGGGTGCAACTCTTCAATGAAGGTACTTATTCAAACTTCAAATCAAGTCTTCTTTTTCCTCAATTTTGTCTCTTGATCCCATAGGACTGTCGTGCTGTTGTGGTGCTTAGTAAGTACCACCCATCTGGTCATTTCCAGATCCACTACCAAACTTGGATCCTAGTCCCCTGTGATTGTCACAATATTTTGTACCATGATGAAACTCCAGATCAAACTGTTGCACTTTGATACTGGAGCTCTTTGAAATCTTGATGAGACTGCACCTTGATGAGACTCCTGATCAATTGTCACACTTTGATTCTAGAGCTCTTTGAATACATACAACCTCTACAGTAGATCCCTGCAAATTGTTGGGGAACTCTTTCTCAAACTGGGTGTGGGTTTTTCTTCTTATACATCCATTGAAATTGTTGTTATTAAGTGTTGGTTGCAAATTCAATCCTCCAGCTTTTGTAAAGTTTTAAATGTTTGCTTCCTTGCAGAAGATTTGCCGCTCCTCACACATCATTGCGCCTTCCGTGGAGGCATCTAATTTACCGTTTTGCATCTGCAAATTGTGCATTTCAGAGTGGAAACTGGGAACCTATAGTCTTCAATTCTGCCTTAATTTTTCTTGATGTGCCTATGATGACAATTGCAGCAGGAATGCTTGACACAAAATTGCATGAATTAGCAATTGCAGTGATAACCCTATAAATTGAAGGCGAATATTTTTGTGGATGTTTTGGGGTGGCAAAACTTTTGGGAAGTATGTGCTAGGGCACAAGTGGTGGCAAATTGTAAGAGCAAGAAACAATCTCCATTGAATTCCAGGATTATAAAAAGTCTCTCACTTTATACTATCAACTTTTTCATGTTTATGGGCATTGATGTGGTTCCAAATATTTTGGTTCCCACACCTAAGCACAATAAGAATCCAATTTTTAGTCTCAAGATTGGAAATTGAAGGTGTTTTTTGTGAACAAGGAGATTGTGGAGATCAAGCTTCATGCACATTCGTGAAGAATTGTGCAATTGGAGATCACAAGTATATATGGGATTAACATGGTATTATGCATCAAGCTCATCAATTTCTTAATGGAGAAGCACAAAGTCCTAGTCGATAGAAAAAATGAAAAGATTGTGGAAATTAAAGCATTTCTTTCCTCCCTCTAGGTTCAAGAATCCTTTGTGAATCAAATTCAAAGCAGAAGAATTGCATCATACATATACATACATATAATTGATAGGTAGCATAGAGTCTTATATCCCAAAATAAATTTATACAACCAAGTAATAAAGAAGCATAGTTGTAAGTTATTTCATCACTTATAAACCTTAACAATTCCAAGAATTTAGAAAATTGTATCAAATGCACAATACTTCCTCTTTGGGTCAAAATCCTTCGAATGACACATGTGACCTTCCTTACAAACATGATTTTTTGTAATCAACATAAAATTCATGGTAAGTTTTGTGCATAAAATAAAATGCCCACCAAAATTGCATCCATAACAAGAAATATTATGATTTTTGCACCTTGATATCAAGATGAAGTAAAACTTTAAATGAATAATCAAGTGGGTACATTTTCAAATTTAGCAAATTTGATTTCATCCAAATTAAAACATTTAACCATACAAAAAAAATTGAATTCAAAAATCAAATGTTCAATTAAAAGAGTATAAATGGAAGTGTGAGTACAATATTATCTTCCCCATGCAATATAACCCTTCATCATTGCATCATCAACCATTTATTTTCAACATACCATTGATCAATGATTTTTCATTTCAAGTAAGAATTTTAACGACAAAATAATTGGGAATTTTTTGGAATTTATTTGTTTTACTAGTGTAAATTTGACTAAATTTGCTAATGTTTTGAAAATTTTCACCAAGTTTTCAATATCACAAAATGGGGAAAAAAAAACCTTGCTCAATATACCTTAAGATTTACATATGTAAATAAGATGATGTATGGAAAACACAAACCTTTGTCATAAATAGAAAAATAAATAAAAATCATCCCCAACACTATTGTTGATTGTTTATATACTTTCATTATAAGATTTTCTTGTTTCTTTTTGTAGAGAGTCAAAACACATTACATTTGTAAAAACATTTTAGAAAGTTACCAAATCAATCACCATTGCTAAAAGTGGAAAAAGATTGCATGCATAGAGAGGATTATGTGAAAGCATTGTAGAATCTCAAACAATTGAACAAACTCATACATATAAAGATCAATTAAACTTGGAATTAAGACAATTCTTGCATTAGTTGAACATTCATGAGGTTTATTTATATTGGTTTAGAATGTTTGCTAGAGAGTTTGGTGAGCATACAACTCTAGTGATGATGTTAATTAGAGTTGGTCCAAGGTAGATGAGAACAAGGTCCACAAGTCATTTCATTGTACCAAAATAACTTTTGGTGGTCCAAATTTATTTTGAATGGAACAGATTTTTTTTAAAAATTTTCGTGTTTTTAATTGTTTCAATTATTAATGCCTTGTGCTTGAAAAACATTTGGAGAATTTTTTTTCTCTTGTTTTGGTGAAAATAGGTATATTTATTATATGTTGCACATTGCATCATATTATTATTACTCTTTTGCAAAAATTCATTCATATCAAAGTTATTTCAACATGTCATGTCATTGGCATATGAACATATCTTATTTAGTTAAGTTTCATGTGGATATGATGACATTGTTCAAGAAATTATTAACAAAGGAATAAATGTCAATGTAAAATGTGAGAATGGATAAATGCCTTTGCATTTAGCATGTAGAAACAACCACAATGGAATTATTTTGATGTTATTCATGGTACTCAATCTCCTCTTTATTTTTCCCAAATCATTGTTCTTGTTTCATAAATTATGAATTGTACAAATTTGTGTAATTTCTTGCAATTATGTAAATTATGTGAAAGTTGTATGTACAAAAGGCAAGAAATAACAAATGTGAAAACATATAATGAGTTTGATAATGATCTAATGAAAATGTGTTTTGAACACAAAACAAGCTTGAAGGTTGATTATAGAACTAAAGATATGACAGTTGTGTTTTTATCACCACAAAATGTCATTTATAATGGAGCATTTTTTTGTTGTGAATTTTTTATGTTTGAGCATGCACATATTTTCTTCTCCCTCACTATGGTTTGCATTCACTGAAAGTATTACACAAATGATGTTCGTTCCATTATGTGTGTAATGTGAAACAAAACAATTGGAAGAATTAATGAAAAAAAAAAATGATGTAATATTTTCCTCAATGTTGTTGTTATTATTATTATTATTATTATTATTAGGCTAAAAAATCATTTTGATATGTGTTTTGATAATTTGATTAAGTTTTATGCATTGCATCATTATTATATAGCACATGATATCAATCGATTTATACCTTTATAAGCATGTTTTAAATGACATGGGTATTTATTTTTCAAAAAAAAAGAGAAAGAACCTAAACACTTCAAATCTACCTTTCTATCAAATTTTTTAAACAAAATGAAACAATTTCTTTTAATTGAATAAAAAAAAGAAATGTGATCAAATAATGGTTAATGAGGTATATTTGCAAATAATATTATTTTTGAAATACACATTTGACAGTTTGTTGTCGCATAAAATCAATCTTAAGCAAAATTGAATAAGGATTTATGAATGTTTACAAGACATTATGCATGCAAAATGTTGTTTGATCACTATTACAAGATTGTGTACATCCCATGAATAAGACTTTTTTTTAAAAATTCCTCAAATAAATCCATTGGCAAGGGTCTCCCAACATCAATTAAAATTAAATGGTGACTATCAAAGGTGGGATGTAAAATTTTTACAAAAGTGTTGCTACAAGTTACAACCAAGGAAGTGCCTAAATTTAGATGTAGCTAATTTAATCATTTCTATTTCAAAAAATGACGAAAAAACCTCAAATTTTCACAAATTTTTCATGTTTCTTTCATTTTCTAAAACAATTCTCCAAGTTGTGAAAATTTTCCACAAAAAATATTCCCATGAATATATTGTTGTAAGGGTTGCAACTTTTTGTCAATTTACATCATTAATTGAATTAAATGTATTTGAATTCTTGAAATAAAAGATTTACAATGGGGGGAGGGGGGGGGGGGGGGGGGGGGAGGGGTGGAGAGTAGAATAAATAAAGACTAAAAAAAAAAAGAAGGAAGAAAAAATAAAAAAAGAACAATATAATAACAACCAAAA
>Ga0116227_10007008_pt1 | contig 22341 bp, 19 predicted proteins | sample S1TSphgellanicum_FD_89693 | JGI IMG/M metagenome (GOLD analysis project Ga0116227, IMG submission 89693) | Host-associated microbial communities from peat moss isolated from Minnesota, USA - S1T2_Fb - Sphagnum magellanicum MG | ecosystem: Host-associated > Plants > Peat moss > Unclassified...
AAATGATACCATCTTGGGGTCCTTATTTTGTCATTCTTGCATCATAGTGTTAAAGGATGCCATCTTGGGGTCCTTATTTTGTCATTCTTGCATCATGGTGTTAAATGATACCATCTTGGAGTTCCAAGGAAACTTGCATGTTTTAAACTACCATGTGTGTAACTTTAAGCTTGTAAATGTTCCATTAAGAAAATATTTGTGGATATACATCAGCACTCCAATAATTGTTGTTGGATCTAAACCACAATTAGCATCAACTATAGTTGTGAACTTTCTGAATAGAAAAACAAAGTTTCAAAAACACAATTTATCAATTTACATTCACAAGCTGATGACATCATAAGGACTACTATTATTCATCTCAAGGATTTCAAGCAAATCTAGGGTTTCCTCAAAAGTTTGATACCATGATTAGACCTAAGAAACATCTACTTGTGCACACAAGAACAGATCATGCACCTTATGCATATTGTTAAACCAATTGAAGGCGCTTCAACAACTACATGTGCTTTGGAATTCAAATCAATGAGTGCAATTGAGGGCACTAACCTCTGCATTAAAAGCACATTGTCATTCAACAAAAACACACGACAAGGCGGGAACATGTTGTAAGACACATTTCTTCTCCGTGTTAGATGGGTACCTATGTTAGACAAGTACTTCTGTGTTAGACAAGTATCAGATGGTCTATCCAGCTGCAATAAATCAAAGAGCTACAAATATGTGGTAAAGAAATGGGTATGGGTTTTAAAGATACTATGGTTGTGATAGAAGTGGCGAGTTATATGGTAATTTCAACACGATTTTTCTGAGATCCCAACCAACTTCCTCCAGTTCATTCACAAATGAGTCGAATTGCTTTTGCATCAAATGCAGGCTTTTCGACAAGCTGCCTCCTTGTCCCCTGAGACTGATAGCCCCATCATCAGTTGACATCATTTCATGTGAACTACTACTACTGTTTCTATTAGCATTGTGTAGCTGACTACTTTCTAAGAGAGCCTGCATATCTTCACTGTCTTCGTGGTTGGGTAGCAGGAGCAAACTTGCTTGGTACAAGCTTCGCAATATAGTCAAGCTTGAAAAATCCTCCTGCACCAAGAAAAAGGGGAAAAGAAAAAAGAAACACCCGCCACCAAGAAGACTTCATCAAAACTCTTTGTCCTTAAGGTTTAGGGTTTTAGAAGTCAAATGACTTTTAGTTAGTTGAAATCTATTGAGAGTATTTCAGAATAATCTGTCTACTTGGAAGTAGTCTCAACCATCAAAAAACAGCTAGATGAAAAGAGTGGTGGTCATGGGCAAGAGACATTTCTGGTGCTAGATCAATATGATTATTACAGGTTGTGAGGAACATATGTGCCTGAAGTTATTACCTTGAAAAGAACACGTGCCTCCAGCCGGTTGAACCTACTTCGGTGAAGAAACAGCAGGTGCTTCTCATCATCATATAATTTCAGCAGCTCCTCCACCTGGCCGAAATTTGTCAGATGTTCAACCCATCATTATGAGAGGAGGGAAGAAGAGCAGCAAAAATGGAAGTACGATCCATCTAGAAAGAAAAGACAATCCACATTGTCTATGTGCATGTATAAACAATTGGACTCTAGAAAAGATGATTTCACCCCAAATAGATGAGCACAATCAAGAAAGAAAACACCAATTTTGTTGTTACCTCTTGGGTTAAAGGCTGGGAGCCAAGAAGATTCTTGAGAGATGATCCAATATGAACATATGGAGTGGTAAAACGTCGGGGTATCATTATGTTCTCCATTTTGTTACACTTGTGACGCCCTGATCAAAGCATGTAATTTTCGAGTTTTCATATTGTTGTTACATAGATATAGAATGAGCAGCTGACAAAGTCCGAAACCTGACACTAGAAACCAGACTCTTTTCTGATGATATCTGTGCAGAAAATTGCTGTTCCGAAATGGATGGTAGTAGCTGCTAATGCTTCATACCTGGAACAGGCAAGCCTTTGATGTGTGCATCAATCAGCAGCAATGCCCGCTTGTAGTTAATCTGTATAACAACATCCCATAAAATGAAAAGCCTATTAGATGATGCTTTGTACAGAATAACTGAGATGGGTTATCTTCTGTACTGAACGTCTGAAGTTGAGTTAACAGAGCTTTGGTGTCTTGTACTGGAAACAAGTGCTGCAGCAGCTGCCATTTGGTGATACACAAAGTTCTTACAGCAGCACAATTAGGAATTTTTTTGAACTTACAGTGTACAAGCATAATGTTGCCACCATGACATATCGTAAGTAAAGGTGTAAAATTCTGAGCACAACCCATGTTAATGCCAGTTTCCAATATGTTGTCATCCCTGGTGTTGCCTACAAAATTCAACAAAATTTCAATTTGAGAGAGAGAGAGAGAGAGTATCATGAATTTGCTGCAAAACTCTCAGTTGTGCACGAAACTAAATAACACAGCATGTCTCTGTTGGATGACAATCTGGTTATGATCTCTTTTGTTTCTGTGAAAAGAAAAAAAGTTGGACAACAGTGTTCTTTTACCAGAATGCCAATGCCCAGTCCAAGTCCACAAAGTTCACCAACGACTAACCACACTTCCTCTTTGGCCAGCACATCTCCCACATTCTCAGCTATAGCAAAATGGGTTTGCGCTACTAGATTTGAAGGCCCTACCAATCCTTTCCCCATAGCCTGTTCACATTGAAACCACCAACCCTAAATAAGCTTCTTGCTTTATGCATTGTCCCACATAAAACTGCTCCTGGAAGCCACTGTAAACAATGCTTTTACTTGCAATTTCACCTCTTTGTACACATGGCTGAATGAGGTTGGGTCATGCCCTCTACAACCGCATATGACACAGGAAAAGAAACAATTACCTGGAGCAAATAACCAAGGGAAGCCAACAGCAGAAAATTTCCAGGAAAGAGTGGTGTCAGCAGTTCAAGTACGCTGCAAAGTTGCAAGAAGCTTGAATTAATAATAGCTTTGGACCTGATTGGGGATTCTAAACTCCTTGAAAAAGAGAACAATACTGCAAATCCCTAACCCTAAACCTAATACTACAACCTCAAGCTTTTCCCAGCACAGAAAATGATAAGGGAAGAATCAGATCCCGTAGGAATAAAAGCGCTCACTTGCCAGTGCTGGCCACTAAGTCTCCATATAAGCGCCATTGCTTTGGATCCTCATCAAAAACTCTCCCGAAACGACCTCCTGCTCACACCCAACTCACTCACTTAGGTGACACCATTAATGTTAACAGATGGACACACACACAATAAGTGTACCTCAACACCAAAGGGGAGTGGGAAAAAAAAACTTGTCGACACCACATGCCCTGCCACCCCCCACCCCCCTCTCCACCCCTGGGCAACACCTTTCTACACTCTCTTCACACATTCAGCAAATTCTCTCTCCTCCTTCAATGTTGGGTGCCTTCTCAAGAACCATGACAACCTAGTATGGCAAATAGGTTGGTCAATTGTTACCAAGTGCATAAAGACTTGTATCAATAAATTTCCGTAACAAAGGTGGACAAATTACCAATAAAAAGTCGCCCGAGTGCTCCCAATGCATCTTTTGATATCCATCTGCATAATTACAAAACTGTGTGTGAGAGAGAGAGAGAGAGCACATTGAGTCTAAAATGGTTCAAGCAATATATATATATTTCCCCCTCAAAACTCATGACCTAATTAGGTGACAAATTTTTGCAGTTCAATTCAAGTTCTCAATCACAGGGGCACACAAAAGGTGGCAGCAGCACATACACACACACTCACTTGATAGCTGCAGTGGCACCGGCTGTGGTTGCTGGATTTGTATCGATGCCCACTGCCTGCCTCATCACAAGAATGAGAAGAAGAGCAACCCCATGGCAAATCTCAGAAAGGATAAAACTGTGAACATTTGTTTTCTTCTGTCAACAATCTCAAAAACATGCCTTGAACATATTACTGCATTGATGTCTAAACCCTAATCATCACTGTCCTGCTGTTTGCTGTTGCAAGAATTCTGATCATCACAGCCAGCAAATGATGGCTTCTTGTAAAAGACGGCTATGATTCCTGGGATTCCTGTGATCAGCTGGCTGTGATTCCTGGGAAGAAGAAGTGAATCTGCTGCTCTGCAGTTACAGCTGCTGTTGTTGCAAGAATTTGACAACAGACAGCAGATCATGGTGATTCAGCAGGGAGAAGCTCACTCATACCGTGAGGAGGCTGTCTGTGACTATTGTGGTGGATGCCCAACCAGCAACATTGGTAGGGAACTGCCACAACATGAAATAGATGTAGTCATCTGACACCGAGCCTGCACAACAATATGCAAATCACCCACAATGAGATATAGATCCATTGCACACTCTGCAATGAGGAAGTCCTCAGAGTTCATGGATTCTGCTGAGCAATCAATGTCCCATGAGCTTCCCTAACCATCAAACACAAAATCCATCAAAATTCATCGGCTTCCCAGAAAAACAAAAACATGAAGCTTTACAATCCATCATCTTCAACACAAAGATGAACCTTGACTATCCCATCATCATCATCTTCTTCACTGGATTGGGAGAAAACAACAACAGATCTCTATGGATAAGTGAAACTGTTACCTGGAAAGCCAGCAGGAAGAATGAAGTTGAGAAACACTTGGGGCAGCAAGTAGGGTAAGATCCATGCAAGCTTCCAATTGTTTCCTGTCACTTTGGGTGCATTCTCCAGTCTGCTGATCTCCTCAGACTTCAACTTCCCAGGACATTCTTCATTGCGCCAGTACCTGAAAAAAAATAGTCAAGAAGGTTCATATATATCTTCACAACAACAACAACAATAATAAGAGCAATCAGTTCTGCAACTATTGCAAGCAAAATTGATTGACAACAAGCAAGCCATCATGCACAAGTGCTAGCAAAGGACCTGCCTGCGAACTCGCTCCAACCCACACTTTTCCTCAACTATGTACTCTCTCTTCTTCTGCTCCCAGCTGCTAGTGTCATGCCCAGCTTCCAGCTCCTCGTCTTCAGCAGACCTTCACACACACACACAAACATACCCACAAATGACATGAGCAGGAGCCGGCCTTTGTCCCTCTGCAAGACCCGAAAGCCTGAGCAATCATCCCTTGAATTGAATCATGCGTTTCTTCTTCTTCTTCTTCCTCTGAAAACGCCATGAACAGCAACGTTCGCTGGCTGTGAATCCCCTTGAACTCTAGTGCTGTACTATCTTCCTGAACAAAATGGATGATGCCGCTGCAGGAACGTCGTAACACATGAGACACTTGCAGAAAACACAATGATCTGCTGCATGATCACGACCAGCTGAAGCTTCTTCCTCTTCTTGTACCACACGGCCAGCGGTTGCTTCCATCTCCCGACCTTTTCAGAAACGAGTACAAACTAGGATTCACCGGTTCTTCCTCTTGAACAAGCTCGAGCGTCGTTCAAAGCAAGCACCCACCAATCTAGATAAGAGAAGTTACACAACAAACATCTGTGACAAGGTCTTTTCCTCGAGCTGCTGCAGCTGCTGCTGTTTCTTCTTCATCTTCTTCGATCAAACAGAAGGAAAATGCCCAGTGTGGCGCAAAATTCCAACATCTCTTTAAAGAGTTTGGGCACCTTCCCATCTCTTGATCAAAGAGGAGCTTGCATGATGACAAAGTCTGGACCTGTAAAAATTATTATTATCGTTTTGATCTCAGCTTGACAAGATCTCTTGTTCAGCTTCTGGATGGAGACATGCAGGTTGGAGTTGAAATTTATGGCGTACTCCAAGTTGTCAAAGCAGCTCCTGGAGTGAGTCTCGGACCCAAAACTCTTTGGCACATCATGTCCACAGAAGAAGAAGAAGAAGAAGAAGAAGGAGATTTCTGATCCAAGGAAAACAAAGCTTTTACAACAACAACAACAACACAACAAAAACACACGCACATCGGCCCCTCTACATACCAGGAATGATGGGCCCCGCGACGGTTCAGTTCCTCAGTTTCTCCCATTGCATCTTCAGAATCTTCTCACCCCCGCACAGAAGAAGAAGAAGAACAACAACAACAAAACAAACCAGATACAAAAAAAAAAACAACAAAGTCTGTTAACACAAGCTACCACAAAGCCTCTTCTGCAAAATGACGGAGAACACTAGAAAAAACACAAACACACACACACACACCCAAAAAAGAATGGGGAAAAAATAAAACTAGAGAGAGAGAGAGAATTATAATTCGGATAAAGAAAGAGAGAGGGCTCCTAATTACAACAACAACAACAACAACAAAATTACGATGAGAGTTTTCTTCAGTAATAACTAGTATAATGAAGTATGCTACTGCAGCATGAGATCCAAAAACACATACACTAGACTTGCAAATGTGTATGTCTACAGGAAAAGAGCCACAAAAGGAGTCAAAAGGAGAGGGTTGGAAATGCAGTAAGAAGAAGGAGAAGAAGAAGAAGAGGACGAGGACGAGGACATGGAAGAGGAAGAAGTCCACCACCACCACCACCACCACCACCACTACTACTGCGACTACTACTACATATACAAACAAACAAACAAACAAACAAGTAAGCAAGCAAGCAAGCAAGCAAACAAAAACAAACAAACCGAGCAAAGCAAAGAAAGTACGAGTTTGGGGATGCAACTAGACGAGTCCTGGGCTTGGGACTCAGCACAAAAACACTGCACTGCAAAGCGAAGAGGAAGGCAACTTGCAGAGCGACGGAGGAAGGAAGAAGCGCAACGACGACGGCGACGGCGCGACGCCGTCGTCAACGACGTGAGAATGTGTGCGCGTGGGTGTGTGTCAGAAGGAGTGACTACGCGATAATGTGCGTTTTTTTCCTACTTTACTATTTTTAGAGGGTATTGACATTTACCGTGCCACCCGCGCCAAGTTTTGGTTGGGTAATAAATACAGTTATCTACTCGCTTTTCGTCAACCTAATGTTAATAATAGTATTGGCTACGGTGAAGTTTGAACGCTCGAACCGGCACCATATATAATTATTTTTTATTCTTAAATTTATTTTAATTTGCAGTTTTCTTTCATAGTTTTGAAAGTTTGAGGGTTTTTATTTTATTTTTTTGAAAAACAAATTCGAGTTTTAGGTACAATTTTTTTTGAAAAGAGAATTTTGAAAAAATAATTCCAAATTTGTTTGTTGCCAGAAATCCTCGGAGTGTTAAAAAGTAAGTTGCCGACTCTAAAAAGAAAAAACTTTGACCAGCACCCACCCACACTGGTACCATGGTTAAATTGCTGAATTAATTAAAAAAACCCTTTTTGTATATATATATATAAATATATATATAAGAGCTATTTATTATTAGTGTATTAATATACAAAAGGTATTGTTGAATAGGGTTGTTTGTAGGTATGTACAAAAAAAGTGTTATGTGTGTTTGGTAGAATAAAGTTGTGTGCGGTGGGCATGAAGATTTTTTTTCTAAGCCAATGAGTTTGCAAGATTTGATGGTTTGAATTTTGTTTTTGGCCTTGCCTACCAAGGCAACGATATTATGTTTAGGTTCATTCTAGAGTATAGTAGCTTAATGGATTTTTGGCCCCTAGGTAATAATAGGTCTATTTTTGTATGAAGATTTTTGAAACATGATATTTTGGCTTGTGTTGAAATTTGACATTAGTTACACAGTTATAATATCTTGAAGCATTTTGGTTACTTTTAGAGGATTTTTTGAAAGATTATATTTTGGCATGGTGAAATATTTGAGTTTTATAAATTTTTAATGATAGGCCAATCAAAATGGCCCATTGCAAAAAAATAAAATCCTAAAATATTTGTGTTTTGGGATGCATGACAATCAAATAATATGAATTGTAATAAATTATCCAAGCTTTTATAAAGTCTTACGCCAAAAATGATGATGAAAAAAATTTTAAATATAAATTCTACTCAAGCAATGAGGTGAGGCAAAATGCACCTAAGAATGTGCATCCAAGGATCTTATTTAAAATAACACCACAATTTGTCTCACATCTTTTGCCCAAAAGTTTCGGCTTGTATTATATATAATTGGCTAAAGGGTAGAAGTACTATAGTCCCATATTAGTAGAAAATGCTTTTATGTGGGGGAGGAATAAAAGCATCATGATTTTTTTTAAGGGTCGATCAAAGTCGCCCATTGCAATGGAAAAAATAAACATTGAGCTTCAGGATGTGCACAGAACTAATTAATATGGATTGCAAGTAGACATAGTTATTAAAGATATATAATATATACATTTACTGTGTAAGTGTATTTAACAAATATTTACACTCATATAAGTTTTACATGTTGTATGTATGACTATTGACACATACATACACGAGTTGATTTTTTAAAAAATTTAATCGCACAAGGCAATCAATTTTTTGGAAACTTAAACCTATTGATTATCAATTTCACTATTGAAGTAATGCTCTTGGTTATCAATTTACTTAGTTATTGTTTTGGTAATAATCATTGGTTATGCATACAATTGATTCTCAAATATTCACCTTGCAAATTGCCGGTTATATTGCTTAGTTAAGAGGTGATACATGTTTTTATTTTAAAAAAATGTTGCATTTTTTAATATATATATTTTTATCATAAACATGTTTAGGTTTTTAGGATTCATAATCGACTTGGATGAAATTATCTTCTTGGGTCACTTGTAATAATTGGGTCACTTTCATAAGCGTATCCAAAACTTGATAAAATATAGTGATTTTGTTTTTTTGAAACCAGCTTAATCACGGTTAATACTTGAGTGCTAACCTTGTTATTTTGGGAATTTTTTTGCCAATGTGCCACGTAAAAAGTTGCCATAGACATCTCAAAGGTTCAATCAAAGAACCTCCAAATATTCAAAAATATATTTGCACTGGTATTTGTCAAGGAACCCAAAAAAACCTTAAATTACAAGTGATTTATGTACAAAGGGTTTTGCCAAATAACCATGGCAGATATACCTCGTTGTGATAATCTCCAAACCCTCGGCTCCTCCTCATATTCACCCTATTAGGTTTCTTAAAACTTGGATCTGAGCAATTTTTAAAAATTGAAAATTTTCAAATAATCAGACCTGAGAAATTCTGAGAATTTTATATTTTTTGTGAAAACCAAAACCCAACTATTAGTTTAAAAATAAAATACCCACCTCACATTGAATTTTACCATGAGACAAGTTAACCCACCCTAATCACCATCAAAAACCCACAACGGGTTAGTGTGTTATGTATAGGGTAAGGAACAACTTTGAGGCTCTTTGTGAATTTGACTGCCTAGCGGTGGGGCCTTTTCGTACAAAACTCTTCAAATTTGAGGGACCATACCAAAGTAGAAGAATCCTATTTTGGGGATCTCCTTCAACTTTTGTTCGTAACTCCCGCTAATTTGAGAGTGAAAAATTGTGTCAAGGGAGGGGCTTTCAAATACAAAGAGCAAATTTAAAACGTTCTTCATGCAATGGGGAAGGGAAGGGCCTGCATTGAGACCATTTTTTGTCATTCAAGGTGGTGGGAATATCTATTTAATTTATAATTTGGTGGTAGACAATTCTTAAGGGCACTTCATCTTTTCATGTTTTAACCGAATGTTGTCTAGTATTTGTTCCCCTTTTCCTAGGGATTCGCCCTCTTTGTAGGATTTATTTATTTATTTATTTCATATTTGTTTGTTTTGTTTGTTTGTTTGCTTGCTTGCTAGGATTTGGGTCCTTCTATTTGGTACCTTTTTCTTCTTCTTCTTTGTCAGGTGCTTTTGTTTTTATTGATCATTGGCAGGTTTTTCATCATGTTTGATTCTTATTTTTTAAGACAAACCTTTGGTCCTAGTTCCAACTTTTCTAAAATCAAAAGAACCACTACTTTCCATTCAAGTAATTTTTTTATATTTGCTATAACATTGACTTTAAACCCTATGATTTTTTTTAGAAAATTTAATTAATTTTTTAAAAATAAAAACATCGAGTCTGGTTGCAGACTTGAATATTCACATTTGAAGACTCTTGATTTTTAATTCTTAGGAAAAAAAAAAAAAAAACTCCTATGCAAGTCTGATTCCAATCTAGATCTAGGTCTACCTACTTACCCATAGCCCGAACTGATTTAAATAATAATAATAATAGTAATAACTACATTCCTAATGCACACACCCCCCAACCCCACCTCCGAATTTATTATTTAAAAATTGTATACCTGAATTGTTTCTCACACTAACAACATTTCTAACCCCAGTCAAAAATAATTAAATAATTAATTAATTAATTTTTAGAAAATGAAAGAACCAGCAAGTGAAGAATGGGCAGAAAATTTCTAGTGTATCTGGAGGGCACTTTTCCAGTATTGGGTAGGTACCTGGTTTGGAGGGTTCAATTCCGGTTGGTTAAAACCAACCCAAAACTGGTCCTATTTCTGGAACGGGTTCCAAACTCACAATTGGAATTTTATTTTATTAGGAAAAAAAAAACAGAACCGGGGGACCCAAAACTGGTTTTTCAGATCCACATGTGTGAAACGGGAATTAGAACTGAATTTATTAATTAATGAAGGTTTTTTTAGTGAGGCCTCTTAATGGCCATATTAAGCCCCAAAAATGTTACAGTAGGAATTAGAGACCCTAATTCAATCTACTCATAATATATTTGTAACACCTAGAAGCAATTTAAATGGACTTTGGATATTTAACCATGGTACCAAAAAAGGCTAGATTTGGGCTTAAAGATCTTGATTTAGTCTAATCATGGGATATTTGTAATATATTTAGATGCTAATTAAATGGGTTTTGGGGTTTTTATCAGTGTTGTGAGGATAATTAGTTTATAGGGTAAGAATCAAAGGTTCAAGTTTAAGTGACTCATATGCAAATCAACGTGGAAACTAGCACAAGAATCAAACTATGGAACTAATCATATGGTAGATCCAAACCCAAAATTAGAATTACGAAAAAACATTCTTAACAGAACATAAGAATATTAGTTAAAGAAAAGTTGATTTTTTTTTCAAAAAATAATAAGTAGGAGTTTTTTTTAAATTAAAAATTAATTTTAATTACTTGTTGAACTCTGGAGTGCATACTTACACAAACCTTTGTTTTAATTTGTTTTAAAACTTTGTACTTGTACAATTTCTAACATTGGGGAGTGTGTAATGTCTACACATGGAATCAAACTTAGTTTTTCGAATTGGCCCCAACAATTCTTAAAATTTTAAAAATGTGTTCAAATTGAAAACACAAAGATTTTAAAATTGGAAAAACATAAAAGCTCAAACCCCCACATGAAGAATATTTTAAATAAAATTTAAAATGTCAAAAATAAAATTGAAGGTTCTCTCAAAAAGAAAGAACCACACAACAATGGTTTTTAAGTTTTCACCACGGTACCAATGTCGGTGCTGGTTCGCCCCATCTCTTACCTGGTACAGTGTACCAAGGCAAAACTCCGGAAGAGAAAAGTTTATCTTTTATAAACAAGGAGTGGGCCTTGCCATTCACATTAAAAAGTATCTGAAGGCAAATAAAGAAGAATTATATGGGAAACTCAAATATTTCACCATGAAAAAATATAATCTCTCAAAAAATCCTCTAAAAGAAACCAAAATCATTCAAGATATTATAACTCTATAACTAATCTCAAGTTTCAATCCAAGCCAAAATATCATCTTTCAAAAATCCTCATATAAAAATAGACCTATTATTTATTACCTAGTGGCCACAATCCCTGAAGCTACTATAGTCTATAATGGATCTAAATACAATATCCTTCTTGCCTTGGTAGGCAAGGCCAATAAAAATATCAATGTGCTGAATGAGTGTAGGTGCTGGTCACACTGGTCACCAGTTTGTTCACTAAAGTGAGCTACAGCCTCTCACTACAAGAAGAAGTCAATTGGTAATATCCAAAATAAGGTAAAATACAACACAAATAATGTCCATGATACCAAGTTGCCCTCTGAAACTGGCATGTGTCCTGATTCCTATTATTTATATATATATATATATAGTCTTCTTCACATCAATGAAGACCCTATGAGTAGTAGTTTAACTACAAAAAAAAATTAAATTAATCAAAATTAATTTGTAAAAAAAATCTAAACTCATCTATATTATTTATATGGCAAGGATATTGTGTTTAGAATTCATTATAGAGTATAGTAGCTTCAGGGATTTTGGTCCCTAGGTAAACAATAGGTCTATTTTTTATATGAGGATTTTTGAAAGATGATATTTGGGCTTGTGTTGAAACTTGAGATTAGTTATAGAGTTCTAACCATCCTGAAGGATTTTGGTTTCTTTTCGAGGATTTATTTTTGAAAGATTATATTTTTGCATGGTGAAATATGTGAGTTTCCATAATCCTTTCTTTTGCCTTAAGATACATTTCAATGTAAATGGCAAGGCCCACAGTGTGACACACCCCCTTGTTCTTATGTGTGTCACTAAGTTTAAAAAGTTTGTAAAATGATTTTTTTTTTTCCATAATGAATTTTGAAACCATGCTAAAGTCCATTATTTTTCTTTCCATTTAATAAAATGTTCATATAACCTTGGTAGTAATAACTTGGTTGTGTTTGATCCTCAGCCAATCCATAATGTCCAATGGGTTTCCAACGGATTGAAGCACAAAGGGCAAACCCGACCCGAGAAGCGGTTGGCAACCCCCAAGTCAAGCTCATTGCATTATATGTCAACAAGACGGGCAAATCAGCAACGGGTCCTTATTGCAAGCCCGTACAAAAGTACTGCATGCAGTACAAAAAAATGCAGACTGCAAGGCAGTACAAAGGTACTGTCAACTTTTGTACTGCTTGCAACTAAGGACCCCCTTACTGATTTAAGCTCTTCCTTGCTTTCTTCCTTCACAAGTTGTGAAAGTCAATGGCTTCCAGACTCCAGCCTCTTTGCACAAAACTGAAAGTTCTCTTGTAAACTTGCCAAACTTTATCCCAAACAACAAACAAGGGGTGTATCATACTGGGGGGTGCTTGCCATTTACATTAAAAATTATCTGAAGGCAAAAAGAAGAATTATGGGAAACTCAAATATTTCACCCTGCAAAAATATAACCTAATCTTCAAAAAAAATCCTCTAAAAGAAACCAAAATCCTTCAAGATATTAAGAACTCTATAACTGATCTCAAGTTTCAACACAAGCCAAAATATCCTCTTTCAAAAATCCTCATTTAAAATTGACCTATTTACCTCGGGTCCAAAATCCCTCAAGCTACTATAGTCTATAATGAATCTAAACACAATATCATTGCCTTGGTAGGCAAGGCCAACAAAATTTGGCAGGGTTGCAGCAATAAAGTGAGTAACAACATGGAAGAAGGAAATGACAAAAGGAAGAAGGATGTGATTGTGGGTCCAAGTTAAATTGCTAAGTTCCAAATCTCAATTGGGTTTTGGAAAGAGGGAGAGACATAGGTACATATATATATATATCTCTCTCTCCATATATATATTACATATAGTAAAGGACGTCGTGAAGCATCATTTCATCCATTTGTCTCGTCATCCATCTGTCCGGTCATCCATCCATCTGGTATATATACATATGACTTGACCCTTGATTTCAGGGTTGCAACTTGCTTGTTTGTGGGCCAGGGTGAAGCAGCACCCACTCTGGTACCTTCACCTTCACCTTCTTGAGTGAGTCCTCTTAGTGGGACCAAGCAATGCTAGACTTGGACTCGAGGAAACCCTGATTTAGTCTAAACAGGTAAGACTTATAACATTTAGAAGCAATTTTAGAAGAATTTCATGGGTTTTTATCAGAGTGGGATATTAGAAACGGCACTAAACACTTGTCAGGTATCGATTTAGGTATCAAAGTTGAGAGTCCTGATATCAAAAAAAATCACTGGGGGTACATTACTAAAAATAAATTAAAAAATACGTGAGTAAAAATATAGGGTGCAATATATTGATTGTTGAGTAGAAATTATAATTAGTTCAAAAATAAAATTATAATTAATATAAGGTGGCTTAAATATGTATATATTAAAAAATAAAATAATAATAAAGTGAGAAAAAATAGGTTGAACATTATCTAATATCTCAAAAAATATTTTATTTGACACACATGAGTTAGAATTTTAACATTTAGTGTCCTCCCTAGGATAAAATCAAATACCCAATTTTGATATATATAATTATGATTATCAAAAATCAAATACCTGATTAACATGTATAATTTTGATTTTCAAAATATTATTTAAAAATCAAATATCCACCTAAAACCATGGGGCTTTTGTTGGTTCTTTTGGCATGAAACCCAGCAGCTCTTTGAAGTTTTTGAAATACTAAGAACCGGCGGTTTTTTGAATCTGATTTATTTTTTTCAAATACCCAGACCCGGTGATTCTTTTGATTTTGAAATTGTGTCAAACATCTGGAACAAGCGGTTGGTTGATTCTAATGTTTTCAATATCCGGAACCGACGGGTATTACACAAATCAAATACCCACCCCACACTAGTTTTTTTTTTACAAGCAGTGAGGCTGCTGGTTCACCCAAGGCCCGGTCTTGGCACCCTAGACAAGTCTACAAATACAGTTAAAAAATCATCCAATTATCCCAATACCACAAAAGTCTTTAAAAGTGTTGAAACCCTTGGCAAACTCCATTAAAAGAAAGCACCCAATAAAAGGAGAGGAAAAAGTCAAGGCAAAGCAAACAACCCAAAAGACACAGGCCACAAAAGGAAGTAAAGGAATCATCACTAAGTACAGAAACCTCCACCAGAGGCTTGAAGCATATCAACTAAAGAAAAGTGAAGATAAACCCCATAAACCGAGTTTTCTTTTGTTGGGCCCTGAAGGCTGTGAAGAAGCCCTCTGAGGGACAGGAACTATCACATTCGATCCAAACCTTGAAGCCTTGTTTTTTCTTTGGGTTGTGTCTATTTATTTGCGTTCTCATTTGCCTTGTACTTTTGATGGATGGGTTTGCATCCTTGATTTTTATTTACAAGGTTTTTTTTCTGATAAAACTCCAAGCCTAGAAGAACCTTCCCCTGCAGTAACAGCCCACCTCGAGATGTGGGTGACTTGTGCTTGAAAAACTCAGTTATGAAATTATTCCGCAATCCAATCCCAATATGGCAACCAATACAACAACAACGTTGAAAATTATCACAATCTTCAAAAGGTCTAAAGAAAATTATTCAACATGGAGAGAAAAGAGGGTTGAAAATGGAGTTCAGATGGCCCCCACCAACTTGGTACATTTTTTCTTATACCGACCGAAAAAAAATGCACTTCTTGGCGTGAACTAACAATCCATGCCCACTGCCTAAGTTTCCGTCGATTGACTTTGAACTGTGGACTTTGGAATAGGTCCAGTAGGGCCTCTTCCACATTGGAATGGGACCTACAAGGCCCACGTTACTGGGCACCCCACTAGTACACCATGCAAAAAAAGCCCACTTTGGGGGCAATTTGATGGAACCCCAACTCTGGTTAGTTTGGGATCATTTTGGGTCAGTCCATCCTGCCCCTCTACCTACCCTTAACTTCCTACATAGCTACTACACCCCACCTCCTACCTTCTACACCAATAACACCCCACCCCCCCCCCACCCCCCTCACCCCCCCCCCCCCCCCTCCCCCCCCCCCCCCCCAAACCCCCCCCCTTCCAATTTCTCACACCTCACATTCTTTTCCTCCATTGCTTTCATCAAGTTCATAAGTCGTTGGACATCGTGTAACATCTTTTCAACTTGATTTGTGACTATAAATCTTAGTTACAAATGTAAATATAATTAAATATGAAAAAAAAAGAATTGACCAATGAAATTGTTGAATTTAGTGGTTGAATTAATTAATTAATTAATTTTCAATAAACTAATTGTTGAATGTGTAATAGGGGTTAGTGAATTTGTGAAAATTTTAAAAGACCCATGACAATTATTCATAGATATAAGGCTAGGTAGTATATATGTGTGTGTGATTAAATAGTAGATATTTCATCATGTTGATATGTCATAATGTTTGTTAATTAGTTAAATAATTAGGTAGGCTAGGTAATAAATATTAAGTAGTATGTAAGGAGACTAATTAGTAGTAGGTATTTTATCATTTTGATATGTGTGATTTTTTTAATTAATTATTTAATTTACTAGGCAATATAATTTATTTATTGAATAGGTTAAGTAGTAAGTAGTAGAAGTAATCTATGACCCATTTATAAACATTATATAATGAATAAGTCATATATCATATAATTAAATTACATTTTAAAAGTACAATTATGATTTATTATAAACAAAATTGTGTAATATAACTTCTTAAATCAAATAGAGGTTTCATATGTGAAAGTTATTTATTTATTTATTTATTTATACATAAAACATTTATCATAGTTCTAAGTAAAACTTAAGACATTATATATGTAAACTTAATAAAATTTGTAATTCCATCAAATCAATTAATTATACAGCATTAATTAATTTTTAGATATTAAAATTCATTGTCTAAATTAATATTTTACATTGAAAATAATATGGCTAATATAAAATCTTTTATTACATTTTGATTACAATTTATTTATGATCAATTTATAAATATTGTATGTGAATAAATTATGTATCACACATCTAAATTAAATGATTTTGGTAAAATTATAATATATCAAAAAATACATAATATAATTTTTAGTATCAAATGAAGGTTTAAGATATTAAAAATATGTTTACACTTATTAATATATTATCCATTTATAAATCATGTGCTTGAATTTATTTTTTCCAAGGAATGGTCATTATTGTATTCAATAAAAAAATTCAAATATATAATTTTTCAAATAAATTTATGTTTTCAAAAGGGAAAAAAATAATTTTGTACATTATTGAAAGAACTTTAAGATTAAATTTTAATCTTGTCATTTGGACAAAATCTCAATAAAATATCAAAGATTAAAAATGATGTTTTGTGTAATGTTTTAAATGAAGTAAGCTACATTAAATGCATATTATTATTTTGTCACAATAAGCGAGGTGGCTTGATGGTAAAAAAGTTGATCTCCATTCTTGGGGTTCAAGGATCAATTTTCACAAATGACATGGGTGGTCAATGGTAGGATGTTGGTTGAATATTCTTTACTTACATAACCAACTTAAGCTAAGTGCATACTAAGTGAGTTTAAGTAGTCACAATAGGTTGCCCACCTAATAATTTAAAATAGCTTTTAAAACCTAGCATATGTAATGACACGTATCAACATAATATAAGTTGAAATTAATGAAATTAACAATAGTATAAATACATTAAAATATTAAAATGCTAATTTAGAATCTAAATAATAAATATAAATAATGCAATTATTTAGTCATAAAATCGGTTACAAATTGACAATGCCATGTAAGATGGTTTCAATGGATGAAAAGTTCATGTAAATTGCATCGTTATGCGACTACCATTATAACTTGGTGTCACGTATTGTCTTTTGCAATTAAAATTTTGTATGACTTGTCCAAGGCGACTAGGCCTTGTAACAAGTTGCATGTGGTAATTATGACTAAAAATTAATTGTTGATTTACAAATTTCTTGTAGTGAAAGGAAATGCCCTTGCAAACAAGGCCCATAGGTCTTTACTCTTTTTCATTGCCATTTAAAGGAGAAAAAAAAAGGTAGTATTATAATATTATGAGGAACACTTTTGCTCCTTGTACCATAGCAAAACACTATTTTTATTTTGACAAAAAAATGAAATATTCATGCCAAAGTTTATTTCTCTTTGTAGGTTTTTTTCATATTTCTTTTTTTTTACAAATTCTTGAACATTTACAAAAAATTGTTATTCCTTTTTGTGAATATAATGTCATTTCATGGTTCTTATGGTATATAATTGTTCTTTGTTTACATGAAACAAGCACCACCAAGGAGGAGATTATGATAAAGGTGATCTACTTGGAGTTTCATACCCATTTCATGTTCACACACCAATATGCATAAAAGGCAACTTGATTTGTAGTCATTGAACAACATGCACATAGCATTAGTGATCATGATTATAATTCTAAAAAAGGTTTTTTTTAGAATCAAAATAGCATATATAATTAATTTTCATACATTTCAATGGATTACTTAAGGGAATTTTTTAGTTCCCATACATTTTTTGTAACATACTTATTTTTAATATATTTTCCTTCCTTCTACAACTGTACAATTTAAGTGTATCTTAACAATCATTTTCATTTTCATATTCCATTGAAGGTATTGCACTCCTATACCCATTTTATAATTTGCAATTATAGTTTTCAAGAAAATGATCATGAAAGTATTGCATTTGTGTGCATTAACCTTGGTGGGATTGGTCATGGTATAAGTTTGTTGCAAACCATTTATATTGTAATGGTTAATAGCTTTTGGACATCTATTGTAACTTAAATCTAATAATTGTTATGTGCCTTGGGGCACCTATTGTAATACTTGCATTTGGGATTCACATTATAATGTCATTAAAGGATAAAAGGTAGCTTAAGTCAAGGACAACAAGGTTTTTGCAATACCTACATTTTTCAATGATGACATCGGGTTTTTTTGGGCATTAGAAAGTTTTTTTGTCATTAGATTATAAGGATCAATAATTGGTATAAGTACATGTGGACCCATGTATCGAAGGTAATTGGTTTATTAAAATAGGTCTAGATACAAGCAACTAATAAGGGAAATCAAAATTATGTGAATTAAGGCCAATTGATCTAAGTAGGGGTAAGGAGGTTAGTAGGGGCCTTTTTGACCCAATACTTACTAGTAGTGCACTAATTGACTCAACACCCATTGTGGCAATTTTGAACAATTGGTCTTGGGTTTCATTGGATGACCCTTGGTTCCAACTGCTTTCCTTTTAAATTTGTCCATGGTTAAATAATCCCACCCTACCCACCTTTATACTTCCCCTCCTTCCTACCCTTGCCACCTCCTTTTTTTTCCCCCATTCTATTATTATATATATATATTTTTTGTTCAATCACTCCAAATGCTACCCCATTGTAACTTTGTGAATTGCTCCAAACTTCCAAGGGAAAAAACTTTTATAGTCTATCCTTTATTTTGGGGCTGGACTAGGCCTTCGTTTCCTCATGTTGAAAGAATGGAGGAAGCAACTTGAATTCAAGGATTCTGGCAATGCTCTGTATTGATTTGGAGAGGTAAGTAATCAAACCCTTCACTTCTTTTCCTCTCTTTCCTTATTTATCCTTTGTTCTCTTTGGTTTTCAAGCATTACACCAAAAACATGGTTATATGACTAAACATTTTTGCAACTATGTTTCAAACCTAATCATGTGTTGTCTTAGGCATGTTACTATGGCATTTTTGTGACTAGTGTCATAATTACGATTACATAATTAGTCCATATCATTAACTCATGACTAATAGTCATGTTGCTTTCTTTAAAAACTTGTTTTATGTAGCTTAATATTATCATATATAATAGTCACCTACAAGTACCCTAATTTAGTAATATGGTTTGTAATGTTACAAAAAGACCTAGTAGTAGCTTACTATTATTGTAGTTTTTTGAAGCTAACCTAGATTATGTGGGTAGCCTACAATAGTCTATAATAGTTTACAATAATTTAGAATAACCTATAATAGCCTAATGTAACTTAGAATGGCTTAGCATAGACTAAAGTAGCCTAAGTAACAACTAGAATAGTGTTGTAATAACTTAGTAGTTTAAAAATAACCTAGTAACCAAGGGACTCTAAAATAGCCAAAAGTGGCTTGGTAATAGCCTTCTAGAGTAGCACCTAAAGTACCTCTAATAGGCTAGCCTAAAACAACTTAGTAGTCATTCTAGGCTATTTTGATTACTTGAACCTAGGTAGGTCTAGGATTGGTTACATACCCAAGCCATCCTAGAGACTATGTTGCATAATCTATTTTAACTTAGGAAGGTAGTTACAATTTAAGCTAAGCAACTAGGTATAGTAACTAGGCTAGGCTTTTAGGTACATTGGAAAAATATGTTCACAATGACAATAATTATGATTTCATAAAAAAATGGTGCAATGGTTAAGGACTTGTTCTCTGAATGTGAAGATGAGGGGTTCAAGTCCTCATATTCAAGCAACTTATATGCTTACGCCAAGGTTGGACCCACACTCAACTAACTAATTTTTAGCTTGAGCTAACTAGTGATGTTAGGTTAAACTTCTAACTTAGCTGATGTTACCTTTTGGATGAAAATGAAACAAAAGGAGCCAAGGGCACCTTTAGTAAAAATCATTACCAATTTCAAGTCTTGGTGTTTTTTACTTATCAACATTATGATCCTCCAAAAGTTTCAAAACCAATGGTGGACATTTGATATTTTAAAAGAGCATTTGAAAACAAAATGGACTTCTATCAAGGCTTTGAGTGATTTAAACATGAAAAAGGACTATTGAAACATTATCAATTTCTATAAAATTTTGATCATTGAAAGTTTGTAAGTAATGGAACTTGCTTCAAAAGAAAAAAATGAAGAAAAAAATATCATGGTTGTGTGGTGATTTTTCAAAGATATAGGGATATAGTTTTAAACAATGTCTACACCTTCTTGTGGCACATATTAATGTGATTATACCCTTCTAGACTAGGTTTTTAGCCTATAATAGGTTGCCTAAGTTATTTTTAAAATCTAGCTTAGAGTAGCCAATAGTATCATAAAGTAACTTATAGAAGTTTAATATTATTTAAATTAACCTAATAGACTAGGCTAATAACTATGGTAAATGCAATTACAATCATTTAATTAGGATGGTCCCAAAATCATTTATGATTACTATTACAAAAGTGATTAATTGTAAAAGCAACAAGTCAAAATTGACCATATAGTCATGAAGTCAAATGTGTCTTAAAAGACTACGAATGTAATTGTTTCCCTAGATGTATATCCCACTTTTTGGCATAGTGAAATATATATGTGATACCAAAAGGTCAATTGATCCCTTCAATATTACCCATTCTCTTTCAAACTCTTCTCTTATTTCCTTTCATTTCTCTCCTCTTCTTCTCTATGATGTAATAGGGTTCGGTAATGTCCACATATCTTATGACTCTCCCCTAAATTTGTCAAATGGTATTGGGGTAAAAAACCATGCCAATTATCAAGTTTGCAACAAAATGCAAACCCATTACACACCCCTTATTCTTAAGATAAAAACAAGTGTGGGAACTTTAAAATGGGACTAGATGAACTCATAATGGGAGTTCAAAGTAAGATCAATTTACACAAACCAAGAAAGAGGGCATTTAGTGCAAGTTGGAGCCAAAATGATGCATGGACGAACCAAACTTATAAGACACACCATGGCCCAAAGTTGGAAAAAACCATTGCCTCTTCTTTTATTGTCTTATTTTGTGACTAGTGGTAGGGGTTGCATTAAGCCGCAAAAATTTATGATAATCATTCCAAATTATATTAAATGAATAATTTGAATGTTAAAAAATTCAAATTACAAATTCATTTAATCCAATTCCAGATTTTAATTTTAATTCAAAAACTTTGAAAATGACCACTATTGTGTCAAATAATGCCCATTTTGTAAAGTGCCCCTTGATTTTCTTGATACAAACTTGTTGATAGAAAAATCATTAGGTGATATGAAATTATAAATCATAAGCCAAATTTTTTTGTTAATTGAAAAAATATGTTGGTTTATTGCAAATGTGTTGATCCAACATATTTAGTTCAACAAGTTGCAAAACATTTCATTAAAAAATTGTATAGTTTCTAGTGTCCCTTTTTGGAAGGACATTTAGCAAATGTACATGATGTGTTGAATGGGCGTCTTTGATAATTTTTACCTTTGAAATTTTTTTAAGGGTTTGGGGGATGTTATGTCCAGGTTCAAACAATATGAGAGACAATATGTGACAAAGGAGGACTTATGGCAATGTTAAGAAGATGTTAAGAGACATTAGGAAAGTGTTTTTGGGCAACAAGGGGACAACATCAATATAAAAGGTTCGAAGACAATGTTAAGAAGACACAAGACATGTAGGGTAGTTTTGAAAAAATCTACAAGATGTTGGGAATTTTTTTTCAAAGTGACAAGGGGCATTGGGAGGACACCATGGGACAATCGGCAATGCTAGGAGAATGTTTAGGGACATCCCTTTTGGCATCCCTAAAAAATTCCATCAAAATAAAATATGATATTTGGGCAAAAAGACCTTTCAATTTGTTTTTTTAATTATGTCTTTGGCTCCTATTAGCCCATTTTCAACCTCTTTACCCCTTCTCCTCTCCTCTCTTCTCTCACACCTTTTTTTTTTTTTTTCTTTTTCCAAGGGTTTATTAAACCTTAAACCTAATACCTTTCTCCCCTTTTTCTTTTTTTTTTTTTTTTTTCCTTTTTTCCATTTTTCTTCATT
>Ga0116227_10007009_pt1 | contig 22341 bp, 14 predicted proteins | sample S1TSphgellanicum_FD_89693 | JGI IMG/M metagenome (GOLD analysis project Ga0116227, IMG submission 89693) | Host-associated microbial communities from peat moss isolated from Minnesota, USA - S1T2_Fb - Sphagnum magellanicum MG | ecosystem: Host-associated > Plants > Peat moss > Unclassified...
CAGCAAGTTCGTTCTCACCAACATGGTTTGTCCAGGGATCATGTGGCTCAGCAAATTCCTTCTATCCAACATGATTTGTCCATGTTTCATGTGCCTAAGCAAGTTCCTTCTTACCAACATGGTCTGTCCAGAGATCATGTGGCTCAGCTTGCTGCTTCTCAGCAGCATGATTTGTTCATGGAGCATGTGACTCAGCAAGTTCCTTCTCACCAACATGATTTGTTACAACAAGTCAGAAGTCAGAGTGTGCTTGGGAGACCACCCCAGCCACATTGCATGCAACAACAACATGGAGCATTTCTATGCCCCACTCTTGGATGCAATTATTGGGGTGCCAAGGCTTGCATCCAAAAGTCCTGCCATATGTGTTGTAGGATATCGGGAGCAGCTTGCTCACGACATCAATCTAGGTAAGATAGGTGTAGGAGATTGGTTATTCTTGAGAGGTTAAGCCCCAATCGATCGACAGCTTGTCAATCTGGATTTGGAGAGTTACTCTATAAGCTTCATGAGCTTGATTTTGGGTTAATGGCAGCAATCAGTGCAATGTCTTTGACATAATAGTCAAAGGAAACAGGTGCAGGTGAGGGAGTGCCTTTAAGGATTTGGGCTCCAGGATGTTACCAGAAGCTGAAGGCAAAAAGGATAAGTCTTCTTACCTCTCTAAGACTGGAAAATATTTTTGGGACTGGGGACTGCCCCGACATCTCTTGTGTTTGAAAGCATCTCCTTGCAAGAGAGATTCAGTCATCAGTTGGATCCTTCTGCTGATCACATGCCAGGAGACCTTCTGTGATATGAATAAAAAACCTTTTTGCTTTGAAGGTTTGCTCCCGAGGACCAACCCTAATTTTTAGGCCTACAACCTCAGGCTTACTAAGAACCGTGGGGAGCAGGCCTGCCTGTTATACTTCTTTTGTTTTCTGGTACCTCAATGTTTTTGGATACATATTGTAGATGACGTTGGTGGGATCAAAGGATTCACAAGCTTCTCAAAGCAACCTAACTACTCATTGAATTGAAAGCATGGAAGTATTATGCAAAAGAACAGGCTTCATCAAATTGAACCCTTAGGGAATAATGTAAGATCCAGAGAAGAAAAATTGAATGAGACAAATTAGTCTTTTTAGTACTCTTTGAGTGCATATTTGACAATAGGTTTAGTTAGTGAACCATTGGAATCAAATGGAATGTTGTTCAAATTAACAACATTTCAATAAAGAAAAAGTCCCGTAAATCATTGTGTTCGTGACCCATTTAGGATTAAATAACATGGGAGCGCATTCATAATGAACAGAAAAGATCAAGAAACTAACAAGATGCTCTATTGAAATTATGGGCAAAAATAAATATCGGAAGGAAAACAAAACCCAACTATAATGCAAGAGGAGGGAGTTCACTACTTTTAAATAATCTTGTGAATAATGGATTTCATTGAAGGAATTTTCAATTAATTTCACAATGTAGCAAACTATCTGTAAAGCCTTTTTACTCATTTTCTTGAAATAATAATAATGATTTCAAAAACTTAACAATGAATTGATGTTTTTGAAAAGAAATTGTTTGTTTTGTCAATGTGGAAGCTGACCTTAGGCTACAGGACTTGCTCCATTTGCAAAACAACCCACATGAAGAAGCAAGAGAAAAACCCATTTTGGCAATTTGCTTTGAGAAGGCCAAGAGGTGCCCACAAACCCAAGCAAGTTGTAGGTGTTCATTCCCATCACATTGACTCTATTGCATTAAAACACACAATGAACCGCATAATCTAACCTGCAATTAAGAGGCCTTCATTGCACACATCCATTGAAAAAGAATGGGATTGAATGCACACAAAGTGAAATTGCAATGACCAAGATGATGACACACACTATAAATTAGTAGTTTGATACAATGTGAAGAAGTGTAGTAATTGGTGTCCTTTGATAAACAAGGGATGGGTTGAGGGTGATTTGGACAACTTCTTAAGGCCCAGTTTAAAGGAGAGGAGGCCTTTTTCTTATGGTCCCCATTTTCAACCAAATTGGGGTTGGTTTTTCAGTCCAATGAAATGTTGAGACATATCAAGAGAGAATCCAATTCTTTTAAGGGTCACTTTAGATGAGGGTACAAGGTCCAATGAAATAGAGCAATCCTCTTGAATGAAAGCCATAAATTGGACCCATGGCCTTTAAGATGAGGATTCAACATCAAAAAGAAAGAGGCAAATCAAGGCTAAACCTATATGGCCTAAAATCAATTGGTCGGAACCAAGAAAAAGAGCTAAAAAGGGAGTTCATGATTTGAAGAGCCAAGTTGCATGGTAGAGTCTAAGGCAGGCTCGAGGATTCAATTTGCTTCAAATGAGTCCAAATTGGTTCCTAGGAATTTGGATCCTGGACCCCATCTAAAGTGAGCCTAAGTTTCATGACCTTAGTTTTCAACATAACAATAATGACATTGACATTGTTACATACTTTAACTTAGGCCATGCATTTTCATTGGATGGGACATAAAAAACGTTTGCATGCATGGGAAATAATGCAGTGGCAAAAGATAACTGAAACCACACTCAAGGCTTAAAATATTGTAGTCCAAGGGCAGCTTCAACACATGTCAGTCAAATAATTAATTTAATTTTGAATAATTCATGTTGAAGCATAAAATATTTCTAAAGATTCTCGATTTTCCTTCACAAATTTTTGTTCTTTTTTGAAAAGAGTATTTTTTTAATTAAAATTTTCAACATTCTTACAAAATAATATAATTAGTGTTGAAACTATGAAGGTACTATGGTAATCAACTTGTTAATGGGGGTGTGGATTCAAGTTGCTAGAAGGCAAGATTCAAAAATGAGGTTTGAACCAGTCTTGAGAGGATAAGTGCAAATACACATTTACCCATTGTGTAAAATGGAATACATACAAATGATTTATATTTATACGTCAATTTTTTTGACATTTACTCTTATCATGCTCATCATGTAAATCATTTTTTAACATTTACATGAGGAAATGTAAAAAAAGCCAATTACACTTACACAACCTTGCTTTAATGTCTTTGACAAGGTATGTATAAGAGCATCTCCAAGAGTGCCCAGTATGGGATCCTGCACAGTAAAATTGGATGAAGAAAACCCAATCTATGCCGGTTTGGCTCAGGAAAATGGTTTTGGCTGCGCATAATTGCATATGTTGCAGTGGCTTGTAACAGGCACAGCAGCGCTGTGCACCTGCAGAAAAGAGTGTAATAAATATGATCGAACGGCTGCTCAGTGTTTCTGATTGGCCCATCATAATGATTGGTCCAGGTGGTTTGCTATTAGCAGTCGCCCCCCTACGTGCTGTCCTGATTTCAGTTTTATGGGTGGGGTCGCAAAAGAGTACGTAACTGAACTTGGATGTGAAATATATTTTCGCAGGGTCACATACTGAGCTACCCTTATTTAATAAAATTTCATGACTTTGTGAACAAACAGACAGGAGGGGATGAAGCATCAAATGAGGGGTGCAACTCTGGCCCAACAGGTCATGACTTTACGGATAACTCTATTATATACCCTCAATGACATACCCATTTGCAATCCATATTAAGTTGTAGGTGCATCCCAAAGCACAATGTGTTATTTTATTTTATTTTATTGTATTGACAATGGGTCACAAAACCTTAATATTTCTCATGCTATTCAATCGAACCTTTACTATAACAAGGTATTGAGGAAGTGCTTCCATTTAGCCCACCTATAAAGATACAAGTTCACATTTTTGGGGAAAAGGATATGAGACAATTGTGATGCTCTTGGAGAATATTTTGAGCGCATACTCTTGAGTGCATGTTGGCCCACCTCATGGCTTGAGTAGAGTTTTCATTTTTAACTTCATTCGTCACTATTTTAGCTGAGGCTTTTGCATGAACTTGGGTACTTATTGTGATTCATATTAATTAGTTTAATTAGTTGTGATGCATCTCAAATCTTATTTTATTTTTTAGAATGGTCACTTTGATTGATCCAACATTAGGAAAATTCTAAAACTTTGAAAACGATTTGTTCACTAGCACACCCATGTTGGTGTTTTTTACACAATGTTTTTCATTTCTATTTAACGTTTACTTAAATTTGCATGGATTTACATGGTGGGGGTACATGTACACTTAAATGGTTTTACATAGCTTAAAATGGATTTACATGCTTTTACATATACACTTACACATCCAAATTAAAAGCATTCATAATACATGGATGTGAATGAGCCATTTTACACTTACACAAAACATAAATAAATTTCAAATTGTCGTTTACAATTATACAGCATGTATTTTTAAAACCATATACACATCTAACACTAGTTTGAACTTTGGTCTATAAAAAATGGTCTTTTTTTTTTGTTGTGGAAGTTAAGAAAGCCCCAACCCTAATTTGGAAATTTTTTATGAACATATCATGATAGGAAAAGTTTCAACATGTTGGGGCCATGGCAAACATGCAATAGCAAAACATTTTCTTAAATTTTTTTGGTTTTAAATATATTTGTGCATGAAAAAATGCTAGCAAGTAAGGTGCACCATGAACACTTCATATATTTCATGGGTATGTTTTACTTAAAAAATTTAAAAGATTTTCGAAAGTATCTAATATAAGAAGAAACAAATACTAAAAAGTGAATGCCAAGCAAGATGTGTATACTTCAAATTTAGTTCCCTAGGATTTATTAGTTTGATTATTCTTGATGGGTTGGGTTTGGTCAGAAAAATAAGAACATTAGCAACAAATTTTAAGTGCCACCAAAAAAAAAAATCATTCCCAATACTTTCATCCAACCAAAAAGAAAAAGCTCTGAAAGTAATAATTTCTCAAGAAAAATCACAATATGACCAAAAGGGTTTGGAAATTAGCAAAATTTGTACAACATGTACTTTGAAAGACATTTTGTCATTCTTCTTCTTAGTGCATATGCAACACTAATAAATTACTTCTTCACACATTCAAAGACCAAGAGATGTAATTCAAAGAAGCCACTTGAAAGTTTTAGATTCATCACAAAATCAATAATTACCATAAGTAAGTGGACTTTGCTACATAACAAGTGGAAAAGAACTATGTGTAGTCATGACTTTTAACTTTGATGCACAATCAACTCTCAAAATTTGCATAGGAAGAGAGATTTTCATAGCACTCCCCAATTGAGACCTTTAACAATCTTTCAAAGGTGCATTCACACCTAATGTTAAGTCCATGTTAAGTGAAAGTCTAGGTGGCATCTTAGGTGGCAATCAATGTTAAATGGGTGATTATTTAATATTAAGTGAATGTTAACTTAAACATAAAATCTTTGTGGTAAATAGGTTTAGGTTCTAAATGACTAGCTTGGTGTTTGGGGACGTAATATTTGAGTCCTTAATACCAAGTGTGAATGCACCTTTATCCCCACATTAACAATATTATGGGTCCTACATTATGAGCAATTATACAAGGTAATTTAAATTAATTTTTTGTACACCATAGTTGTTGAAAAGGAGACAATAACTATGGTGTACAAAAAAGGCTTAGCAAAAAATCTAAACAATAATAAGTCTTCTATATAGCATTTTGCCTTGTAAAGGAAAGCAATATGTAAAGGTGTAAGGACAAGGCTTCAAGTCACACCATCACCACTAGTGTTTTTTTTTGCTAGCATTCAAGGTTACAAATCACATAAATAAACCCTAATTCTATGTATTTTATTTGATAAAATGTTTGAGGGGACATCAAAGGACATCACTTATTTTATTTCATTACTTACATACATGGTGATTTTTTTTTATAAATTTTCCCCCAAAAAAACTTAAATTAAATCAAGAGTCTTCCAAAATGTGCTTCCAACTTTAAATCTATTTTTTATTTTTTTTATTTAAATAAAGGTTTTACTAATTTGACAGGGTAAACTTTTAATAACCTCCTCCATCTTTTGCCACAAGGGAGTGTATTGACTATTAACCCCTAGTAAGTACCTGGTAACTTAAAACCCTTTCTTTTCACCCTTTGTACTCTAATTCATACCCCTCCCATAGCAAACTCAAGTTCAAGGAAAACCGTAGGCTCGGTATTGCATGGACCAAACCCAATCCGGACACTTGGGGCTCTCTGGTTGGCTTCGTACCACTTTATTAGGCTCGGTTCCAGGTTTGTCGTCTTTACGAAGCTACAGTGTCCGCCTTACCTGAGGCTCGGTTACAACGTGGGACGCGTGTCGAGATTTTTAGGCTCGGAAAGTGATGCGCTGGCATTTACCGGAGCTGCAGCCGCATTTTGCGTCGCCCTTTTCTTCTGGACGAAAGAGAGAGAAAAGAGCGACGCATGCGCGTGCGACAGATGTGCGTTTGTTGCAAATACTACAATTTCTATCCTAGTTTCCGCAACCGGATTCGCGAGCGTACTAAGTGCGTGTGGAAATTAGCTTTCTGGAGAGCTTTTCGGTGTGTGATTTGGTGCATTTTTTAGTGATCTTGATCCACTTTTGTTGGCCGTGTGCGACGACGACCTCTGTGTGTTGTTGTGTGCTGCTGTGTGTGTGACAGATAGTAGTGCCTGTGACAGTAGTGCGTGTGGGTGTTTTCGTAGTTTTTCTTTCTTTGGGTTTTTCTTCTTTTGGGTAGAATTTTGTTTGTTTTTGAGGTTGGTTGTAGAGAAGAGGTGGGTGGCAGTATAAGAAGATACACAGACACAGCGAGAGCGAGAGAGAGAGAGAAAGGGTGCGGGAGGGGAGGAGGAGATCATCGGGAGAGAGATGGACCCCTTGGAGATCATGGGGATACATGATGTGGACCGTTATGAGCTGGTGAAAGACATAGGGTCGGGCAATTTTGGAGTGGCAAGACTGATGCGTGACAAGAAGACGCGCGAGCTTGTTGCCGTCAAGTACATCGAGCGTGGGGAGAAGGTGAATATCTAGTGCCCGATGAACACCAGAAACAAAGAAAATAAAATTAGGTCTCCTTCTTCTCTTTTCTTTTCTTTTTTTTGGGGTAAGGTTCTTTCCTGTTCGACAGGTTGTTGTTTTTCGAGCTTGCGGAAATGTGTATGTGTGGTGAAATTGTATCTCTTGAAGACAGTATTTCGTTAGTATTTCTCTTGCTTTTATCTTTGGAGATGTATAAGGAAAGCTTCCTGGCTCACTTCCAAGGGTTAGTAGTTTTCTCTTGTGACTGAAGTCTTGGTCAGGTTTTAACCCTAATCTTTGTCTTTGTCTTTCCTTGCATCAGATTGATGAGAATGTGCAAAGAGAGATCATCAATCACAGGTCACTGCGGCACCCAAACATCGTACGATTCAAAGAAGTAAATTTTCCACCCACCCGTCCACCCATGATTTCAGAAAACCCTTTTTTCGCATTTCTATGTTTTGCATGCATTAGAGCAGCAAGCTCACCCACCCACCCAGGATTTCAGAAAACCCTGTGTTTTTTTTTTAAGGGGGGGTGTGTTAGTGAGGCAAGCTTTTTGTTGCTGCAGAGACTTTTGGACCCAATAGTAGTTTGCTGTAGTTTGGGGACATTAAAAGGACTCTCTTTTCTGCAGGTCAATTTCTCTGACTGCCTGTAAGGGTTTCTGTTGATGATGCTCATGCAGGTGATGCTCACCCCTACTCATCTGGCTATTGTCATGGAGTACGCAGCTGGAGGGGAGCTCTTTGAGCGCATTTGCAATGCTGGTCGCTTCAGTGAAGATGAGGTCAGTGTCTTTGTTATGCAATAACACATTCTCCCTTCCATCGATCTGTGAGTGATCTTTGCAGCTGCCTCTGCTTTTGGATTCATTTGCTAATTCTTCCCAGTTAGACATAGCAAATGAGACAAATTGTCAGCTAGACAAGAATTTTTTTTTTTTGTAATCTCTTAACAGGCTCCTTGTCTTGCAGGCCAGATTCTTTTTTCAGCAGTTGATATCTGGAGTCAGCTACTGTCATTCGATGGTATGTTCAAACTTTCCACTATGTGGCCCGCCTGTCTGCACGACACCCTCTTTTTTGCTTACAGATCTCGTTGTAAAAGAATGAGAATTATTTAGTTGTTGGTACACCCAAGGTCTGTGTTTTTTTTTTTTTGCATGGGGTCATGCTGCAAAGATGCTGGTGCTTTCAGGATCAGATCAGGCTGCCCATGTGCGGAGGATAAGTCACACATCACAAAGTATGTGCAGAGAGGGTTTCTCCCCCTCAAATTGCCACTGTTTTTGTTTTATTATGTGACAGCAAATCTGCCATCGCGACTTGAAGCTGGAAAACACTCTCCTTGATGGAAGCCCTGCACCCCGGCTCAAAATCTGCGACTTTGGCTACTCAAAGGTAAGGACTTTCTTGCAGTAAGGCATTCATTTCTCTGTTGAAGAGTTGTATTGTATAGTTTTTTTTTTGCGAGTTTGGTTACATAGGTTCTTACTATTTACATTGTGGGTAGAAAGGCTATGAAACATGGAGCTGGATATGGTGATTGTTTCTGTTGGGCTTTTTGTGTTGCAATCATGGGTTGCAGTCATCACTGTTACATTGTGTTTTTTTTTAAGCTTCTTGTGGTGTAATGATGGGTTGCAGTCAGCACTGTTACATTCTCAACCCAAATCAACAGTGGGGACTCCTGCATATATTGCCCCAGAAGTCTTATCCAAGAAGGAGTATGACGGCAAGGTAAAGCCAAGAACATGTTTTAATGTTTTACTCAACCTTCTACAAACCTCTGATGTTACCAACCTGTGTCCTCAATGGGCTTTTTAGTTTTCTTTTCTGTGCTCATTGATGTACATGATTTCTGATCCATAGTATAGAAGCATTTGTGGCTTGTGGAAAACTCCATGTGTAGAAATCAGTCCTTCTGCTGTGTCATTCACTCTCTTTCTGCACAATAATGGAATTGGGGTTCTGTCCCTGCAGATTGCCGACGTGTGGTCGTGTGGTGTGACTCTTTATGTCATGTTGGTTGGAGCTTATCCTTTTGAGGATCCTGAGGACCCTAGAAATTTTCGGAAGACCATTGGGGTGAGCTCTTATGTCAGAGCTATGTGAATCAGTTTTTTGCTTACTCATAGTGAGGGTAGTATGTCTACGCCGGAGGTTATAAGACATTTTGCTTTTGCTTATTAAGGGCGATTGTTGATGCAGCGCATTCTGAGTGTGCAATACTCCATTCCTGACTACGTGCATATTTCTACTGAATGTCGTCACCTTCTCTCCCGAATATTTGTGGCCAATCCTTCTAAGGTAAATTCAATGCTCCTGTTTTTTTCCTGGTTGTGAGGTGTGGTAGTTATTGCATTGCCACCAAGTTAGGAAGGACTCAATTTTTTCTCAACAACATTCCATTTTTTGGAAATGGTAAATATTGACTCTTCAGTTTTTTGGCAAATTATGATGTGCAAATGGAAGAACAGCATTTCATTGGCAGCTCTGAGTCTTCAAATGAGCATGAATATTAGAAGTGTGAAGTGGGAAAAAGTCTAATATACCTACTTATTGCTGAGACAGAGAATCAGCATACAAGAGATCAAAAACCATGAGTGGTTCCTGCGCAACTTACCTGCAGACCTTGTGGACCGTGCTGATCGGAGTTATGATTTTGAGGACCCAAATCATCCACCACAGAGCATAGAAGAGATCATGCGGATAATCGGTGAAGCAAGAGTGGCTGCTGCTGGTGGGTTAGGTCACTACTTTGGTGATGCAGCACTAGACGGTGATGATATGGATTTGGAAGGTGATGGAGATCCTGATGTTGACAGCAGTGGGGAGTTTGTGTGCGCTATATAACATTGTAAAGTTGTAACAGGTGGCACTTTTCTTGGAAAGACCACAGGGTATGTTGGTGCAGCTTTTCCTTGCAGCATGGAAAAAAGTGCACACCTTGCTGCACCAACACCCCATCTGCAAATTGCTATACAAGATGAGTGAGTAGTAATACTGCACAAACATTACCAGCTGGAGGAAACTTCCATTTACTGTTGATAAGAGACAAAAGCAAGTATATTAGGATAGGCTGAAGAGTTGGGTTGATTTGCATTTAATTACCTCTTCAGATAAGCTTCTTGCCAAAATTCTAATGTTAGGATGTGTTTTCACAACTTCTGGATGGTTTGTTTCTCTTAGATGTTGCAGTTGCCTGTGCATTATCAACAGGTAGAGTATCCAGGTAGGTTTCTCCAAACAATTTCTTTTTAGTTACAAGTTTGTGATGTTTTATTTAGTAACAACACTGGAGCTGTAATTCTGTAGGCCACTATTTGCTGTGCTTGCACTAGAATAGGACATATTAGGTGCTCTTTATGAAGAAGTTTTAGCATGTACCAGAGTGGGAAATATTGGGTGTTCCATATTAAGTTTTAGCATGCCAGGAAGTATTGGGTTCACCTTCTGAAAGTCTTATTTCCTCTGAATTTTAGCAACTGAGCAGTTGTAACACTTTTCAAGAACTTGGAGAGGGAGAAACCTGTTGAAACACATAAGCAGGGAAACCTGTGTGTTTTCAAGTACGTGGTGATGTATGAATGAGAGGGAGAATGCTGTTGAAACACATAAGCAGGGAAACTTGTGTGTTTTCAAGTATGTGGTGATGTATGATAGGAACTAGCAGATATACAATGGGCCAATGATATTTCTGTATTCTGTTTTAGGCTTGAACCCATGTGAGAGGGGGGATCTCTATGTGAACTTGTTCTCATATCATGTCATTTTTTTACATTATCTATTTCTAGCTCATCGATGGGCATATGGCAATGCAAGCATTGGATTAGTCATTGCTATCACCTTTTGACCTTGTTGTTGCATGAAATAGGTGAATCAGGGATCTTCCAAAGTAGCTAATCCTTCAAATTCTCTCCTGCTAGTAGCACAAAAACTTGGGTCAAATTTGGGATTTGGGGTTGGTCAATGCTCAATCCCTTCCAACTGAACCATTAGATTGGGTTCAATCTTTGTGTGAGGGCACAGAATGTGTGCTGCAAGATCATGCTTGGATTCCTTAAAACAACACCTTAGGAGGAGTTAAATGATGCACCAGGAGAAGCTATAGGGCTTGAGTAAATTTTTCCATTTGAGTTTGCTTTTGGACCTTGAGACAGGCTACACTTTACGAGTTTTGTTGCCCATTTCATCTCCAGTCTCACACCCCTTTGATCGATAAAACTCCATCCCCCTTACTCTTTCATGAGAAGGAACTTAATTAGCTTTGCATTTTTGGTGCTCAAGGATTGTGCATGTAATATGTATTTGTCATTAACTGTGACTTAAGGGTTCTCCATATGTATTAAAGTTGCTGAGGATGTGTTTCGATTCTTGTGTGCAAATGTCACAATGCCTTTTACTTCATAAAAGGCACTTTCATCTTGAGCATTGTTGCAATATCAAATGGCCAAAAACATAATTTTTTCCCTTCAACCTCTTTGCGTACAAGACACTAACAAATTTTGAATACAAATGTGACTAAGTTATTTGGGTTGACAATTCTTTGTTCAATTGAAAAAAAATCTTGGACTGGTTGGGAAAATAACTTGAAATTGAACATTTTCATTTGTCCTTTAGGGTCATTTTTCATGGCTATGGTGGTTCTCTAATCTTTAGTTGCAGTGACTCTACTACGAACATGGTTAATGGAAGTATAATTCAATGTGTTCAATGAGGTCACATCAATTGTAATGTGTCACAAGGACATGTCAAATATTACACAAGTCCTTTTCATGAAAGGAATTTTCACAATCACTCAGAACCTATCAATTTTAGCATTTGCAAACTTGTCCATGGATGAGTAGTGGCATAAGGTAGATAGGCTAGTGGGTAAATACATTAGGACTTTAAAGTTGTTAAAGTCAAACCTTCAATTCATTGGGTATTTAAGGACAAGGAAAAGTTGTAAACAATTTGTGGGTGCATCCATGACTGTTGAAATCACCTAATTTGGTTAAGAATTGAGCAAGATATGGATGCCTATAAATAAGGAAATGTTTTGCTAAATAAAAATTTCAATCAAACACATGTTAATTCCCTAAATAAAAATTGCAACCCGTAAAGTGAACAAATTATGTACACTTGACACATGGACAAGATCAAAACCTTGATCAAATTAATTGAACGTAAAATTTGTGTGTTTATTTGTGCAAAAAAATTTATCAAACATCAATGAACGAGATGACAAATCTCAAAAAGGCTTTAAGATCTACATCAATGATGGATGAAAAATTGTTTGCTTAAACCTAAAATCCTAAACAAGTTGGAGGCTTCACCAAAGGTTTTGGCTATTTTGTGTGCTTTCACCCCAAAATTTAACGGGAATTTCAAAAACTTCTTCACTATCTTAAACCAAAAAGTTATCCACCTTCATAATTTAACCATTGATTTTATTTTTTCCTCTTGCTTGCGAAAAGAACTCAAGCCCACCTATTATGTGTGCATACTCTCTCATGGTTTCTTTCAATCAAACTTGGGTCCACCTCATTTGATGTTTGCACATTTTTTAATTTGGTTGTAAGTTGAACCCAAACCCTCTTAGCTCAAGATTGATCTCCTTCTTAGTTGCTCTCTTGGTTGAAGGTCGAACCCATACCCCCTTGATTCAAAAATTTCTCTATTGGTTGTAAGTTGAACCCCTCTAATCATTATCTCTCTATGTGCATTTTCTTTAAAAAACTAAGTCAAAATCCCTTTTGATCCATGTTTTCTTTTCACGTGCACAAACCTTCACAATCACTTGTTGAAGCTTTTGATCACTCTTTCTTTATGTGTGTGTTTTCTCTCTCAAACCCCCTAATGATCTTTATTCTTTTTTTACACATGCACTTTCTTTTTTTTTGGTCCTTGGCTAAACCCATTTGATCATTCTCTCTCTATGTGTGTGTTTTCTCTCAAGAATCAAGTGGAATCCCATGTGTGATCCTTGTTTTCTTTCTACATGCATTTGTTATTTCTCTTGGTCTTTAGCCAAACCCTCTCTAATCACTTTTTCTTTTTTTACATGTGTATTTTTTCTCAAAAACTAGTTGAATCCCCTATTGATCCTCATTTTTTTCCTACACACACACATTCTCCCTCTTAGTCCTTAATCACACATCTTTAATCATTCTTTCTTAAGAACCAAACAAAACCCCCTATTAATCTTTGTTATCTTTCTACACTCACTTGTTTTCTCTTAATCCTTGGTTGAAACCTTTTGGCAACTACAAACTAGGTTACATTGAAGCTTGCTCTTGCAAGTTTTTAAACCAATCACCTTGCATTTTTCTATTCCCTTGCCTTCCTTCTTTCCTCTCTATTTTTGTTTATTACCTCCTTGTCCATAGTTTTTTGTCAGAAAATATTCAAGTACTCATTACTTGTTACAACATGGGATTGATTGTAATCCACTAATGGTTATTTGCCTTGTTTCTATGTAGGCAAGTGTGGCATGGAAAACAAATTATGAATTCAACAAAAACTTCACTAAGTTGGAGATGCATAATTTTGGATTAAAACTCTTGATTCACAAGTAATTATAACAAGGTTCATAATTAATTTTGTCGACTCTATTTCTATTATAGCAATAAGGTTCATAGGCATTTTCATGTCGTATCTTTGTTTAGATTCCACATTTTCCCACCATTAGTTCTTGATTCAATAAGTTTTACTATAGTTGTTAAGTTCATTAGCTCTTTAGTAATTCCATGAACTCCCCCTTGTTGATTGTCATTAAATGCTTTCGAATTGTTATCTTTTTTCATATGATGTGTGAAGTGTTGTCATGTATGCATTGATAAGTATAGTCTTCGTCATCCATTGTCTTGAAATTAAATGGCTAAACTTTTATAGCCTTGAATTCATTTTTAATATTTTTCTTAGACATTTATTTGTCAAGAGCCTTATTTAACCAACCAATGAGCTTTATCTTATATGGTTCAATATACTAATTTCTAACCATGACATTGTCTCTTTCTTTTTGAAAGGTTGTTTTGAAAGGTTGGAAATAGCTCTCATCAAAAGGTTTTAAGGCATGAAAAGTAAGTGAAGGTAATGTGCATATGTCCAACCCAAACTATTGTGCTTGTTTTATTGCTTCTAAAGCTACATGTGAACGATAACAATTTATAACAAATAAATGATGATTAGACTAAGAGATACCACATGGAAGAAATCTTTTTTAAAATGACATAAATTCCTTGAATTGATAAAATGTCATCCGTGCCTTCTTTTACATCACCATACATGTCCCTAGTTTGCAATTCTTGATGTAGTTATCTTTGATTTTTTCTCCCTTGAATACGTAAAACCATGGTAAAACTCCTCCTACAATATTTACAACATAGTTTTAAAAACTATCATTCCCTAGACCTAGGGATTGTGTTGTAGACCTAATATGAACCCCTTTTTGTCAAAAAGTTTGCCCCTAATTAGTACCCTACTTAAATCCCTATTTCATCAAAATTTCAAATGTGAGCTACACCATGTTGAATGTATAATGTTTATAGGTTCAAGTAGAAGGATTTGCAAGAGTTCTATGAAGTTTTGTAGGTCATCCTTTATAATTTTGAGTAAGTTAGACTTGTTTTGAATAGTCATTTGAGAAGAGTAAATTCGTTATTGAACTAATGGAATTAGTTTGAGATTCTCAAATCAAACTTGTGATACGATTTGTTTTGGTAAGAAATGCAAAATGTAAGAATCTCCTTACTAATCATTAGGATGTTCAATAGATTTGAGTTGTAAGATCCCAATGCAACAATGCATCCTTTGATACTTAGGCTTGTTATTCCTTCTATGCTTATGATTTGAACATTCATTATAAATTAGAGGTTTAGGATATTTATGGTGTTATTGGATCCCTTTCAAAGTATAGATTTTTTCCCATCACCAAACACTTGGCCTCCCATAACAAGGGGCAATATTTGTGAATCTATCTTAGACCACACCTTTACCAAACACTAAAACATGTACGATATGACCATTGGGTGTAATTATATGTGACAATATCCACCCTATTACCAAACACTCATTTTAAACAATTACCAAATACTAATTCCCAAGGCTAAATACTAGGATTTGATGCACTATGACATGGTACTCCAAGAGTGCATTTGTGTGAAATTTTATGTGCCCTTGTCCACCATTTCACCAAACACTTGAGATAAATTAAGTACTTTATGTCTAAATAAATGTATAACATTACACCCATGACCAAACACAAGTACAAAGTCATTGGTTAAATTTGTGAAAACAATTGAACACAAATGTCTCATGCCAGGCATTCAGTCAGGCATTCAATCATTGATCAAATCATGCACATTGGCAAGTGTTTGGTCCACATCTACCCTAATGCTACCACAACACATGTTGCCAAATAATGAGTTTTCAAGCCCCCACTTGCAGGTCAAATATGCCTATTGAATTTGAAAGTTAGATGCGAACATGGGAACATGGTTTGACGCTTTGTTTTGTTTGATTCATTCCACAATTGCTTTACATATATAGACAACGTATATGTATATGATGCTTGTTGATGATTAGCCAGAGTCATGAAGGCTACAAAAAAAATGGACCCAACCACAAGTTGAACATAAAGAAAGAAAGAAAGAACATGAAGGTGTGAGAAAGCAAACTTGAATTTTGTCCAACAAAAACTTTGGAATATAAATGATTGGCTTGAATTTGAATTGTGGCCAACACTAGAGTTGAAGTTGCTGCACACTCGTGCAGTTGTTGATCACCTTCAACTCCAATGATGTTCAATGCAAAGCTATTTCACATGCTCAAATTCAAACTGTGGTCAGCAAAAGGAAATCATCATTGAATTAAGAACTATAGGAGGAGAGGTGAGGAAAATGAACCCTTAACCTCAACAAGTAGACCCAAGGATCAGATTATCCCACAACGACAAAGATAATATGTGTGGTGTAGGGTTGGAAATGTTTAATCAAACCTAGGGTTCCCTCAATTGGCATAGGGTGTAAGCACTGTGAATGGACCCAAAAACCCTGTAACAAAGTGAGGTTCAGCAGATCCTACTTATCTGCAAGTAGCCCCGAGGAAGAAGTAGACCAAAGGTGAATTAAGGCTGTTGTAGGGGTTCCTACAAGGTGACCCCCACATATGAATGACTCCAAACTATGAATGAACCATTATGTTTATAAAATTATCTCAAGTTGGAAGAGCATCAGTATATATACATATACATACAATACATAAACATGTATGGGCAGCCTCTGATTTCATTACATGGCAAAAGTCTTAAGTTAACTGTCAGGGTTTCAACTCTGCCAGCTGTCACCAAAGCAATCAGGTAGACTAGTGTAGTTACTGATGCCTTCCATGCAACACACTTTGACTGTCAGGTCAAGTGTGGAGAGAGTCTTCAGGATATTGTCAAGCTGATGATACACTCCAGTTGAGAATGGGCGTTAATTTTAAGCTCTACAGACTACTAAAAATATTTTAGCAGTGTTAGCAGTTTTGATACCATCCAGCCAAATGAGCAATTGGACTTAACAAAATGGTTGGTGATTGCACCTGATGAAAGAAACAGACAATTATTTTCAAGGAGCAATATTTTCTGCTTGCAGTGTTGAGCAAACAGCATCCTGTACTAAGGTAGGCCGACCATTCAACAGAAGCTGCTGAGGCAGATCCACACGTATTGCTTTGTATTGATATGTCTGCATCACAAAGACTCAATGAGGCTTTCATGCAGATCTTCTCAGAGAAAAAGACCAAAAATAGATGATTTCACTTTTAAATCACTTTGCAACAAACTATTGAGAACCCCAAAGTGGTACACTAGGGCCCTCTGCTAATTGGAAGACAGACCCTTAAATGTAACCATAGGATATGAACATGTGAACACAAGAATTGAAAACAATGAAGAATGCCATTTGAAGAAAATGGAGAGATCTTCATCTTGCCCTGCCATGACACGCACACATTGTGGAAGAAAGGTTCCAGTAAGGTCACAGTGTTACCCTCCCTAATCTGCAGATTCACCAAGACTCTTAAAAGACTCCAACCAGGTTGACAGTAAAACATCATCAAGTCAAAATTGTCACTTCAACACCACCTGACATTTCATCATCAATTCTTCCAAATAACGTTAATGAAGAAGACATTTACCGCACCCTCACGAAGCGCATACACAGAGAGAGCAAAGCAGTTGGCTTCTCGATCAGCCACTAAATAGTAACTGCACAACATTGCTTCAGTCCATTACATGCTTTAAAAACTCCAACACGAAGAGACATACACACACTGCTCTGTTACTAGACCTTATCCTGATGATTGGCTTCTGCTTAACACTGCTGCCTATGCCATTTGGTCTTAAAGTATCAAGGATTTTACCTCCAGTTCTCTTGTGCTAAAGCCAAAAATGAAATGCATTTAAACATTAGTGTGATATTAACATGAAGACTCCTACTTTGGCAGGAGCTAAGCACACAGGCATTGGATATTGGTTACAAATAATTCTTTCCAGAACCTTTTACCTACTGCAAATGCTCTTACAAAACTACTGTGCATAGCAAAGAGGTTGGTGTACAACACTGCACACAGCTACATGAGGCAATGTGTGGCCATCAGCTTAAAGTAATCTGTTCTAGCATTGTGAATTGCTATGAATCTTCTAACAATAAATAACATGCATGGGGCAGAACATGGGAGCAAGGAACATACAGGGGCACTGAATTCTCATGAGGGACAGTCTGTAGCACTTTCCCTAGAAGTGCCACACCCTTGTTAAATCCTTCTTGCAAGGCTCCAACTCTTACTTGCTTGTGAGCACCAACAGCTGTTCCCATTCCAACCCCCAAGACATAACTGACCTCCAGTTTTTCAAGGGCAGACAGAGAGAGATTTAACTTCCCAAAGAAGTCCTGGTCTTGAGTTTCCATTCTTTCATGCTCTTGATCCACTAAATCCTAAGGTTTGCCCCTTTGAATAACCTGCAAAGGTTGGGAGAAAGTACCAGTTTTCCATTATCAGCCCTTAGTAGTGTGACATGGGCAGGGTATCACTCCCTATTTGGGAGTAGATGAGATATTACATTGAGTGCATGGCAACAAAGATCAAAACTGCTCTCACTGCCCACCTCAGGAAGCCAAAAAACTTGAAGGGTCTTTCATCAAGTCATGGCAGTTTTGAGTTTAAACAATTTAAGCAACTGTACTCATTGTTGTGTTGAGACTCTGATCATATTTTCAGTTCTTCCTCTTGATGCTACTCTTGCTAAAAATTAATCTTGCTCTGACATTCTGTTGAACATAATAATTAAATACTCATCTCTTTTCCTTACAAAATCTGACAAGGTGTCCTTGGTAATTGGTGAGACAATGTGACGACATCAAGAACCAAAACCTCTCTGGGTAACCAGACTTGCAGCACTGGTTCTGACAATATGATGCCACTGTCTGCTTTTGATTGAATTTGCACCAATATCCCCCAACACTGTTCCATGGAATCCTCCCCAAGTCTTCAAGTCACATTGTCATTGTTGCCAGCTAGTAGAAATCCATCTTAGAATAGTGAAAGAGGCTTACAAGTATCTGGAGGAAGGCAAGATAGAATTGATGCTAATCTCTTTGGCTTGATTCGCCCCTGTATGCAAATAAAACCAAATATCAAATGCTGAACTGGGGAAACACCCATCCTAACATTGAACTGGCAATCTAAACTACAAATTCATACACCAGCCAAAAGCCATCTCCAATTCTACAAACAACACAATAGGAATTTCTCTCTCCAAAGTGTTTCTGCTCAGATAGCAATATGGTTGAGACAACCAGCAATTTGCAGAAACCCTTGTGGAGAGTCAACCAGAATTGTGTGAATTTCTACTTCAAGTTTGTTTATGGTTTGAAATTTAGACCTTCCTGCTGCATTCTTTCCTGCCAGACTACTGCTTTACACAGCCTCCCCTTTGATTCCCATAACTGTAATAGAAATCATAGCTATGGAAAGACCATAGACAATTTAGCAGTTTGAGCATCCCTTGCTGGTCATTTTTGGGCTCATAATGCAATCTATAACCTTCAATGAATATCATTGCAGTGGTATATGCAGCTACTATGGTAATTGTTATCTCTTTAGCATTTGCCATCTTATTGATCTTCCCTAAGGATTAGAGACATGTCATCCTGCTGTAAGACTGCCAACCTTCTAAGGCCCTAGGATGGACATGGAGAGCCAAGAATCGAGACAGCTTACCTTATTGACAGTGAGATCTTCAAGTTTGCTCAGCAAGTTTACTAGTTTACTAACTTCATGTTCGGCATGCAGCCCTGGATCACGGATACTAGCAGCCTCAAACTTTTGCAGAGCCCTTTCATAATCCTCCAAATATTGATGGACCTGCTCCAACTCAATTCCTCCATCCAATTGGTGAGGGATTCAAAACTTGGATGGTGTGAGTTTGCAAAATGCATCATCAATCAAACTGCCATGTAATTTGAAGTGGATGATTGATGGAATCAAAGATCTCACTGTTGCACTGTTAAAATGTAGATCAGGATTCGCACTTGCCATTTCATCTTTCTCCTACATGACATGCACCCCAGAACATAATACAATCAGCACATGAGTCAACCAGAAAGCCACTTTTGATGTTGAAAATTCAGCCATAATCAGCACTACCATAAATTCAACAAGAAGTTATTGCTATGTATATTACTGTCTCAAAGCTGGCAAATTCATCAGAGTTAGAAACGGAGTAGTACCAAAACTGTAGTATCTTAAGGGTGGGATACAACAAAGCCTTGATCCAGGTGCAAGGGACTGCAACCAGCCTAGTTCACCCTAAACCTATTCCAAGATTTTCTGCTTGACTGCCTAAACAGACAATGGTCCAAATTGATATACTCCTGCAGCAATTCTGCAGATGACTCATTACACAGTTGCTTTCTAGGTCATCATATGTGTTAAGACATTTCAGAGCTGCACTGCAAATGGGATTGACTACTAAAACCAGCAAACCGTTGGCAACCACTAAACCCAAACATTTTACATCTCTGTGGAAATGCTGCAAAGGTGTGCTTAAGTACTGATATCTATCAAGGGCCTCAGAAGCTCTACAACCTACAGAAACTCTACAACAAGTTGGGAAGATCCAACCAAGTTTACAAAATTGGACAAAAAATGCTTGGCTAAGTAGCAGCTGCTGTCACTGGGAGCAACTCTCAATGCGACTTGGACATCATTGCCCTTGTTACATTGCACTGAATCAAACTAAGTCAACAGACACAAGAATGATTGATATGGACACCAAAGGACTCACCACATTTTGATAAGCTTTGAGGGACTGATGCAGCTTACTCTGATCCCAAGCACCCGTCACAAAGAAGCTTGTGAAGAAAGCATTCCCTAGAGTGTCTGCAGCCCAAAACATCCATGTGAGTCATGAATTTAGGATCATTTGCCAGGATTAAGTTCAGTATTGAAACCTAACTGAGAATTCAAAATTCTCCATCCTGAGTTTCTGTTGCATTTCCAGAAGCAACAGGAAGACTCAATTGTGATATCAGCAAGCAGCCAAGAGACATAGTCAAAAAAGGATTTCAATAGTATCCCGATTCCAGATGCAAGAAACTTGTGGGTAAGCTTCATCTCATTTGCCATGGCACAACATTTATCCTACTCTATTCCAGGTTTGAAGAGGGTCATTTGAGATCAGAAGCATACACCAAGACTGGCCATCCTTGATGTCAAGAGTGACTGCTTGCTTAGCATGTCGAATGCTTTCTTCTATTGTCTCTGCCTCATCTGGACTTCCTGCATTGACAGTTTTTGTAATTTTTGCTTATTAGCAACAGTGTATATATGTCTCAGACACTGTACTGCTTCCAACTCTACATTCACAATGATTGGCACAGCTGAAGTGAAGAATAAAATGACAAGTACATGCTGTGTGACCACAAGTAAGGAAGTTTCTCCCATGTCATTATACCAATTTGTGGCATGGATGAATGTCATGTAGCAATGATCTAAGAAAACAGAGGCTTTGATTTGTCATTACCAGATCTAAGATGACAAAGATGGCCACCCTAAATCCTTGCCGGCAGTTCATAAGAGCTCAACAGACACATGCTTGTAACTAGCTCACATCAACTGAAAACAACAATAAAAGTATAGGAGAAGGGTAGAGCCAGAAGCACTTCCTTGTTTTGAGGTGCCTAGGCACAAGGGCAGCAGCCCGAGTGATGGGCACCAGAAAACAAGGAAGGGCCAAGGGCCCTACCCTTCTCCAGCACAAAAGCCTGCCCTAATATTCAGAGGGTGTGTGCTTCCACAACAGAAGATGCCTTCCATTTCATGAGATCCTGGAAGATCCTCATTGAGTTCTTGCGCATGACAACAGTCATCTAAATACACTACAAAAATTAGGGCATGCTTTTACAATGGGAACAAAGACGACACAGTTGGGGAATGAGACACTTTCATGAGCAATAATCAGCAGCAATGCCACTTATCCTGCTGTAAAGTTTCAACAATATCAACTGGACTTTATCAAGATAGTCATAGGTCTAAATCATTATAGAAGCAGAGCATAAACCTTGCACCATAGTCACAGAAATACCCTGATGAGAGTAATAAGCTTTACCTTTGGCAATTCGCCGCTCAAGCATAGATAGCTGTTGGAGAGCTTTCTTGTTCAACCCCTGTCCACATCCCACCCCAGGTATCTCCTGTTTGTCAACTCCCAAATCAAGAGCAATTCTGGGTGGGAAAACTTGACCATCAAAGTACAAAAGGAACTTCAGAGCTATAACTTATTCATAATCACTGAAGTGTTCAGGGACTGAAGAAGACCTTGCTAAGTGCATAATTGAAGCAGTTTTTGGCCTGTGAGAGATCTCCTTTCTTCCAAAAACAGTTGCCCAGACAACACCATGCATCCACTCTCGAAGGATCTAGCTTCACCTGTTCACTCCACTCCAAAGCTTGATACCTTGAGAATCAATAGCAAAAAAATCCTGCACCATTTTATTGTCAGTAACAAATGTAATTCTTCTCTACTAGAAAGAAAGATTCATGGAAAGGGCGAAATGTGAGTACAGATTTTGCGAGATGATCTTCAGCTTCTTTGCAGTAGTCAGGACCAGCATCAAGGACCTTCCCTCGCAAATACTCCCATTGCGCTCGTTGCTCCGGTTGCTTCCTGCATTCTAAACATTTCCAACAAAGCCCTGGACTGAGCTCCTCGGCGTTTTCACAAACTACAAACTCCTCCTCACGCCGGCCTTTTATTCTCAAAACAAAGTAGTAAAAGAAGCGAACAAAAGCTCTCCAAAAACCAAAACAGAAAAAAAAAAAAAAAAAAAAAAAATTGGTTGCAAAAACAAGCAACATTAAAGAAAACAACCAACGACCCATGCCCTGATGCCACTTTAGCCCGCAAAAAG
>Ga0116227_10007011_pt1 | contig 22335 bp, 18 predicted proteins | sample S1TSphgellanicum_FD_89693 | JGI IMG/M metagenome (GOLD analysis project Ga0116227, IMG submission 89693) | Host-associated microbial communities from peat moss isolated from Minnesota, USA - S1T2_Fb - Sphagnum magellanicum MG | ecosystem: Host-associated > Plants > Peat moss > Unclassified...
AAGGACAGCCCGGCCGCGTTGAGGATCGCGTAGCCCATGGTCAGCGACATCTGCACGATCATGATCGGCAGAAGATTGGGCGCGATCTGGGTGAGCAGAATGCGCATGTCGCTATTGCCGGTGAGGCGCGCGGCCATGACGAAGCCGGCCTCGCGCCGCACATTGGCCTCGGCGCGCGCGACGCGCGCATAAAGTGGAAAGTTGATGATCGCGGTGGCGATCACGATATTCGTCACCGTGTTGCCGAGCGCCGCGACGATGCCCATGGCAAGGACGAAAAGCGGAAACGCCATGATCGTATCGGCGATGCGGCTGATGATGCGATCGATCCAGCCGCCGAAATAGCCGGCGCAGATGCCGGCAAAGCCGCCGACCGCGAAAACGGCCGCGACGGAAAAGATAGCGATCGCCATGTCGAGTCGTGTCGCGACGAGGACCCGGCTCAGGATGTCGCGGCCCAATTGATCGGTCCCGAACCAATGCTGCCATGTGGGCGGCTTCAGCGCCGCGGCGGTGTCGCTCGCAAGCGGGTCATACGGCACGATCAACGGACCGAACACGGCCGCGAAGAGGAAAAGCAGAAACAAGCCGACCGAGAAGCCCGTCACCGGGTTTTCGCCGATCACATAGCGTGCTTGGCGCAAGGTGGCGGTAAATCCGGACGACGGGCGTGCGGGCAGCGCGCCGAGATCGCTCTGCGTCTGCGTCATCCTTCGAGCCTCACGCGCGGATCGATGACACCGTAAAGGATGTCGATGAAGAGATTGAGGAGAATGTAGAGGATCGCCATTACCAGCACGAAGCCCTGAACGGGCGCATAGTCGGAGGCAATCAGCGCTTCGACGGCGTAGGAGCCGACGCCCGGCCAGGCGAAGACTTTTTCGACGAGCACGTTGGCGCCGAGCAGGAAGGAAAAGACCATGCCGAGCGTGGTGATAACGGGCAGCATGGCGTTGCGAAACGCATAAGTGACGATCACCATGCGCGTGGAAAGCCCGCTCGCCCGCGCGGTGCGCACGAAATCGGAAGCCAGCACGGCAAGCATGGACGCGCGGGTCATTCTGGCGATCGGCGCCAAGGCGAAGAGCCCGAGCGTGATGGCCGGCAAGGCGAGCTGCGCGAGCGCGGCGCGGAACGTCTCGAGATCGCCGGCGATAAGGCTGTCGATCAGATAGAAGCCCGTCACGGTCGGTGGCGCCGAATAGAAGACGTCGAGCCGCCCGAGCGGTGGTGGCGCCCAGCCCAAGAGATAATAGAAGACATAGACGAGGACGAGGCCGGTGAAGAAGACCGGCAGCGACACGCCGGCCGTCGCGACGATGCGGCAGGCATGGTCGATCAAGGAACCTTGCTTCACGGCCGCCAAGATGCCGAGCGGCACGGCGATGAGCATCGATACGACGAGGCCGAGGAGCGTGAGCTCGCCCGAGGCTGGCAGACGCGCGGCGATATCGCTGACGACGGGCTGGCCCGTCGTCAGCGATTGGCCGAGATTGCCATGCACGAGATCGATCGTGTAGCGGATGAATTGCTGCGAGAGGGGAAGATCGAGACCGAGCTGCTTGCGCACTTCGTCGATCGCAGCAGGCGTCGCCGCCGGGCCGGCAAAATAGGCGGCGGTATCGCCAGGCAGCACGCGGGTGAGCAGAAAGGTGATGATGATCACCCCGATGACGCTCGGGATTGCGGTGAGAAAGCGCTTGGCGATCTGTTGCAGCATGAAGTCTCTCGCGAGAGGGCTTACGCGAAACCGCGCGGCTCGCTCTGTCCGTTTCGATATGCGCCGGCGGCCGAATTCAGGCTTTGACCAAAGCGCGATAGTCGAGCCGGCGATGGAACCAATATTGATAGCCGGAAATATTCTTTTGCATCGCGACGTTCACATAGGGCTGATAAAGCGGGATGCGCGGAATGTCGTGGAAGGCGAGATCGACGAAGCCCTCGACGTCCTTGTCGTAATTGGCGGTGTCGCCGACCGCGGCCGTGGCGCGTGCGCCGTCGATGAGCTTGTCCATCTCGGGCGATTTGTAATTCATGGTGTTGAACACCGAATTCTGACCGTGGTAGCACCAATAGAAGAAATATTCAGGGTAATCGAGCCAGCCCGAGAAGACATTGGTAAAGAGCGGCATCGACTTCTTGTTGAGCTCGGTGCGCCAGTTGGCGCCGGGGATCTTGTCGATCGTCGTCTTGATGCCGATCTGCGCCAGGCTCTCCTGAACCAGCACGCAAAGCGGCTCGTTCACGCCGGCAAAACCGAGATCGAAGGAGATCACCGTCTCGAAGCCGTTCGGGAAGCCCGCTTCGGTTAGAAGCTGCTTCGCCTTGGCGAGATCCGTGTTGTAGCTATGCGGCTGCGGCCAGGAGACGCTGGGCGGCGTGCCGGGCGGCGCGCCGAACATCGGCTTGGCGAGGCCGAAGAGAACGACGTCCATGATCTTCTGATAAGGGATCGCATAGGCGACAGCCTGGCGAACCTTCAGATTGTCGAAAGGCGCCATCGTGACGTTCATGCCGATATATTGGATGCCGTTGGAATAAGGCGTCGAAACGATCTTCAGCTTGCCGTCCTGCTTGAGCTCGGCGAAATCCTTGTTCGGCAGATCGTAGGAAATATCCGCATCGCCGCGCTCGAGCAAAGCGCGGCGATTGCCGGCTGAGGGCACCATGCGCCAGATCACCCGTTTGATCTTCGGCAAGGCGCCGTTCTTCCAGGCATCGTTGCGCTCGTAGACGACTTCGGTGCCCGGCGTCCATCGTACGATCTTATAGGCGCCGCCTCCGGCTTCGTTCTGTTTCGTGTATTCGAGCCCCCATGGATCATTGGCTGCGGCGTGCTTCTTCACGAGCTCCGAATTGATGACGCAGGGCACGATGACCGCGAGGTCGGGAATGGTCAGCCTGTCCTTGCGCAGAAAATCGACGCGCACCGTATAATCGTCGACGATAACGAATTGCTCGGGCTTGGTGAGGCTGCCGGCCGACATCTGGAAGGCCGGGAAACCGCCGACGCTGACCGAGCGATCGAGCGACCACTTGACGTCTTTCGCGGTCACCGGCGCGCCGTCGTGAAAGGTCGCGTCCTTGCGCAGCTTGAAGGTCGCCGACATGTCGGAGACCGACATGTCTTCGGCGAGCTCCGGGACGATCTTGTCGCGGTCGTAATATTGCGTGCCGTCGGGCAGTGTCTTCATCGCGTGGGTGATGAGCCGGTCGTAGGAGTTCCACGAAGCCTCGTAGCCCGGCACGTTGGTGCCGACGCCTTGGATGTCGATATTGTTCGGGCCGCTTTCCGAGACGATGAGGAGGGTTTCCTGGCGCGCCTGCGCCTGGGCCGGAGACCAGATTGCGGGCGCGGCGACCGCGCTACCAGCGAGCGCCGCGCCGGCCGTCCCCGATTTCAAAAACGTGCGACGATCCATGCTCTCCTCCTGAACCTTTGATTGCGCGGCTACGGCGGACTAACTCAGCTTGCATATATCTCGTGTTGATTGTATACATATCATAGTTATTGCATGCAAAAAGACTAAAAACTATGCAGGTTTGGTTAAGTCATGGGCATGCCGCGGCTTCGTCGCCAGAGGCGAAGCCATGAAGAAGGAAAGCGCGAAGACGCGGGCCGAAGAGCTGGCGGGCTTGATCGCCGAGGCCGTCATTTCCGGCGCTTTCGCGCCGGGCTTTCGCTTGGACGAGCAAATGTTGGCGGAGCGTTTCTCGGTGTCGCGCACACCGGTGCGCGAGGCGCTACGTCAGCTTGCGGCGACGGGCCTCGTCGAGATTCGGCCGCGCCGCGGCGCGTCGGTGGCGCGGATCGATTCGAACGAGCTCGACATGCTCTTTGTCGCGATGGGCGAATTGGAAGGAACCTGCGCGCGTCTATCGGCCATGAGCATGACGCCGATCGAGCGCCGCCGTCTGAGCGCCTTGCACGAGTCGATGGCCGATCTCGTGGCGGGCGACGATCGCCCCGGCTTTGCCGACGCCAATCTTCAGTTTCATGCGCTTATCTATGCAGGCGCGCATAATAAGGTGGTCGCCGAGCTGACGAGCGGATTGCGCCGGCGGCTTATTCCCTATCGCCAGGCGCAATTTCGCGCGGAAGGACGCTTGCCGCGGTCGCATGCCGAGCACGGCGCCGTGGTCGAAGCGATCCTTGCCGGCAATGCCGGATCGGCGCATGCGGCGATGATTCATCATATGACGCTCGTCGAGAGCACGTTCGAGGCTTATGCCGCGGCAACCGCCGCTTAGGAAGATATGGCCGGCGCGTTCAAGGCGACCTGTAGTTCGCGCAGCCGCAAGGCGTGGCCGACCCATAGAGAAAGCACGGCTGCCAGCGCCAGAAATCCCGACAGGCAGAAGAGCGCGGCGTCGAACGTGCCTGTCGCTTCGCGCAGCCAGCCGATCATGTAGGGACCTACAAAGCCGCTCAAATTGCCGAGCGCGTTGATGAGCGCGATCGCACCCGCTGCCGCCCTGCCGCTGGCAATGCTCGTCGGCAACGCCCAAAAGATCGGTAACGCCGCATGGATGCCGATCGCCGCGACGGAAAGCGCGATAAGCGCGAAGACGGGCGTGGCGAGCATGGCGCTCGCAGCGAGACCGGCAAAGCCGCAGAAGCACGCAATCGCCATATGCCAAATGCGCTCGCCGCTGCGATCGGAATGGCGCGCCCAAAGGACCATGCCGATGGTGGCGGCGAGATAAGGCAGCGCCGCGACGAATCCGACCTGCGTCGTCGTCAATCCAAACCCTTTGACGATCTGTGGCAGCCAAAGCGCCATGCCGTAAAGTCCGATGACGATGCTGAAATAGATGAGGCCGAGAAGCAAGACGTGGCGGTCCTTCAACGCCGCGCCGAGATTCAACCCGTGGCGCAGGGCACGGTCGGCGGCTTCCCCCTGCATGCGTGCATCGAGCCAAGCGCGTTCGTCGGGCAGCAGGAATTGCGCCGTCGCGGGTCGGTCCGGCAGCCTGCGCAGGACGGCGAGGCCGAGGAGCACGGCCGGCAGTCCTTCGACGATGAAGAGCCATTGCCAGCCGGCGAGCCCGCCATAGCCCTTGAGCTGGAGGAGCAGGCTGGAAAGCGGGCCGCCGAGCACGCTCGAAAACGGCAGCGCGATCATGAAAGTCGCGGTGATGCGCACGCGCTGCGCGGCCGGAAACCAATAGGTCAGATAGAGGATCATGCCGGGGAAGAATCCGGCTTCCGCGACGCCGAGCAGAAAGCGGATCGCGTAGAAGCTCGGGGGCCCTTGCACCGCCGCCATCGCAGCGGCGAGGATACCCCACGTCACCATGATGCGGGCGATCCAGCGCCGCGCCCCGATCTTATCGAGCAGGACGTTGCTCGGCACCTCGAAGAGCACATAACCGAAGAAGAAGATGCCGGCGCCCCAGCCGTAGATCGTCGGCGTGAAGCCGAGATCCTGATTCATCGTCAGAGCCGCGAACCCGACATTCACCCGGTCGAGAAAGCTCACGAAATAGAGAAGCATCATGAAGGGGATCAGGTGGCGCGTCACTTTCTCCATCGTGCGGCGTTCAATATCTTGCGTCACGCGCGGCTCCCCGGCGATTGGATTACACAGAGCGGCGGACGCTCCGATGAGCTGCCGCCTTGATCGGCCGGCGCAAAGAAGCTAACCAGCTTGCGCATGGACGTCATTCTGCTCGATCCCGGATTATCCAATCGCGGCGAGCATAGCTACAATATTGCCAAGGATGTCGTCGGCGCTCTGAAACGGCGCGACATCGGGCATCGCCTCTTCGGAACGAAATCGCTCGATCCGAGCATAGCGGCCGAGCTTTCGGCGGCGCCGCTTTTCACCTACACTTTATACGATCATTGCGGCGCTCTTGTTTTCGAAACCCTGGCGCAGACCGCCGCTGGACTTTGCCATGGCAAGCTGCCGCATCAAGCCCGAACGCCGTCGGAACGGCGCACGAAGACCATTCTCAGCAAGATGTTCCGGCGCGATCTCGAAACGCTGCCGCCAGACATAGGCAAAGCCGACCAGCTCTTTCTCTTGCCGGCGATCTCGCAAAACCAGATTTTGGGGCTCGTCGACTATCTGCTCGCCAAACGTGAGAATGAGAGGCCGCTCGTTTTATGCGAATTGATGTTCGCCCCGACATGGACGCCTTGGAGCGGGCAGGCGAAATGCGGCGCTGCCTATTACGAAGAGGCTTTCGCACGTGCCGCGCCGCTTCTCGGGCGCCGGCTTTTCTTCGCGGTCGAAAACGCCGCGATGGCGGCGCTCTATAAAGACAGGTTCGGCATCGCTTCCGAGATCCTGCCGATCCCTCTGACGGCACCTCCCGCGCGCCTCGTCGAACGGTCTCCTGTCCGTCTCGGTTTCTTCGGCTACTCGAAGATGGATAAAGGCTTTCACCTCTTGCCCGAAGCGGCGCGGCTTTGCCTGCAGAAAGGCCTCGACGTCGCGTTTGCCGTTCAAGTGCAGCATACGGGTTGGGAGCGCGAGACGGTCGCCGCCGAAGCGCTGCTGCGCAAGCTGCCCAATGTGCATCTGATCGAAGGCACGTTGTCGAGCGAGGCCTATTGCGAGGAGATGGGCGAGATCGACATCATGCTTCTGCCTTATCATCCCGAAAGGTTCGGCATGCGCGGCTCCGGCGTCTTCACGGAGTCCGTCGCCGCCGGGCGCCCGATCATTGCGGCCGAAGGCATCTTCGCGGCGAAGGCCATCGCGGACGGCGAAGCGGAAGGCGAGATCTTCGCGCCCTACGAAGCGACTGCCTTGGCCGCCGCGATCGAAAGGCTCTTGCCGCGTCTCTCGGCATGCCGGCTGCGTGCGGCCGAGCGCGCCACTCTGTTTGCTCGAAGCCACAGCGCCGACGCTTATGTCGATATCGTCCTCGCGCACGCGCGGGATTTAGGAACATAGAGCTTCATTTGAAGCGTGATCCTTAGGCGAGCGCCCACGGCAACCAAGTCTTAACTTCGTTTGTTGTTACAATGTTTACTTTCAAAACTGTTAGTATAATGATAACTATACTAATTATTTAAGTTAATTTCGGCCGGAAATGGAGTATTCTCCGCTTGTGTCGTTGCGTGGGTGGGTCGGCGGATCATGTCGAAATTTGCGTTGTCGTTTCTGTGTGGGGTGGGTCTGGTCGGTGCGCCGATGATCGCTGCGGCCGATCCCTTGGTCATTCCGGGCATCGGGCCGCAGTCCGGCTATCGTCAGCCTGCGCCTGAGCCGAGGACGGCGGTGGCGAGTGCTTCGCAACAAGGCGACTATGGCGGCGGCTTTCTCGAATTTCTCGTCACCGGCCGCAGCGAGACGCCGGGGCAGGCCGCGCTTCAGCGCGTGCCGCAGGCCCCCGCTTATGCGCCGACCGTGGCTTATGCGCCGGCTGCAGCGCCGAGCGCCTATGCGCCCGAGGCGATGACACAGCAGCGCAGCGTCGACCCGATCTATCTGCGTCACGACGTTGATTACGAGGGGCACGAACCCGCCGGCACGATCATCGTCGATACGCCGAATAAGTTTCTTTATCTCGTCGAGCCGGGCCGTCGGGCTCTGCGCTACGGCATCGGCGTCGGACGGCCCGGATTTTCCTGGTCCGGGGTGAAGACGATCAGCCGCAAGGCCGAGTGGCCGGGGTGGACGCCGCCGCCTGAAATGCTGAAGCGGCGGCCGGATCTGCCGATCCATATGGAGGGCGGTCCGGAAAATCCATTGGGTGCCCGCGCGCTCTATCTCGGCTCGAGCCTTTATCGTATTCACGGCACCAATGAGCCTTATACGATCGGCACCAATGTCTCATCCGGCTGTATCCGGATGATGAATGAGGATGTGATCGATCTCTATGGCCGCGTGCGTGTAGGCACCCGTGTTCTCGTGCTTTGACGCGGCGGCTGGGATCGTCCGAGAAAAGGGGCAGCCACAAGGCTGCCCCTTTGTTTTAAACTGCGCGGTTTTGCGCCTGCTGTTCTAGACGTCGAGGCCGCCTGAATCATCATTGGAGGCAAAGTCGCCACCGCCGAAATCCCCGGCATCTTGCGAGGCGTCCTGATCCTGATCTTGATCCTGCAACGCATCTTGGCCGCTGCTGCCTTGATCGGACCCGTAGTAATTGTTCACGACAGTCTCGCCGCCGAGCCCACCGCCGAGGCCGCTGCCGCCAAAGCCGCTGCCGATCCCCATGGAATTGTGATTGAAGAGGCCGCGGATCGAGTCGGCGAGCAGCACCCCGCCGGCGACGCCGGCCGCCGCGCCGAGCGCTCCATGTAGGAAGCTGCCGCCGCCGCTTTGCGGCTGGCCGCCCCATGGGCCGGCAGCTGGCGGGGCACCATAGGGTTGCTGGCCGCTATAAGACTGGCCGCCGCCATAGGCTTGCGGTTGCTGCCATGGTCCGCCGGGGGGCGGGCCCATGGGCCGCGGCGCAGGCGCGGGCTGCTGGCCCCCGCCGAAGAGGCCGCCGAGACTGAGGCCGCTCAGGAAACCGCCGCTGCCGGCAGGCTTGCTTTGCTGCAGCTCTTCCACCTTGCTTTCGAGTTCCTTCAGGCGGTCATTTGCGGCGCGCAGCGCCTGCTCCTGAACGATGACGGTTTGTGCCAAGAGGTAGGGCGCGTAAGGCTGGGCGCGCACCGAATCGTCAATAAACGCCTCAGCTTCTCTGTCGCGGGGGTTCGCTGCCGCGGTGCGGACGCGGTCGAACAAGCCGGCGAGCAATTGGCGTTCTTCGGGTGACATCGTCTTCTCCCGTTCGAGTTGCGGATATATCTCCGCATCCAAGATATGGGCATGGGCGCAAGCGCCTCCAAGGGCGGGGGTGTGCGTTTCGTCACGCCCGCGCATTCGGGCGGCCTTGCCCCGCCCCTCTTGCCCCGCCCTTCTTGCCCCCGTAAGACGAGGGCGAAAGGATAAGGTTTTGAACGACAACGCAAAGAAGCCGCCGCCGCGCACGCTCGCCCGGCTGCCGCGCGGCTTGGCGGACCGGACGCCGGGCGATCTCGCGGCGACCGAGACGATGCTCGCGGCGATCAAAGCGTCCTACGAGCTCTACGGCTTCGAGGCGGTTGAGACGCCTTTCATCGAATATACCGACGCGCTGGGAAAATTCCTGCCCGATCTCGACCGGCCGAACGAAGGCGTCTTCTCGTTCCAGGACGATGACGAGCAATGGCTGTCGCTGCGCTACGACCTGACGGCGCCGCTCGCGCGGTACGTGGCCGAGAATTTCGACCGGCTGCCGAAGCCTTATCGCAGCTATCGCGCTGGCTATGTGTTTCGCAACGAGAAGCCGGGTCCAGGACGCTTCCGGCAGTTCATGCAGTTCGACGCCGATACGGTCGGCGCCGCTTCCGTCGCGGCCGACGCCGAAATCTGCATGATGGCGGCTGACACGCTCGAGAAGCTCGGCGTCAAGCGCGGCGATTACGTCATCAAGGTCAATAACCGCAAGGTGCTCGACGGCGTCTTGGAGGTGATCGGACTTGGTGGCGATGAAAATGCAGGGCGCAGGCTCACAGTGCTCCGCGCGATCGACAAGCTCGACCGCTTAGGGCTCGACGGCGTAAGCCAATTGCTCGGCGCGGGGCGCAAGGACGAGAGTGGCGACTTTACGAAAGGCGCGCAGCTCGATGCCGGCGCGATCGACTCTGTCCTATCGCTCCTCGATCCGGCACAAACAGGCGTCGCCGGCATGAACAGCGCGATCGGCGAAGAAGGCAGGGCCGAACTTGCGGAGATCGGCCGGCTCTTCGCCGCATCCGGCTATGACGGTCGCATCCGCATCGATCCCTCCGTCGTGCGCGGCCTCGAATATTATACCGGCCCCGTCTTCGAGGCGGAGCTGACCTTCGAGGTGCAAGGCGAGGACGGCAAGCCGATCCGCTTCGGCTCGGTCGGCGGCGGCGGACGCTATGACGGCCTCGTCGCGCGCTTTCGCGGCGAGCCGGTGCCGGCGACGGGGTTTTCGATCGGCGTCTCGCGCCTCTTCGCGGCGCTGAAGGCGATCGGCTCGCCGCTCGTCAGCGGCAAGGCGCAGCGCGGGCCGGTCGTCGTGCTGGTGCTCGATAAGGAAGAGATCGGCCGCTATCAGACGTTTGTCGCGGCGCTGCGCAATGCCGGCATTCGGGCCGAGCTTTATCTCGGCGCGTCCGGCATGAACGCGCAGCTCAAATATGCCGATAAGCGCAACTCGGTCTGCGCCATCATCCAAGGCTCGAACGAGCGCGAGAAAGGCGAGATCGCGATCCGCGATCTCGTGCTCGGCGCCGAGCTCGCGGCTTCGACCAAGGATCGCGCCGACTATCTCGAGCTGCGCGCCAAGGCGCAGTTCACTGTCACGGAAACGGGCCTCGTCGAGGCGGTAAAAGAGGTTTTGGGCCGGCATAGCTAGCCCAGGCCGCTCTTTGCTCGGCTCCGCGAAAATCTATTCACCTTGCTGCCCGAAACCAGTCGTCGCGGCGCGGCGCACTTGCTAAAGAAAGCTGCAAATTCGAGGCGTCTTGTGGGTATCGTGCCAACCTCTCCAGCCGAGGTCCGACCGCTTCAGGAGGCCTTGACGGCCTATCTGATCGGCGCTGGCTATCCGCGCCTCGAGCCGGCCATCCTGCAGCCGGCGGCGATCTTTTTCGATTCCGGCGAGGATATTCGTAGCCGCCTCTATTTGACGAGCGATGCATCGGGCGCCGAATATTGCCTGCGGCCGGAATATACGATCCCCGTCTGCCGCCATTATCTCGAAACCAATGCCGGCTCGCCCGCGGCCTATTCCTATTGCGGTCCGGTCTTTCGGTTTCGTCCGCAAGGGCCGAGCGAGTTCAGCCAGGCGGGGCTGGAAAGCTTCGGCCGCAGCGACCGCGAGGCCGCGGATGCGGAAATCCTGACGCTGGCGCTCGAGGCCGCAGCGACCGCGGGCGTCAGCGGCCTTTCGGTGCGCTTTGCCGATGCCGGCCTCTTCCTCGCGCTTCTCGAAGCGCTCGATCTGCCGCCGCACTGGCGGCGCCGGATCGTGCGCGGACACGCGCAGGGCAAATCGCTCGCGACTATTCTCGCTGCGCCTGCCAACGGCACGCAGGGCGACCATTCCGGCGTATTTGCTGCGCTTGAAAGCGTGGCGCCGAAGGATGCCCGCGCTCTCGTCGAAGATCTTCTCTCCATTGCCGGGATCTCGGCGGTCGGCGGTCGCACGCCGGCCGAGATCGCCGAACGTTTTCTCGAGCAGGCCGCGTTTCGCTCGGGTGCCGGCTTCTCGCCCGAGAAGAGGGAAATCATCGAAGCCTTTTTGAGCATCGAAGGCGATCCCGACCGCGCATCTGAGAAGCTGCGCAAGCTCGCAGCCGATGCGTCGCTCGATCTGAGCGCTTACCTCGATCGGTTCGATCATCGTCTCGGCTTCATCGCCGCGCGTGGCATGGATGTCGCGACGCTTCTCTTTGCGACGCGCTTTGCGCGCAATCTCGATTACTACACGGGCTTCGTCTTCGAGGCGCATGACATGGATCACCCCGACGAGAAGCCGATCGTCGGGGGCGGCCGATACGATGGGCTGCTCCGCGCGCTCGGCGCGGCGAGCGATATTCCCGCTGTGGGCGCGGCGATCTGGGTCGAGCGTTTGCACGCGCCGGGCGGCAGCAGATGAGCGAAGCGCCTCTCGTTCTCGCCGTTCCCTCGAAGGGCAGGCTGCAAGAAAATGCCGCCGCCTTTTTCGCGCGCGCCGGCTTCCGCCTCATGCAAGGGCGCGGGGCGCGCGATTATCGCGGCAGCCTCGCCGGTCTCGATAATGTCGAGATCCTCTTCCTCTCGGCCGGCGAGATCGTCGCGCAATTGGCGGCGGGCACGGCGCATCTCGGCGTCACCGGCGAGGATCTCGTGCGCGAGACGCTGATCGATGCGGATACGAAAGTCGCGCTTCTCACGCCGCTCGGCTTCGGTCACGCCAATGTTGTCGTCGCCGTGCCGCAAGCTTGGATCGACGTGCGCACGATGGACGATCTCGAAGATGTCGCGGGTGCCTTCCGCATGCGGCGCGGCGAGCGCATGCGGGTTGCCACGAAATATATGAACCTCACGCGCCGCTTCTTCGCCGAACGGCACGTCACGGATTACCGGATTGTCGAAAGCCTCGGCGCGACGGAAGGCGCGCCGGCAGCGGGCTCGGCCGAGCTCATCGTCGACATCACGACGACGGGCGCGACGCTTGCGGCCAATGCGCTGAAAGTGCTGGATGACGGCGTCATTCTGCGCTCCGAAGCCAATCTCGTCGCGTCTCTCGCCGCCGATTGGAGCAGCTCGGCCCGCGAGAAGGCGCGGGCCATCCTCTCGCGCATCGCTGCCGAGGAGACGGCGCGCACCACGCGCGACGTCTCGACGCGCCTGCCGAGGCCGGTGTCGTCCTTGGCAGCGGAAGCGGAACAACGCTTTGCCGCCTCTCTGCGCGCCTCGGATCAAAACGGCCACGTCACGTTGAGCTGTCCCGAGGAGCAGCTCGCGCCGCTCGCCGACTGGCTCATCGTGCAGGGTGCGGACCACGTGACGGTGGCGACGCTCGACTACGTCTTTTCCGCTGTCAACCCGCTCTATGAAAAGCTCCTAGCGCGCTTGCCGCAGAGGGCGCAGTCCGAAATGGCTGGAGCCTGCGACATATGAGCGATTACAACGCCAGTCATACGTTCTCGCAGCCCGATCTCACGGTTGCTGCGACCGCGTTCTGCTGCGGCCTTACGATCGTGTCCCGCGACAGGGGCGATTTCGAGCGCGCTATTCCGCCGCTTTCTTCTTCACATCGGCAGGCGTGAAGAGACCGTCGCCGGCCGGCTCCATATTCAGGCGGCGGGTATGGAACTGCGTGAGACTCGTACGGTGACCGATCGAGACGATCGTCGTTTCGGGCAGATGTTCGGCGAGCGCCTTGTAGAGATCGGCTTCCATGCTTTCGTCCATGGCCGCCGTCGCTTCGTCGAGAAAGAGCCAGTCGGGCTTGGCGAGAAGCGCGCGGGCGACCGCAAGACGCTGCTGCTCGCCTCCCGATAGGCGCTGCGACCATACATCCTCGATGTCGAGCTTGTCGTTGAAGCCGCCGAGCTTCGCGCCGCTCAGCGCCGCCCGGATCGTCGCTTCGTCGAAGGCCTCGGCCGGCTGCGGATACGTGATCGCCGCACGCAACGAGCCGATGGGAATATAGGGCTTTTGCGGAAGCAACATCACTTTTGCCGAGGAGGGCAAGACGATGTTGCCGTCGCCGAAGGGCCAAATGCCGGCGACGGCGCGCAGCAGGGTGGATTTGCCCGAGCCGGAGGGGCCGGTCAGCAGGGTCGCTTCGCCAGATGCCAGCGTGAAATCGGCGTCTTTGACCATCTTGCTTCCGTTCGGCAGATGCAGCGAGAGATCAAGGCTGATCGGCGCGCGTTCGGCGGGCACCGTCTCGGTCTCGTGCGTGAGGCTCGACAGCGCGTGGGCACGATCGATGGCGGCATCGAAGGAAATCAGGCGGTCGAGCACGGCCTTATATTCGGCGAGCGAGACGTAATAGGTGACGAAGAAAGTGAGCGAGCTGTCGACCGATCCGAACGCGCGTGCCGTCTGCGTCATGATCCCGAGCTGGATCTTGCCGGCGAAATAAAACGGTGCGGCGACGATGAAGGGAATGATCGGGCTAAGCTGCCCGTAAGAGGCAGTAAAGGCCGTCAGCTTCTTTCGGCAGGCGACGATGTCGAAATAATTGTCGATGATCAGCCTGAAGCGATCGCGCAGCGAGATTTTCTCCACCGTCTCGCCGTTGAGGAGAGCCACCTGTTCCGCATATTCACGCAACCGCGCCAGCGAGAAGCGGAAATCGGCTTCGTAGCGCTGCCGGATGAAGGAGAGGCCGACGAGCGGCCGTCCGATGAGATGCGTGAGCAGCGTGCCGATCCCCGCATAAATCAGCGCGACCCAGAAGAGGAAGCCCGGCACGGCGATCGTCGTGTAGGGCAGGGTGAAATTGGCCGAGAGGCTCCACAGGATAATGGCGAAGGAAACCAGCGAGGAGAGCTTCGAGATCAACAAAATCGTGAAGGAATAGATGCCGTAGCCGACCTGGCCGCCGTCGATGAAGCGGTTGACGTCTTCCGCGATACGCTGGTCTGGATTATCCGCCGTACCGCCACTTATCAGCGACATCCGGTAATGCGTATGACCGCCGAGCCAGCGCTCGACGTAATAGTCCGTAAGCCATCGGCGCCACCTTATGACGAGCACCGACTGCACGACGAACTCGATGACGGCCGAGGCGACGAAAAGGAAGGCCCATGGGATGAAGACCGCAAAGAGCTGGTACCAAAACGCCGCCGAATCCATGTTTTGGATGGCATTGAACCAGTCGCGCGAGAAGAAGGAGAGGCGCACTTCCATGCCGACCTCCGCCTGATTGATGAGCACGAGAAAGACCACCATTCCCGTCGCGATGCGCCGTTCGAGGCCCGAAAATGCAGGCAGCGGCCAGATGCGAGCCCGGCTTCGCTCGGGGGCATCGAAATACCGGTCCGCGATCCGCGTCATCGAGCGCACGACCGGGATGAAGGAAACGAGATAGACGAGAATGGAGAAGATCGCGACGGTCAGAGGCAGGCTTTCGGGCAGCCTGTAATCCTCCATCGAGGGGGGCCAGAAGCCGATTTCGGCGACGAGATAGAGGCTTCCGAAAACCACCATCTCGATAGTGAAGATCGCGACGAAGATCTTCATGAAGCTCGAGATGGCATGGGAGCGGTAGGTCGTGAGGGCGCATAGCAGCGCGCCCGCAGTCAGCAAGGCGGCAAGCGTGCTGCCCGTCACCTTCGCGGCGATGCCCGCAGCCAAGGCGAAGACGAGGGCGATGAAAGCGAGACTCTTCATGAGGCAAGGATCCAAAGATCAAGGGTGAGGGCACGCCTGCGCCGAAGCAACGCTCTGAACGCGAAGGATGCGCCTGGGTCGAAAGGCAGGGACGCCGGTTCTTCAAGGCGAGCCCCGAATTTGAGCATGGAACCTAGCATGTTCTGGCAGATCGGAATCGGGTGTGAGCGGTATAAACGGTCCGCCCAAACCTGAGGCATGAATAATCTTTCATGAAGCCAAAGGTCTGTGATTAAGCCCACGGCGTCGCCGACATGCTCAGGGTCCGACCGAGGCATCCTTCTCTCATGAAAATGTGCTGCATTCTTGGCCGCCAAGCGGCCTGGAAGCGGAAGCGCCCGCGGCTCAAGAAGCGCCCGCGGCTCAAGAGCGCCCGCGGCTCAGTCGCTTTCAGCTTCGCCGGGCGCGCTGAGGCCGTTGACGGAGGCGATCAGAACCGGAGATGGCTTGAAGGTCAGGACCCGCCGCGGCTTGATCGGCACCTCGACGCCGGTGCGGGGATTGCGGCCGATACGCTCGCGTTTGGACCGCACCGAGAAGAGTCCGAAGGAACGCAGCTTCACAGTTTCGCCGCGCACCAGCGCATCGCAAATTTCCTCGAGGGCCATTTCGAAAATATCGCGGGCTTGAGCCCGCGAGAGCACAGGGCACGAGCTATAGACGGCTTCCAGAAGGTGCGCCCTCGTTGCGGTCCGCTTGTCGAGTATCGCCTGTGCCTCTCGCTGCACGATATAATCTCCTCGACATACCGGATCTCCGGTAGCGAGCCCGCTCTGCATTCTGCTCAAACCGAGCGGAAACAATCGTCAATCCCGCATAGACTTGCAAGCAAATCCGCGATCAGAGGCGAGAAAAAGGCCCCGGAACGAGTCCGAGGCCTTTGCAGCGCAAGCTTAGAAAAGTGTTGTGCGAAACGGTGAAATGCTTATCGCACCTTTTCTCAAGCTGTTGAACTACATCATCATTCTTTATTTTACTTTATTGCACGGAATGGCAAGGACGGAGGCAGGATCAGAAATCCATGCCGCCCATGCCACCCATGCCGCCACCGCCCATCGGCGGCATCGGCGTATCCTTCTTCGGAGCCTCGGTGATCGTCGCTTCCGTCGTGATCAGCAGGCCGGCGACGGAGGCGGCATCTTGCAGCGCCGTGCGCACGACCTTGGTCGGGTCGATAATACCGAGCTTCACGAGATCGCCGAATTCCCCGGTCTGCGCATTATAGCCATAGGCATATTCAGGGTTCTCGATGAGCTTGCCGACCACGACCGCACCGTCGCCGCCGGAATTGTCGACGATCTGGCGAGCCGGCGTTTGGATCGCCTTGCGCACGATGTCGATGCCGGTCTTCTGATCGGGATTGCTGACGGTAATGCCATCGAGCACCTTGATGGCACGCAGGAGAGCGACGCCGCCACCGGGCGACACGCCTTCCTCGACGGCGGCGCGCGTGGCGTTCAGCGCATCGTCGACGCGATCCTTCTTCTCCTTCACCTCGACTTCGGTCGCGCCACCGACGCGGATGACGGCGACACCGCCCGCGAGCTTGGCCAGACGCTCCTGCGCCTTCTCGCGGTCATAGTCGGAGGTCGTCTCGGCGATCACCGTCTTGATCTGGCCGATACGGGCCTCGATGTCGGCCTTTGTTCCGGCACCATCGATGATCGTCGTCGCTTCCTTGTCGATGCGAACACGCTTGGCGCGGCCGAGCATCTGAAGCGTCACGTTCTCGAGCTTGAGGCCGAGGTCTTCGGAGATGAGCTGGCCCGAGGTGAGGATCGCGATGTCTTCGAGCATGGCCTTGCGGCGATCGCCGAAGCCGGGCGCCTTGACGGCCGCGACCTTGAGGCCACCGCGCAGCTTGTTCACGACGAGCGTCGCAAGCGCCTCGCCTTCGACGTCCTCGGCAACGATGACGAGCGGCTTGCCGGTCTGCACGACGGCTTCGAGAACCGGCAGCATCGCCTGCAACGAGGAGAGCTTCTTCTCGTGCACGAGGATGTAGGGATCCTCGAGCTCGGCGACCATCTTTTCGGGGTTGGTGATGAAATAGGGCGAGAGATAGCCGCGGTCGAATTGCATGCCTTCGACGACGTCGAGCTCGGTTTCGAGGCTCTTCGCCTCCTCGACCGTGATGACGCCCTCGTTGCCGACCTTCTGCATCGCGGTCGAGATCATCTCGCCGACCGATTTGTCGCCATTGGCGGAAATCGTGCCGACCTGGGCGATCTCGTCATTCGAGGTCACCTTCTTCGAATTGGCCTTGAGGTCGGCGACGATCGCCTCGACGGCGAGATCGATGCCGCGCTTCAGATCCATCGGGTTCAGGCCGGCGGCGACGGCCTTGGTGCCTTCCCTGACGATCGAGGCGGCGAGGATGGTCGCCGTGGTGGTGCCGTCGCCGGCGGCATCATTCTGCTTGGAGGCGACCTCGCGCACGAGCTGCGCGCCGAGATTCTCGAACTTGTCGGCGAGCTCGATCTCCTTGGCGACGGTCACGCCGTCCTTGGTGATGCGCGGCGCGCCGAATGACTTTTCGATGACGACATTGCGGCCCTTCGGACCGAGCGTCACCTTGACGGCATTGGCGAGAATATCGACGCCGCGCAACATGCGATCGCGGGCGTCCGAGGCGAAACGTACGTCTTTAGCTGCCATAACCTGAAACTCCTGAAACGGATCTGGATGTCGAAAGGCGGGTGAGGCTCAGCCGACGACGCCGAGAATGTCGCTCTCCTTCATGATGAGGAGATCCTGGCCGTCGATCTTGACCTCGGTGCCCGACCATTTGCCGAACAGAACCTTGTCGCCGGCCTTCACATCGAGTGGCGTGAGCTTGCCGGCTTCGTCGCGACCGCCGGGACCAACGGCGACGATCTCGCCTTCTTGCGGCTTCTCCTTGGCGGTGTCCGGGATGATGATCCCGCCCTTGGTTTTTTCCTCGCCTTCGAGGCGCTTGACGACGACGCGGTCGTGCAGGGGACGAAAACTCATTCTCTTTCTTCCTTGACGGTTCACGTAAGGACGCTCTTCACCGAGAGACGCCTTGCAGGGATAGCCTGGGGCAGTGTTAGCACTCGATAAAGTAGAGTGCTAACGATGAGGAGATACAGATCAGTCGGCGGCGCGTCAAGCCATTCGCCGTTAAATTCGGCTCTTCTGCTTAAAGTTTAGGCGATTTCGAGGCCGGCCCCTCTCGGGAGGGCCGGCTGTTTCCTATTGCAAGGCGATCGCGACGAAACGAACTTCGCCCTGCGCATTGGCGACGAGGAGCAACGCGTTCTTCTTCCCGCTCTCCTTGGCCGCATTCATCTTCTTGCTGAGGTCGTCTGGGTCCTTCACCGGGTCCTGATTGACCTCGACGATCACATCGCCGGCCTGAATATGCTTGTCGGCGGCCGGTGAGGACGGGTCGACGGAGGTCACGACGACGCCAGCGGCGACGCTCTCCTTGATCGTGAATTTTTGCCGCGTCGCCGCGTTGAGGCTCGAGAACTCCATCCCGAGTGCCTTCTTGACCGGCGCTTCGAGCGCAGGCTTGCTGGACTCCCCCTTGGACGTGTCGAGAGAAACTTTCTTCTCGCTATCCTCGAGGCGTCCGAGCGTCACGCTTCGCGTCAGCTCCTTGCCTTGGCGCATGACGGTCACCTCGACCGCTTTGCCGACCGGCGTCGACGCGACGATCTTCGGCAGGTCGCGCGATTCCTTGATATCGGCTCCGTCGAACTTGACGATCACGTCACCGGTCTGGAGGCCGGCTGCCTTGGCGGGGCCATGATCGTCCGTCCCGGCGACGAGGGCGCCGCGCACGCTGCCGAGCCCGAGACTGTCGGCGATCGTTTCATCGACGTTCTGGATTCGCACGCCGAGCCAGCCGCGCCGCGTCTCGCCGAATTTCTGCAACTGATCGATGACCGGCATAACGGTCGCTGCCGGCGTCGCGAAGCCGATGCCGATGGAGCCGCCCGATGGTGACAGGATCGCCGTGTTGATGCCGATCACCTCGCCGGCCATGTTGAAAAGAGGTCCGCCGGAATTGCCTTTGTTAATGGCCGCGTCGGTCTGGATATAATTGTCATAAGGGCCTGAATCGATATTCCGGTTGCGGGCCGAAATGATGCCGGCCGTCACCGTGCCGCCGAGGCCGAACGGATTGCCGACCGCGAGCACCCAATCGCCGACACGCATTTTTTCGCTGTCGCCGAACTTGACCGACTTGAGCGGCTTGTCGGCCTTCACCCGGAGGACCGCGACGTCGACTTTCGGGTCCTTGCCGATGACCTCGGCCTTCAGCTTATCGCCATTGGTGAAAATGACGGTGACCTCATTGGCGTCGGCAATGACATGATTATTCGTGATCACGATGCCCGACGGGTCGATGACGAAGCCGGAGCCGAGCGAGTTCGAGCGGCGCTCGCGCGGACGTTGCGGGGCATCGCCGCCGCCGCCTTGCTGCTGCCGGCGCTTAAAAAATTCTTCGAAGAGCTCGTCGAAGGGGGAGCCTGGCTCGAGCTGGGGCGCCAATCCCGCACGCTTCTCCTCGAACATCTGCGTCGCCGAAATGTTCACGACGGCGTCGCTGACGGCTTCGGCGAGATCAGCCAAGGACTCGGGACCGCGCGTCGCGGCGGAGGCCGCCCCGAGATTCGGGAACGGCGCGAAATTGCCGGCTGCGAGCAGCGCGCAGGCAAGCCCCAGAGCCGCGCGCGGGACGAAGCGCCGCTCGCGCGAATGGCGGCCCGCGTCAAGCTTTCGTGCAGCGCCTGAAAAAACCGACAAACCCATTGGATGATCTCCTGCGATCGACCGAGGCGCGGCGCCATCGGGTGTTCAAGTCACTCGACTGATGAAATGGGGCGGAAAATCGACCATCCGGATGAGGATCGTCCCCGAGGCAATGACATTGGCAGCGATCCTATCAGGCGATGGCCGATCTCGCGCAACGGATTCGCGCCCGAACTCTATTCCGCAATTTGTCGTGATAGGCATTGGCACGGAGCCCAGCCCGCGTCGCGAGAGCATGGGATCGCCGCGCTAGTCTTCCTTATATCCATAAGCAGGCAGGTTGCCCGTCGCCCCATAGTACTTATAAGGCAGAAACTTGCCGGACATGGTGAACTTGACACGATCGCCGCGCGGGTCGGGCAGACGTTCCATCTCCATATCGAAGTCGATCGCCGACATGATGCCGTCACCGAATTCTTCCTCGATCAAGGCCTTCCATGCCGGACCATTGACCATCACGAGCTCGTAGAGACGGTAGATGAGCGGGTCGGTCGGCGGCATCGGCGTGCCGCGCATCGGCACTTCGTTCAGCATGCGCTTTTCCGTCTCGGATAGCCCAAAGAGTTCGGCCGCTTTATCGGCCAAAGGTTTCACGAGCTTCATCTGGCCGAGAAGGGCGCCAACGATCAGCACCGGCGATGTGCCGCCGATCGTGTCCGTGATATATTTCCAGGTCCAACCTTTTTCGCGTTTGATATCGAGAATCTTCTCTGTCAGATCCGATCTTTTCATTTTTCTCTTTCTCCCTTCAGTGGGCCTCTCAGCGCGCGGCGGAAGGCACGCCTGTCGGCGGCGCCACATTTCCCGGCGTCCCGAAAAACCGGAAGAAATCCGATTTGGGACTGATGACCATGCGCGTGTCGCTGGCCTGCAGCCCGTTCTCATAGGCTTGCATCGAGCGGTAGAAGGCGAAAAAATCAGGGTCCTTGCCATAGGCCTCGGCAAAGATACGATTACGTTCGGCGTCGCCTTCGCCGCGAACCTGATCCGCTTGGCGTTGTGCTTCGCCACGCAGCACGACGACGTCGCGATCGGCTTTGGCGGTGATCTTCTGCGCCTGTTCCGATCCCTGAGCGCGGAACTCGGCCGCTTCGCGCGCCCGTTCCGTCTGCATGCGGCTGAACACCTTTTCGGAGATCTGCCGGGGCAGATCGGCGCGTCTGATCCGCACGTCGATGGCGGAGACGCCGAGCCTGCCGCTCTCCTGATTCACTTGGTCACGGATCTTCAACATGAGCTGGGCGCGATCCTCGCTCACGATCTGCGCGAGATTTGCCTCGCCGAGGACGCGACGCAGTGCCGAATTCAAGACGAAGGCGAGCTGATTGTTGCCGCGCTCGATGCTCCCGACGGTTTGGTAGAACCGCAGCGGGTCGACAATCTTGTAGCGCACGAAAGCGTCGACCTCGATCCGCGTATTATCCGAGGCGAGCACTTCCTGCTTCGGCGCTTCGAGGTCGAGGATGCGATTGTCGAGCAGCACGACGTTCTCGATCAGCGGATATTTGAAATGCAGGCCGGGCTCCGTCACGAGGCCGCGCCCGGCGACCGGCTCGCCGAAACGCAGCACCAGTGCCTGTTCCGTCTGTTGGACCGTAAACATCGACGTCGCCGCGACAACCAATGCGACGATCACGACGATGAGCCCCGCCAGGGCGCCTATGCCTCTCATCGGCGGGCTCCTTCGGCGTTTTGCGGCGACCGCAATTGTGGCAGCGCCAGATAGGGCACGACGCCGTTCGTGTTGCTTTCATCGACGATGATCTTGTCCATGGGACCGAAGACGTGCTCCATGGTCTCCAGATAGATGCGCTGGCGGGTGATCTCCGGCGCCTTTTTGTATTCGTCGTAGATCTGCGAGAAGCGTGCGGCTTGGCCCTTCGCCTCGGCGACGGTCTGCTCGCGATAGCCTTCGGCTTCTTGGATGATCGCTGCCGCCTTGCCGCGCGCCTCAGGCACCACGCGGTTGGCATAGGCTTCCGCCTCGTTGCGCAGGCGGTCCAGATCCTGTTGCGCCGCGGTCACGTCGCGAAAAGCGGCGATGACCTGCTCCGGCGGATCGACGGATTGAAGCTGCACCTGCAGGATCAGCACGCCGGCTTTATATTCGTTCAGGATTTTTTGCGTGAGATCCTGCACCGCCGGCTCGATCACCTTGCGCTCGGCCGTCAGGATACGCTGAATCTGGGTGTGGCCGACAATTTCGCGCATCGCGCTTTCGGCCACCGCCTTCACCGTCTCGCGCTGGTTGGCGACGTTGAAGGCATAGTCTTCGGGATGCACCGGATCGATCTGCCAGATCACCACGAATTTCACGTCGGCTATGTTCTCGTCACCGGTCAGCATCAGGCTTTCTTCGGGCAAGTCGATCTGCGTCGGCGCGTTGGGGTTGCGTCCGTCCTGGCGAATCGCGAAGCCGATATTGATCGCGTTGCGATCGGTGACGGGAAGCTTCTGCACCGCGCCGATCGGATAGGGCATGTTGTAATTCAGGCCCGAGGTCGTCTTGCCGGTATAGCGGCCGAAAATCTTGTTCAGTCCGACTTCATTCGGACCGACCGTATAGAAGCCGGAGAGGAGCCAGACCAGCACCCCGAGCAAGGCGAGCACGGTAAGGCTGCGACCGCCGAGCCCGTTGCCGGGCAGCCAATGCCGAAGCTTGTCCTGCCCGCGGCGAAGCCATTCCTCGAGGTCCGGC
>Ga0116227_10007013_pt1 | contig 22328 bp, 24 predicted proteins | sample S1TSphgellanicum_FD_89693 | JGI IMG/M metagenome (GOLD analysis project Ga0116227, IMG submission 89693) | Host-associated microbial communities from peat moss isolated from Minnesota, USA - S1T2_Fb - Sphagnum magellanicum MG | ecosystem: Host-associated > Plants > Peat moss > Unclassified...
CCCCCCACTACCAAAAGAACCGACGGTTATATAGAGGAGCGTGTTTTCGGAAATTTCAAAAACTTTCGGGAACCAAGGTTCAAAATGTCAGAACCGGGGTTTTGAGTTTTCTCACGTCGGGTAAGGGAGTAAATACTCGGACTGATAACCTAAGGGTATACACGGCTGGTTTTGATACCCGCACAATGTCGGTCGGGACCACTGCGCATTCGGGGTGGCTGGAATGGCGTAGCCACGGGTGTCCGAAGGTCATGGGTACCACTAGTTCATTCAAAATCTATTAAAATTCAGAGTGAGTTAAGACACATTTTGGTGTAGTGAAACAACAATTAAAATTTGTGGTATATCAAAATAGAATTGTGGTTTTCTACTACAAAGGTCCTATAACTCTTCTTATTCCCTTAAAACTATTCTATAATTTATCTTCTTCCCCAAATTTTCCTTCTTTAGGTAATCCCAAGTCACCTCATCATGATTCAAAACGAACAAGAATTCAAAATTCAAAACTATAATGTTCCATGAACAATCCTTATCCTAAATGCCATGTTCATCCAAATCATTTAATCATCTTATCCCCTTAACATTAAAGTTAGGTTAACATGGGTTTGAATTTTAAGTTAGGACCTTATGTCACTAAAAGAAAAACACATATTTTTGACTAAACTTTACAATTAAATTTTAGTTACAATTGACATTTATGACTAAAATCCATTTAATCGCTTTAGACAAATTGCATGTGATATTAGTTGCAAACGACAAGGGTATTGGATGAATGAAAAAATCAATAAATACAAGTACATCTTTTGACTCCATTGTATACGTATTGTCACATGTGACTAAGATGTAATTATTTGCTTCACTATTGAAGGCAAATTATGTGTTGCCACGTGTCCCAATATTTAATTATTTAAAATTATTATTATTATTATTTTGAAATAATCTAGGACATTTAATTCACATGTTTGGATGATTTATATTATGACACGTGATTCAATGTAAATATGCACGTGGCATTAAAAATGAATTTAATACAAAATGTTAATATTAAATTGGTAGGTATTTAGATAAATACATAAATATTTGCTTATAAACTTAGGTTAAATACCTACCTACTTATTCAGGTAAATAGGTAGGTAGGTAGGTCCTACCTTCGTAGCCTAAATACCTATTCATAGAGGTAGGTATTTAGGTAGGTAAGTACATAGGTCAACTTATGTGGGTAGGTCAAACTAAGCACCTATTTAGCTAGGTAGATAAATAGGTTAAGGAAGTAGGTAGTTAAAATTGTGCATAATTTTTTTTTTAGTTTCAGGTTAAGCCTATTAAATGTTTCATCCCATGTGCACACATTTTTTAATGTGAAATTAGATGACCACACTCCTTGTTTATATAATGTTCAAACTAGGATTAGATAACAAACAATATGGGATTAGTTTTGAAGTTGCAACTTCAAAATTTTCTTCACACCTTTTTCCTTAGTTTTTAGATTTCTAAACAATTCAAATACATGCCTCACTAAATAATTAAATAATCTCTTAAATAATAATGATTAAATTTAACACATATTTAAAATATAAATTATACACTACAATATGAAATATTCATTATCAACTATTTAAATAACTAATAACTTTTTAAATTTTATTTAAATATAATATAATTATTATATTAAAAAATAACTATTATCAATATTTATTTTCAAATTAAAATTATGAACTAATAATTGCTATTAGAAAATTATTTATTTTAAAATTAAAATAAAAATAAATTAAATATTTTAATTGTTATATAATTATGTTTATTATTATAAAAATTTATCGATCAAGTAAATGTTTTTTTATTGGTAATTAATAACTATGAATACAATAATTTGTTGAACATATATTAATATTTTTTAATTACTGTAATATTACTATAAAATATTTATCATAGATAAGTAATTACAGAATTTTTTTTATTAAAAAAATTATTGTATAATAATTCCTGCAATTATAATCATTACAATAATTATTTTAATTACATTATAGTTTTTCCAAATTTTTCATTCAGATTTAAAGTTATAATTATAGATTGTGAATAATTATGTTCAATTAGAAAATAATTATGAAATTACTACAATTAATTCTTATCTGAAATAATTACAATGATTTTAAAGTAATGTAACATTAATTAAATTGATTTATTTTACTGTAACAATATAAATTGTATAATATAAAAATTGATGTTATAACAATAACTATTTAATGTTAATTATAATTAATAAAATATAATCGTTTATAATTATTTATAAAAGTGATATATTGTAAACAAATAGTTACACGAAATAAATATTTTATCTTTTTATTTTAACAATTTATTGTAAATAAATAATGTGTAATACATACAATTATTTCAGTGTACATATACTTTTAAATACAATAATTACAACAACTTTGCTCATTATTCTAAGATTATTATAAAATTCTGAAATAAAAATCTTAACTATATAGGACATAACTTCTCACTTAGGATACAAAATTTAATTATTTTTATAAAATCATAAGTGTTGTAAATACAATATATATATATTTTATGATTGGTAATTACCATTTTAATTAATGTGAAATTTTACGTTGTAATATTATTTATTCATTTTATATAAGCAGTAATAAATAATAATTAAAATAATTTATATTAATTATTTTAAATTTGCAATTAAATTATTCTAAAGTTTTATGACGTAATAAAAATTATATATTGTAAATACATAATTACACAATCTACTATACTGGAATGTAATTCTGACAATTATGAAAATTAAATTAATTCATTTGATTATAGTGAAAATATTTTAATTTTTAAATACAATAAAAAATAAAAATATGAATAATTAAGCTGAATTATAAATTATGTGTCTATTACAATTAATTATTATCAATATATTATAATGATACATTAATTAAAATAATTTTATTGTTATTAAAAATAGAACAATACTGAATGTAATAGTCTATGTTGGAATATATATTTAATTTATCTGAAATTATAAGTAATTTAATGTAATGAAATTAATATAATTACAATAATTGTATCAATGATTTTATCGCCAACAAAAATATTATGAATATTAAGTTTAAGCATAAATCAAATTATTATTATAATTGATGTATATGTAAACATATGTTGATTGCAGCTAAGCACCACTGCACTTGCGACTATTAAGACTTTAGATGATTCTTCTTGAATGATAAATCGAACCCATATATAAATGTAAACCAATTTAGTTACAAACTAATCACAAGTTAGTTGTAGATGATTTGATTAATGTCAACATGATGTCACATTCGTCGTAGAGGGCAAAAATTTAATTGCAAAAACCAAATAGTCACAAGTAGTTATAAATGCATTGGTCAAATTGATTTCAAGACACAAGCAGCATTTAGAACTTATCAAGAAATGGAGCAGCAAAGCTTGCTAGAGTTTGATCTCAAATGGCACATGATCAAACCTCTTTGGAAGTGAATCAGCATGAGATTGTTGTGGTGATTGATCAATAGTCAAAGAGGAGAGCAGATTGTGCTTGACAGAAAACCGCTTGAACAGTGACCATGATAAAGAAGGAACATAAACAGCGAGAGATACATACTTCAGCAAAGAGGAGGCACACATTGACAAGACATATGTATTGATGATCCAGATCTCTTCACTGGGAAATCCAGAGAAAACTGAATCCTGCTTTTAGTGTCTTTTATGTATCCAATTTGACAAATCTCTGTATATCAACCCATCTTGTGGGTGACAAGTAACAATTGATGAAGGCAGCATTGATGGATAAATGATTGAAATCAACAGGGAAGTGGCAAAATGCAGCAATACCTGGCTTAAGAATTTGACAGCTAAGGACTTAAGGGATGGCGGACTGATAGAAGCTGTCGAGAGGAAATGCCCTCCAATTCCAGAAAGACACCATCTGGCCATGTCACTAGAAGGTTCACAGTGCCTTGCAATTGTCCCAAGCCAAAATGTGCCACTGGCTGTGCCAACAAAACACAAGATGGAAAATCATCAGAAATTATATGAGAGAAGTGATGCACATGCAGGAGTATCTTAGACTGTAAATTTGTAAAAGAGCCTACTTATTTTGCTTGATATTATTACAAGGACTCTGCTGGTGGCTTTGATTTCCCACTTTTGTTAAGCAAAAATGCATAGGATTGCTAGCAATGAATTCCCTGTGCTCATAGAATATGGTAATACACATCATGAATCACTGAATTGCATGCTCCCTCTAATGTTCGAACATTACAGTCATTGAACTTCAAATCAGCTTAATTATGTGTGCTCAAAGCCAATAACTGCACAAGATATTGCACAAGGTAGCTTACCTCCATACAACATAGATAACCACTGTCAAGTCCATGCCAGTTTCCCAATGAACAAGACCACACAGATTCACCCCAAAAGCCCAAATCAGTCTCCTAAATTATCTTTCTCAAAAACTACAACATTCAGGATTCATGGAATCTAGTTTCTATCCCTTTCCATCTCTTTTGCACAAGCTTGAAACAGACCATCAAAATGCTCCTTAATTCATTGACAAACAGTGGTGCACATTTCTCTCAAGACTCCTAAAACAGGCCCAGCAAGATTCAGCAACCCCGAGCTGGAGCCTTCATGAACTGTTAAAAGAGCATTATCAAGAGGTCTGTACCTTCCTGCATCAATTACACGCTTTTGGACATGGCCATTCTCGTCAAAAAGCTTCACAGATGCGCCTCTTGCAGGTGCACCCTGATAACAAAAATTTCCCAAGTAGAATAAGTTTCACCCTGATATCATGACATAGAAATTCAGTGCTAGCTTTCCAGTCGTCCATTTGACAGTTAGGCAGCACCTGCTTGGTGAGTGGCTTGACACGAATCCAGGCATTGCTATTTTCCGGGGGACGATAAAATGAAAGAGGCTCTGCACGAAGCTCTCCATGGGATCTGAAGGAACCTCCCAGCCACTCAGGACATGCATCACATGCCAATAATGCAATATATTACACACTTGATCAAATTCTTCTGTCACATGAGATTCAAACAAATCTGAAATGTACATTACCATTACCATCATAACAGCGGTGAAGCAAGTAATGTATTAGTTATGTGGATCCAAATATGTTCTATTACTGACCTCAGAAGTTGCTTTGTGCTGTACTTCTACAAGAGTCAACTGAGATCTAGTCATTCCAGAAGTATGTCAATAGGGAAAGAAAAGTAATAATTGTTAACCTACATGAGGAGCTCAAGACGGCCATCTCCATCAATGTCAGCCACAGCAGCACCTGTTCCGAGACCTTTGGGTTCTTCGGCCTCCCCAATTTCACATTCCACCCAATTACCAGGTCCATCCTGCATCCAAATCATCAAATTGTCTATGCCCATCAGACTTTACATCTTCATGATTGTCACAACAGCCTCACATCACATCCAGGCTTGCACCTAATCTTCAGGGTTTCAGTGGAGAATTTCTAATGCAGATCTCCAATAGGAAGTTGCATCTCCAATATTAACAGAAAAACTTAAGAAAGCAAAGAATCCAACCATTGAATAATCATATTTTCAGCAATCAGAAATCATAGGTTGTGTGCCTGCAATACCTGCATGGTCTGTTCCCTCATTTTCATAACCAGGTCTTAACATTCCTTTATATCATGAGAGAGAGGCACCTGTCGGAATAAGCGGTTGCTATCACCAATATTGTTGAAGAAAAGTTCTTCATAACCATCATTGTCGAAGTCAGCTGCAATCACTGTACGGATCGCAGATGGACGTGCCATGTCATATGGTGCAACATCCTCAAACCCTCCACTATCAGCATCTGAAAAGCCTAGTGCTTTTGCACCCCCTAATGGACCAGGTCCAGAAGGAGTATAGAGCCTGTGAGGACCCTGCCAGATGTCCAAGTTCATTAAAGTTGACCAGGTGGCTGATGCCTTGGGGAATTGCTAATTTCAGCCATGGACACACATCTAGACACACATGAAATTGTCCACAACCAAAAACGGACTCTGTCAAAGAGCATCAGATTAGAGAGAATTTCAAAGGGGCCCTCACCTGCCAATTTCCACAAGCTAGACCCAGTTCACCATTTCCCCTTACATCCACCACTGCAACTCCTCGGCAATTCTCAAACTGATCCATCAATCTGCATGAAATTGGATATGAGTGTATTAGTTTTTTCAGATTTGGAAGTCAATTGAACCAAAGTGGCAAAACAATATGAGATCCTTTCACCATGAGTGAACTCCTCATAAGGACAGATGACTTGCTATTTTATGAACTCGAAAATTTGCATCACCAGTGACAGCAACCTCTTGAATTATCAGGCATGCTCAATGCCAGAAAGGTCCTCACCCATATGCAGAAGCACACTCCACATAGCATCCACTCTCATCACCTTTGCTGATGAAGAGAAAGTTTGGTCCTCCCTACCACAGGCCATCAGACATGATCAGATCCAGGATGATGGCAGACTCCAGAAACAGATGCAAAGGGGTTAACACATGCAGCTGAGCCCTTGTGCCAGGACTTGCAGGTGACCACTCAACTCTGCACATAAATGTCTGGGACACTGAAATCCTCAAGAAAGGCATGAACCTGACTGCTCACCTTCTCCATGATGGGCTTCCTCAAAAAAACCCTGAAATGCAGAGAGAAGGGAAATATGATGGACAAACTAATGTGGTGGGTGATAATATGTAGCATAGGCATAGAAGAAGCAATGATGTATCCGTTCCCTGAAGGAGGTTTGAATTGACTTTCAAGAATGAAGGTTACCTCATTGCCTGCAAAGATGTCCATGGCACATTGTGAAATGAGAGGAAGTGACACAAGTGCTCGCCCACCAGTTGGGTATGTCACCAGCCCCACCTCCCCCGCAACATCCCCCACAAAACCTTCCTCGCTCATCTCAAACATCTGCTTCACACTATCACATTGGATCTCAGACTTGACCTCAAGACAGTGTCACAAATAAGGACAACCCAGAACACAAAAATATGAAGACATAACAACTTGTCAATTGAATAGACAACATGTGCAGGACCAAACTAATGTGACAGCCCAACAAGGTATGGATAGGAAGCTCCAGTTGTAGGAAAAAAATGGAATTTGATAGGCCAGAAAACATGAACAAACAAGTCATGTTTTACATCCAATCTGAACTAAAGCAGGGTCACAATTTTCAGGTACCTTCATGAATCCTCCATAGTTGGCAACAAAGAAACCATATCTGGAAAGCAACAGAACCTCTAAGTTAACAACACATACCAGATACTAATGCAAATATAAGTGTTGATTCCTTGCAGACAATAAGGGCATAGGTAGTAGGTAGGTTGATCAGTCCATATGGTGATTCATTATCAAAAAACCATGACAATCAACTCACATTGGGGAGACCAAACAGAGTGCCAGTATCCTTTCATGGTATAGATCTGCAAATCCCACTAGTGCACCTTGACACTATGGGATTTGACACAATTCTTGTCTTTTCAACTATTGATCACACCAAGCAACTGTATGTTAAAGTTTACCACAAGACTCACAGTTGTCTAACTGCAATTCAGAAAAACAGCTCTGAAACCATCACATTCAGAAAAGACAAAAGAGGTTTAGAGTCTGGTAAGTCTAGTAAGGAGAAGTAGAAAAATGAATTGCGCAGTAATACTGACTTTCCAGTTCCCATACGATCAACAGCACAAACTGAACGGCCTGCACACATGTTTGAGTCATCCATATTTCTGGGCAATGCAAATAGGTCCACCCATCTGCCATGTAACCCACCCACAAATCAGTTTCTACATGAAGAGTAGATTTTCAATGAAATGATAAGATCTGCCACAGAAAGCTCAACAATTGATAAGCTCGATGCACTACCTTAAGTTGATGATACACCTCAATAGTCGCAAAAGAAAATGGAGGTTTCTCCATAGTAGATCCTACTGCTAAACCTAGCAATCTAACTTGGACTGCCCTACAGAAGTAAACACAGTTGACTGAAACCAATTGGCTAAACATCTTTGTTTTTTATATTTCTTGTAACCACCAGGTCTACTCTAAAAACATGACCCTGCTACTGAACATTATAGTGAAATGACTGAAAAAGGGACGATGAATACAGTTTCCAAATGGTGAAGGTGTAAGCTGTTCAATGTACTTTGCATGCATATAAACTCACACCTTCCTTCTTGATGATCAAATAATCTATCTGTCACCTTCTTCCGTCCAAGAAAGGTGTCAGTATTCAACACATAAAGCTGCCACACACAACCGCCAACAACACCCCGCACAAATTTTCTTAATCTTAACCCACATCATGCTGTTGTTAACTGAGTGGTCTTTTAGGAGAGTTAGAAAATTGGTCCCTTTCTGCTCAAAAAGGATGGGCATACTTTTGGTCAGCCCTAGTTACAGTAGCAATTGATCAAACCAATAGCAGAATTGCACTATTTTCAATTCAAGAGAATACTAGAGAATACCACCTATTTGGCAGTAAAAGATAATCGTTTACCTCCTCACTGCCATCACCATCAAAGTCACCAGCTGCCACACCAATGGAACTACTCGAAGGATCTTCTAGGGGAGTGCCATTAGCTATGTTCACCAATTGAGTTCCTGTCCACTGCCACCAACCATCATTGCACTACAATCACAAGACGCCCTTCCAATCGACACTATACACACATTACCATAGCTTTACAAAGGTATTCAGCACTATACTCATTTCATAAGCTTTGAGAACTTCTCCATGCTTCTCCATACTTGTGATTTACATCAAGCTGAACAGAATTGAGAAGGTCCAATAATAAGGTTACAGATTGCAGATCCAGAAACAAATAAAGCAAACAGGGAAAAAGAGGAACCCTAAACCCTAGAAAAACACAACAAACTAAGAAGTGGTTTGAACAAAAGTAACAGTGTACACACATTTTCCATAGCCTCAACAGCAACATGTATTCTGCATTTTCATGTGCTATCAATGCAACTTTCACCTGCTATAGTTTTCTAAGCACATGCTGTTCATATATACCACATAGAGCTCTGAGAATTCGAAGGTGGATTCTGAGAATTTGAGCATCATTTTGATTTAGTTCTGGTAATGCACAGGACTTGTGTACAGAATGTGTCTGTTACCTTAAGGAGTTGATTTTTATCTGCAAAACCACACACAAAAAATTCCATTTTTCCGTCGTTATTGAGATCTGCCACGCACACACCATAGTGCATCTGCTCGCACACATATCAGCAGAGATTGCAAACCAATTTCAAACATTCTAGTGTCTAAAGTTTGCCAAACTTCCAAATCCTTCTGCACAGTCTGAAGAATGTACCTATCTTCAGAATGTATGTATATATCCCTTTTGCTGAAAGGGACATACATTCATAATGAAAATCCTTCTGATATTTTCCTTTCTCTTCTTCTTCCTCTATTTAGCGGACAGTAGTTAGCCCCTCAGAATTCGAGACTCAAGTCATCAATATGTGAAACAAACATCAATGGCGCAACGAATTGGTACACAACAAGGGAGAAGAAAACCGGAAAAGAGAGCGTATACCCGAGATGGATTGAAAGCGATTTGATGAGACGCATCAACGAACATCGCCGCACTTGTTTCCTTCTCGACTGTTACCGGTCCAGAATCAGCACCTTGTTGTTGTTGTCGCTGCTGCTGATGTTGTTGTTGCTGCTGATATCCAGCTCTAATTCCCGCCTCAATGCCAACACTTTTCGCCTCACACAGTTCCCTTCCCTCACACTTCAAAGCCCAGCTCACACTCTTCCCAGCCTTGTACTGCGAGCTCCACTTTCTCGAGACTCCTGCTTTCCCAAAAGAGCAAACCAAAATGGAAAAAAACACGCGCGCGCGAGCGCGCGCACACAAAACCAAAAGGAGTGAATTCACAAGGGAAAAAAAATCAGCAAGGGAAATTGAAAGAATAAAAGAGAAGGAAAAACAACAAGAAGGGGAAGTACGTACTTACCGAGCGATGGCAGAAGAGAAGAGAAGGAGCGAGCGATGGTGATGACCGCCATCGCCATTTCTTCGTTTTTGGAGAAACCCCAGTGTTCTCTCCATCCCCGCCGGGCCGCGCTAACAAGCCCAGGAGATCCCAAATTGAGATCTCTAATGGGATCCTGAACGAGGTGTCTTTCTGTATTCAGGTCTGTACCGAGGTGATAAAATCCCAGTTTGCTCTCCGTTCGCGCAGGGCCTCGAAACCGCAACCAGAGGAGAGTCCCGAATTGAGGTCTCGAATGGGATCTTGAACGAGGTACGTTTCTGTATTCAGGTCCGTATCGAGGTGATGAAATCCCAGTTTGCTCTCCATTCCCGTTGGCCGCGCTACCACCACAAGGAGGAGAGTCATCAATTGAGGTCCCTAATGGGATCCTGAACGAGGTGTCTGTTTGTATTCAGGTCCGTATCGAGGTGATAAATTGAGATCTTTAACTCAAACTTTCTCTGGATTATGGGACGAATAAAAATGTCTATGGTGTGAACAGGGCGGAAGTGGCTGACTGGCTGGCTGGCTGTCTGTCTGAATAGGGCTTTAGTCAATTAAAGGATGGTGAGAATCAGCAAAGTGAGATACAACAAAATCAAGGTCTGTGGTGGCAGATTCTGTACTGAAGAATGGGCTATAGACAGCAGATTCTGTGCACACCCAGAAGAATCTGCAGTCTACAGCCTCCTCTTTGGCATTGAAGGCATGGAATGCCATTGGAACTCTGGAGACTGGTGAGGGGAATGCTGCAGAATGCGCCAGCCACAAAACCAGCAGGCAAAGCTGGGCTGATTCTGCAAGGAATAAAGAGTTGAAAAAAGAGCTGAATTGGCAAGCCCTGACTTCACTGTCATTTTCTTGATCACATTATATGACACGATCTTCCGGTGATGATCATACATTCATAGTAGAGACCCAAAATCTGTGTTGAAAATTTGTTGAATCTGCTACCCCAAACATTAATCTCATGGAATGGTCTTTGCCCTTGTCCATTATGTTGGGTGCCTCACCAGCCTGATCCTAATGGCCCGACTCGCCTGGCGCCTTACCCAAAATAAGTGGGGCAGGAGCTTGACCATTCCATAGTACAGAATGGGAGTTATAAGATTCATGCTCTGCTTCATTCTCAGCAGTGCAAGACCTCAGTTTGGTTACAGGATTACAGCTGTTGTTGAAGTTAAATTGCTTGTATGACATCAGTGCTAAATTGTCACATTAGCCTGGAGTTGCAGGACAGCAGCAGATTACAACAGCAAGGTTATGCAAAAAAAAGGGTGAAGGAACATGCCCTTTAGGACTTCCATCTTTAAAGTTGAGTGAGAAGACTCTGAAGAGTCTTTTTTTAAGATGGCAAGTTTACACTAATAGGGAGGTTTTTTTTTCTGATAAGAATTTGAAGAGTTTGGTTTTACAAGGCAAAGTTTATACTAATAGGGAGATTTTTTCTTTCTGATGAATTGTAGCTATTTGAAATGCTCATTCTTTCTACTGATGGCAAATTAAGACAGATCATGACACTTGAGCAAGGAAAACCTCTTGCAGAGACTATTGAAGAGGTAGAGATTACTCTAGAAAATACTCTTCTAGCCATGATAAGCATTTTTCATTTTCAGGCAGCTAGATAGATGAAGGCGCCTGCATCTCATGAATGGGTTCCTGTGTAGGTTGCTTAATGGTTGAGGCTTTGTGGAGTTGTATGCAGAAGAAGCAAAGTGTGTCCATGAAAGTACCGTACCCTTCTACCTACCTTTACAAGAGGATTTCTGTGCTAAAACAAAAGTGAAGGGTTGCATCTGGTGATGTTATTGAAGCTCTTGTCTCTCCTATAAATCATTACTCCCAGGTTTTTCAACTTTAGGGTTTTCCTCTTGTTATCTTACATCGAGGCTTAAACTCTTAGTGATGCATAGCTTCAAATGAATATATCATTTCCATTTCCCTGTACTCTCCTCCTTCTCTCAGCTAATATGCTTCCCTCCAAAGGCACAAGCATAGCTTCAAATGAATATACCATTTCCATTTCCCTGTACTCTCCTCCTTCTCTCAGCTAATATGCTTCCCTCCAAAGGCGCAAGCTATATGCAAACAAGACACTTTTATCAAATCTAAGCACAATAGGTGCATTTTTGGAATAACCATAATCTCCAAAGGTGCCATTGTGAACGTAGTTCACACATATGAACACTCAGAGCATTGAATTTCTCCATGGGTGCAGTTGTCTATTGTGAACCTTAGTTGTAACAGGAAACTTCAGATTGAGTGAGGTCTCAGTTACAGCAAATCACTTATAGGCTCTTGGAATTGAATCCACAAGAATTATATCCAGAAGAAAATAATGGTATTGACCTCATACAAATGTTGTTCCAATTCTATCTCTTAAAAGGTGTTGTAGTCTGTAATAATCTCTAGTCCGACACTTGCCCCCTGACCCTTCCTTTTCTAGCAGAGCTCAGGAATTCTCAAAACCCCAGACAAAGAATACATGAGTGCAAATACCTATTCAGGCTTTTGCAGCTAATCTGATCCATCGAACAAGTTTCTCACGACCTTTTCGAGCTTCCACACTTGGAATGTCCTCATTGCAGCTTGAGACTGTGAGACCCCATGGATGCAGAACCTCTTCATAAGCTTGCAATGAGACTGCATAGGGTGGACCTCCTTCATACTCACCGAGTGGATACACTAGTGTGATGAGCTCCCCTTCCACTGCAAGGAGCTCTGCAGTTTTCTTTGCCCATTCAGGCCTCAAACTAGGATCCAGTGCACAAAAGAAGGTGTAATCAAAAATTACATCAAATGCAGCAGCAGCAGGTGGAACATATGTGAAGAAATCCGCATTGACAAACTCCACAAACTGAGCATTAGGGTTTCCACTTGCAAGTTCTCGAGCTTTTTCAAGACTTGTTTTGGAGATATCAAGACCCACAACATGTCTCTTTGCACTTGCCAAAGCTACAACATCATAGCCCAGACCACATCCAGGTACAAGGTATCGTCCCTCCCGCAGCTCATTCTCCTTCACAAGATGAGTTATGGCAGGTGTTACACCCTTCAAGTTCCATGGAGAAATACCCTCCTGCCACAACTGCTCCCATGCTCTGTCATTTGGTAAGGTCCTTGCCAATTCCTGCAGCCTGGACAGCTGTGCTTCCTGTGTGATGGATTTGTTCATGGTGCCTAACTTAGCGCCTCTTGCCTGCAACCAAAACAGAGATACAAAAGACACTTGTGATTACACTCTTAAGTTGAAAGAATTCATGCTTCTCTTGTTGCCAATCACCTTCCAAGATGTCAAGAGTGATTCTGACAGATTCTTGTGTCATGTTAACATATCACCTGTTTCTTATGTTTCACAGAAAAATCAGCAGTACATCATTGCTAACTTGGGGTTTGGGGATGAGCCCAGCAAGTACTAAACCCCAAACCAGCAGAAGAGCTCTATACAAAAATTCGTTCTGCTCCAAAAAGCCCACTCAGGCAGGCAGGCAGGCAGGCAGGCAGTGATTGTTTTCACAGACACAAAAAAAGTGATTGCAATTGAAGAAGGCAACTACACAAAAACCCATCGCTCAAAATTTTGAGAAGCTTCGAACCTGGTATCTATGCTGCAGTCTTGTGATAACTTGCAATGTTGCCACTACTCCGGTGATCTTGAGCAACATCCTAAGCTGCTGCTTCCGTGTTCCACTTGTTGTACACAGCTTAGTTAGGGTTTAGGGTTTCATGTTGTCGTCTCAAGGGGCCAAAAGGAGGGAAGTTTCGAGAACAAAAGTTTGTGGGTGAGTGTGTGTGTTGCTATGATGATGCTGCTGCAGGCGACCTGCAACCATCATGCCCTTCAAGGGAAAAGAGAGAGATTCCAAAACCGCTGAACACGGGACAAATTGGTGGCCCCAGACACACTTTAGTCTCCATAGAATTCGGGAAGCTCACCAAATCTGGATAACTATCCAACACCCACCCAACACACACCCATTCCCCCAATAAATACTTCTACAAAATTTGAGCTTCTTCTTCTTCTTCTTCTTCTTCTACAATCATCATGTTTTATCCTTAAGAGCAGCTCCACCCATACTTGGCATTTGACCCTGCAACAATACTTCTCACATACCATGCAAAAATACACCTAAATCTTCAAAAAAATCCTCAAAAAGAAACCAAAATCCTTAGAGATATTATAACTCTATAACTAATCTCAAGTTTCAACACAAGCCAAAATATCATCTTTCCAAAATCCTCATATAAAAATTAGACCTATTATTATTACGTAGTAGGGGCCAAAATCCCTTAAGCTACTATACTCTACAATGAATCTAAACACAATATCCTTGCCTTGGTAGGCAAGGCCAACAAACCATCTTGACCAATCAATATATTGGACCAATGGGGAATGGGTGTTAAATTGTGTAATGACTTTTGTCAAGCTCAGCATATTGATAAAAAAATGTTGAACCACAATCATTTTACTAAACCTCTCCGACCAATTTTGAGTGATCTTCATCAAAATATGTTGTGCAATGTGTTGGTGGAGATGTTCATCATCATTTTCTCTCCTTTAAGAGAGAGCTCCAGCTACCTAGGCTATTTGGATCTCTAAGAATATTTATCACATCCACCATATTGTTTAAGTCAATTCCCAACCACACCAATAAACATGAAAAATGAAACAATATAAGCTATGTGGTTTGGAAATGGATAGTGCCCCTCATCGACCACCTATGTTTGTGCATAAACTTATGGCCCACTAAATCTTAAATGCACAATTAATGAAATTTGTTGAAAAAAGGTTCATTAAAATCACATCTTATTATATCATGGGCTTAGTTAACAAAGTAAGATTGTTCATTAAGCGAAAGATTAGAGGTTTAGTTAACGAAGTAAGATTGTTCATTGCAGAAAGATTAAAGGTGATTGAAGACACATGAAAACATGCAAGGAAGCAATGCTCCAGCACATCAATATTTATTTAATGGATGAATATTGGTACAATATCACCAAGCAAGCTGCCACAATTGAAAATAACACAATTCACTAAAAGAATTTTTTTGCTACAATTTGAAATCCACGTGAAAATTTAGCTACCAAATTATTAATATTCAATGTGATGTTTAATGTCAATTTTTCATGCATTGAACAACAAAATTGAATTGAGGTGAAGTGATTTTCGTGCTACTTGCAAGGGAGAAGAGTGCAAAGTAAAATGGCGAACATTGTGAGAGAAAGTCAAATGTTTCACTTGCTTTTTGAAACACAAATTGAAGGATTGTTGTGTGATGAGAGTCCTAATGAAAATTTAAAACCTAATTTGCACAACTACAAAGAAAAGTTGTTCAAATGTGCACAACATGAAGAATCACCACCATTGATCAAACAAGAAAGTCCATGCCCACTTATTGACATCACACATGGCTCCTGAGGGCTAAACAACTAAAAGGGATTAGGTCAATTATGATCAAGCCAACCAACCTATTGTGTTGATGTGATAAATCATCAAGTGCATTTAACTTCATGAATTTAAGTAAGTTTTTTGATTATGATGCTCCAACCTATCACAACCATGAAAGTGACAAGAATGTTGTTTCAAGAACAATCAAAAAAAGTTTACAACATTTATTTGCCTTTTGACAATCACGAGATAAGTCCAATTTTTTTGGAATGGGAGATGTTCTTGTCACTAAAGGTCCACCATTTTGAATTGACACTAGGATGTGGGATGTTCCCACCACTCAAGGTCTGTGATTTCAATCTAATAGGTGATAGATTTTTTTGAAAAAAAATGAAAATTGGCATGATCAAAGTTTGATTGCAATGATGGAAGCAATGGAAGGTGGATCCAAGATCCAAAGTTCCAAGATCTAGATAGTAGGTTGAATGTTCAATGTACTTGTCACATCATTACAAAACCACATATATGGATTTACATAATCACGAAAAAAAGGCAAGGAATGTGTGTTACACAAAGAAAAAAAGATGCACTTGGCTTGTATGTGAATAAAATGCAATTGATTGAGCAACCCTTAACATTCACACAATTGAGATTTAAAGTGGCTAAAATTACATAGGAGATAATCACTCATTTCAAAAATGGCATTTCGGGTTGGGGGTGGTTGAAATGGTTCAAGAAATGTAATCTTGACCTATCCTTGAGAGTTGCACAAGGTTTGGATGTTGGTCGTACTAAAGGTGTATGTTTAACAAATGTTGCATCATTCTACACAATCTTAACAAAGGTTTACAATGCACATGACTATTAGCCAAATCAAATTTGGAGTTTTGATGAATCAAGAGCATAAGTTAGGATAAACATAGTTGTGCAATTTTTTGCATGAGAAGCTCCATATATGTGCATTTGATTTACACAAAATGAATGAAAGTGAACGTTTGTGTTGTCTTGCATCATTGCAACAAAGGTGCTTCCAAATTTTTACATCTTTAAAGGTAAACAATTTTGACAAAATTTCATTGAAAAATGTGAGATCGGAACTATAATGACTATGCAACCTAAAGCATGGATGACTACCATTTTGTTTGAAAAATGAATTTCACATTTCATTGCATTTATTCAAGTATGCAGAGGTAACTTGAATACAACTAATCATCATTTGCTAATTTTTGATGGCCACAATTCACATGTTATTATTAATGTTTTGCATAAGGCAAGATAGGTGGGATTGGATTTTATTACTTTTCCCTTTCACACTAGCCATGTTAATTTGCAACCTCTTGATGTTACATGTTTCAAACCGTTCAAAGTGGCAATCAAAACTTATGAGAATGTGTGGACCTTAACAAACAAAGGAAAGGGTGTTGGAAAAGAAGACATGGCACAATAGTGTTTCTAGCACTAAATCAACATAACATATGCAAGGGTTTTTAAGTGATTGGAATTTAGCCTCTCAACATAGTCGTTATGGTAGATAAGTTACATCCTAGTGAAGCTTTTGTGGAAGTAAAAGCTTTTAATGCAAAGTTTGATAAGGTTGATTTGCATGTTGAAGAGGTTCTAGGTGAGTTGATTACAATTGGGGAGAGCATCTACCACTACTATGTAGATGTCAATGCTTCTTAATGTGAAGCACCTTGTGAAGGTTTTGTCCCAAGGTTGCATGACAATCCAAATAACTTACATATGAAGGGGATTTTAGTACACTCAATCACTTTGGCATCAAGGCCGCCACTACAAACTAGTAGCCATGTTTTTAATTTGTTTTCTCTATTAGAAGCCCCTTGCAAGCCCACACATTGCATCTCAACAAAATATCCATTAATAGATTACTCCAAATATATTATGATGACTTTTTATGTTTACATTTGTGCACTTGAGTAGAAAACTTGCAAGGAAATAACAACCAAAGACCATGACCATAAAAAAGAAGAAATGTTGGTGTCAAAGGATGGAAAAGTTGCTAAAAATGTTGAGAAGGAGTTGGCCAAACGTGTGAGGCTAGAAGAAAGGGCTACAAATAAATTATTTGATGAGAGGTGTTAGGCTAAGCATTGTGTTGAGCAAGGTAATGCACTTCATGTTGCAATTAAAACTAATGAACATTTACCAATGAATGCCTATTGAACCCCCTTCTACAAAAACACCATCAATATGCAAGTTCAAGATGGTAACAACAATTGAAAAATGGAAAGCTTGATGAAAAGGCAAAAAGGTGGTGCACATTATGATGGTTGAACCAATGTGGGTACAAAAATTGCCTCCAAGCTCCACTCCTTGAAATGAAATCATTCAAGAAGCTATTGCACGAAGCTCCAACACTCACTAGAAGTTCAATATGAAATCAATAGGAGCTTGTGATGAGAAAAGTGCGGGTGATCAGCAAGATGCAATAAACAATTAAGTGGGATTAAGTGATGCAAGTTTGATTACTAGTAATCAATTTACAAGTCATGGGCTAAGATTTTTTTAGTGTTACATGTGTAATTTTCATAATGAAATGATGCACCTCATGAGATAATTTTGAAACATTTAAAACTAATTTTGGATAGTTTTATAGGACATCTTTCACATTATTCAAATCAATGTTATTTTGTCCCCACAATGACCTGTCAGATATCAAGGATTTATTACGAGTTCATATAAAGTGGCCACAAATTAAATTTATAATCCAATTCCATTATGTATGAACATCCTAAATGCCCATATTAGGTGCCTAAGCTTCCAAATGTTGGAAATTTCTAAGAATTCTATGGATGCACATAAAAATATGATTCCATTTTTGTTTTATTATTCATTCGTTTGCTAAGGCAATGAATTCTTTTTCATCTTAAGCCTTTTTCTATGATGGGTTCTATAAACAAATTATCTATTTACAAGCCACATACCTTATGGCATCTTGAACTATTGTTTCAAATCATTTTGAATGAAATGTAACATTTAAATTCAATGAATTCATTTTATTATTTTGGGCTAAAAAATGCACATAGTTCGTACTCATGAAAAATCACGGAAGAATGTAGTAAACTATAAACCTATTGTTGTCCATTAATTTTTATTGACCAAGTGTGGACATTTTAATTGTCTTTCATTTTATAGTCTAGTTTGTTTTATTTGTGGTGGGGAAGGGAAAGAAATATGATATATTTTGCATATGATAGATCTTGTTTGATTGAGGGGGCAAATAAAGATGCTTTCTAAGGTGATCACATCCAACATAGTGTGTTAATTGTTTTGTAATATTCATTAACAAACATGAAAATGCGATAGTATAATGTGAGAGATTAGTGTAATACCTTGGTGGATTCAACACTCAAATGCCAAATAATTAATTCCACTTTAGTTTCCTAGTTCAATGTTTGAGGTTTTAATTCAAAAAATCGATAATAAAGAATAAAATTATTATAAGGTACCTTTATTTTGAACTATTTTATTGGTTAGGTAAACCTCTATTTAGTATCCTCTCTTCAAGATGATCAGTGATCAAACTCTTACATCTTAAACAACTTTTTGAAAATTTGACAAAGTAAAAGATAAATTTTTAAAAATTTCAATAGATTAAAAAATAATTTAATTTATGCCAAAGCTACCAAGGTACTATAATATTTCAATTCACTTACTTTGGCCAATTATTATAATTAACCAATCAAGATCAATCATTTTGCCAATCAATGTCTTTTACAAACACTAAATCATGTGCACATTTTCCAACAACCCTCTCCAACATAAAGAATTGTATCTTATTCAAAATATTAAAATGCACAAATCAATTTTTTTTTGCCAATGGAGCTATTATACCAAATGAATCATCATGTAACAATTCTATTCCCTTACAATAAATTCAAAACAAGTCTACCAAATCCTTCATTTTCTAACAAATCTACTCTTGTATGATTAATCCAAACAATGTTGTTAGGTTCAAGGTAGTAGGTTAGTGTTCTAGCCATTGGTAAGTCTAATATTTTTGAAGAAATAACATCAAAGTTCTTGACCATTGACCATTATTGGATTAATACCATACTAGTTTAACAAATTCAATAGTAATGTATTATTAGAAAAAAAAATTCAATGATTTTTTAAATTAAAATTTTGTTGCCAAATTTTTGAAAATATCTTTTGATATTTTTCTTGGAAATAAGGTACCTTGATTGTCAAATAATATCTTGATGATTTTTTTTTGATTTTTTGATTGTCTGTGTATATGGGAAAAAATGCCAAATCTACCAAACTATTACAATATCAACTTTTGCACATACCTAATATTATGTTTTCTTTTCTTTAATCATACCAACTTGATCCTAATACTGGATCATTTTGAAAACTCTCATTACCAATATAGTCTTGGTCTAGGATTGGGTATTAGGGTATATTATAAGGAGGAAAATGTATATTAAATATACTCAAATACATTAAGGTATATTAAATGTTTAAATATCCTTTAACTCAAATGAATTTCAGCTTGTTATAAAGGTCTTGAAGCAAGCTACAATGTGATAGAACTTGCATTGCCAAAATAAATGTAATGGCTAAAAGTTATGGTCATGTGAAAAGTTGAAACAAATTGTCCCAAATATTTTCAAGTGCCCATAATTATCCTACACATTCAAATGTGAATTGGAGGGGCAAATCATATTCAAATTGGGAGTTTGATGTGGAGATGGAAACATCTTTCAATAAGGCCTATAATAAAATGAGATTGCATGTTTCATTTGGTTTCATATTGAGGAAGTTATGACTATTTCAAGTTTAAAGACAACATTTGTTTCAAAACCAATAATGAATTTCAGATATTTTGTCATTTTGATGTAGGAACTACAATGACATATAAAATACACTACAAGGGAAAACATGATCTCTCCTTTAGAGTCCAAGGTGTGGTAAATCTAGTATGAGATTATAGCAAAGTCTATGTCCCAATTTTAGTTTCAACTACATTAATAACCTTGTTTTGTTTGGTTTTTATATTTGACATGATCAAAAGACATTTGTGAAAAGCTTCACCCCATCTTAATTTATCCCAACACTCCCATACAACCCATTTGTTCTAATGCAAAGAACTAGAGAATGCCTTGTTGCCATTTTTTTGAAAGGCAAAATGTCAACTTGGTTTTTGAGGGATGTGACGCTTTTAATTCGCCATGATAAAATAATAATATACAATATTTTGTGTACGGTTTGTGCATCGAATGAAATTTACATCATTCCACGATCTCTCTTATTTAAGTTCAATAAAATTTACAACAATTTTACAATAAAAGACTCCTACAAATTCCATCTTTTCCCCTTCCTCTCTTAGAAATTAAAATACAATTTGGATTTTTTTTTCTCCCACCCATTGAATTTAATGAATTTATAAATTGCTTTACAATTTGGATGATTTTTGCTCCAATCCATTGAATTTAATGAATCTACCTTTGTTGTTTTGGGTTTAGATTTTCTAATTTAATCTTATGTCAAAACTCATCTTTAAACACATATTTCTTCTCCTTCAACAATTTCCTCAAATTTTTATGAAACAACTAGGCATTTATTTTTGCAAAATGGATGTGTAGCAACTCAAATTCAAGGGGGAGAATCGTGTTTTTTTTAAAAAAAATTCTTCATTCATAAAGAGGATATTATTATTAACCATTGAATTATGGTACAATTTCCAATTTGGAGCAAAATTAACATAAAAATTTCTTTAGGATTGCAAAATTCTTGAATACTATTTTATATATGTTGCATTCTATCCAGCTTGTCATGAATCTTTTCGTTGAAAAGGTTATTATCAATAATGCAAATTGCTATTAAAAGAACTTTTATTAAATCACTTGGGTTTAAGCCCAAATGTCACTTACACAAAGTGAATTAAAATAACCAATTTATTGTAGTTTTTGCCCAAATCAAATTGAAGTACATTGGATGATAATGTTCCTCTTGAAACATGAATCAACACATGAACAAAATGTCTCAATTGCATTATGCTCACATACATGAAGAGCTATATGGTGGTGAAACACAAAATTTTTAGTTTAATAAGAACCATGCATAAACTACATGCATTTTCACTTTTAAAAAAAAGAAAACCATAATACAAGAATAGCTTCAACACATGTCTATCAAATAGTTAATTGATTTTGAAATTTTCATGTCAAAGGAAAAATATTCCTGAATGTTTTTAAAACATTCTTTACATTCCTTCTAAAAAATATTTTTCAAAAATTTCAACATAATCCAATTATTGTAAAGCCTGAAATATCTACCAATTGGGTAAGATGATTAAAAAAAAGTAGTAATAAAAGTTATTAACTAAAAATAAGGGTTGATTAGGATCATGTGAAGTCCATCCACTATAGAAACAATTTCAGCATAACTGAAGGATCCACTTGGGTGTCACCATGCTAACCATCCATCCATCATGCACATGTTTCCAATTTTGTATGTTGAACATTTATCATCCTTATGGATGTCATTTAAAGGGCAGAGTCATGGCATGTGAAGAGCCACTTGTTATTAGGCTTTGCACCAAGGAGTTGAGGCCAAGGTTTCAAAGTTGAAACCAAATCAAGCAAATCTTATTTCATCCCCCTATTTCTCCATTTTGTGTCCCATCTTTGTTTGCCTCCAAACTTTTCCAAGTCACAAAAACTCATCTAGCATATAATGCAAAAGCCCAAACAAAAGAAAGCTCCAAAGCAAAGAAGAAGAACAACCCACACCATGAACACATATCTAACAATAGATCAAGTGCACACATTCTTCAGCATTTTTACTACAAAACATAAGACATAACAAACAACGGGTGTGTCACACAGTGGCCTTGCCATTTACATTAAAAAAAAGTATCTTGTGACAAAAGAAGAAATATGAAA
>Ga0116227_10007015_pt1 | contig 22328 bp, 10 predicted proteins | sample S1TSphgellanicum_FD_89693 | JGI IMG/M metagenome (GOLD analysis project Ga0116227, IMG submission 89693) | Host-associated microbial communities from peat moss isolated from Minnesota, USA - S1T2_Fb - Sphagnum magellanicum MG | ecosystem: Host-associated > Plants > Peat moss > Unclassified...
GTTGTGTTGTATTACATTTTTTGCTTTTTTTTTTTTTAATGAAAATTTTTTCATTGAATCTCGTATGAACTTTGTTTTACAATTTTTTTCTTTTAATTTTTTGATGGTGTATATAAGCAGTGCACATCTAAAATTTCATATGAGTTATGCTTTGTGATTGGTCACATTATTATGCATTTTTATTTTTTCACTCCACATAAATCTTGAAGCCTGTATATTCATGGGAACAATTTGATTACCAAGTATGTAAACTATAAGTGCTACTTGTGGACGTCCCATAAGTAATAGTTATCCATGTCTATTTGAATAGGGTTTATTGTCCATTTTTTAATCAATTAGTAGCAAAGTTTCAACTTGACGTAGTGGACCAAAAATCAACAAATTGAAATGATCACCTAATTATAATTCATGGAAGTTCAAAATGAGAAATGTCATCATGAGGGACAACCAATGGAGGTTCATTGATCCCAATGCAACCAACCTTATTCCTATTGCTACAGTAGAATATGATTTGTTTAAACATGAATAAATCAAAACATTGATTACTATAATGTTGTTTGTGAATGAAACAATGTATCCAATTATAGGTATTCGAGACCACGAATAACATTGAGACAAATTGTAAAACATTTGTAAATGGTTAATAATGTTACACTATTAATGTTCAAGGACAACCTAACAATGATACACCTCATTAATGGAAGGTCAATCACTAACTATCTACATTGGACCTTTAATATGTTGATAAACATGAATCAACCTACACTTGATGAAGAAATAATGTCCAATTTTAAGATATTCCACCTTATGTTATTCTAGGTTATTATAAGCTACTCCATCCTAGGCTATTATAGGTTATTCCACCCTAGGCTATTCTAGACCATTTTATCTTATATTATTTTTTATTGTTTTAAGTTAATACTATATAGGTGATTATATCTTAAGTTATTTTCAGCTACTTTAATTTATTATAGGTTATTTCACCCTATGGTATTTTAAATTATTCTACCCTATGTTATTTATGGTTATTTTAGGTTATTCCATCTTATGTCATTTTAGGCTATTTTTCTTATTCCCCCCAATGTTATTATAAATTATTATACCATTGGCTAACATGGACTATTGTAAGTTATTTGACCTTACACTATTATAGGTTATTTTTGTTTAATCCACCTTATGCTATTATTAGCTTTTTTATTTTTTTTATTTTTGGTTTTTTTTTTATTATTTAAAGTTATTCTATCTTAAGTTATTATTGATTGCTTCACCTTAAGTTATTTTTAATTATTCCACCCTAAGCTATCATAGGGTATTATACTTTAGGCTATTTTCGAGCACTTATACATTAGGCTATTTTATTTTACCGTAAGCCATTCTCAAGTTATTTTACTCAGGTTATTCCATTTTAAGGAATCTTTTTATTATTTAAGTTTAGTCCAATACCCTAAGCTAATTTATGTTATTATCAATTATTCTTTATGTTATTTTAAAGTTATTTTACCTTACATTATTATTAGTTACTTTAGGTTATTTTTAATAATTCAAGGTTATTTCACCCAAAGACATTTTATTTTATGTTATTTTTGACTATTATAGATGATTTCACCTTAAGCTAGTTTAATTTATTTTTGACTATTCCAACCTATGTTATTCTAAATTATTATACCCTAACTATTTAAAATATTATAGGTTATTATTATTTTTTAATCCTAAATCATTTCGGATCTCCAAAGTTATTTTACCCGAGGCTATTATTGGTTATTTTAGGTTCTTTTTAGATGATTTATTTAGGTTATTTTATCGTAAGCTATTACTGGTTATTCTAAATTATACAAAATTATATTATATTATAAGTTATTATAGGTTATGTAACATTATGTTGTTATAGGTTTTAAATAGTAGGAAAATTTAGGGTGTAACTTAAGGTAAAATATTTAAAATTATATAAGGTGAAATCACTTAAAAAATTTGAAGGTGGAAGAGTTTAAAATAATAAAAAGTAACTTAGGTAAATAATCTAACATACCATAGGGTGGAATAGTCTATAAAAATTTATAGTGGATTAATTTAAAATAACTAAAACAACATAACATGGAATAAGTTATAATGACCAAAAATAACATAAGTTACAATAGTTTAAAGTGGAACAAAAATAATATTGGAGAATAATATAGGGTAGATAATAACTTAAGATAACTTGAGGTATAAAACTTAAAATTGCTTAGGGTACAATAATATAAGATATTTAAAACAACATGTTAAAAAAATGTTTTTACTATAATGAATTATTTTAATGAGTAATGAATTATGTCAATTAGTAATGACCATGATGAATACATAATGACAATATAATGACATAACTTTAAGCAAGGTGAAATTAGTAAAGTGGGATGAACATATTTCATTTTAAAAGTCCCATAGTGATTTAGGTTAATGAATTACATTCCACCTTTGGACCAATGTTACTAAATGTTGTAATATTATTGTCTAATTAATGTGCTTTAGAAACATGTACAATTATTAAAAGGAAACATAAGTTCATTTAGGTTATCGCCATTTATTAATTTTTGAACTTCAATTGACGTTTAATTGATTTTGAAAGCTTGAAAAAACACAACTCATTAACATTAATCATTCCATCGGCTGGTAGTTGGTTGAAATAATGCATTATGTTTTTATGTATTTTATTTGAACTATTATGCAAAAGGCCAACTACTTCATTCTAAATTATGATGAAGTTACCATGATTAACAATTAATCTTGGTGTAGTGTCCATGCACATGTAATTGTTAATAGCTTTAAAAAAATCATTATTAAATATTGAAAGGTTGGTTGGTTGGTGGAAGCATAATTAAACCTCATGAATATTCCATCAAATATCTCAAATGTATCTTGAATGTATGGTAATCTTATCAAGTTGCTTGAAACCAAAAGTTTGACATTATTTCATAATCTAAAAATTAATTAGGTGGATATCCATGTTGTCTTTTTTTTAAGAAAGTCTTTGTAGAATACAACATTTTAATGGTGTTCATACAAATGATGACTTTTGTCACAACCTTAACCTTAGGCTTTTGACCTAAACTCGAGCATAATAAGGGAAATAAATAAAAATATATGTTAATTTTTCCCATGTTTCAAACACATTCCCACTACTATGGACAGGTGAAAACATGGTAAAGTAGACAAACAAAAAGGTTATCTCCAATGCATTCATTAATGCTTTAATTTTTTACACAAGTGAAAGAAAATAAATTGAAAATAATTGAAACTAACATAGTAAAGGCATGGTGTTTTTCTTTGAGTTTATAGTGAGGTGATTATAAAATTTGAAAAACTCTGGCACAATAAAATTAGATAATAAATATGTTTGCAAATGATTGGTCAAATTGAGTTTAAACCTACTTTTTCATTATAAGTTTGATGTATACTATTATAATATTTAAATGATGAGAACTTTTTAAATATAGTTAAAATTTATATCATGTTGAAAATGGAGAATATTCGATAATTCATCTACTTTCACCTACTTGTGCAAGTTTAGACAACTTAAAAATTAAAATAAAAATACAGTTATTTTTAAAAATTCTATTTGAATCATATTAAATATGTGATTAATCAACATCATTGTGATAAAATTAAATATTATCCTCATGTTGATCATTAAATTAAAAATATATATACTTTCAATACATTTAAAACTTGTTTATGGCTATTTTTATTTTTTTGTGAAAAGGAACATAAATTGTCTACTTTACCATGTTTGGATCTAAATATGTGTAATATTTAATAAATCCAAGTATTCTCAATTGGATTTCCATTTTGAAAATTGAGGATTTTGAAAAGTCTTAAATCATTGAAGTCATGTTTGGGGGACCAAAACCTTATCCAAGTTGGGCCTTCCTTATATCATTGAAAATGTTTTTAAAATTGGATAGGTAAAATTGGGTAATCACATTTTCAAATCGAAGACATGAGACATAAGTTATGGCCATTTGACAAGTTAAGAATCAAATTGCCAAACTGACTATTGATTATTAAATCATATGATAAAGGGGTCAAATCAATTTAGATTTAAAAGTTTGATGGATTGTTGGAAAATTATTTTCAAGGGATGGGTGAAAACATGGTTAAAAGAGCTAGGTGTGCCAAAGTAAAAGTCGTTTTCCAAGGACTACACGTGACACATGTCATTTTTGTGCTAGTTTATAATTTAAAATTTTAAAAATTGGGTACCCTTTTTAACACTGCATTTTCAGGTATATATATTTTTTGATTAAAATTTTATTTTATATCATGTATATTATGCATTCATGTCCTCTATCACATAAACATGAACAATTTTTGTTAAAAACATATTTTCAAAATCCACAATTTTCAAGGTCAAAAACACTTTTGAACCAAATGTGTTCAAATTGATTATAAAAACAAAATTTGATCAATTCAAGTCCTTTTGACCTTCTAATCATCAATGTTAAAATCCTCTCCAATTTTCAGAAGGAATGGTGCAAATTTGGTAGAAAAAAAAAGACTATGCACTCTCGAGGTTTGAGTGCATTGAACATGCAATTTTTTTTTTGGATTTGTGTCAAGCTTTGAGCATGTAAACTTTGTAATTAATGAAAAATATTCCAAAACAATTATGACAATCTGAACTATTATGCTTCATTTGTGATCTTTCAAATATACAAAAATGTAGTTTTAAGGAATGTTCACTCATATAGGTGGCTCCTTCAACTATGTTTTTACCTGGTGCATACAACTTTGCCTTTGAGAGTTCTTTAATCAAAGGTGAAGTTCAAGAAAATTACAAATATTTAAAATGTTAAGATTCATAACATAAATTGGCAATTTTAGATTTTTACTTGGGAATGCTAAGAAAAATGTCATTTACATATGACAATTATAAGGAGTTGCATAATATATTTTAAAGAATAAAGTAGTAACTCTTCCCAAGCTCGAGTCATGGTGTGTCTTGTGAGGGTTCAAATTATCCCATGGTTTGTTTATGAATCAATCTGGTTCCAAATTACATTACACGCCTTTGTGGGTGTTATTAATATGTGTTGTGTATAATTATACAAATGTATTCAAACCTAAACAAGAAAAACAACAAGGAACATTTCAATGCATTTTTGGATTTGCATGATTTTAATAATTGATTAATGGATGAATCCAACAACAAATATGTAGTTTGTGACGTTTTAATTCATGAGCAAATGTTGTATCAATTACAAAAGAAATGTCATTTAATAGGGTTGTTCACCCAAGCCACCACAGATGATTGGATAATAATTTTTTAAGGTGTCAAAGGTCAATGTTCACATGTTATCGTGCATTGGGTTTTTGGATTTGAATGATGATTCCCAAACCAATATTTGAATGCAACATGCATCAATTATCTTCAATATTGGTTCCATCCTTTTATTAAACAAACATTTTTGGGACTTTTAACTAAATGCACAATTACATTTTAAAAACATCAAATTGGTCAAAACCAATTGAGTGAAAATTTGAAACGTTCTTCATGAAAAAACTTGAAGTTGGGGTGCATATATTTTTCCTTTTTGATACCACCTTGTAAATCAACCATGTTGCTTCCCTATAATCATCATTAGTGTGCAACCTTGTCATTTAGATATGGTTTAAATTAGCATCCAACACATTCTTATAGTAGTGGTTGTTGAAGTATTCTACTTTAGCAAAGCTATCTATTTCTACGATCTTCAACAATGTACAAGATGAATGTTGTTTCTTCACCTTGTCATTCGTCCAAGTTGAGAAATAAGCTTACTATACATTTGGATTTCGTTGTGACAACGTTTGCATAGGAACACTACATTATGGATCATTTTTCTTTTGGGGATGCCATCAAGGATTAGACTAACAACAAGGTCAAATATGAAGTGAACTTTTAGATTTTTGATATGGATTGCTAATAGCTTGTGATGCAATTTTTGAAATGTGTACCTATTGCACATGTAGTTCGAGTGGTCCATCAAGTTGATTACAAAAGCATGATGATTTATAATTGTTTTAAAGAAATTCAACTTAAGGTGGTTGATAGATGTGCCTTGTTTGCATACCTCCCAATCATAAATATAAGTCATGGAGGTCTAGATCTTCACTTCATTTTGATTAATTGTTGGTTTGTTTACAATCTTTGTGTACATTGCACAAGTGATTGTAATAATTTTGTTATTATAATATGTTGGTTGTTTTGTGAGTGTTTAATAGTCTCTCTATTGGCCATGTTGCTTCAACTTTTGGAAACACATAATGCATTAACAAATATTAACATGTGGGTGTGCGAGTTCAATTTTAATGCGATTGCATTTCCTTCTTGTTGATTGCTACAAAAAAGTTCAATTTAATGCATGAATTTTCCAACAAACCTTATAATATGTTATAAATAGCATTGTTGGCTAGTTTGAATGTTTAAGTGAGTAAAAAAATAACAATTTGCTTCACTAAAAGAAATGTTAACCATTACCATTGAGATTTTAAACTTGCCATAAATCCCTTTACATTGGTTTAATTTGCAACTATCCAATACTTTGGCCTTTTGGAAGAAAAAAAAGTTGATTAAAATAAAAAGTAATTTGGAACCATTAACTTTTGGAAGGTTGGTTGTCTAATTTGAATTTTGACTTTTGAATTTCAATAATTTGTATTCCCCATAAAATGAAATGCATTGTTATCAACTTACACATGAAAATGTTTTCTTTGACTCACAATTGACTTCAACAACTAGTGTGTATGTGAACACATTATACATGTGTGTGGGTTTTGTGTGAAAATGTGAACATGTGAACAAGGTGAAGCCCAATTAAAACAAGATGAATACTGGGAATGAAGTTTACAAACATCTAACTATGGTAGGGGAGCAAGGGATAGGCACTTTATATTAACAACTATCAATAAAATAAAATAACATTTATGATAAATAAAAAGGAAAAAAATCATTGTTGGAATTGCAAATTGTAACAAAGGTATATATCATAAAATGTTATTTGGGACAATTATTTTCAATAACAAAGGTTTCCAATTCATGTTGAAGTTTTCAGTTTTGGAATTTCCAAATTTCCAAATGAGGATCATGTCATTTGAAGGAAATAAACTTTTAGTTAACTTATTGAGGCAAGGGTATTCATGTATAATTAGTAAATTATGGTTCAACAAACCCAAAATAAAATGTCAAATGGAGTAATGTTATTAAATAAAAATGCTTAAAATTAACTAGTTGTTTAAATTTTATTTCAATCAAATTGGGTTCACATTTATATTGGGTCTAAAATAGTGTTGGGTGGATATTTGAAAAATGTGAATACCAAGATTGAATATCACATTGGATATCACCATTGATGTATGTTGGATATCACAAAATGCGATATTTGAGGCAATATTTTGACCATTGGATCTCAAAGTTATGAGATTCAACAATGATAATCTGAATATAAAAAATGTGAAATATTGACAAGATATTAGTTCATTTCTTAGATTCGAATAACTAAGAATCGGGGAAATCGGGGTTTGGGATTTTTTTAAAATAATAATAATTAATACTCAGAAGTTAGATTTGAAAAAAAAAAAATGAAAATTGAAAGCAACCATTATTTCAAAAATTGTGCCATGCTTTCATTTTATAACTCACCTTGGGCCCCACCTTTTTTTGGTTTTATTACAATGTTTTTGTGTTGTTTCTATTTTCTTCTTTGTTTTGTTTCATCATCTACTAAATCATTATTTCGCATTGTTATTATTGTGCCTTCCCTTTCCGTTTCGCACTATTGTTATTGCACCTTTCCTTCACACTTCATATTATTATTATTATGCCTTCCTTTGCATTTTGAATGTTGTTGTTTTTGTGCCCTATTTTTGTGTCATGTTGTTTTTGTTGTGCCATCCCTTTGTAGTATTGTTTTTGCCTTTCAAATACATGCTCCTTTGTGCTTTTTTTATGCCCTTCTTTCACATTGCATGTCGTTGTTATGTTTGGGCCCTTTGTGTTTGTAGGGGTTTTAAATACGTTTTTATAAAGTCTACCCATTCATATTTACATAAATGCATCACTTGACCAAAATAATATATTACATGTCAATAGGAACGAAACAAGGCTTACATTGAAGTTGGTTTGCAACTAAGAAAATTAAACACTCCAACGAAAACTAGGTTAGTTTTGTTTTCATACATCAAGGTTTTTGTGTTTTTGTTTGTTTGTGGAATTTTTGGCATGATTGTTTTGTTGATTTGTGAATTGTTCTTGTAGGTTTGTAAATAAGGTCGTATTGTTCCAGGAAGCATTGTAATCGAAAACAACAATTATTTTTTGTTATAGTTGCCAAACATCAATGAAGATTACTTGTTGTGTGCCTCCACCTTTACCTTGACATATATATCAAATCATTGTTGATATTATTTTTCAATTGTGATTGCTTACGTATTAAATTACTTTTCACATGCCTTGCATGTAACAATTACTTAAGACCAATCAAAGAGTCTTAAATCTTGGATTTCTACTTTGCTTCCAACGTTAGAAAAGAAGTACATGGGGGTTTTAAATGGTTTTCTTTCATTTCTAACAAAATAAAAAGATAGAAAAATCTATAACATGTTATATATAATGTTAGACCTAAAATTTAAATTTTTTTGGTTGGCTTTTTCTTTTATTGGTTGAGAATAAGGTGTTTCCATTGTTGAAAATTATGATAAACAATCTTTGTTTCCAATGTTGTTGAAATGTCACCATGTATTGCAACTTGTGGTAGAATCTAAATCTCGTTCTAACATTTTTGAAATGATTATTGAGACTAGTTAGCCAACTAAAGAGTTGGTGAATATATAGAGAATTGTAAATGTTTAAGAGATACCAAGTTGATGCAAAGAACATAAAGTGTCCTTTGGAGTGGTGGAAAAAAGATGAATCCTTGTTTTCAATTGTTTCTTTTCTTGCCTGTTAGATCCTTGAAATAGTGACATTCCAAATTGAAATAAAGAGATTTTTTTCCTTAATTAGAATATTTATGAATTTGAATAGATGTAGGTTACAATAAAATAATTTAATATTTACAAGCGACTAGCTTAATGATGTTAAGGTGGGTTGCATTTCACCCTTTAATTAATAAAATTGATTGAAGATGATGCTTCTTTTCTTCTTTAAAAAGTGTGAAGGTGAGTTTGAGCGAAATAACCTTGTGAACATTCGATTCATATATTCATCCCCTTGTATATAGGTTTGTAATAAAATTCTTGAATTTTATTATCCAAGTTGTGATAACTATCTTGAATATCCAAGGAATATTATTTTTTTAGGATATCTGAAAACATGAAATTCGGCTTTTGATTTAAAAAGTAATTGATATTCTTGATGGACATTGTGAGAATTTTTTTCTAAAAAGACTAAAAGATATCAGTTGGTTCTTCAAAAGTAAAAACTTTTGCATTCTTTCCTTTTTCCCTTCTTTTTGGGCACAAAAGAGGGACCAGGGACAAGCCCCCAGGACCAGGTTTTCACATTCACTGAACCCAAATAACCAAGTTGGTGCATCTTAAGTAAAAACCTTTGTATTCATAAGCAAGATTGTACCGCAAATTCAAGCTTGGAAGGGAATTATGTTACCCCGTGCAAATTTTCCTTGTAAAGGATTACTCAGATTTCCAATCAACCCATATCCAACTTTTCTGTGATTGGAATCCCCCCTCCAACCCACCTTAGTGTTCAGGTTATAGTCCTCAAGGTCTAATTCCTAATCCCATTCCCCCAAAGACCAGCACTGTGCAGGTATCAATTCTAAACCATCAGCCCCACTCAGGGGATACATGAATATATATATCAGCAAAGCTAAGGCAAAGGATTTGAAAATTTTCCACTTTGGGTACAAGCGCATGTGCTTTGCAATTCTCAAGCTGGGTTGGGTGAAATGTAAATGTCAAACCATGAACTACAGGTGCATATACCTATACTACTTACAATAGGGAGAATGTATGATAATATATATGTAACCCTAAACCCTGATTGAGACATGTATAACCCATATGAATCATATCTGAGTGGATTGCAAAATGTCAGAATGAATATCATTCGTAAGAATTTTTTGCATGAAACCGTACCCACCTTGTGTTCCACAAAGTACACAAAAAATGTTCAAAGCCTCTAATCCAATTGCAGAGCATTGCAAACACCATGACAAGGTGGATTTCTGCTCATTTGCACCATCCTCATTTTGCAAGCTCTTTGAGAGCCTGATACTAGGGAAATGTGGGCACAGTAATGACAAAAGCCATATTCACTGCCATTTCAAGAGGTTCAAGAGATACTTACAACCCTTTTGATAACTTACATCAGTAGGCATCCAAGCTTCTTCCTCCATCCTGTTCATGGTATAAACAAGCATTTCTGACCCATAGATAAAACAATGACTTTTATTTTGTAGCTTGCTATGTGACATTGCATGACACAATAGAGAACGACACACGTTCAGAAGATGGTTGCACCATCTTCCTTTTACACTAGCAAGAGAAACCTGATTGAAGACATGGAGAAAACTCAAGATTGACAATGCAAAGATTACTACAAACACTTTCCTATGCAATACCTTGTTGACCTGATTTCATTTGGAAGCAATCACAGTTTGCTAAAGCTTGGAGGGTCTTTTGGATGAATCCCTTCTGCAACAAACCAACAAAGAAAGACAACAGACATGGTCGAAATCATTGCCTGTACCTAACATTGTGCAATGTGTACAACAACTAATTGCCAATGCAGGCAGCACAATGCTTACTGCTTCAGCTTTTTAGCAATGCCTGCAATGTAAAAGCCTTGATGGTAAGCTTGCTCCAGCTCAATCTGGCTGGGCTGCCGTGTTCCATCACCGGCATAAGTTCCTGCCCCATATGGTGATCCACCCTTCACTTCTGACAACTCAAACATCTTTGCTCCAAATGTATACCCAACTGGCACAAAGATGATCCCATGATGTGTCAGCTGTGTGATTGCTGTCAACCTGAAACCACCAACATGAGGTCAATACTGCTAACCATTACAACAGAAGTTTGAAACTTTTAAGAACTTGCAACAGGTTAGATATTACAATGATCACAGAATTACCATAGTGCCAATGTGCTCAAATGAATCTCCTGAGTATATGCTGATTGTCTTTCAGAAGGCTTTGGCAAATTTCTTGACAGTTTGAACTTTGCCTAAGTCTGTTAGGTTGATGAATTGGAGCAGGAGGAGGCACATGTGCTTACGCAGTTGTTTCTTGACCACCACCTTGTGAGCCAGTACTGTAGAAGAGGCCAGCAGGTTTTCCTGCAAGGGCTTGGGTTCTCCAAAGCCCACCAGTGCCATCCAAGAAGGCTTTAAACTGTGCAGCCATCATGCCATAGCGGGTGGGAAATCCAAAGATAAACCCATCTGCATCAGCCAATTGTGCAGGCTCGATGATGGGAACCTCAGGTTTTGGAGGTGCACTCATCTTATTAAGAACCTCTTCAGGCAGTGTTTCTGGCACCTGTTCATTCATTTCATTTCATTAGCCTTCCTTTTCTTCAATCACACAATTGACTATCCAGCACAGAAAACTCATGCTTGAAACTGGAAAATGGAGAAAGGGAAAGAAGGAGCAAAAAAGGATTTTGAACCTGCCACAAGGTGGCCTCTACCCCTTCCACAGAGTTTGCTCCCTTCAGAATCTCCTCTGCAAGTTTGGCCACATGCCCATACATGGAGTAGTACCTGCACATGCCACAGAAACACATCACACATCTTACATCCTCTCAACTGGCACTGATAAAACTCTTCTCCCACCTCCCTCCATGTATGACCATCACCATCACAATCACCATCATCAGAAAACAAGTCAAATCACACCACAGTTGCATGTCTTTTTTTCCCCCTGAGAAAAAATAGATTCATCAACAAAGACAGACAGATTCTAGGTTTCTCAAGGTCCAAAGAAAACCAAAAAAAAATAGAGTTCCAGAAATTCAAAACAGGTGACAAAATCCCAAAACAGCCACCCCCCCCCCCACCCCAACCCCCCCAAAACCCCCCAAATCCACAAACCCTGAAACAAAAAAAAGGCAGAACCGTGAGAGGGAGAGGAGCCACACAAAAACCAAACCCAGACGTATCCCGAAAGGAAAAAGTTCCACTAGAGATGAAAACAGCATTCATTATCAAGTAGTTTGAGATTCTTCAGCACACAAAACTTACACTATGTACACCTTGGTAGTCATTGTGGAAAATGCGCGGAATTTTTTTTTTTTTTTTTTTGCGGACAAATCAACCACAAGTACTGATGGTTCGGTGGAGACGAGAAGCTGAGAGTATGAGCTTGCGTGATCCAAAGACAGAAACAAAGACACAGAGAGAGAGAGAGAGAGAGAGAGAGGGAGAGAGAGAGAGAGCGCGAACGAGCGAGAGAGAAAGGAGAGGCAGCAGCGAAGGGGCGCTGAGAGTGTGAGAGACGAAGAAAACGGAGGTGAAATAGCCATGTCCTTGCAAACTGTGAAAAAGGAAAGTGAGCCGGAAAGAGCCCTATTAATTAAAATTAGCTTTTTTCCTATTTTCAATTTGGTTGCATGTGCTTGTGCCTATCTGCTGCTGAGAATCGCCAAATTTTCTCCAAATTATTTTATTTTTTATTTTTATTTTTATTTCACGGAGAGATTATCCCCTCGTCCCAATATATATATATATATATAATTTTTTATAAAAAAAGAAAAAAAAAAAGGACCAAAACTAAGAATGAAGGACCTTCAAAGCTTTTTATATCTCAAGTAGTGTTGACATAGTAGTGTAAAATTAAATGGAGGAATTGATAGGGTCTAACTAGGGTTCAAAGTCTTGAGAACTTTAGAGATAGATCTGATTATGTCTACCATTAGTTGGGGGGAGGGTTTTAGGGTTTAGTTTATGGGTAATCCATAAACCCTAACATGGGTAAGCACCACCCACACCCCATAAACTACCCCATATTATGGTTTGGTAGTTTATATATAATATGGGGAGAGCTTGGCAACCCCATATTATTATAAACTACTCACATAGCAGGGTAGTTCATGTTCAAATGAATAATGAAATTATTTTTGGAAATTAAGGTTTGTTCCTCCAAAAATAATATATTGAATTTTGGGGGTTTTTTCCTTTTTTTGGGAATTATTTTTTTTTAATTTTTCAGTTGAAGGTGCCATTTTCCCATTGAAGGTGGATGCATCACCTTAAACCTAATCTTCTACCCTAATCCTACTTCATTATTTTTGGAAATTAAGGTTTATCCCTCCAAAAAGTAATATATGGAATTTTATTTTATTTTTTAATTTATTTTTGGGGGAACTTTTTTTTTTCATTTTTCCATTTAAGGCAACATTTTCCCATTCAAGATGGATGCATCACTTTAAACCTAATCTTCTACCCTAATCTTACTTAGTGTGTCTTTACATAGTGGTGCATATATTTGTTAATTACTTTTTCTTTTTATCGTCATATTTTTCTATTTTTTTGGGTCTTTTTTTGTTTTTATTTTTTTGACAAACCTATACTATTTTTGAGGTGCATCATCTATTTGGCATTTTTTCAGTAACAAGTACTTTTGGCTTGGGGGATTTTAATGGGTGTGCTTAAAATAAAAGAGAAGTTGCATAGACCCATAATAGGAACAACTAGGAAACACCTCAATGAGCTTCCCTTCTTGTTTCCTATAATAAGTTTAGTTCTCTTGAATGCTCTAAGTCTATCCCATGTTAACTTCAATGTCATTAGTAATGTTGAAGCTTATTTTGAAGCATGCCCCAATTAAATCTATTTTCCCTTCTTTTTATTTCAAATTTGAAAAATGCTTTTATCCTCCCCACCAACACAAATTTTGATGGGTAAGTTTAGAGTATTTCATTGGGGACTACTCCATCATTGTGTGGGTATATTGATTTTAATATATCAACTAGATAAGGGTAAATACAATAAATAAATAAATAAATAAGTCAAGTAAAGGTGCATAGGTTTTTAAAAATTCAAAGTGGGCAAGGAAATAAATGCTTTGCAAAATTATCAATCCAGGTAAGGGTAAAGATAAGTGATGAATATTCACCGTACCTATTTGTAGAGTAATGAAATTTCATGATTTATCGTATGCATATCATGTGGGCATAAGTGGGTAAATGTACACAAGTATTTATGCAAGTATGACATATTTGAAAGTGAAAAAAGAGGTGCAATTGGCATAGCGAACATGATTGCATGAAATTTTAGAAATCCTATCAAAAAAAAGTAAAAAAAGTATAACAACTTAATTAGTAATGTCAAAAATACATTCAAAGCATTTTTAATGGCAAATGGTATAAAATTTAAAAGGGTGCCAAAAATAATTAATGTAATAAATAAAATTAAAATGCACAATGCAAACATATTCGATAGTTAGTCACCATAATTCAAACAATTCCATTAGAACCACATGTATTTCAAAATATGGAAGTGCATTATGTTATACAATGGTTTTGGCACATACCCGCTATTTATTATTTTCAAGACAATTATCCTCCGGTAGAAAAGGGTAAACCTCAACTATATGTTAATTACGTAAAATAAATGTAAGGTAAGTTTAAAAATTTACCAACTAGGTAAGGTAATGAAAAGGGTAATAAAAATCTTTTACCAAATAGGTTATATATTGCCTTGTTATATACTCATGAATATATCAAGGTAATAATTTTACCCACCCAACACTAGCAAACTAGTACTAACCAACTCTTACATTTGTTCACTACCAAGTGGGTAGTAGGGTATTTTTAAATTGATGTGAATGGAAGACCAAAAGGAAAGGTCTAACATCTTACATCAAACACCTCATTAATCTCCAATAATGTGAACATCAAGAAGCCAATAATGAATCATCACAATTCTCCTTGAACAAATAAAGGATGATCAATAGCTCATATATTCATGTTATTTAGAATTATCAAACGTGCACAAAATAAGCAAACAATTTCTTTCTTAAACAACACATTTTTTAACTTTTAAAAAACATCAATTTTACAATATGTGGTTAAGTTCATTTTATGTTTCACTAAATTTTAACAAAACTTGAACAATTTACCATGATGAAAGTGGTAAACCCACAACAAGAAATGACATTGGGACCACAATGAAAGAAAATGAAAATTAAAAGATGGGCCTTAAGTAACATAGATTAGGCACCTAGGCAATTTACTTAGCCTAAACACCCAAGTTACTTATCCTAAACTAGTTTACAAGAGTTAGGATTTGGTCTTTTCACCTTCAATTTGAAAGACAAACTTTTTACCATGACACAATTTTTTATGTGAAATAATTTGTGATCACATTTTAATAAATTCTTTTTCTATCCTACCTAAGTAGCCTATTGAACTTAACTAAGGATGGTTTGTGCATGAACCTCGAACTTGAAACTTTAAGCTTATAGCTTTTAACTTAAAACTTAATGTGATTTTAATCCACCTACATGGATGAATGTGTCCATGGATGAATGTCATTTATGAATTGAATAAAATAAATAAATCATTGGATGAAATTCATCCATGATTGGAAGATTTTCATTTGTTGTCCAAGTATTAATATTTTAAATTGAATGCCATTTAATAATGATGGATAATATGACTATAAGGAAAAATATGATGAGGGGACCAAATAATTTTTAAAACTTTTGTTTAAAAAATCATTTTCCTCAACAATGTTAAACATTAAAAAAATGTTTAAAACATTATACCCCCCCCCCCCCCCCCCAACCCCAATGTTGTCAACAACATTATACATGTATTTTGTGAAAAACTAAAGCACCTTGAAAATAAATAATTATTAAAAACAACCTCATTGTCATTTATGATAATACATTATTTGAAAGAAGTTAATTAAAGTGTTTGAAATTGAATTTTTTTTTAATTTCAAAAACTCATTGTCATCAATGACAATAGGTAGTTTAAAGATATGTAAAACATTCAAACCCCATTGTTATCAACAACATTAGTTAGATTTGATGAAAATTGTGGCACCTTCAAAAAAGAATGAAAAGAAATCCCCCATTGTTGTCCACGATGTTTACAAATAGGTTTGAAGGAAGTCATGGCACCTTTGGAGAGGGAAAAAAAACCCAATGTCGTCAACAACACTAAGTCAGTTTGCTTGGGAAAAAAAAACAATGACCATGGGGTGGATGTTAACATGATAATAATAATATATTTAAGACATACTGAAAATAATGGCATTTAAAACCATAGCCATCAAATACAATTATAATGGAATTTACATTATATTACTCAATAAATGTTATATCATATAAATTAAATTGTGTTTCATGAAGCTCTAATTAATTAAAACTAGGGGGGGGGGATTTCATTAATAAGAACTTAATGATAAAATAAAACATTCATCCATAATTTTGATGGAATTTTTATATATTAAAAACATATCAATTCAATTTTTTTCATCCATACATTGGATGAATGAAAAAAAATTCATCCATAATGAGGACGAATGCTTACATTCATCCTCATGTTTGTTTTTAGGTTTACTTGAATAACATTCATTTTGTGATTGAATTCTTAGGTTTTACTTGCATGTGCATAGGAAAAAATGCATTTTACTATCCCAAGTTCTAACTTTAGGCTCTGGGCTTAGGTTCTAGGCTCATGCAACAACTTGCCTCGAACTTACCCTAGTTAACATGCCCTAATATACATAAACTTAAATAAGTTAAATTAGTTTAGGGTCTACTTATGCATGCATAAAACCAACATAGTTCTACCTAGGTTTATATAGGGGCTTACCTAAAGGCTACAAAAGGCAACTTAGTGATGACCTAGAGGGTCTACTTAGGGATAACATAAGCCTATTTAAAGCCTGTTAGAAGCCACCATTGGAATTATGTAGGCTACCTTAGGCTACCCTAAGGCTTATGTAAACTACCTAAGGGATATCATAGGCTACTTAAGTGTTGTCTACATTATGTAAAGGTTATTATAGGCTACACTAAAAGCTTTGTAGGTTATTTATAAGGGTTATTGTATGCTACTTAAAAGTTATTATAGGCTACCTTAGGAGTTATGTAGGCCTACCTAGGAACTAATGTAAGCTAAAAGTTATGTAATTACTTAAGTGCTATGTAATTAAGTTACTTAGGGACTGCGTAGGTTACCTAAGAGTTATGTCAACTATTTAAAGCTTGTGAAAGCTATCTTAAGGCTATGTTGGCTACCTAAAGGTTTTGTAAGCCTACTTAATGGCTATGTAAAATACAAATTAAAAAATTGTCATAAGCTACCTTAGGGGTTATGAAGCTACTTAAGGCCTATCATAAACTACCCTATTCGTTTTATAGGCTACATAACGATAATTATTGGAGGCTATCATGGGGGCTATGTAAGCTATTTAAGGGCAAATGCCATAGGTTATCTTAAAGGATATGTAAAATATTTAAAGCCTACTTAGGTTATAGAGGGACTTGCTTAAAGGTTATCTATGTTACCCAAGACCTACCTAAGGAAAAGATAAGCCTACATATAGTGGGTTACATAGGTTACTTAAAGCCTACCTAGGGCAAAATAGGTTTATTTAAATGTTATCATAGGTTGTCGTAGGGCTTGTAAACTATCTAGGTTCTACCTAATGACTATGTAGATTATTAAGGGGCTATGTAAGCTACTTAATTAGGTCTTGTAGGCTACCTAGGGGTTGCTACCCTATGTATTTAGGAACGTACAACCAACCAACTTACTTATTTACAACCTATCTACCTATCTTTTTTTTGCTACCTACAACCTATGTAATAACAACATAAAAAACAAAGCCTATTTAGTGAATTATTTCAATTAGTATTAAAGTAGTAGTGAAACATGATGATTACATAATGACCTTATAATGACATAATTTTAAGCAAGGTGAAATGTTTAAATTAGGGTAAATTTATTTCATTTTTAAAGCCTTACAATGATTTAGGCTAATAAATTACATTACATTTTTGTATTTATGCTTTCAAACCCTCTAACATGAAGTGCAACATTAAGCCAATCCTCCTTTTAAAACAAGGCTAAAAATAATTAAATCAAGTAAAAATTAAATTTTTAATATTTTTTTCTATTAAGTTCTAGTGTTTAGGGTCCTATTTCACTAGGGTTGAATTTTAAATTTGGGTTTGCAAATTAAGGTTGTCAAAAAGCTAAAATTGAGTTTTTATAGCTAACCTTAAAGCTAGTTAAACCTAGAGTTTAACTTTTATGACTAACTTTAAACCTAGAAAACATGACACATTTACAAATCATAATTCCATAGTCATGACTCATGATGTTTGTCAACATCACAAAATGAATTACATATTAACAAATGTTTAACTAATGATTAAAATAGTCTCACATTTTAACATATCTTATATTAAAAAACAATTAAATTAGGTGCAAATATGAATTTTTTATTTAATTTACACTAGACCAAAAAATTCACAAGTATCAAGATATTTTCTATATACACAATGTATGTATATTACTCATAAATTCAATTAATTTCCATTAAGTCAACAAAACATGACATATAACCAATACATGACATTTGGATGATAAGTGCAAAAATGTATGCACAATATATAGTGTTGTTTGTCCATACAAATTGATGAAAATTTGCCCCTCACACAAATTCATCCATAAGTCTTTAGGGTAAAATCACAGTAAAAGGAACTACCCAAATGAATGGACATTCCTTAAAACTATATTGTTGTATGTTTGAAAAATCACAAGGGAAGCATAATAATTTGGATTGTCATAAATTTTTTTTGAATATTTTTCATTAATTACAAAGTTTACATGTTCAAAGCTTGACATAAATTGAAAATAATTTTGCATGTTCAAAGCACTTAAACCTTAAGAGTGGACAAATTTTAATTTTTTTTTCAAACGTCCTTTTTCTCTACCAAATGTGCACCATTCCTTTAAAAAATTAGAGAGGATTTTATCATTGATGATTAGAAGGACAAAAGTACTTTGAATTAATGAATTTTTTTTTTTAACCCATTTGAGCACATTTGTTTCAAAAGTGTTTTTGACCTTGAAAATTATGGAAATTTGAAAATGTGACTTTAATAAAAGTTGTTCATATATGTGATTGAAGGTATGAATGCATAATACACATGATATAAAATCAATTTATAGTCAAAATATATTTATATCTACAATGTGATGTTAAACATTGGGGTATTTGAAATACAAAATTTTTAGGTATAAACCAATGCAGAAATGACATGTGTAATGTGTAATCCTTTAAAAAAGACTTTTACCTTGGTGCCCTTAGTTCCTTTGACCATGATTTCACCCTTTAGAACAATCTAGCTTCAAAGATATCTTATATACATGTTATTTTTTTGTTGTCATGTCTTGCTTCCATAAGAATAACATTTAATAAATGTTTTACTTTTACTATCTTGTCTTACATCCACAAAAAAAAGATTCAATACATGTTCTATTTTTTGTTGTCATGTTGTTTTTCCACAAGAACACCATTTTTTTGTTATTTTTTCCTACATCCACAAAATGAAATTCAACACATAACAACGTTCCACATATTTTCCTTTTGTTATCTTATCAAACTTTTATAATGTTGTTTTGTCCATAAGAAAAAGACAACACTCAATGCATGTTTTGCATTTTGTTGTTTTTACTTGCCTCCACACGAATAACACTATGTGTACAATGCCAAAATCATGTAAGTACAACCATGGCAATATTTCACAAAAAACATTCAATACCCCACAATGTCCAAAAAACACTAAAAATACCACAAACACCATTAATTTTATTATTATTGCAAAACTTGTAGGTAGTATGGTAAGAACCATAAAAGGACCAAGATCATCTCAACAAGAATAAAAAATAAACATTGATGTGTGATGGCTTATAATGCACCGACTTTCCAACCCATGCCACCAATGCAAAAGCATGTATAAAAAACCTTTTGTTTGTTTTACACATCAATGTGACATGATCTATGTTTGGTTGTTGAGCACCCCACACAATTTGAGCAAAAAACTCCAAGTGAGAAATTGCTACTTATAGACACATCAAACAAAGAATGTTAGAAAAGGAAATCAAAAGAATTTTTTTTTTTTTTAAGGAATTTAAAATGATGATGGGACCTTGTTTTTTTGGAAAACAATAAAAGGGGTGCATCCTCTCTTTTAGGAACCACCTTTGGTGTAACCATTGTTTAAATTTGGAAATTTTATCCCTTCAAAATGAATGAAATATTGTTAGAATCTTGTAATTTTTTTGCGTGGAACTTTTCATTATGTATTATGTTGTTAAAATCCAAAGTAAGGGATGATGATAACAAGAATAGGGGATGTAAAAACACAACAATGTGTTTGCAACCAATCCTTTCATTATTTAATGGACTCCTAAAAGTTGCGGGAAATTTTATTTATGACACATTTATGGGTTCATTTTTTTAACGACTTGTAAATCATGAATTAAAAATATTTTCTTAAATTGACCAATTATATTGTGCTACACAACTTGATTGCCTCATCCACTCCTTATAAGGACTTTGTGAAAATGGTGTTTGTGACTTTTCATAAAAAAATGCACCCAAGGAAATTTCAAAAATAGTGGTGAGTTTATAAAAGTTTAGTAGTGAGTTGAAGAACTAGATATGATTGAAATAACCAATTACATCAATTTTGTAAAAATTTGTAGTCCACCAAAAACACCCTACTCACACACCTAATTCATCTCCTTTTTGTCACTAACTCCAATAAAAACACAACACAAATCAACTAGTGAAACCTAGTACTTGAGTTTTGAACTTATAATCCAACACAACATTGCTTATAATGAACACATATGACACAACGAAAAAGCAAGCACAATATACTCCAATATGAAAAAACCACCCAATAGAACATGTTGTCATCCCAAACCCCGTGCATTATCAAAATAAACCCTAACCTTAATGAATGAAAAAATTTCATTCACAAAACGAAATTAAAAATGAAGATTTCTCATCCACCACTGTGAAAATGGATATTTTAAAATAAAATTTCAGAAAAAACTAATGCAACAATCCTTGTCCCTTGTGCAAGTACGACACAACAAAAACAAACAACACCATGTGAATTAATATTACCAACTAGCAGAATCAATTCACTTCAACATGATGTTAAATGCATGTATCATTCTTGCTTTCATCAATTAGCAGTAGAAAATAGGGCACTCAATTCTACACAATGTTCAATTGTAGCCAAAAAAGGAAGATTGTTTTATTAAACAATATCAGTATGCAATTTTAGTGACACAAAGTTGATTACTATAACTTCTAGTATGCAAATTAGAATGTCAAAAATGAAAAACCCTTCTACATCACAACAAATCTAATATATGGACCTTAAAGAATCAAAACATTCCAAATTTTTTTGAAAAGCCCATTGGTTTTCTATGTGGTAGTTTTACTAAACAAATTTCCAAGTCTAACAATAAAAAAGAAAACAATGAAAGGCATATTCCCACCCAAAACAACATTTAACCCTAAAAGTTGGACAAGAAATAAAGCAAAGTTTGGAACAAGATTACATTCAAAGATTTCTCCCACCAAACCCAACATTGTTTTTAATATCCTTTTTAATCTCTGGAACTCCCACAACAATGGAGATACTTTCTCCCAATATCATGAATTCCAATTATTTCCCATAGAGATGCCCAATAAAACAACACAAAGAAAATGTGCCATTCAAATCACTCATGAAATCCTTAATTTTTTTCATCACTTTCTTTGATATGACCCTTACAAGCTACTTCTAATCCTATTTCTTATCTTTTGAAGCTCATAGCACAACAAAACTCTATGGCTCCAATGAAAAAGTGAGATAATTATAGTGGAACATTCTTCCCCGACCACAAAAAAACATGTAATTGATTCCATCCACTAGGATGCTCACGAATTCCTTTAAAAACACATGTAGATTTTAAGTAAGACACTTAGTTTTCCTTCAAAAGCCATCAAACTACCTAGCTTGATCAAACTCCTTTTTATAATCCGAGCCTCTCCACTTTCCTGCCACCATAGAATCCATTAAGCTAATCTATGGCAAAGCTTCCAAATTCACCATGAAAAATGCAACAAAGATGATAAATTCGTGAACTTACCAACAAAACAAACAAATTGAAAGCCCACAATTCCTCTATTTCCATGAATGTACGCATTTGCAACCATAAAGCAAAAAAAAAAAAAAAAAAAACTAATTAAAATAAAAAAAACCATTGTACTTATATATTATTATTAAATCACATCCTTTTTTTTATTAAATCAATCTTATTTA
>Ga0116227_10007016_pt1 | contig 22328 bp, 13 predicted proteins | sample S1TSphgellanicum_FD_89693 | JGI IMG/M metagenome (GOLD analysis project Ga0116227, IMG submission 89693) | Host-associated microbial communities from peat moss isolated from Minnesota, USA - S1T2_Fb - Sphagnum magellanicum MG | ecosystem: Host-associated > Plants > Peat moss > Unclassified...
CCTCCCGCGCGTAGCAGCGACGTGCGCACCGCGCCGCGCATGGCGTGACACACGGCCGCCGCCAGTGCGTCCGCGGCATCCGCGGGCAGTGGACCGTCGAGCTTCAGGATGCTCTTCATCATGAGCTGTACCTGGGACTTCTCGGCACTGCCCGTGCCGACGACTGCCTGTTTGATCTGGCGTGTCGCGTACTCGAACACCGCGGCGTGGGCGTCGGCGGTTCCGCAGATGGCGGCGCCGCGCGCTTGGCCGAGCTTCAATGCGCTCTCCGGATTGCGGTTGATGAAGACGCGCTCGATGGCGATCTCTTGGGGCTTGTACTGCGCCACCACGGTTTGCATGCATCGAAAGATCTCGCACAAGCGCGCGGCGAACTCTCCCTCACCCGTCCGAATGACGCCGCTCGCCACGTAGTGCAGCCGCGGTCCGACCACGTCCACCACACCGAAACCGGTGCATTGTGAGCCCGGATCGATGCCGAGCACGCGGACGGTCATGGGAAGTGTCATTGGGCGGTTATGATACCGCATGGAAACCACTGCCACGACCCGGACCGCGAGCGACCGGGTGCTCGCCGCCTTTGCGTTTCTGCGGGGCATGGATTTACCACCCGATGCGCAGCCGATTCGCGCGGGCGCGCTCGAAGTCGCCGAGATCGTGCGCACGCTCGATGCCGATGACGACGTCGTGATCGCGGCGCTGTTGCAGCCCCTGCTGGGGTCCACCATCGATCGCATCAGCGCGGAACGACACTTCGGCGCCGAGCCGCTGCGACTGGCCGGTGCCCTTGGCCAGCTCGGCCATTTTGGGCTGCCGCCGGACTGGACGCCGGAGCGCGGCCTCGAGGCCGGCCAGGCCGAGGCCTTGCGCAAGATGCTGCTCGCCGTGATCGGCGACGTTCGTCTGGTCGTGGTGCGGCTCGCGGAGCAGCTGCAGAAAATGCGCTCAGCCAAGTCGCTGGACGCCGCCACTGCCCGCAAGTTCGCGATCGAAACACGCGAAGTGTATGCGCCGCTCGCCAATCGGCTGGGCGTCTGGCAGGTCAAGTGGGAGCTCGAGGACCTGGCCTTCCGGTATCTGCAGCCGGTGGAGTACAAACACATCGCGAACGCGTTGAAGGCCCGCCGCTCGGAACGGGAAACGTACATCACTGAATTGAAGGCGCTGCTCGTGCAGGAACTGCGCGGCGCCGGAATCGAGGCGACGATCGAGGGCCGGCCTAAGCACATCTACAGCATTTGGCGCAAGATGCAGGCCAAGGGGCTGGCGTTCGAACAACTGATGGACATTCGCGCCGCACGCGTGCTCGTGAACGGCGTCGCCGAATGCTATGCGGCACTCGGCGTGGTCCATTCGCTGTGGCAGTTCATTCCGGGTGAATTCGATGATTACATCGCCACGCCCAAGGATAATCTGTACCGGTCCATCCACACCGCCGTCATCGGTCCCGGCGGCCAACCGGTCGAGATCCAAATCCGCACTCACGAAATGCACGCGAATTCCGAACGCGGCGTCGCAGCGCACTGGCGCTACAAGGAGGGCGGGCGCGGCGATCAGGCCTACGAACGCAAGATCAATCAGTTGCGCAACTTGTTGGCGCCCACGGACGTCGTCGAAACGGCCAGCGATTTCCTCGATCGGATGCGCGTCGACCTGTTTCAAGACCGCGTTTATGTGGTCTCACCCAAGGGTGAAATCGTCGATGTCCCCGTTGGCGGCACTCCGCTCGATTTTGCCTATCAAGTGCATACGGATCTGGGCCATCGGACGCGCGGCGCGAAGGTGAACGGTCGGATGGTAACTCTCGATCACCGGTTGAAAAACAGCGATACCGTCGAGATCATTACCGCCAAGACCCCCAACCCGTCGCGCGATTGGCTTTCCGTTCAGTCGGGGTTTCTCGCGAGCCCGCGCCACCGTAACAAGGTTCGCGCCTGGTTTCGTAAACAGAACGAAGCCGACAACAAGGTCGAGGGCCGCGCCATGTTCGACCGCGAGATCCAGCGTCTCGGCGTCAAGCGGCCGCCCATCCCTCTGCTACTGAACGAATTGCGATTGCCCAACTTGGACGCATTGCACGAAGCACTGGGCCTGGGAGACGTGACCGCTGCCCAGCTGGCGGGCGCGATTCAGCGCCTTCTGCACGCTCGCGACGCCGCCGAGCGGCCCGGCAGGACGCGGCCGGCGGCACGTGAGCCCGAGACGGAGATCCAGGGCATCGGCGATCTGCTCGCGACCTATGCGCGCTGCTGCAAAGCCGTCCCGCCCGAACCCATCGCAGGCTATGTCACCGTGGGCCGTGGCGTCAGCATTCATAGCCAGTCCTGTGCCAACTTTAGACGTTTGAGTCAGAAGGCACCGGCGCGAGCGCTCGCAATCGCATGGGGTGACCGCGGTATTTCGGAATATCCGGTCGACATCGAAATCGAAGCCTTCGACCGGCGCGGGCTGGTGCGCGACGTGAGCGCCGCCTTGGCGGACGATAAGATCAGCATACTCGGCATGACCACTCTCACCGACGCGCGCGACCAGGTTGCGCGCATGCAAATCGGCATCGCCATCACCGGCTTGCCGCAATTATCGCTGGTGCTCGCGCGGATCGCACAGGTGCCCAACGTCATCTCGGCGCGGCGCAAGCGCTGATCCGCGTGGCGCTTGTTCATCCTGGCGGCAACGATTTGGGCACCCTGACCACGACCGTACCCGCGATCTTGTCGTGCCACGCCTGATTGGCGGGATCGAACGCGATCCAGAAGAACCCGAGGCCGGCAACCACGAGCGACAGGAAACAACTCAACGCCCGAATGATGGCCGTTTCCCAATCCATGTCGCGCCCGTCCAGCCGTATGACGCGCAAATCGAACACGATGCCGCCGACGGTGGAGCCGCGCAGTTTCCACATGATTGCGCCATAGGCCGCCAGCAGGACGAGATGGGCGTTGGAGACCGAATGGAGTAGGTGCGTGCATGCGCCCACCAGCACCACGTCGATCAGCAACGCGATCATGCGGATCCAAAAACCGGCGCGCGGCAGATCCGCGGTCACGGCCGGCGACGCGGCGGCGGCGGCGAACGGCGGGGGTGTAGCCGCGGCTGGCGCCGATTCAGTGGGTGGCACGGCGTCGGGGGGTGGCACGGCGCCGGTGGGTGGCGCAGCGCCGGCGGTGGGTGGCACGGCCCCGGTGGGGGGCACCGCCCCGCTCATGCCCGACCGCCCCGCCGCGGTCGCGGTCCTCGCTTCCTGACGCGCCCGCAATCCGAGAATCGCGGTATACACGACGGCGCCAAAGCCGAGAAATCCGAGCAGGTTGTAGAACAAGAATCCGAAGAACGGCACGAGGTACAGCGCCAGCACGATGAGGCCGCCGACGAGAACAGCCAGCGCTGGATGCGGCACGGTGTACGTGCTCGACGCATCGTTGCCCCGCAGCCGCAACGCAGCGCGACCCAACCACGCCAAAATTACCGTCTTGCCCAAGAGCGCAATGCAGACGAGACCCATGACGGCGAATGGCACGGCGGCGATGCCGATGATGGTCACGCATAACAAGATCAGCACCAGCGGCGTCAGCAGCCCCGCGAGCAGCGCGGCCAAGATACTGGCTCCAGGGTGCCGCTCGAAAGTCTCGACGCAGCTCTCCACGCCACCGCGGAACACGACCGCGATGCACAAGTACAAAGCGAACAGCGACAGCGCCAAACCCCATGCCCAGCCCAGGCCGCCGGCGAGCGACAGCGGACGCCCGTAGAGCAGGCAGTGCTCGATCCAGCTGCGCAAGCCGGTCGGCGCCAAAAGATGATGGCCAAAGACGCTGCGCGACTCGCCGCCAATCGTCGCCAGCGGATCGCGCGTCAGCTCGCCGAAGATCGTCACCACATCGCCTGCGATTGCCGCATGGGGTCCGAGTTCGACGTTGCCGAATACCGATACCGCATCGCCGCCGACCTTGTTGTCGATGTAATCGTTGCCGAACACCGAGACGACGTCCGAGCGCACCGTGCCTTCCACCCGAGTGTTGCCGAACACCGAGACGACGGAATCCGCCTCCTTGCCGGCCTCGAGCACGGAATCATCGGCGATATCGACCACGTCCTCGCCGTGACGTGCGTGCACGTGTTGACGCTGCGCGGAGTCACTCGTGCTCGGGGCTGCGGCGTCAGCCTCGGTGCCCGTGCCGGCCGCGCTGGCCGCGGAACGGTCGGTTTGCTCGGTGGGTGCGGCGTCGACCGCCAGAGGCGCCAAAACGCCGGCGCCGGCCGCGCACATGAGGGCTGCCATCAGCACGCCCAGCGACCTAAAAGTTGAGATATTCATGGGTATCACCTACCGGGCGAGTTGAGATACAGCGCGCGATAACCAAAGGCGCCGAGTGCGAATAACATCGCGTAAAGAACCGCCCCCGCGGCGAGCGCCGCATCGAGCCACACCGGGGGAACGAAGTGCGTCGGCAACGCCGCCAGCAGGGTCACCGTCGAGAGCAAACCTGTCGCGTACTGCGCCACGGACGCCAATGAGGCCACGGTCCACTGGCCACCCTCGAGCGCCAACACGGAGGAGCCCATGCAGACCACGACGAACACCATACGCGCGGGCCAGGGCCAGTACGCGAAGCGGCGTTGCCACCAGGGCTGCGCGGCGCGTCGGCGCAGCTCTGCGAACACACGCGGCTCCAACGCGCCGGGGGCAGGCCGCGGCGGCAAATCGCGCAGGGTCTGATCCAACAGACGCCATCGTTGTCGATCCTGATCCGGTTCGGGGTCGTGTCTCATGGCGGCTTCAGGTCTCCAAGTGATCGCGGTTGATGCCCGCAGCCGTGAGCAGCGGCAGCAGCGCTGCGCGTCCACGGCGTATATCTGTCTTTAATTTGGCCAGCGAAACATGCAGCTGCGCGGCGATGTCGTCATAGGAGCGCTCGTCAAAGTGATAGAGCACCAGCGGCAGCCTTTGATGATCGGGCAGCCGACGCAGCGCCTCGTCGATGACCGCTCGTCGTTGCTCCGATCCGAGGTCCGCCAACAGGGTGTCCGGCACGGGGAAATCGAGCTCAGTCGATTCACCCGCCGAATCATGATTCGTGAACTCCGAGAACAAGCGCCAGCGCTTGCGATGGCGCGTGAAATGGTTGAGCAGCAGATTCGTCGCCACCGTCTTCAACCATCCGCCCGCCGCAGGGCTGGTGCGAAGCTGCCCGAAATGCTCGTAGGCCCTGACGAAAACCTCTTGAGCGATATCCTCGGCCAATGCGTCGTTACCCGCCAAGCGCGCCGCGGTCGAGAAAACCATGTCTTGATAGGCACGCATGAACATCGTGAACTCGGTCGAGAGATTGGGCTCCGGCGGAGGTGTTGGCACTGGTCGGTCCGTTTAGGTTCAAAACACGGAAGGCTCGGAAAAGTTGCAAGTTTCCGGCGGGCACGCCACGGCATCTATTGTGGCGCGTCTCGGGCCGGGATCACCCTCCTTGGTGTAAAATCGCTGGCATGCACTCGACGAACGTCGCACGAATTGACTCACGGCGGCTGACGCCGCCCACCACGCGCTGACCGTCATGGCCGGCGCCGCTCCGTTCGATGCCGGCGTGCAAGCCGCGGCAAAGCGTCTGCTCGACGCTAACGCCATTTCGGACGTGCGCGTTCTGCAGAACGGTAGCGTGGTCACGGGAATGGCCGGCTCACACCGGGTCTATATTCGATATCGACGGCCCGCCACGAATTCCGATGATTTCGCCATGGACGGCGAGTGCAGTTGCCAAGAGCGGAATCCGTGCGCGCATTTGGCGGCCGTGGCGATCATGGCTGCAAAGCAGGGGGAGGCGCGCGCCGCCGACGCTCGAAGCACGAGATTCGATGGCGCGCCGCGCTCGGCTCATCAAGGCCTGTGCTATGTGCTCGACGAATCCGACGGCACGTGCCGCTTGTCGGTATGGGTGGCGCGGATCGCGCCGGGCCGTCGCGAGGTCGCGGGCGGCGCCAGCCTTTTTGCGCGTCGACCTACGGAGGCAAGCGATGAACTGCCGCGCTACGTGAACGCAGAGGACCGCGTGATCCTGGAGTCACTGCCGGGCCTGGGATCGGGGCCAATCTCGTTGCGCGACCACGCTGGATTCCTGTCACTGCTGCAAATCGTGGCGACCGGCCGCGCCCTGTGGCGATCACCGCAGGGTCATACCTTGATTGCGGGCGCTGCGCGCGATGCGATTCTGGAATGGCAGGCGGCCGCCGATGGCGCACAACGACTGCACTGCGTCGACGCCGACTCCCTGCACATCCTGAGCGGTGTCGACCCTCCTGTTTTTATCGACGCCGCGTCCCTGGAATGCGGTCCGCTGCGGCTTCCCTATGGCGTCGCATTGCTGCGCCGCTACTGGCAGCAGCCGGCTATTGCTCCCGAGGATGTCCCGCTGGTCAACGAATGGTTGTCACACCAACCTGGGGCCGATGCTTTTCCACGCCTGCGTGAGCTCGGTGTCTTGCGCGAAGCGCGGCTAACTCTGCGTGGCCATTTGACGCTAACGGCCGGCCCCGTGGCCACGATGGATTACCTCTACAACGAGCGCCTCATTGCGCGGCGTGGGCTGCACGACGTGGACACCGCGGTGCGCCATCTGGGCGAGGTTCGGTGCGGCCACGTCATCGAGATCGACCGGGACCGCGGCGCCGAGGAGGCGCTGCAACGAGAACTCGAAGGGGTCATGGGCGACTTGCAGAGTCGCGACGCGTGGCTGCGTTTTCTGCTGCAGGGCGTGCCCGCCCTGCGCGAGCGCGGCTGGACGATCACCACCGAGCCGTCGTTTCCCCATCGGCTCGCGCCGATGACCCGGTGGTATGTCGATGTCACGGCGAAAGGTCGCCCGGAATGGTTCGATCTCAAACTCGGCATCGTCGTCGATGGCCAACCCGTGAATCTATTGCCGACCCTGGTCGATTATCTGCAGGCGACGCGCGACGGAGGCGCTCCGTCTCTGCTCGGTGCGGATCATCTATTCGTGGAACTCGAGGATGGCCGCTATCTGCCGGTGCCGACGGACCGGCTGCGACGCATCGCCGAGACGCTCGTGGAGTTGTTCGATCGCAATGGCTTGAATGATCTTGGCTCATTGACCCTGCCGCTCAATCAAGTCGTACGGCTCGCCGAGTTGGCGCAGGACGGCTTGGCGCCCCTGCGCTCCGATGATCCTGAGCTGCGCTCCGATGATGCCGATGTGCTCAGGCGCATCGACGAGATCCGGGACGTCCGCGCCATCCCACCGGCGGCGGCTCCGCCGGGATGCCGCGCGACGTTGCGTGAATACCAACAGCAAGGCCTGGCATGGTTGCAGTTCCTGCGTCGGCGTCGCTTGGGGGGCATCCTTGCCGACGACATGGGTCTTGGCAAAACCCTGCAGATCCTTGCGCATTTGGCGACCGAGAAAGCGCAAGGAAGACTCGGCAAGCCCGTCCTCATCGTAGCTCCGGTCAGCGTGATCGGCAATTGGCAGCTGGAGGTCCGCCGGTTCACCCCGGATCTCACCAGCGTCATTCTGCATGGCGCCAAGCGCAAAGCGCTGTTTTCATCCCTGCATGAGTTCGACATCATCATCGCTGGGTATCCGTCCCTGCTGTTCGATGGCGAGATCTTGCTGGATCGGGAGTTCAGCACCGTCGTTCTCGATGAAGCGCAAACCATCAAGAACCCGCATGCCAGAGTCTCACGGGCGGCGCGCGCTCTGCGCGCCGAGCATCGTCTTTGTCTGACCGGCACACCGATGGAGAATCATCTGGGCGACCTCTGGTCGTTGTTCGAGTTCGTACAGCCCGGCCTCCTCGGCTCCGAGCAAAGTTTCCAGCGTCACTACCGGAGCCCCATCGAGAAGAACGCCAACACGGTGCGTGCAGAGGCACTCAGCCGGCGTATCGCCCCGTTCTTGTTGCGTCGGACCAAGGATGCCGTGGCGCGCGAACTGCCGCCGAAGACCGAGATCGTCGAATCGATCGTGCTGAACGAGAAACAGCGCGACCTGTACGACGGCATTCGACTCTCCATGCACAAGCGCGTCCGGGACGCGATCGCAAGCCAAGGATTGGCACGCAGCCGCATCTTGATGATTGAGGCCCTGCTGCGGCTCCGGCAAGCGTGTTGCGATCCAAGACTGCTGGGGAGTGCCACGCCGGTCGCGGTCGCAGACGCTTCGCAGGAGCCGGATGCGCCATCGGCCAAACTTGGCTGGCTGTCGACCGCCTTGCCCGAATTGATCGCCGCAGGTCGGCGCATCTTGTTGTTTTCGCAGTTCACCCGCATGCTGCGGCTCATCGAAACCGTCGTCCACGAGCTGTCGATACCCTACTGCCTGCTGACCGGTGATACGCACGACCGCCCGACCGTGATCGAGCAATTCCAAAGCGGGAAAGTACCGTTGTTTCTGCTGAGCCTGAAGGCCGGTGGCGCGGGGTTGAATCTCACGGCTGCGGACACGGTGATCCACTATGACCCTTGGTGGAACCCGGCTGTCGAAATGCAGGCCACCGACCGGGCGCATCGAATCGGTCAGGATAAACCGGTGTTCGTTTACAAGCTCATCGCGCAAGGGACCGTCGAGGAGAAGATCCTCAAGCTGCAAACCGATAAACACGCGGTCGTGAGTCAGCTCTACGCCGCCGCCGAGGCTGCGCCGTCACCCTTGAGCGCGGGCGAGTTGGAAGCGCTGTTCGGCCCATGAAGATCGATGCGGAATTACAGAGCCAGGTGGACGCACAACTCCTGGAACAAGGATCGTTCGCCGTGCTCGATTTCTTGATGGATTCGGGGCGCCTGCTGCCGGACGACTACGAGCGCTGGCGTCGAGGAGAGGTGGCCTCGCTCGATGAGGTCCTCATGGGCAGCGTGGATAAGATTCGCTCTCAGGTCGAGACCATGGCCCACTACGCACGCAAGATTGGCCTCGTCGAGGAACAGCAGACATTCCACGCATGGCGTCCGGATGCAGCGCCGGGCGCCCAACCCCTGACCATCAGTGTCGATGCCAATTTGCGCGGACTGATCGGTGCCCGCTTCGCGCCCGCTCAAGACCTGCCGCAACTGGATCTTTTCTTCGACAATCCCGTCGTTGCGCTGACCAGCGGCATCGTGCGCGCTCTGTCAGCGGGAAATATCGAGGAAGGCCAACGTTTGCTCGACCGGCTCTACGACCAAGCGCCCAACCATGCCGACCTGCCGGCGTATGATCGGCTGCTGGCCGCGCTGTCGCATAAGACCAAACCCATCGATGACCCGCGCCGCGAACTATCGTTGCTGCTGCAGGTCAGCACGACCGCCAAGAGGCTGATGGCGTCGCAGGCGCGGGATCTGCTCACGCCGCTGTGGCGGCATCAGGCGCAGGCGTTGCGCGGTCACGCTTTCCGAGCTGAGGAACCCGATCTGCATCGAAGCTTCAGCCTGTGCCAGGCCCAAGACTGGGAGGACGCCGCAGACGCGGTGCGCGCCGAACCGCAGTGGTGGCTGGCGGCACCGCTCTGCCTGCGACTGGCGCAAAGCTGTTTCTACCGGCGCGATCGTATCGGTGGGCTGACGGCTTGGTTTCACCTGTGCTGGCATGCGCCGGCGGAGGCCGGGGACGTGCTCGACCACCGGCGCCATCCCGACATCGGCATGGTGGCCTCATGGCATCGCTTCAGCGACCTGGTGGAGGACTGCGGCCCGGGGTCCGAAGATGCGTTGGGGGCCGCCGACTTCCCGGCATGGCTGCTGTGGCAGGAGCCGGGACTGACCCGAGAACTCGCCGCGGATCTATCGACCGGCGACACCACGGGGGAGAAGAGCTACCGTTTCGTCCATGCCTGGATCGCCGCGCGACGGGCGAACCGGCACGGCGAGGAAATGTCGCTGCGCAAGGCGCTCCAGGCGGCCAATCCCGTTCTTTTTGACTGCCTGAAACGCTCGGTCACCGGTTAAGCATCAACCAGGGACATTTTGGTAAAAATTTCCTGGAGTCTTTCATACTCCAGCGGTTTCGCAATGTGCGCATCGAACCCCGAGTTTAGCGCGCGCTCGACGTCCTCATGTTGCCCATAGCCGGTCAACGCGATCAACACCCCGTCGAAGCCTGCTTGACGCAACCTGCGTGCCACTTCGTAGCCGTCCATGGAGGGCAAGCCGATGTCCAACAGAATCGCCTCTGCTTCGAATGCGGATAGGGCTTCGAGCGCCGCCTCGCCGCTGTGCACGGATTTGACGGCATGACCGTCGAGCGACAACAACATGGCGAGAGACTCGGCGGCGTCCTCGTTGTCGTCGACGATCAGCACACGCAATACCGGCGCAGATACCGCGGGCGCGGCCGCCTGCGCAGTGGCCCACGTGTCCATCGCCGGCAGGCAAATCGTGAACGTCGAGCCCTGACCGATACCCGGGCTCGCGGCGCTGACCTCTCCCCCCTGCATCTCGACCAGTCGCCGCACGACACTCAAGCCGATGCCCAGACCACCGTCAGACCGGTCCAGTGAACGTTCGTTTTGGACGAATAGATCAAATATGCGAGGCAGGAGCGAGGCAGGAATACCGACGCCGGTGTCGGCGATTGAAATCACGGCGCGCGCGCCGTCGCGGCTGACAGCGATGTCGATTTCGCCACCGGCGTCCGTGTACTTCGCCGCATTCGTCAGGATGTTCGATACGCATTGCACCAGACGCGCGCGGTCACCTTCCACGCATAGGCCCGGCATCGTGGCGAGACGAACCGTATGCTGCTTTTCCTGGATGAGGAGCTCGACGCTCTCCAACGCCTGGGCCACCACTTCGGCCAGATCCACCGGACCGCGCTGGATTTCGATTCGCCCCTGGGTGATCCGCGAAACGTCCAGAAGATCATCGACCAACCGCGTCAATTGCCGTATTTGGCGGCCGATGATGTCCAGCGTCGCGGTGACGCGAGCGTCATTGCCCGCGATCAAACGCGGCAGCAGATCGGCTGCCGTTCGTATCGGCGCGAGCGGATTGCGCAGCTCATGCGACAGCATGGCCAGAAACTCATTCTTGAGTCGATCGGACTCGCGCAGCGCGCTCTCCGCCTTGCGCAGGGCGTCCAGTTGATCGCGAATCTGGTACTGCTTGAGCCGCGAGCGTAGTGCCGCTTGCACGGCACTGAGGAGCGTGCGGGTGGCGGCCGGACGCTCGAGCAAGGTCACGTTCGTCATCCGTCCGATCATCTCCGACATGCTGTGCGATTCATCGCCGACTTTGCTCAAGAACACCACCGGCATGTCCGACCAAGCCGGCTGCGCCATCAATGCCTCCAAGATCAGATGAGCGCCCTCTCCGGCGAGCACTTGGTCGGTCAAAATCAACGCGCCGGGTTCCTCACCAATCGCCCTCGCGGCGCATGCCTCGTTGGGACAAATCTCGCAATCAATCCGATGCCGCTTGAGAAACATCTCGATCGCTTCGCCGTCGCGCCGCGTTGCCGGCAGCACGATCACCCGATGATCGCGGCGCAGAGGCGGCGGCACGCTCATCGAGCGGCGTCTGCGCGAGCGTACGGTCCCGTCTTGGGATCCAACTCGACGGGCACGCCGGTCAGGATGCCACGCAGTCCCAGCAATGGCTCGCTGAGATGGATTCCGTTCTCGTCGAACCAGACCTCACGAATCGCCTCTTCGTGGGAACCCGTGCGCTTTTTGAGTGCTGAAATCGCCTTCTTGACCTTTCCCGCATGTTCGAAATACCGCAGCAAGACGACGGTGTCGGCCAGATAGCTTGCCTCCACGGGGGCACTCATCGTCGCTCCCATGAGACCGCTTTGCGCAACGATCAGAAAGGTCGCGACGCCCGTGTGATTCAAGTACGACAACAATTCGTGCAGCTGGGCATTCAGATAGTGATCATGCGGCATGCAGTTGAGGTAGCCATTCAGGCTGTCGATCACGATGATGCGGGCGCCGCCCTCCTCGACGGCCGCGCGCACCAGGGCCACGAATTCGCCCGGCGAGACTTCCGCCGGATCGATCTGCCGCAGGCGCATGGCGCCGGGACCATCCCCCTCGTTGATGCGCAGTCCGATCCCTTGACTGCGCATCAGCAGCGCCGATCTCGACTCATCGAACATGAACACGGCGGCATGGTCGCCGCGCGTCGTGGCTGCCGCGGCGTACTGGATGGCAATGGAAGACTTTCCGCTTCCCGGCGGGCCGACCAAAAGCGTGCTCGTACCGCGGTCGATTCCGCCACCCATCAATTCATCCAGCGCCCCGACGTTGCTTTGAATGATTGCACGCTCGTATTCGACGTGGTGGTCCGCGGCGACCAGACGGGGATAGACGGCCAAGCCTCCTGGCTCGATCGAAAAGTCATGCAACCCGCTCGAGAAATCGCTGCTGCGGAATTTTCGAACCTCGAGCTGGCGCCGGAGCCGCCCATACGGGGGCGATTTGGCCTCCAAGCTGATGACGGCATGGGCGATGCTGTGCAGCTGCTGATCCGGGCCCTCGGCGGTGCGATCATCCAGCATCATCACCGTGCAGTTTCGACCCAGGAAAAGTTGCTTCAATGCGAGGACCTGGCGGCGATAACGCAGCGAGCTTTGCGCGAGCAAGCGCATTTCCGACAACGAATCGAGGACCAGACGCGACGGCTTATAGCGGTCGATCGCCTTGATGAGTTTCTGCGTGGTTTCCGACAGCTCCACCTCGGACGCATGCAGCATGGTGAGCTGTCCATCGCCCTCGAGTTCGCTCGGATCGACGATCAATTCGACGATCTCTATGCCGTCCAGAGACCAGTTATGGGACTTCGCTGCCGATCGAAGTTCCTGGGCCGTCTCCGACAGTGTCACGTACAGGCACGCTTCCCCATCGGCGACTCCCTGCGACAAAAACTGCATCGCGAAAGTGGTCTTGCCGGCACCGGGGTTGCCGTCGATGAGGTACAAGCGCTCAGCGATGAAGCCGCCGCCCAATATTTCGTCCAGACCGGGAATCCCACTTTTGCAACGCGTGGGGAAACTCACATAAACCTCGCCGCTCGATAAATGACCGCCGCGAGATTACAACACTCGAAGCGGGCTACTCTGTCAGCCGAAACCAGGTCATAGGGTAGACTCCGCCCAGTGGAGATCGGTGGTGCAGTCTATTGCGCAATCTTCAACGATTGATCGAGTCGATCGCGATCTTGTCGACGGCGAGCGCCGCCTCGTGAATGGCTTCCGACAGCGTGGGGTGGGCATGGATGGTGCGCTGGATGTCCTCGGTGCTCGCGGAATATTCCATGGCGAGGACCGCCTCCCCGATCAACTCACCCGCCATCGGCCCGATCACGTGCACGCCCAGCACTTCGTCATCGTCCTTGGCGGAGACGATCTTCGCCATACCCTGCCCGGCTTCCATCGCGCGCGCCCGGCCGCTCGCCGCAAAGGGGAAAGTCCCTACTTTGTAGGCGCGACCCGAGGTCTTGACCTGCTCCTCGGTTTGCCCGACCCACGCGATCTCAGGCGCCGTGTAGATCACCGACGGAATGACCTTGTAGTTCACCTCGCCGAATTTGCCGGCGATCAAGTCGGCGACCATGACGCCCTCTTCCTTGCCTTTGTGTGCCAGCATGGGGCCGCGTACCACGTCACCCACGGCCCACACATTCGTCGCGCCGGTGCGGCAATGCTCGTCGACTTGGATGAACCCGCGCGAGTCGACCTCGACGCCGGTGCCGTCGGCCAACAGGCCGTCGGTGAACGGACGCCGCCCGACCGCAACCACCAATTTATCCACTTGGAGCGTGTGTTCGCCCTGAGCATCGGAATACACGACATCGACGGCAGCCTTCGCACCGGTGCCATGCACCGCCGCGCTCGACACCTTCGCGCCCAACTTGATGTCGAGGCCCTGTTTCTTGAAATGGCGCAGCGCTTCCTTGGCAATGGTCTGATCGACCATGGGCAGGAATTGTTCCACGGCCTCGAGCACGGTGACCGCACTGCCCAAGCGCCGCCATACTGACCCCAATTCCAGCCCGATCACACCGGCGCCAATCACGCCAAGACGACCGGGCACGGTATCGAACTCGAGCGCGTTCCAGGAGTCGACGATGGCAACGCCATCGTGAGGCACGGTCTTCAACCGAATGGGCGTGGACCCCGACGCCAGAATGACGTTCTTGGCTTCCAGCGTTCTCTCGGAGCCATCAGCGGCCTTCACGAGCACCTTGTTGCCCGGCAGCAAGCGCGCGTGCCCTTGAATGCCCACGACACCGTTGGCCTTGAACAAGGCCGTAATGCCGGTGGTCATGGTTTTCACCACGGAGGCTCGCCGCTTTTGCATGGTGGCGAGATCGAGCTTGATGTTGCCCAATTGAATGCCGTGAACGGAAAACTCGTCCTTCGCCCGCTGGAACAGCTCCGAAGATTCCAACAAGGCCTTGGACGGAATGCACCCCGCATTCAGGCACGTGCCCCCGAACGCGTAAGTACCGTCGAAATTCTTCCATTCATCGACGCAAGCGACCTTGAGCTTATGCTGCCCGGCGCGAATGGCCGCCGGATATCCCGCGGGACCGGAGCCGATCACGACCACGTCGAAAGCGTCGCTCATATCGAGAGCACCATGCGGGCCGGATCTTCGAGACACTGTTTGACGGTCACCAGGAATTGCACGGCCTCGCGCCCGTCGATGATGCGGTGATCATAGGTGAGTGCGATATACATCATGGGACGCACGACGACCTGGCCATCGACGACGACGGGACGATCCTGAATCTTGTGCATGCCGAGAATGGCGCTCTGCGGCGAATTGACGATCGGCGTCGACAACAGCGACCCGAATGTGCCGCCGTTGGTGATGGTAAAGGTACCGCCGGTCAATTCTTCGATGGTGATGGTACCCGCGCGGGCGCGGCCGGCGAATGTGGCGATCGCCTTCTCGATGCCGGCAAAACTCATCTGGTCCGCATCACGCAGTACCGGAACGATGAGCCCCCGATCCGTGGAGACGGCGACGCCCACGTCGAAATACTCGTGATACACGATGTCGTTGCCTTCCACCGAGGCGTTCACCGCGGGAAATTTCTTCAGCGCCTCGACACAGGCCTTGGTGAAGAAAGACATGAAGCCGAGTTTCACGCCGTGCTGCTTGTCGAATAGATCCTTGTAGCGCGCGCGAAGGTCGTTCACCGCTTTCAGATCCACTTCGTTGAACGACGTCAACAGAGCCTGGGTGGCTTGAGCCTGCACCATGCGCTCGGCGATGCGCGCGCGCAGCCGGGTCATCGGCACATGTTGTTCGGCGCGCGCGGCACGCGCGCTCGAGGTGGCAGCGGCGACCGCGCTGGCTGCGGCCGGAGCCCCCGTGGCTGCCGCCGGTTCGGGGACAGCGGGTGCCGGAGTGGCCCCATCTTTCGCGGACAAATAATTGACGACGTCCGATTTCGACACTCGTCCGTCGCGTCCGGAACCGGACACCGACTTCGGGTTCACCTTGTTCTCTTCGACCACTCGCTTGGCCGCGGGACTGAGCTTGCCCGCGGCCCCAGTCTCTGCCTTGACCGCCTCCTGAGCCGAGGTCGCCGCACCGTTGGATCCGCTCAAGATGGCGGGCGCACTCGCGCCTGGTACGCCCGTGGCCGCAGTGCCGGCGTCGTCGATCAGCGCCAACACCTGCCCGCTGGTCACCGTGGTGCCATTGCCAAGGCGAATCTCCGTGAGTATCCCCGCCATCGGTGCCGGAACCTCGAGCACCACCTTGTCCGTTTCCAGATCGACCAGATTTTCGTCGCGTGCGACGGCTTCGCCGGGCTTCTTATGCCAAGACACGAGCGTAGCGTCAGCCACCGATTCCGGCAGCTGCGGCACGCGCACTTCGATAGTCATGAACCCGTCCTAGTGTGAGCCGGCATGCGCATCGTTTGTCGGGAGGCCTCTTCGGGCGGCATGCCTTGAAGCGCCGCGGTGACCAGATTTTTCTGTTGCTGGTCGTGCAGTGCCGCGATCCCGGTCGCAGGCGCCGCCGCTCCGGCTCGGCCGGCATACAACAGTTCGTGCTTCTGGCCGAGCGGCAATTGCAGCCGATGACGAATCTGGTACCAACTGCCTTGATTCTGCGGCTCTTCCTGACACCAGACGATTTCGCGCGCGTTGGCATACTTACGAATGACCGCCTCGTATTCCTCGGACGGAAACGGATACAGTTGCTCGAGTCGAACGATGACGACATTCTCCGCCTTGGAATCGCGCCGCGACTTCAACAAATCGAAATAAACCTTGCCGGTACACAGAACTATGCGCGAGACGCCCGACGGTTTGATGTCGTCGATCTCGTCGATGACGTTGCGGAACATACCGGTGGCGAGTTCCTCGAGCCGGGACACCGACAGCGCATGGCGCAGCAAACTTTTCGGCGTCATGATGATGAGCGGCTTGCGCAGTGGCCGCACCATCTGGCGCCGCAACAGGTGGAACATCTGCGCCGGCGTGGACGGCACGCAGACCTGGATGTTGTACTCGGCGCACAATTGGAGAAACCGTTCGAGGCGCGCCGAGGAGTGCTCCGGACCCTGTCCCTCGTAGCCATGCGGCAGGAACAACGTCAGCCCCGACAAGCGGCCCCACTTTGCTTCGCCGGAACTGATGAATTGGTCGATGATGACCTGTGCACCGTTGCAGAAGTCGCCGAATTGGCCCTCCCAGATCGTCAGGCAGTGGGGCTCGGTCGTGGAAAACCCATACTCGAATCCCATGACCGCCTCTTCGGACAGCACCGAGTCGGTCACCGTGAACGTCGGCTGATTGGTGGCCAGGTGCTGGAGCGGCACATAGCGCCGGCCCGACGCCTGATCGTGCAGAACTGCATGACGATGAAAGAACGTACCCCGACCGCTATCCTGTCCCGTGAGCCGGACTGGGTAGCCTTCTTGGATCAGGCTGGCATAGGCCAGATTTTCGGCGCACCCCCAATCGAGAGGTAGATCGCCGGCCACCATACGTTCGCGCGTCTGCATGATGGCGAGGACGCGCGGATGCAGGTTCCAGTCGGTGGGATACGTGGTAATGGCCTTGCCGAGTGCCTTCAAGCGACCCATGTCCACCGCGGTTCGCACGGGCTCGGACCAATCCGCGCCGAGGTACTCGCTCCAATCGACGGTATACTTGTTCCCGATGAGGCCCAACGCGGCGCGCGCCTGGGGCTTTCCCTCATCCAAGCCCTTGCGGTATTGGTCCATCATCTCGGCCGCTTCCGACGCCGAGATGACGCCTTCGGCGACCAGCCGCTCTGCGTAGAGCTGGCGCACGGTCGGCTTCTTGCGGATCACTTGATACATGAGCGGCTGGGTTGCGGCCGGCTCATCGGCTTCGTTATGGCCGTGCCGTCGGTAGCACACCAGATCGATCACGATATCCTTGTGGAATTTCATGCGATATTCGAGCGCGAAGCGCATGACGAAACACACGGCCTCGGGATCGTCGGCATTGACGTGGAGAATCGGCGCTTCCACCATCTTGGCGACGTCGGAACAATAGAGCGTCGAACGCGCGTCCTTCGGATCGCTAGTGGTGAAGCCCACTTGATTGTTGACGATGACGTGTATCGAGCCGCCGGTGTAGAAACCGCGCGCCTGCGACAGTTGCAGCGTCTCCATGATGACGCCTTGGCCCGCGAAGGCGGCATCGCCGTGAATCTGTACCGGCAAGACCTTGTTGCCCAACGCATCGCTGCGACGTTCCTGTCGCGCGCGTGCGGATCCCTCGACCACCGCATTGACTATTTCCAGGTGGGACGGATTGAATGCCAAAGCCACGTGCACGTTGCCCGACGCCGTTTTCAGGTCGGACGAAAAGCCCTTGTGATACTTCACGTCGCCCGAGCCGCGCAGTTTCGCGAGGTCGTAGTGCCCTTCGAATTCGTTGAACAAGTCTTTCGGCGACTTTCCAAGCAGGTTGACCAGCACGTTGAGCCGCCCGCGATGCGCCATGCCGATGATGGTCTCTTCCACGCCGGCTTTTCCACCCTGCTGCACCAAATCATCCAGCAGGGGGATCAGGCTGTCGCCGCCTTCCAAGGAGAAGCGTTTCTGACCCACGTACTTGGTATGCAAGTAGCGCTCGAGGCCTTCGGCGGCGGTGAGTTGCCAAAGAATGTTCTTCTTCTCATCGATGGTGAACCGACGCTGCATGCGGGCCGACTGAAAATGATCCTGCAGCCACAGACGCTCGTCGGAGTCCGATACATGCGCGAATTCGGCCCCGATCGTGTCGCAGTAGATGAACTTGAGCGTCGCCAGAATATCCTTCAGTTTGCTGCGCGTGCGGATCGCTTCGATGCGACTCCCCGTGAAGAATTCGGTGTCGAGATCCGCATCGGACAAATCGAAGTGATCGAGATTGAGGACATAGGGCTTACCGCGATCCTGTAATCCCAAAGGATCGAGGCGGGCAATGAGGTGACCGCGGTTCGCATAGACCTGGATGAGCCGTGACACCGCACCTTGCTTGGCGCTCGCCACATCCGCGGACGCGCTCGCCCGGGACACTGCCGGCGCGTGTTGCCGCGCCAGAAGCCGCTCGCGCACCTCGCCGTGCGCCACTTCCTTCGTGGTGTCACCCTTCAATCCGGTGAAGTAGGCCGCCCACGTCGGATCGACCGATGTGGCGTCCTTCAAGAACAGTTCGTAGAGATCTTCGATGAAACCGGCATTTGCGCCGGACAGGGCCGAAGTGGCCAGTTGGTCAGCGAGTGATTTGCTCATCGTGGCTGCGAAAAACCTCAGCTAACTCAAAGTGATAGGGACCAATGCCCTGGTTCGAGGCGGCCGATAGTTTATCCCAATGCGACACAATATGGAACGTGACGCAGGTCGCGATGCTCAGAGGCGAGGTAGGTCGAGCGGCGTCTCCAGCATCCAATATTCGTAGCCCAGCAGGGCCGCGTAGCCGACGAATACCGCGTACATCATGGTTTCGACGGGAATCTTGCGCATGAATCGGTAACGGGCCAAGAACACCATGGCCGTGACCCCGATGCCGGTCAATCCCATTTTGATGGATGCGAATAGCGCGGCGCTCTTGTAGACGAACGCCGCCATGACCGGATTGACCTCGATGGCGCCACCGGCGAGCAAGGTCACCGTCATGAATGCGTCGGCGACGCTCAACAACAGGATTCCAACCGCCACCGCCATGAGGTGCGTGGAATGCAAGTCGAGCGGATGGAAACGCGAGTCTTGCGTACGCCGTTGCGGCGCCCGACGTCGCGGATTGAAGCTGCCATAAATGGCCGACCACCAAAAGCGGCGGCGCCGATCCACCCGGTCACGCCGCTCGGAGCCGGCGCGCCGGTCGGCCACGACCTGGCATTCGGGACCCTTCGGCTGTTCCATCCGGTCGGTCGTAACCGGCGGCTCGCCGGCCGCGGGAACGGGCGAATCGGTCCAAGATCTCGTAACATCCCGACGGTTTGCAGGTTTCATCCCGCTCACTATCCCGATCGGCGTCGCAATTCGGCAAGGGCGATGCGTCATAATATGGGTCTGCGGAGATGTATTTTTCTTTTACGGGAAGCCGATCACGTCGTAATCTGCGCCATGCCTGCGTCCAACAACCTGCAAATCGAGACCGAGGGATTCGCCGAGTCCGGTCTCGAGCGGATCAGTTCCGTGCTGCGCGCGGACACCGACGCCGGCGCGATCCCCGGTGCCGTGGCGCTCATCATGCGCCGAGGTCGGTTGGCTTACTTCGACGCGTTCGGTTATGCGGACCGGCAATCGCTGCGGCCGATGCAGCGGGAATGCGTGTTTCGCATCGCGTCGATGACCAAGCCGTTGACGACGGTGGCGGCGCTCATGCTGATGGAGGAAGGGCGGTTGGTATTGGCCGACCCCGTCGCGCGATACCTTCCCGAGCTGCAAAACCTGCAGGTGGGCGTCGAGCACAGCGATGTGGCGGGCATGCGGGAGCTGACTCTCGAGCGGCCGAAGCGTCCGATGACGGTACACGACTTGATGCGGCACACGGCCGGGTTCACGTACGGCCAATTCGGCGATTCGTTGATCCAGCGCGCCTACCGCAAGGCCCAGCTGATCGACAATCAGCAAACCAACGCCGAGATGGTGACGAAACTCGCGCAGCTGCCGCTCGCGTTCCAGCCTGGCACGACGTTCGAGTACGGCATGTCGACCGATGTGCTCGGCCGAGTCGTCGAAGTCGTCTCGGGAATGGAACTCGACCGTTTCTTCGCAGACAGAATCACCGGACCGTTGGGCATGCCGCACACCGGTTTCGGCATCCCGCCCGAACAATATGCGCTGCTAGCGGAACCGCAACGTGAAGCGGCGTCCTCCGCCGTACCGGCCGTCGTGCCCTATGATCCCGCGCGGCCGGCAAAATGGTTCTCCGGCGGTGGCGGCCTGTTGTCGACGGCCGCCGATTACGCACGCTTCGCGCAAATGTTGTTGAACGAGGGCGAACTGGACGGCATCCGACTGCTCTCGCGCAAGTCGGTGCACCTGATGACTCGGAATCATTTGCCGCCCAATCTCGACTATGGTCCAAGGACCGCGGATCTCGGCATCGCCGCACCGTTGCCGGCGCTCGGCCTCGGCTATGGTTTGGGCGTCGGTGTCCGGCAATCTGCAGGCCTGGTGTCGGTGCCAGGCTCGGTGGGCGACTATTATTGGGGCGGTGCGTTGGGCCCCTACTTCTGGGTGGACCCCGCCGAGAAACTGGTGGTCGTATTCATGCTTCAGGAGCTCAACGTCCAGCGCCGCACGAGATACCGAGCGCTGCTGCGTGCCTTGGTGTACCAAGCACTGCTGTAACGGACTGTCGGCACACCCGCTACGGCAGCATTCAGGCTGAGATGACCACGCCGGTCGCGGCATTGTCCGACAAGCCGGTGAGCCCGCCGCCTACTGTCCCTGTCGGATACCGGCAATATCCTTTCATTCTTCGTTCATCACTCCGGCGGATTCCCATGTCTTATAGACCCATACCTTCGGCATGGACAGTCGCCTTGATCGCTGTGCTGGCAATCGGCTCTGCGGCGGCGCAAACCGCGCCAGGCAAAGGGTCGGCAACCCCGGATGATGCGCTGGTCGCGCGCGGCAAGTATGTGGCGCTCGCCGGCGACTGCATGTCATGCCACACGGCGCCAGGTGGCAAACCCTATGCCGGTGGCAACCCTTTGAAGTCTCAATTCGGCATCATTTATGGGCCGAATATCACGCCGGACGTCAAGACGGGTATCGGCAGTTGGAGCAAGGCGGATTTCGAACGCGCTTTGCGCCAAGGACGTTCCAAGGATGGCTCCTACCTTTATCCGGCCATGCCGTACGACGCGTATACGAAGCTGACCGCCGAGGATATCGACGCGCTGTGGGCCTACATGCGCACGGTGCCGGCCGTGAACAATGTGCCGCCGAAGAACACGCTGCCGTTTCCGCTCACCGTGCGCAGCGGTCTCGCGGTATGGCAGGGCCTGTACTTCAAGCCGGGTCCATTCGTGCCGGACCCGAAGAAGAGCGCGGTGTGGAACCGGGGCGAATATCTGGTGACGGCACTGGAGCATTGCAGCGACTGCCACACGCCGCGCAATCTGGCTCAGGGACCGGAAACGCAACACTTGCTCGCCGGCGCCAGCATCGAGGGCTGGTACGCGCCCGACATCAGCAACGATTCAAAGTCGGCGCTCAACAAGTGGAGCGCCGACCAGTTGGCGAAGTTTTTCAAGACGGGCACCATGCCCGGCAATGCGACCGTCGTAGGGCCAATGGCGGAAGCGGTTCACGACAGTTTGCGCCACTTGAAGGACTCGGACCTGCAGGCGATGGCGGTGTATCTCAAGGATCAACCCACCAAACCCGAGGCGGTCACCGCCGACAAGGCGAAATGGCCACGGGACCGACTCATGGCCGGCAAACTGGTCTACGAGAACAACTGCATCAGTTGTCATCAGAGTAACGGCATGGGCATCAAGGGCAGTGTGCCTGCCCTCGCGCACAACGATGCCGTGACCGCGGCAGAACCTTACAATGTGGTCATGGCTCTGCTGGAAGGCTTTCCGCCGAGTGGAACCTGGGGGGCGATGGGCTCCTTCGCCGGTGCCCTGAACGACGAGCAGATCGCGGACGTGGTGAATTACGTCCGCACGGCCTGGGGCAATGGTGCGGTTCCCAATGCGACACCGTGGTCGGTGAGCAACTGGCGCGCGAATGCAACGGAGTCGGCGAGTCAGGCGCGATCGCAGGAACATGCGCTGCTCTGCCCGAGCTTGGCCACCGATGTGCTCAAGCCCGCGCTTAGCGAGGGTTCCGCCAATCTCAAGCGTGCGGCGGGCGACAGCGCCGCCATGTCGAAACTCGTCGGCGACTATCGAACGGCGCG
>Ga0116227_10007017_pt1 | contig 22328 bp, 13 predicted proteins | sample S1TSphgellanicum_FD_89693 | JGI IMG/M metagenome (GOLD analysis project Ga0116227, IMG submission 89693) | Host-associated microbial communities from peat moss isolated from Minnesota, USA - S1T2_Fb - Sphagnum magellanicum MG | ecosystem: Host-associated > Plants > Peat moss > Unclassified...
GTGTTGCTGTGTGGAGGGGTGGGGGGGAGGGGAGGGGGGGGGGGGGTGTCCAAGTGTGAAAATTTGCAACAAAAAAAACCACTAATGTGGATGCTATGAATCGTACATTCTTTCATGATTTGTGTTTTAATTGAAGGACGCACACTATTGGCTGATTAATGAAAACTTTGTTTGTTGGAATATGTTTTTACATTTCAATGGAATGACATAGTTCACTTACAACCAATAACCTTGTTATTTATTTATGTTTTGTCATATGTCATGTTCACACTATCATCTACATCCATTTGGGTGGCCTAACTTTGGTTATGGATAAAATTGTGTTCATGTTTTCCATTATTGACCTAATATATCACAATTTGCACATATGGTTGGTCCAATGATATTCACATATGGGATATAAATATATGGAATGTAGGCTAATAATGGATAAATATAATCAAAATTTTGATGATTCATGGATGAAAGTTGTGCTTGAATGTAATATACAATTTCATTTTTGACAAATAATATTATTTTCCTTTTTGAACTATCATAATATCATCCACATTTTAGAAATCCACATGCATTGATGCCCATGCCCCAAATCAACAATTTGAATTTTAATAGTGACCATTTTGTTCCATAATATATTTATTATATAATTCTAATTTTTGACTTAATAATATTGGATTAAGTTAAATGTGAATGTTACAAATTATAACGACATATCTTTTCATGATATGCTATCTAAATAACATATCAATGAATATGATTGGTCTTTTGAAATGACTAGTAAATGAAAATATTAAGTTTTGGATTATATTTTCAAAGATGAACATGATAACACATCTTATTAATCAACTGAAATTTTTTAATGATATATTTTCACAATTTTATGTTCTACTTTCTTGTCCACAACCACTTATGAAAAAATGGTTATGAAAAAGTGCATTGTGCACAATATTCCATTATTGACCATATGATCCTATCAAGAACAATGGTTGCACACACTTACTTATTAATATTGGATTGGCAAATAATGATGTGGAGGGGAAGGATGGTGAGCTTTTGTAAGGGCTAAAAGTAAGCATGCATACATGAAGGTTGAAACAAGGGTTGTTCATTACCTATGATAGGATGTTGAATATATATATTTTACTTGGAATGAGGAAGATAATGAAGCAAAGAGAGATAGAGATAATCAAGTCACAAGTGGTGCATTCTTCTTTTAAAAATTCAAAAGAATTGTTTTATCTTGGAGCCATATATAAGTTGTGTTTGACAATGACAAACAATTCTTATAGGGTCCATGAATGATAAATGTATATGTTATGACTAGTAATGATAAGACCTTTAAATGTAATATTCACACACAACATTAACTTGTTATATGTTAGTGGTACAAATTCAAGGATGTTATTTCATGAGCCTATGAGCATGAACCTAAACAGGTGAACATGAGTAAAGGAGCTAAACTGAAGCTTTTTTTTAATATTCTTTTCACATCAACAAAATATTTGAAAAATATTCTTTGAGACCTAGGACATAATATTTCGTGACGTGAAGGAATATTTTGTCATGTGTTCATGGATGAATGATATTTATGGATGAAAATGTGGATGACAAATTACAATGGATGAACTTTTTCATGAACATTGGCAGCAAGTTTTTCTTTGTGAAAATCGAATGAAAGAAACAAGATGGAAGAAATTTAGCTTGGTTTATTTTTTAAAAATTTTCACATGAAATTATGAAATCATACTTCAACTAGTACTTCATATTTCCTTAATATCAAGTATATTCTAGCTTTGCAGCATCAAAACCATATAGAATTTCAAATTAAATCAAATTTAGTGGCACATATACATGTTGACTCATCAAGAGGTATGTGCCAATTCAAACATTACATGTTCACCACAAAAAGGTATGCATCCATTCGGAATTGAAACAATATGAGGTAGCCCATGATACATCACCATTTCAAGCTCTTTTATAAATTTTAATCACTCTCTCAACCCCTAGGCTACTTGCACAATGAATTTCATTCTTTCCCCCCTCCACTACTAATTTGTATGTTGAATATTTCAATTTGTATTCTTTGCACATGTACTTCCTACTTAAAACCTTTTTGTCTCAACCACTTGTTTGCAATTGTAAAACCTCTCTACTATAATGGCAAAAATAAAATTGTTACCAATTGTCACACCAAATACCTTGGAAACTATGATTGAATACATGTTCATATCAAGCATACTAAATAGAATATGTGAAATGATAAAAAAATCTTTGGAATATCCAAAAAAAGATATCAAACTAGACCCTTTGGCATTTGCTTGAAATCAAAACATAGGGAATAGAATGGAAAAGGGTAATTGACAAAACAAATGAATGGGCGACATAGCAATGGGCAAATGTGAACATAGACAAAAAAATTATTTCCATATTCAAACAAACTATAAACGTTTCCTAGGAGGATATGGAGAACTATAATTTGGCTATGTTTACACATGAAATGGACTTCTTTAGAGAGCGTGCAAGTTTAAAGAAGCCAATTCCAAAGCATTTTTTCATTAGCTTACTCAACGATTTGTCAACAAAGGACTTAGTAACACTTGGGAACTTGCTATCCACAAAATTCATGAAACCATGACAATGACTCTAAGCAACTCCATGCAAGTGAGCATGGGTGTCACAAGAATGGAGGAACAAAGTGTTAAATCAACCAGTTAATCGTCAAATGATAGGGCCAATCCGAAAACCACAAGATGTGTACGATAACAAAAAATAAAAATGAATTGGAAACTGAAGGAGAAATTAAAATCCCATTTTTTACATTGAATTATAGTTCAATAAACTTGTGAACATGAATATTTGCTCAAAGTATGTGATTTTAAAAGGAAATATTCCATAATGAGGAAATAAAATAAAATTAGGGTTAAATTTGAGCAATGCGGTTCCTTGTTGAACAAATAATCAATGAAAATATCAAATCAAAACAGTTAATGATAAGCAAATACATGATGTGGTGGCTGTTGAGGCACATGTAATGTTTTGCCATTTGGAGTTGTTTTGGCACATGCAATTACTCCAAATTCACCAATACCCATTAGATGGTCCAATCATAACCAATGGTCGTGTTGTTAGATTAAATGCAAAATTGCACTAGACAATTACAAATATGTCACCAAGCAAACATCTTCCCAAATGTGTATTATGTTGTGCATTTAATTTAGTTTTATTTTGAGGTAAAAGGGTTCCACCAAATAAATTTAAGACAAAGCTTGTTTAATTGCATCATGTCACAATATCCATATCCATGACACTTTTGTAGAACACCACCAAATTTGGATTTGTACCTATTTGTAGAAAAAAAAGAACTCAAGAGTGTAAATGCAGAGTTATAGGCAGAGGTTAGATATTGGGCATCTACTAATCACTTCAGGATTACCAAATATATGGGACAATGATCAAAATGTTCATCCCGAAATTTCTGAGCAACTTGCCACAACCACCTAAAGACAATCCATGGCCAACAAACTCAACAAATAAAAATTTCAGAACACAATTTCATTGTTGGTGCAATTACTTGGTGGGATTCCAAGCATTCAGATAAATAAACAACTCATTCCTAGAAAAAAGATGGCCAAGAAACAATACGGATGCAAAGGATGATCCATACCAAACACTTGCACTTTCCTACAACAAGGAAATGGACTAGCTAATGGTGGCTAACACAATTAACAACGAGGTGGACGTAGAAGACATTTTGGGGTTGAATGATAAAGAAGAAAGTGAGGTGCACGAGACAACATATTCAGAAAATACCATGATGAATTTGGAAGAGGAACACAAAGCCACAAAACCAACAACACTAAGGTCACAAATGGGTTCCAACAATGTGAACAACACATCTAGATAATATAGTTATGCTCAGTTTGTCTGATGCAGAGAAGGACGATACAATTGATATTTAGAAAAAGTAAACCCAAGATGCCTATATCAATTGTGAATAACTCTAATTGGACTTAATAGATTGGAAGGAATAAATTTCAAAATTTACAAAGTGAGGTTTTGCACGAGTATTTAACATAAATTGAACATTGAGAGCAAGGGCTGCAAACATCAAAGAGTTTCAAAATGGACAACAAAATGGTTATTTTGTAAATGTATGGATCTTGTTTTTTAAGGAAATGAATGGAGGTTTTAAAATAACATTAAAATAAAGTCAGAGAGAACCTATTGCTTCCAAGCTTGCAAACTTTAACAAAAGTTAATTTGGTTGATAACACAAATATTTCTAATAGAAGACTATTTCTTGAGTTCAATTCCCTTCATGTGAGAAAATTGTTTATGAATGGACATAAAAGTGGTTAATTTGTAAATGTATGGAAATCATTTTTCTCAAAAAATAATGGAGGTTTTAAAGTAAACATAAAAGTAAAGTTAGAAAAAACTTGTTGCCTCCAAGCCCAAGCTAAGAATTAGGGTTAGACTTAACAATAGTTAATTCGGTTTAGGGTTAAAAGAGTTAATTTGGTTTATAGCACATATATTTTTAATTGAGGACGGTTTCCTCAGTTTGATTCCCTACATGTGAAAAATATTATTTACGAATGCAAAGTGGTGGGAACCTAGGGCATGGGGCATTATGGTTAACTAGAGTGAAAAAAAATATATCAGCAATATAAACCAAATACTTGAACAATTGGCTACAAAAATGATTATAAAATATTAATTGAATAGAGGTTCATCCACTACTAAGTAATAATATAATGCAGCAGATGATGCAACAATGGTTGCTTATTCTTTGTGGCCAATAATAATTCATTTGGAGATAACGAATGTGTAGGAAATAGAAGGGAAGGAAAAAAAATTATTCAAGTTAGGTGTAAAACACATACATTGAATGAGAATCTTTCAATGGTGATGTATCCATTGAATACATAATTTACAGCAAAGAAATATTGAAAACAATGAAATCCAATTCCAAATTTTGTACTAAAACAGAAGAAAAGTACAAGCCACACTGGTTTATTTCTCAACTACCTCATAATTTATATAACACATAATAGACTTGTCATAAGATTAGGGTAGAATCAAGGGGGATGGAGAAGGGCAAGTTGTCAATATTTGAGCACAAGTTGAATATGAAGGTAGTTGGAGGCTTAAAGATGGGCTAGGAAAGAAATCATCACGGGTGAAAAAAGGAATGTGCTTTGAAGATCGAAATAAACCTATGCAGCACACGGGAAGAGGAGTCATTACTCCATATGAATTCAATATAGAAAAGCAAAAAATAGATTAGATGGAAACACTAGTAAAAAATTGACATTTTGCAACTAGTCCCGACAACTATTTTTTTGTTGCAAACAACATTTGCAACTAAAATCCTAATAATCACGTTGGACAAATCGCATTGACACTAGTCGCAAACGATAACAAATTTCAGATGAAAAAAAAATCAACAAAATACACCTTCATCCTTTGAATAGTCATATACATATTGTTACTTGCAACTAAGATGCGAATTTTTTGGTGAACAATGGGAACAAGTTATGTGTTGCCACATGTCCCAATTTTTAATAATTATTTTTAAATATATATATATATATATTGAAATAATCTAAAACATTTAATTTTATGTTTGGATGGTTTAAATTGTGACACGTGGTGCAATAGAAATTTGCCATGTGGCTTATTAATTGAATTTGTCCAAATTAAATTTAAATCAATATTTAGGTGTTAGGTTGAACTAGGTACCTACCTACCTATGTACCTACCTACCCATCTAGGCTAAATACCTATCTATATAGGACCTATTTACCTACCTAGGCCAAATACCTTCTTAGGTAGGTACGTAGGTAGAAAAGTAGGTAGGGAAGTAAGAAATTAAATGTAAGTACATGAATTTTTAAAAAAAAAATTTTGTTAAATCATTTTTATTGGCTCATCCACATGCCCATGTTTTTAAATATGAAAATGTAAGACAAAACAAATTGTTTATATACTTTTCAAAATGAGAATGAAAGCCAAAACATATAAGATAAACTTTTTAATTGTGAGTAATTTGTGATTAAAAATGTTTAGGCACAAACAACTTATAATTAAAAAATTTGTCACATATGTTTTGGCTTTCATTCTCATCTTGAAAAGTATATAATTAAATAGGTAAGTGATAGCTAATTAACTAACTAATGAACTAAAAATCAACTAATTAACTAATAAATGTTATAATTATTTAATGAAAAAAATATAGAAAATATAATAAACTTGTTAATTAATTAAATATTTATAGTAATAATCATCGATATATTATTATTATTCAATTAATTATATTATCATTTTTTAAAAATGACTTAATTTATTAGCTAGATAAACAATAATAAAATTTTATTTAAATTATATATTAAATACAATGATCTATCAACCAATTTAATTAACTATTAATTGGATATATTTTAATAATTAATTAATTACTAATAACTAATTAACTACTATTTCGTAACCAAATAAATTAATATAATAACTGAAATATTTAGTACTAGTGTTTTTAATTTGATAATATTATTAAAACCTAGCCTAGGCTAACTATTTTATTATAATTATTCCCATTATTACTTTCATTTTAATAATTAATAATAAATGTAAATGTGAATATTTAATAGTAAAAATAACAGTAATCTAATTATTATTGTAGCTAGTTGGTAACCAAGGTTAACTTATTATTATTATTATTCATATTATTACTTCACTCATTATACCTATTTATGAACTATCAAAATAAATAATTTATATTTTTAATATGTATATTTTTCCTTCAAATTTTTTTTTCTGCATTTGTATAATAATTTATTAAATTTCCATTCTAACTACTATAGTAATTATAATAAAATAGTAAAGTAAAACTAAAAATAGAAACTATATATCAGTAATTGATTATAATTATTGAGTAATTCATAATTAATATATATTAACTATAAATTTGAAATATAAAAACTTAAAACTATATATTAATATTTCTTGGTAATTAATATAATATAATAATATTTCAGAATTGATTATTTATAATAAGAATAATATAATTTGTAGCTAGCTTAGGTTAGTTTTTTTTAATTATAATATATGCTTATGTCACTTATTAGAGCTATTATGATTTATTATAATTATTTTTTAATGAATTTAAATTTTATTTTTAATAAGTACATTAGTCATTTGAAAATATTTTAATAATTTAATAATAATATATTAGATTTTTAGTAATTATTTCAGTATTTATATAATTATTTTTCCTATCATTCTAATATTGTCATCATTATGATCATTATGTAGTAAAATATTACTATTTTTAAAATTTGAGTCAAAGATAATTTTGAAATTTAGTTTTTTGTTATATATAATTGATATAAATAATAATAATAATAATAATAATAATAATAATAATAATAAAATTATTTTTAATAATTTTAAGTAGTATAATAAAATGGTGTGAATAAATTTGTAATATGGGCACAATATATTGGTAAATATTTTACATAAAATTTTAATATACTCAAAATATACACTAATTAATGTAACCGTAATATCAAGGCCATTTATTTTAATAATAATACTTGAATACACATATAATATGGTTATTCATATACATTCAAAATATACATTTATAAATCCCAATACATTCAACTATATTCCTTAGAGTTCACAAAATACACCTTTGTATATTCATAGGGTTATAACTAAATTGGTCACATTTGCAATTAATGGGACATAAATTGTTCTTTTTGGATGAAAACCAAACTAAATGTTGTTCACATGTAAGGATGAACATCAAAATAGTCACAAACTAGTTGTAATGTAGTCACAAATATGACTAACACAAGAAATAATTGCAAAAATGTCCAAATGTAGTTGCAAATAACTAATAGTCATATATAGTCACAAATAGAGTGGTTACATTTTGGCCAATTTCTACTAGTGAAAGTTCAAACTTACTCACAATCCAAATCAATCTTTAAGCACTTATGGATAAGGGATTCAAGATTTGAGGAATGTTTTGGCAATTTTTCGTCTCAAGATCCCTCATCTTGAAAAACAGGATGAAGAACCTTGTCAAAGACCTCTTAATCTCCATCAAATGCCAATATGTATCGGCCAAGTTTCCGGCATGCCAACACACTATTACCCACAAAAAATAAAATGTTATAAAAACATTTTAATTTGAATATCCAATGCAACAAGATAAGGCTTAAAACATTACATACTAGTTAATGTTGCGAAATCGACAACAAATGATCCCAACTTTGAGCAAGTTCTAATCAACGCTTCAAGTGTGAAAGGATGCATTTCCTTGGCCACATGAAATGGTTTCCCATAACTTGAAAGTGTCATAGTGTTGTTATCAATACAGTTGTAGAAAACGTCTTCCTCCACAACCCTAATCCCCTGCTCCAGTATGCTAATAACAAATGCTTGGAACTCAAAAGTCTAGGGGGGTTCTCACCAAAAGTGTGGCCTAGCTAAATAGAATATGTAAGAGGATAAAAGGGAATTGAGGATTGAAATAAACAACTTGCAACAACAAAGCAAGATGGACAAGATATGGGAACAAGGAGTACCTTTAGCTTGGGATTGTCAATGTTAATCAATGGAAGACATATCACCACTACCCACTTCATTCGGATTGACATGGAATACATGTCCAAAAATTCTTTAATTTGCTTAAGAACTCACATATCATATGAGTGGAAAAATAGGATCACACCACTCTATGAAAGGAACTTATCAACAAAAATGAAAACGAAGTCCACATAAAAGGGGACCTTGGCATTCCACTCTAAAATGTCAACTCCAAACTAAGACACCATGGGAACACCAACACTTCCAAGAACGTCTCCAATGACAAGATCAACGAGCCGTAATGGATTCACTTGATAAACAATTTTTTGTTAAATCAATGAAAGTGGAAAATGATTGAAAAGAAATTGATGTGAAACAATAACTATTGAGGTCTTGACTTGTGTTCACCTAATGCATGAATCAATGAAAATGGTATGCTTCGGAGGCCACTTTCCAGTTTTCATTCACAAGGACACCAGGGAAGACCATGAAAGAATCACCTTTTCATGGAATCCTAATCTCCTCCCTAATGGGCCAAAGACAAATTGCGCCAAGATGGTAGTGGTTAACGACTTTGTGACGAATGGAATATTGATGTTTTTCTTGATGGAGCCAAAGACAATTCCAACCGAAATGAAGATGCCTAACGACTTTCAAGTGAAAGGTCAAGGTGTCTACTATATTGTTTCCTTTCAGATCCATCATGGAAAATCCCGCTTTGAGGTTATGACTTCATAATCAACCATGGTACATCTTTTGGAACCTCAATGATTTCTAAGGGAGTTGTCTTCTTCCCCTTCCCTTTTACAACAAATTTCTTCTTGCTTGCATGAATGTCTGAACCCCCAAAACTAACAACTTCCCTTAGAAACCATGTTCATGGCTCTCTCTAAACACGATGTCAAATGGCGGGGTACAATTTCAATGGCATTCAATGTACTAGCCGCAATCTTCAAGATGGTATGGGGACCAATCATGGGGGAGATCCTTGCGATACATGGTGTTATCCACCTTTGGATGTTTCCAAATTTGTAACAAATGGGGGAGCTCATCAATTGCATCCCCAAGGAGGAGAACATGGTAGAAGAACCTTGGAATGAAATGTAGATAAGAAATATCCTCAATGAAAAGCAAAAGAAAAAAAATTAATTAAATACAAAGATGAGGTTTTGAGATCACACCTATAAAAAACCTTTTTAAGGGCCTCCTTTCCTCCAAATTGTTGATTCTAGGATTTGTTACAATGAATCCCATCAACTTTGGGCTTGAACTTGTAGAAAAAACATGTCTCCCACACCTCAAGTTTCTAATGGCAGGTGCATTCTTCCAAGGTCATTAAATAGTGAACCTCTCTTATAGTGAACTTGAGGTCAAAGACTTTGGCATTATGGAGTTTGATTGCCTCAAATTCAAGCTACAAAAACTTAAATTAATCATATTAAATTGGATGTGGAGAGAAAATGGAAAATAGAAAGTCGAACAAGAAGATTTGAAGTATAACTTAGTGCCAAAATGTTGCCTTGTGCAACCATTTGTCCAACTAAGTGTTTGAAAAACCTTGCTTTGGGAACTTTTTAGCTTCCCTTAGAACTCCAAACTCATTCCATTGCCTCAACCAGGCAACTTTTTATTCCTTGTTGACAAAAGAGTTACAAGCATTTGACTTTTTCAATGAACATTTAAGGCTCTAGGTAGTTGACATAGTGGGCTTGAATTCCTATAAAAATTTGGGCCTAAAAATAGGATCACAAACACGGAGGTGTTTGTAGAAAGTTAATATTCCTTTTTCACCTACTCCATTGCCTTTTCCATAAATTATGCAACTTTACAAGAGATTTGTCACCTTCCCGGGGGACCTATTCAGAATAGAATTTAATAGCCATATATGTCATGGATGCAAGCTCCCTCTAAAGGCACCACAAGAATTCAAGAAGTGTTAATAGGAACATGCAAGGAAATCAAATGTGACCAAAATGAAAATATGTGGAAAAGAGACAAAAAACACCTTATACATATAATAAAAAAAGGCCTATGATGTGAGGGAATGCTAGGTCTTCCTCAACTTGCTTTCACATTTCTTGTACATGTATGTTGGCAAAATGTCCTTGAATTGTTTCAAGGGAATGATTCCAATCACTTGAATGCGAAAGAACTCATGCATAAGGCCTCACTTAACATGATAAAACTCAATGCCCCTACACATCAACTTGAAAAATGAGACATGGGAGATAAGCAAAATTATAGCTATTAAAAAAAAATCAAAAAATGTGGAAGTCTTATTTGTTCAAGTCAGTCATGGTTGTGAACAACTCCACAAGCCCATGAGATGTGTCAAGTAACATTGAATATGTGCTAGGATGGATCATCACTATGTAATCTACTAATGTACTTGGCATCTAGGCTTAGATGTAGTGGTTCCCATCCCATACAAAAAACATTTTGTTGGAAAATCACACAAAGTTTGGGTCATGCTATAACACCTTCTCAAATTGATCATTCTCAAGGAGCTAGTGTTCATCCCATTGTCATTTTGTAAAGTAACATCCTCCTCTTCACCCTTCTAGTTCATTGAAAACAAGTAAAAAACCTTGTCTCCTTCCCTATATTGTTTATGAAAGGCTTGCTCCATTTTCAAAATATCAATTTTGAAAATAAGCCTGACAATGGGCATGGGAACCATCTTGCACAATGGAACATACATTTGGGCCTTGCACTTTGGGGTGATCTTATACTTCTTAAGAATCTCCCTCATGTTGATTTTTGTTTGGTTTTGCACCGTTCGAATTGTCATGTCAAAGGACAATTGATCCTCCTCCATTTGAGTTGTCAGGCTTGAAAATTGCCATATAGAAAACACAACAATTATGATGAGAACAAATTTTTTTTTAATGTGAGATATATGTGAAGAATATGATGAAGATGAAAAAGAAGTATAGAGAGAAAAGGAAGAAGAAAAGAAAAAAGGCCGTCAAGTTTTTCTTGGTGTCGAAAGAAGCCCAACTAGCTTTTTACTTGCAACCACATTCAAAAGAGGAGTGATAGATGAAGAACAAAAGGAAGAGGAGAAAGAAGAAGAAGAGGAGATTTATGAAGAAGGAGCAAAATCCAACTTGCAAAAAAAATCACCCCAAGGTATTCTTGGTGCCAAGAATACTTCAGTAGGATTTTTTTTGCAAACTTAAAAATTGAAAAAGAAGAAAATGATAAAGAAGAATAGGAAGTAGAAAATGATGAAGAAGAGGAAAAATTTTTGGGGAAGAAGAGTTCGGTGACCTTTTCTCAATGCGAATAGAAGTTTTGATGCTACAACAATGCAAAGAGGAAGAGGAAGGAGAAGAGGAAAAGGAAGAAGAAGAAGAAGAAGAAAACAAAAGAAGAAGATGGAGAAGAAGATTTGGGGAAAAGATGGGCTGTCGAACTTCTTTGGCACTGAAAGAAGCCTAGAAAGTTTTTTTCCTAACACCACACCTAGAAGAGATGATGAAGAAGAATAGAGGAAACCTCTTGCCAATCAACTTTCGATGCCAAGATAAGTTCAGCAGGTGTTCTTTTGCAAAAAATAAACCTAGTGTCGATGAGGTAGAGGAAGAAGAAAAAGAAAAAGAAGAAAAGCGGAGAGAGAAGGAGATGAAAAAATTTGTAGAAAAAAATCTTGTCAAGGTATTCTAGGTGTCAAGAGCACCTTAGCGATATTTTTTTTTTTCAAAAATAAAAATGAAGGAGAAGGAGCCCGCTGAGCTTTTCTTGGCATCAAGAGAGCTCCTAACAAGCTTTTTTTTTTTGCAACCATGTATTATTAAGATGTGAGAGGGTCCGTTCATGGTTGGGGTCCTTTTTAAAAAATGTACTTTACACACTTGATTACTTTAGTTTACAAAACTCAAAATGACATTTATATAGTATCCAAATTGTTTTAAAATATTTTTATTCATTTAGAAAAACATCATTTTATCTATTGGCATACAACAATCCATTACAATTATAATAATGTAAGATAAACAAAAATCCAAAATTGTCCTTTGTAATCCTTTTTCAGTTAGACACTCCTTTTTGGTACCCCAATTGTGAATGGACTTGGGAACAGAAGAGGAGGAAGAAAGAAGAAGGTTGTAGAAAAAATAGGAAGAGCAAGAAGAAGATGAAGGAAGAGGAAGAGGAAGAAAAAGAAGGAGGAGGAGAAGAAAAAGAGGAAGAAGGAGAGGAAGAATAAGATTTTTTATTGTTTTGTAGAAACAATTCTTGCCAAGGTACTCTTGGCGTTGAGAGTACTTCAACATGAATTTTTTCTGCAAAAATAAAAAATGAAAAAGGAGCCCACTAAGCTTCTCTTGGTGTCGAGAGAAGCTCGACGGGCATTTTTTTTTCTGCAACTAGATTACTAAGATGCAGGAACAAAAGAAGAGGAAGAAAGAAAAAGTTTGTAGAAAAAAGAGGAAGAGGAGGAAGAAGAAAAATAAGAAAAGGAAGGAGAAGAAGGGAAAAAGAGGAAGAAGAAGAAGAAGAAGAAGATTTTTGTAGAAAAAATTCCCCTCAAGGTACTATTGATGCCGAAAGTACCTCGATGGGAATTTTTGCTTCAAAAATAAAAATGAAGAAGGAGCTTACCAAGCTTCTCTCGATGCCGAGCAAAGCCCAATGGGCATTTTTTTATGCAACCACACTACTAAGATCTACAAGAAAGGAAGAAGAGGAAGAAAGAAAAAGGTTGAAAAAAAAAAAAAAAAGAGGAAGAGGAAGAGGAAGAAGAAAGAAAAATGTTGTAGAGAAAAGATCAGGAAGAGGAGGAGGAAGAAGAAGATGAATAGGAAGAAGAAGAAAAAAAAGGTTGAAGAAAAAAATGCACCAAGCTTCTCTTGGCATCAAGAGAAGTTTGGCACTTTTTTTTTTTTGCAAGCTTTCAAGACGACCAAATGCACTACACTTGAAAAAACAAAAAAAGAAGCTTGGACTAGAGAAATTTTTAGCAAGAAATTTTCACAAGAGAAGGAAAGGAAAACATACCTTCTCAAGGAGGTTCTCCCTTCTGGATTCGTGTGTTGAGAAAGCTAGAAAAAGCTCTTCTTGTGTCTCTAGCTCTTGCTTATCTTCCTCGAATTCACTCTCTTGCTAATCCATGTCCCTAATTGGTTCCTTACCCTCCCCCTTCAAAAGAAATGGACTTAGATTTTAACTTGACAAAGAAGAAGGCAAAGCGTCAACTACACGTATAAAAATATGTACTTTCAAGAATTGAAGTTGAAAAAGGTGTGGAGGATGTGTATTACACGACCCATCATGTCCATGAGATGTGCATTTTTCTCTTCTTCACACATTGCGAAATCCTCACCACTTTCCTTTTCATTGATCACCAAGAACAATAGATGCTTCTTCCTTTGCTTTGAACTTGTCCAGTTGTGGCTATGCCTTCTATATAATTGTCGAAGCTCCTTCCTTTCAAAACTAAAACTCTACATTTGGACAACTAACAATTGGAATTTGCAATGTGAATTAAAAGTTTGGAAATATAAGCTAGACACATTACCTTTATATTGATAGATTAAAACCCTAAACCTAAACCTTATTCACCTCTACAAAAGTGCTCGATTGATTTCATTTTGTGAAAATATTCCATGGGTACGTAATTTTTATGTACATTTGTAAGATATTCATATGCATACATCTTTTTTTACACATGGAAATGGAGCTAGGATTCACATCCTATATATATATAAGTTTAAGATGTGTTACATTTCCCAATATTCATATCATGTATTTGCACTTTTTATGCCCTAGATAAATTGAAGTCACATGCAAAACCATAGTTTTCCAAATGCATACACTATCATATACATAGCACATGCAAATGTATGTATGGTACTTATCTCTCTATGGAATACACATTCTATCCTTACATCTAAATGGATAAAACATACTTATTGCACTCTTTTATGCATCATTCATATTCATGTGGTACATATGTTTCAAATGTTACATTGAGTACATATGATACATATGCTACATATGGTGTGTATGGGATATGTGGTGACCTAGGATGGACTTCCAAATGAGTCTAAACATGTGTTTACAAATGTGGTCTAAATATAAATATAGCTAGATAATGCACATCTTTAGGATTCAATTGAATCACATGCAAATGAACATACTTTGCTTATACATATGATGTATTTATAATACACTTTTATTTTTGTAGCACAAATATGATGTTTTAATAAAAATGGACAACCTAGGAAGTATATGAATCTCACACATTAGAATACCATATCTCACATATATTTGGCTTTCCCTATGTTGTTGTCATGACATTTGTGCCATACATGTATATGGTGCACATATGTACATACAAATCTAGATACCTAGCCCTTGCACATGATTATCAATGTATGAGTACACATATTATTTTTACATCTAAATCACCAATAGATGATGCAAATACACGTGGCACCTTCAAATGGCACATCAATATTACAAATACTTATGGTACAAGTCTATGGATCATTCAAATATTCATTGTACATATATTGCAAATGTTTAAAATTTGTACATATGGCTCATATGGTACATATGGTTTTAATGGTATATGATTTTTTTTTCCATATTTGCAGATGGTTCACATATCAATGGGGTTAGTCTTCATAATGTGCACATATGTATACACATTTGTTATTTTTAAATATGTCCATGTTCAAGCTCACTTCAATCACTTGCATGAAAATAGATATAACTAATCATACAAATTCACCTGCATAGTTCATTCACATGATATATGTATAATACACATATATTTACAAAGCATAGATATAGCGATTTAATAAACATTGCTAGAATTGGAAGCCCATACATCTCATACATTATGATTGTACATTCATTGTGATTATATGTACACATATCTAGTAATCCATATGATCTTGCTATGACAATTGTGCCATATTTATATTTTTGCACCTATAGTAACTAACCATAATATCCTTGATATTATGGGATCTATTCATTATCGAATCATATATAATTTCCTCCCCGTCTTTCATGGCCTTTATTATGCTTGGTGGTTTCTATATGATGTACAATTCTGTTATTCGGTATTCCATTGTCTATGATTGTTTTCTTCCACAAATTTCCCTTCCCTTTTGTACCTATATTTTCTTGTACCTAATTTAAGTTAACCTAATTACAAGAATCATTTTTTGCTTGAAATGTTTTGCCACCACCTTCTCTAAAATGTTTTTCTTACAAATGCATTTTAAAGAATTTACATGTCCTTGCAAAAAAAATCCTTTATATTAAGGGTGTTGATATTTAGCAAATCAAATATTATTTCATTGCCATCTTTTTAATCAACCCTCAACTTACCAGGTGATATCTATGTGATATATAAGTTTGTTACTCATTATTTCTTCTCTTGATTGTTTTTTTTTAATAAAACATATTGGTCCTAATGCTTGTTGGCTTTTGATTTGGCATCTTGGAATTTGACATTGTTGGCAACGGGTTATTCGTGTCTTTTTCATTAGTGTTCACCATATTCTTTATCATCAATGATATCTCAATAGTAACATTTCTCACAAATTGTCTCCACGATGCCAATCATCATTGATTTAACATACTTGCGTGGTTTAATTGCTTTGCCTTTAACCTTTGGTTTAATTGTTTTCTTCCACCTATTTCAATATGCATATTACACTATGCACCTTTTATCTATTGTAATTATGGACAATGTATACTAGTTAATATATTATGTGCTTAAAAGTTTGCTTCCATATTTTTGTGTTGGCAATACATTCCTTCTTTGTTTGATATGGCCTTTCAAAATCAAATCCATGCCATTATGGGTTCCCATCTCTTTAAATGGCTCTTGACATTAGTCTCCAATTTTTTGTATAATTATGCAATTCAAATAATAATGTTTAGCTTGTTGAAATTATTTGTTGGGTTCTCAAGGTTTTGCATATTTGTTTGAACACCATGTTTCATGTTTAATAATCTTCACCACATTCCATTAAAAAAATACTCATTGCTAACATTAATCTTTCTTGGTTTTTTAGTTGTTTGCCTAGTTCATATTTCTAGGGTTCCTCATTCCCATCCTTTAAATTGTTTTAGTTCATACCCTTCGATTATTTTCACTTATGTTATTCTTGTTCTTGCTCCATCATTTCAATTCTTTTTATCCCATCCTTGTGCACTTGGTAATATGGCAACATTTCATGTTGTTGGCTGCTTGGATTTCACCATCATGGTCAACGATTCAAGGACGACCTCTATTTTTAAATAGTGTTTATGCATTATGTTTATTTTTTAACTAAGTTCTTTACATATATCCAAGGATGTCTTGTATGACTCTAATAACTTGGTTTCGAATTCATTGTATTAGATTCCCACCGTGTCTTTTCAAGGGCACCAATGGGTAGTTGGCTTTGGCCGTTATTGCATTGTTAGCAATAGTTTGATTCACAACTCTCAAGACACCATTCTCACATTACAAACCACAGGTTTTGTTGTTAAGATTGTGAAAGAGGAGCACAAGGTTCTCAATAATCTCCCTTAATGTTCAGATGTTTTTGCATCTTTTGTTTTCATTGAATTTGTCTGATTCTTCCTCAGGGGATGATTTGATACCCCTTTCTTCTTCGATCAAATCACTAAAAGCAAATTCTCAATCTACTACCCCATAGTCACCCAACCTTCCAACCCATATGGTAGTATTCAATTTGTTGTTTCTTCCTTTCGTGTTATGGCACTCCCCAGACATACCTCCAATGAATTGTGAAATTTGGATTATAACAAGATACCTCTTCAAAAAGTCCAGTTCTTGCCGATTACTTTCGATGGAAATGTCCTTTTTTGAATTGCCACCCATGCTTCCAACTATTCATAGGCCTTCGCAAATGCAAGGCATGGATAGAAAGTATGATGGCCATGCTTGGTGCAAGGTGATCACAACTAATATCAAAAACAATTTTGGGTTTAGTTTCAAGAAGGCTCATTGCTTGGGTCACTTGCGCTATGTGCAAAACAACTATGAGATATTTGTGCACGCCAATTCTCACAATGAAATCTTCTAGTGTGGTGAACTCACACATATTCCAATTGTAGGTCAAATTGCACTATTCCATCCACTTCATCCTTTGTGTGCAAATTTCGTCATGCTCTTCCTCTTTGTGTCATAAGTTGTAGTGGACAAATTTATTATGTTGTGCATGGACTTTAATCAATTTCAAGAGTAGTGATTCATCCTGGGCTCCACAAACATCTTGTGGTGGATGGCAAGTGTAGGGAATCTACAGATGAGACTAGAAGGTCGATCATAGAGGAGGTCGATCACACACCTTATGCCAAGATATATGTGATTTTGTTGAATGCTAGCAAGACTTTCTTGGTTATGCATCTATTTGATGATAATGGTGATGGCCCTATAGAGCTTTTGAAAGGTGAACAACTAAAATAGATCCAAGAAAAGTTTTCTGAACTAAATTCGCCCAATGTTCATAACTTGGTTGCTTTTTTCAAACATTGTTCAAGGCGTGGCTCTATTGATAACATCCTTGAACTAAAGTGAAAAGTTGCCATGATTACTGTGTTGTTTTCCAAGACAAGTTGTAGGACAAAAGGTTTTCATTTTCAAGATGTCCATAAACAATGTGGGGAGTGGACCATGCTTCATCACACAAATGCAACCTACATGGGATTTGTAGAACAATTGGACCATGTTTGATCATGTGAATCGTGTTACTGGTCGGACAACTATGGCTTGTCATGTGTATAATCTTGCTTATTATAAAATGATGACCATTGTGATTTATTACATGTAATCTAAGGACATCAAAGTTCAACAGATCATGTGGACAAAGCTTAATGAGATGATGCTAAAGAACAAGTTTCCAAAACCAAATTTTAAAAGATTCATGGTTGATAGTGCACAAGCCAATTGGAAGCTATCAAAATTGTTTATGGTTATGGGGACACTTTTGTCAAGATGGTTGATAAAGAACGTACATGTTTATTCCATTGGACTCAATTGTTTAATAGGCACACCAAATAGCCGATCAAGCTTGTGTTGCAAGATCAACACAAAGGTTTTTGCCACTAATACAAGAATGCAAAATCCCTAGTGGAGTTTGACGGTCTTTTTGTTATAATTCGTTGTTGGTGGTTGTCATCAGGGACTGCTTCAAAGGCAAGTGTCCATGAACAATTGGTTAAACTTTTAACATTTTCGTGTCAAGCAATGGGGAGGTTTCATGGTCCATGTCACTATGAAAAAATTGTGTTCATTGCAACTTGTCTGATGCAACTAAAAGTGTCTAATAGAACTAGATTACAACTAAATAGACTAGTTGCAATGAACATGATTTTCTCATAGTGTGTGAGCATTTCACCTACAAACTTCCTATGATTCCCTCTCTCTTTTGTTCATTCAAAATTGGAAATCCATTTGTAGTTGAACTCCATTCGCACTCTACTTCCATCTTTGCCTCCATCTTTGTTGTGAGATTAAAGATTTTACCAATCTTCAATTTCCTTTCATTTACAAAAGTTTAGTGATGAAAAGTGGACCAACATGTCCACTTGCAATCTGGCCAAAATTGTCCATAACATCAGGTTGTAGCAGATAAGAAAACATGGTACTTGTCTTAACACAACAATGTTTGATGATTATGTTCGTGCTTTCAAAAAATCTACATTGTATAGACAATACTTGCAATATACATTATACTATCTATACAATGTAGATTATTTGTAAGGTGGTCCACCTAGTTTGCATGGTCCTGATCAAAATGAATTGTTATTGAAAAGGGCCTATGGGTCAAGTGATCATGCTAGACTTCCAACAACTATTGCAAATTACACGTTCAAATCTTCCTTCACAAATCGCCTACCACACCTGGAAGGAGAAGAGATTTTTGGATCTATGAAGCAACTTGCTAATTGTCCTTCTAGCGAAAATAATGATTCCCATTGTCCTAATTGTGAGAATTTTTCTTATCCATGAATAACCGTTCCTACTATTATGCCCAATAATGTAAAGGATGTATGCATGCACAACCATCCTCTACTCCTAATAATTTGCTAGCTTTGGTATCGTGAGGTGGCTTGGAATTGAAGGGAAATATTGTGTTGATGGCTAGTGCATATTGAATGATGCCCACCCAATTCTACAATTCAATGTTCTACACTCTAGAAAACCATTGGGCTCAAATGCAAAACAAGTATCAACCTTTACAAATTTATAAATGGAACTCCTACTCCATGTTACTCAGGTTTCTAGGTTGAATATCATAGCAAATCACCTGAACACCATAAACATTGGTTTTGTGTTGATGACTTCAATTACTGTGTCGGTGGAACAACACAAAAATTTGTAGTTGTTAGGCTTGTTGTTCCAATTGTATGACCCATCTAAGAATGTATTAACTTAACTAAAAAGAAGATAAGAACTCTAGAAGAAGGTTTTCATTTGACCGCCTACGTAGAAACAACGCTCAAAGTTTATTTGGCTCCCAATGTTCTAATTCAAGTAATTCCTGTGTGCTTGTTGTGAGATGCCACAATCTTGTGAGGCCATCTTATGCAAGTTGTTGGCCTATAGCTCATGGTGGCAAGAAAGTGAAATGTCCTTCAGTCTTCAAATTAACACAATACCACACCAACAATTGGGAGGTTGGGAAATTACTTTTCTAGTGCATTATTTTCCTTGTTGTTGATGTCCCCCCACCTGGGTATGGACGAATTTACAATATTCTTTCATATGACAAAGGATACAACGTGACTATTGGAAATTTCCTTATATGTTCATGTGTTTACTTTGTCACAATGTTGGTAGGTTCTTTGGGTGGTCACTAGAAGAAAAACATGTATTTTAAACTATTCTTTGCAATTAAATTTTAGTCGCTTAAAACAAGAGGCATGTGATAAACTAATCGCAAATGACAAAGGGCATTATATGAAAGAAAAAGTCAACAAATACATTTCATACTTTGACTCCATTGTATACGTATTGTCACATGCGACTAAGATGCAATATTTTTGTCACAATTGAAGGCAAATCATGTGTTGCCACGTGTCTTAATATTTGATTTTAAAAATATAATAATTATTGTTATTTTGAAATAATCTAGGATATTCAATTCCAATACTTGGATGATCTTATATTATGACATGTGGCCAATATGCCACGTGGCAATAAAAATAATTTAATAAAAATAAAAATATTAAGTTGGTAGGTACTTAGGTAGTACATAAATAGGTGATTATAATCCTTACTTACCTACCTCCTACCTACTTAGGTAAAAAAGTAAGTAGGTATGTTCTATCTTCCTAAGCTAAATACCTACTCATATAGGTAGGTATTTAGGTAGGTAGGTACATAGGCCGACCTAAATGGGTAGGTCAAATTAGGTACCTACCTAATTAAATAGATAAGTAGGTTGGGGAGGTAAGTACTTTAGAATTGTGCATTATTTGTTATTTTGTTTTGGGTTGAGCCTTTTGATTAATTCATCCCATGTGCACAATTTTTTTAATGTGAAATTGGATGGGCACACCCCCTTTGTTTATATAATGTTCAAAATAGGAACGAAGAACAAACAATATGGGATAAGTTTTGAAATTGCAACTTCCTTACAAACTAAGTTATAATTCCAAAACTTTCTTCTTGCCTTACTTTTTTATTTTTAAAATTTTAAAACAATTCAAGTACTAGATAATTAAATACTCATTTAATTAATAATGATTAAATTTACATATATTTAAATTATAAACTATACACTACAAATATTCAGTATTCATTATCAATTATTTAAATAAGCAATAATTTCTTAATATTTAACAAACTAACTATCTAGTTACTCACAAGTTATAATACATAACTCATAAATAATTAAATATTTAAAAATATTTTATTACTTTTTAGAACCTGATCGAATTATATATAATATAATTAATCTAAAACTAATTTAATGACTATAATTTAAAATTTTAAAATTTTAAGTATTTATTTTAAAAATATAAGTAATGAATTAATAATTGTTATTAGAAAGTAAATTCTTACACAAATTTTTTTAAAATTATTATTCAACTAATTACATTTATCGTTGTAAAAATTATTATAGGTCAAGTAATTTTTTTCTCTTGGTAATTATTAACTATAAATATAATAATTTGTTAAACATAACATTAATTTTCATAATTACTATAAAATATTTATCATAGATGATTAATCACAGAATTTTTAAAGATAATATTATTATATAATAATTCATGAAATTAAAATCAGTAAAATAATTATTTTAATTACAATATAATTTTTCCAAATTTTTAATTCATGTTTGAAGTTCTAAATTGAAGAGTGTGAATAATTATGTTCAATTAGAAAATAATTATGCACATACTAATTAATTCTTATATGAAGTAATTACAATTATTTTAAAGTAAAGTCACATTAATTTAAGTAATTAATTTCTTTTAATATAAGAATATAAATTATATAATATAAAAATTTATGTTATAATAATAAAAATTTGATGTCACTTAGATTTAATAAACATAATCATTTATAATTATTTATAAAAGTGATTTATTATGGATAACACTAGTAAAAAAATCCGTTGAAACTGAATCAATAATTTTTTGAATTAAAATATAAATTTAAGATTCCAAAATAGTAATTCAAAATTCAAATATCAATTTTTAGATCAAATAAGTTTTTTGAAGTTAAATAACAAATTTCAGAATTGAAA
>Ga0116227_10007018_pt1 | contig 22326 bp, 20 predicted proteins | sample S1TSphgellanicum_FD_89693 | JGI IMG/M metagenome (GOLD analysis project Ga0116227, IMG submission 89693) | Host-associated microbial communities from peat moss isolated from Minnesota, USA - S1T2_Fb - Sphagnum magellanicum MG | ecosystem: Host-associated > Plants > Peat moss > Unclassified...
GAAGATCGTGGAGACCGCGGGCAACAGCCCGAAGGACTTCATCGAGGCGCTGAAGCGGCATGACGTGAAGATCGTGCACAAGTGCACGTCGGTGCGCCATGCGCTGTCGGCGGAGCGCAATGGCGTCGACGCAGTGTCGGTGGACGGCTTCGAATGCGCGGGCCATCCCGGCGAAGACGACGTGCCCGGCCTGGTGCTGCTGCCCATCGCGGCGCGCAAGCTGCACATTCCGATCATCGCGTCGGGCGGCATCGCCGACGGTCGCGGCATGGCCGCGGCGCTGGCGCTGGGCGCCGAGGGCATCAACATGGGCACGCGCTTCTGCGTGACGAAGGAAGCGCCGATTCACGACAACATCAAGCAGGCGCTGGTGGATGCGACCGAGCGCGACACGAAGCTGATGTTCCGCACTATGCGCAACACCGCGCGCGTGTTCCGCAACGCGATTTCCGAAGAGGTGGTGGCCACGGAGAACCGGCCCGGCGGCTGCGAGTTCGAGGAAGTGCGGCCGCTGGTGGCAGGCGCGCGCGGCCGTGCGGCGCTGGAGTCTGGCGAGGTGCAGAACGGGGTGGTGTCGGCGGGGCAGTGCATCGGGCTGATCGACGACATTCCTACCTGCGCCGAGTTGCTGGAGCGCATGGTGCAAGAGTGCCGCGAGCACCTGGACCGCGCCCGCGCCTGGATGGACTGAAGCGAGAACCGCTGCGCCACGCAGCCTGGCGACCTTCAGATCATGCAGCGGCCGGACGCTTGCACGGCAGGAACGCCTGCACTGCGCCGGCTCCTGGGTTTGATGGGCCGGCCGAACAGCTCGATGCCGTGTTGCATTGCCGCGTCGAGGCAGGCCGCCTCGCTGGTGCGCAGGCTCGCTTCTGCGCACGCCTGCCGGGCCCTTTCATCTTGCACCGCCGGGCTCACGGCACCGGCTGCTGGGACAGCACCCACGCCGCCAGCGCCTTGGCGTCTGCTTCGGTCACATGGGGCTGGCGCGGCATGATGACCCGGCCCCAGGCGCCCACGCTGCCGCTGCGGATCTTTGCGGCAAGCCGCGCCGCCGCAGCCGGGTCATTGCGGTAGCGCTGCGCAACCTGCGCAAACCCCGGCCCGACCTGCTTGTGCACCATGCCGTGGCAGGACATGCAGCCGCGTTCACGGGCCAGCGCCTGCGCCTGTTCCGTCACCAGTGCCTGCGCCGCCACCGGCCCGGCCGCCGATGCAGCGAGCAGGGAAAGCAGCAGCGTGCGGAGCACCATGGACTCCGCCGGCTTCAGCGCGACACGCCCAGCAGGCGGTCCACGAGTTCCGGCGCATCACGCAGGCCTTGCGCCGTGCCCGCATGCACAACCGTGCCATGGTCCAGCACCACGGCACGGTCGGAGATGGCGAGGATGGCCTGGGGATGCTGCTCCACGATGATGGCGGCCAGGCGCTCCTCCTGGGTGATGCGGCGGATGGCGCGCAGCAGCTCTTCCACGATGATGGGCGCCAGGCCTTCCAGCGGCTCGTCCAGCAGCAGCAGTTGCGGGTTGACCACCAGCGCACGGCCAACGGCCAGCATCTGCTGCTCGCCGCCCGACAGCTGGTTGCCCAGGTTGCCCTTGCGCTCGGCCAGGCGCGGGAACATGCGGTAGACGCCTTCGGGGTCCCACTTGCCGGGGCGCGCAACGGCCGTCAGGTTCTCGTGCACGGTGAGCGACTTGAAGATGTTGCGCTCTTGCGGCACCCAGCCAATGCCGGCGGCCGCCCGCTGGTGCGGGGCCAGCCTGTGCAGCGCCACGCCGTCCAGCGTGATGCTGCCGCCATGCTGCTGGGTGGCGCCGGCCAGGGTGTTGATGAAGGTGGTCTTGCCGGTGCCGTTGCGGCCCAGCAGCGCCAGGGTTTCGCCCGCGCCCAGGCTGAGCGATACACCGTCGATCACCACGGCCTCGCCATAGCCGGCGCGCAGCTTCTCTACTTTGAGCAGTTCAGCCATTCTGGATATCCGTTCCCTGGGGCGTGTCATGCCCGCAGCCGTGGCCCAGGTAGACCTCCTTCACGCGCGGGTCGGCGGCGATCTCCTCGGGGCTGCCTTCGGTCAGCAGGGTGCCGTTGACCAGCACCGTCATGCGATTGGCGAAGCTGAAGACCAGGTCCATGTCGTGTTCGATCAGCAGCACCGACACATCGGCCGGCAGCGCGGCCACGGTCTGCAGCAGTTCCTCGCGCTCGCCGGCGGGCACGCCGGCGACGGGCTCGTCCAGCAGCAGCACGCGCGGCTCGCAGGCCAGGGCGATGGCGATCTCCAGCAGGCGGCGCTTGCCGTAGGCCAGCTGGCGCGTGGGCTGGGTCGCCACCTCGGCCAGGCGGAACTGCTCCAGCAGCTCGCCGGCACGCGCGGCCACGCCGGCGTCGCTGCCGACCGGCTGCCACCACTTGCCGCCCAGGCCGCGGCGCTGCGCCACCACCAGGGCCAGCGTCTGCAGCGGCGTCATGCTGTCGAACAGCTGGTTGATCTGGAAGGTGCGCACCATGCCGCGCTGCACGCGCTGGTGCGGTGCCAGCCCGGTAATGTCCTGGCCGTCGAGCAGGATGTTGCCCTCGCTGGGCCGCAGCACGCCAGTCAGGATATTGACCAGCGTGGTCTTGCCCGCGCCATTGGGCCCGATCAGCGCGTGGCGCGCGCCCTTTTGCAGGTCGATACTGACGTTGTTGGTGGCGACGATGCCGCCAAAGCGCATCACCAGGCCCTTGGCCGAAAGTACCGCGCTCATGCCTTGGCCCCCTTTTCCCTGCGGAACCAGGTCTGCGGCCGCAGCAGGCGATCGCGGCCGACCAGCACCAGCAGCACCAGGATCAGGCCGATCCAGAACATCCAGTACTGCGGCGTGATGGACGACAGGCTGTCCTGCAGCACCTTGAACACGATGGCACCGGCGATGCCGCCATAGAGCCAGCCGATGCCGCCGATGACCAGCATCAGCAGCACGTCGGCCGAGCGGTCGAAGGCCAGCACGTCGAGCGAGGCAAAGCCCGTGGTCTGCGACAGCAGCGCGCCGGCGGCCCCGGCAATGGCCGCCGCCACGGTGTAGACCACGGCCAGCCGCGACACCACCGGGATGCCGATGGCCGAGGCGCGCAGGCGGTTGTCGCGGATCGCCATCAGCGTGGCGCCGAAGGGCGAATGCACGATGCGGCGCATCAGCACGAACAGCAGCAGGAACACACTGAGCGAATACCAGGCCGCCGTGCGCCCATACAGGTCGAAGTCGAACAGGCCCAGCACCGGGCCCAGCACCACGCCCTGCAGGCCGTCGGCGCCGCCGGTCAGCCAGTCGAGCTTGTTGGCCAGCTCCAGCAGCAGCAGCGCCGTCCCCAGCGTGACCATGAGCCGCGTCAGGTCGCTGCCGCGCAGGATGGTGAGGCTGGCCACCGCGCCCAGCACCGCCGTGGCGGCCATGGCCACCAGCAGGCCCACGGTGGGGTCCGGCATGACATGCTTGGCGAACAGCGCCGCGACATAGGCGCCAAAGCCGAAGAAGCCCGCATGGCCCAGCGAGACGATGCCGGTGTAGCCCAGGATCAGGTCCAGCGACACGGCGAACAGCGCGACGATGGCGATCTCGTTCACCATCAGCGCATGCTGCGGGAGCACCAGCGGCGCGGCAAAGGCCAGCGCCCACAGCACGAACTCCCACAGCCTTGGGCGCGCGCCCGCGCGCAGGGCAGCCTGGTAGCGTTGCGCGTCCATCAGCGGCCGCCTTTCCGGGTGAACAGGCCTTGCGGGCGCCAGAGCAGGATCAGGATCATCAGCAGGTAGACGGTGAAGGCGCCCATCTTGGGGATGTAGTACTTGCCGGCCACGTCGGCAATGCCCAGCAGCAGCGCGGCGGCCAGCGGGCCGGTGATGGAAGAGGTGCCGCCCACGGCCACCACGATCAGGAAGTAGATCATGTACTTGAGCGGGAAGGTCGGGTCCAGCCCCAGGATCTCGGCGCCCAGCGCGCCGCCCAGGCCGGCCAGGCCCGAGCCCATGGCAAAGGTCAGCAGGAACACCACGTTGACGTTGATGCCCAGGCCGGCGGCCACGCGCGGGTCATCCACCGCGGCGCGCAGCCGGCTGCCAAAGCGGGTCCTGGACAGCAGCAGCTGCAGCACCACGGTCAGCACCGCGCAGATGGCGATGATGAAGATCCGGTAGTGGCCCATGCCCAGCAGCAGCGCGCCGTCGCCGATCTCGGTGCGGCCGCGCAGCCACTGCGGTATCTGCACGTTCTGCTGGGAGCCGCCGACGAAGTAGTCCACCGCTGCCACGGCCATGAAGGCCAGGCCGATGGAGAACATCACCTGGTCCAGGTGCGGCTTCTTGTACATGGGCCGGTACAGCGTGCGCTCCAGCAAGGCGCCCAACGCCGCCGTCAGCACGAAGGCCAGCGGCAGGCAGGCCAGGAAGGGCACGCCCAGGCGCTGCATGGCCAGCACGGTGATGTAGCCGCCCGCCATGGCGAAGGCGCCATGCGCCAGGTTGATGAAGTTCATCAGCCCCAGCGTGACAGCCAGGCCGACCGCAAGCACGAAGAGCAGCATGCCGTAGGCAATGCCGTCGAAAAGTATGGTCAACATGAAAGCAACTTACCAGAGTGCCGAACGATCAGAGTCCATACGACAGAGCTTCATATGAGTTTTTCATAGCACTGCGCGCCACCCGACCCACGACACCGAAGGCCGCGGAGCAGGCCATGCCAGAACATCCGCGGAACCGGCTTTGTCAAGCCGCAGGAGAGGCCTTGCAGGCCGCGCCGGGCCAGTGCCCGGCCCTTCGCCAGTCACGAAAGGTCCACCGGACCTTTCGTGTACGGGCTCAGCCCCCTGCAAGGGGGTTGGCGAAGACACGAAGTGCGAAGCCTGGGGGCGGGCTACTTCTTCGCTGGATCCTTGACCTGCTTGATCGAATCAAATTCGACGTTGTAGAGCTTGCCGTCCTTCTTCTCGACCTTGCGCAGGTAGACGTCCTGGATCACGTCGCGGGTCTGCGGATCGATGGTGATCGGGCCACGCGGGCTCTCGAAGCTTGCGCCCTTCATCGCCGCCAGCAGCGCCGGTCCGTCGCCCTTGCCGTCGGTGGCCTTGAGCGCCTGGTAGATCAGGTGCATGCCGTCATAGCCGCCCACGGCCATGAAGTTGGGGCGCATGCCCTTGTTGGCCTGCTCGAAGGCCGCGACGAACTTCCTGTTCACGTCCGACGGGTGTGCGGCCGAGTAGTGGTGCGAAGTGACCACGCCCAGCGCGCCGTCGCCCATGTCGTTGAGCTGGTCGTCGTCCGTCACATCGCCAGTGGCGATCATCTTGATGCCGGCCTTGTCCAGGCCGCGCTCCAGGAACTGCTTCATGACCGCCGCGCCATTGCCCGAGGGCACGAAGACGAACAGCGCATCGGGCTTGGCGTCGCGCACCTTCTGCAGGAAGGGCGCGAAATCCGGGTTGCGCAGCGGCACGCGCAGGGATTCGGTCACCTCGCCGCCATTGGCGGTGAAGCGCTCCTTGAAGTACTTCTCGGCGTCCAGGCCCGGGCCGTAGTCCGACACCAGGGTGACCACCTTCTTAATGCCGTTCTTGGGAGCCCAATCGGCCATGGAGACCGTCACCTGCGGCAGCGTGAAGCTGGAGCGCACCACGAACGGCGAGGCCTCGGTGATGCTGGAGGTGGCCGCGGCCATGACGATCTCGGGCGTCTTGGACTGGGTGGCGATCGGTGCCACGGCCAGCGCCAGCGGCGTCAGGCCGAAGCCACCGAGCACGCCGACCTTCTCGTTGACGACGAGCTCCTGGGCAATGCGCTTGCTGACATCGGGCAGGCCGGTGTCGTCCTTGATGATCAGCTCGATCTTGCGGCCGGCCACGGTGTCGCCGTTCTGCGCCATGTACAGGCGCGCGGCGGCCTCGATCTGGCGGCCGGTGCTGGCGGCCTGGCCGGTCATGGGCAGGATCAGGCCGATCTTGAAGGGGGTGGTCTGGGCCAGTGCCGGCACCGTGGCCAGCGCGATGACGGCGGTGGCGGCAGCGGTGCGGATGAAGGTTCTCTTGTGCATGCGTCAGGTCTCCTAAGGGTGGGCGAAAGGCCTCTGATTCTCGTTGCTCCCGGGCTTGGTGTTTCCCCCAATCCGCAAGGCGTGGGAGGAGCAGGCATGGCGACGAGCGCCCGCACTGTAGACCGCGGCCGCTCATTCGTCCACCCGATGGAACTTATATCCAACATGCCGGCCGCTAATGGCGGCGGCCGGCGACGCTCAGTCGTCGGCGCGGAAGGCCGAATCCAGCGTCACCGCCCCGACCACGCGCGAGACGCAGGCGCAGATGCGGCGGTTCCCGGCCTTCTCGTGTTCGCTCAGGAACACGTCGCGGTGGTCGATCTCGCCCTCCACCGCCAGCACGTCCATCGCGCACAGGCCGCATTCGCCGCGGCGGCAGTCCGACAGCGTCTGCACGCCGGCGCCCTCCAGCGCGTCGATCAGGCTGCAGCCGGCCGGCACCATGATGTCCAGTGCATGGCGCGGCACCTGCACGCGGAAGGCCTGCGGCGCGAAGCGGCCGCTGCTGCCGAAGGTCTCGAAGCGCAGGTCCGCCGCGGGCCGGCCGGCGGCCTCCCAGGCGCGGCGCGCGGCATCGAGCATGGGCACAGGGCCGCAGACCAGCATCTGCGCGCCGGGGGGCAGCGCGGCGATCTCGGCGGCGAAGTCGATCAGTTCCCCCTTGCCGGAGATGCGCACGGCCAGCGCCTCGCCCAGCAGCGAGCGCAGGTCATCGCCATAGGCCTGCTCGTCGTCGCTGCGCACGCCATAGAGCATGCGCACCGATGCGCGCCGTCCCTGGCCGGGCTGGTGCGCCTGCAGCACCTGGGCCATGCGCAGCAGCGGCGTCACGCCGATGCCGCCTGCCACCAGCAGGTAGGCGCTGGCGCCCAGGTCGAGCGGGAAGTGGTTCTGCGGGCCGCTGACCGCCAGGCGGTCGCCCGGCGCCAGCTGCCACATGGCGAGCGAGCCGCCACGGCCGTCGTCCAGCCGCTTGACGGCGATACGCCAGGCGGTGTCATCGGGCGCGCCGACCAGCGAATAGGAGCGGGTCTGCGGCCGGCCGTCGACCAGCACCTGGACCTGCAGGTGGCTGCCCGGCGCCCAGTCGCCGCAGCCGGCGGCGCCGTCGTGCGCCGGCCGCAGAAGGATCTCGCGCACGGTCGGGGTCAGGTCGCGGACGGCCGCGACGACGGCCTCGGTCCAGTTGGCATTGGTACGCATGGGAATGTCTCGTGGGAATCTTCGGAAACGGGATCAGCGGCGGCGGATCAGCTGCACGCCGGGCATCTGGTGCACCTGCGGGCGCGTGACCGCCTCGCGCAGGTTGCGCTGGGCGATGCGCGAGTGCTCGCGCATGATGGCTTCGGCCCTGCCCCCTTCGCGCCGCTCGATGGCATCGAGCACCTGCACGTGCTGGTCCTGCGCCACCACCAGCATGTCGCGCGCAGCGGGCGACTGCGCCTGCACCGCGACGAAGCCCGAGGGCGAGGCAAACGGCAGGTGCGTGATGCGGTCCAGCTCGCGCGCCAGGAAGGGGCTGTCGGCCATTTCGCTGAGCAGCGCGTGGAACTGCGCGTTCAGGGCCACATAGCGCGTGAAGGCATCGTCGCCCAGCACCGGCGGCGCCAGCAGCGCGTCGATCTGGCGCAGGCACTGGCGTGCCTCGGCCAGCACCACCGCGGCCACGCCGCGCTCGGCCGCCAGGCGCGCGGCCAGGCCCTCGACCGTGCCGCGCAGCTCGATCGCCTCGGACACGTCGCGCTCGGAAAAGGTCTTGACCGCGTAGCCGCCATTGGGCAGCGCCTCCAGCAGGCCTTCCTGCTCCAGCCGCATCAGCGCGGCGCGGATCGGTGTGCGCGAAACGCCCAGCTTCTCCACCAGCACCAGCTCGGCGATGCGCGCACCGCCAGGCAGCTCGCCGGCCAGCACCATCTCGCGCAGCCGCAGCTGCGCCTTGACGGCCTGGCTGGAGCCGGCAGCGTCGTCGGGGGTCAGGGCGGGATCAGGCCGCACGGCGAATCGGGATCACAGGTGAGCCGGCGCCAGGCGTAGGCCGCTCTTTGGCCACCAGGCCATCGATCAAACGCCGCGCCCACATGGCGCCGGCGTCGATGTTGAGGTTGTAGAACTTGTGGTCCGGGTGCTCGTCCATGGCCTTTTGCTGGGCTTCGAGCACCAGCTCGTCCTCGCGGAAGATGCCGGCCACGCCTTCGCGCAGTTCGTGCGTCAGGCGCTGCTCGCCCAGGCAGTAGTTGCGCGCAAAGGCCCAGAAGTAGAGGCAGGTCTTGTCGGTCTCGGGCGTGATGGTGTTGAGCACGTAGCCATTGACGCCCTTGCTGCGGTCGCCCGGATCGTCGCCGCGCGGCACCGCACCGCTGCCGGCCTCGGCCACGCCGACGTCGATGTTGACGGTGCAGGGCGCCTCGAAGCGGATGATCTGCCAGCGGTCCACCTTGCCGGTGTAGCCGCGCGCATGGCGGATCTGGCCGGCCCAGAACGGCGGCGCATCGATGTTCTCCATCCAGCGGGTGACGGTGGCGGAACGGTCGCCGTGGGTGGCGACGAAAGGCGCCTCGGCCACCTCGCGATTGCCGATGGAGGAGCCATGCACGAAGGTCTCGTGCGTCAGGTCCATCAGGTTGTCGACCACCAGGCGATAGTCGCAGTGGACGCGGATCATCTTGCCGTCGCCGGCCCAGGCCGGATCGTCGTTCCAGTGCATGTCGGGGATCAGCGCCGGATCGGCCTTGGCCGGATCGCCGGGCCAGACCCAGGCGAAGCGGTGCTTCTCCACCACCGGGAAGGCGCGCACGCAAGCCGAGGGGTTGAGCGTCTCCTGGCTCGGCATGTGGGTGCAGCGGCCCTGGGCGTTGTAGACCAGCCCGTGGTAGCCGCAGACCACCTCGTCACCCTCCAGCCGCCCCATCGACAGCGGCAGCAGCCGGTGCCAGCAGGCATCTTCCAGCGCCGTGATCTGGCCGGCGGCGGTGCGGTACAGCACCATTTTCTGGTTGCAGATGGTGCGCGGCAGCAGCGCGCGCTTGACCTCTACGTCATAGGCGGCGGCGTACCAGGCATTCAGCGGAAAGGACGGCGTGGGCGTATTCATGAATACTCAATGTATACAGAAATGCCAAAAAATCCAGCGAATTTAGCCAATACAAGGGAAAACACTAATAACTCTGTATTCACGTGTGTCGCGAATTGATGGTCTACGATCATGGACGTTTAGTCCCAGTTTTTCCATTGCGCAGAGCCCCCGCAACCGCTCAGCTCCAAAGGCCGCGGCGCAGGCCAAGCGCAAACCGCCGCGGAACTGGCTTTGCCAGGCCGCAGGCGGTGCCCCCTGCAAGGGGGTTGGCGCAGCGACACGAAGTGCGCGAAGACTGGGGGTGTGCCACTACCTGGAGATTCCATGACCCATCCCGTCCTGCCCGCCCGCTACGACCATGTCGGCAGTTTTCTGCGCCCCAAGTACCTGCTCGAAGCGCGCGAACAAAAAGCCCAGGGCAAGATCAGCGCCGAACAGTTGCGCACCGTCGAAGACAAGGCGATCACCGAGATCGTGAAGTTCCAGGAAGACGTGGGCTTGAAGAGCATCACCGACGGCGAGTTCCGCCGCACCTACTTCCACATCGACTTCCTGGAGCAGATCGGCGGCGTCAAGACCGACATCCCCGTGACCATCCAGAAGCCCGACGGCACGCAGGAACTGGCCCCGCCGGTGATGCGCGTGGTGGACAAGGTGCGCCACGTCAAGGACATCCAGCTGGCCGACTTCCAGTACCTCAAGGGCCAGGTGTCGGCCGGCAACACGCCCAAGGTCACCATCCCCTCGCCCACCATGCTGCACTTCCGCGGCGGCCGCGCGGGCATCAGCAAGCAGCACTACCCCGAGCTGGACCCCGAGTTCTACGACGACGTGGCCAAGGCCTATGGCGACGAGTTGCGCAGCCTGGCCGCCGCCGGCTGCACCTACGTGCAGATGGACGACACCAACCTGGCCTACCTCTGCGACGAGAAGATGCGCGAGGCAGCCCGCCAGCGCGGCGACGACCCCAACGAGCTGCCGCACCGCTACGCCGCCTTCATCAACAAGGTGGTCGCGCAAAAGCCTGCCGGCATGACCCTGGCCATGCACCTGTGCCGCGGCAACTTCAAGAGCACCCACGCCGCCGCCGGCAACTACGAGCCCGTGGCCGAGGCGCTGCTGCAGGAAATGGACCTGGACGCCTATTTCCTCGAGTACGACGACGACCGCAGCGGCGACTTCAAGCCCCTGCGCTACCTGCCCAAGGGCAAGACCGTGGTGCTGGGCCTGGTCACCACCAAGTTCGGCGAGCTGGAGGACAAGGACGACCTCAAGCGCCGCATCGACGCTGCCGCCCGCTACGCGCCGCTGGAGCAGCTGGCGCTGTCCCCGCAGTGCGGCTTCAGCAGCACGGTGCACGGCAACGACATCGCGGTGGAAGCCCAGCGCGCCAAGCTGCGCTTGGTGATCGAGACCGCGCGCGAGGTCTGGGGCGACCGCTGATGCGCTGACGCGGCAGGAGATGGCGGCCCCGGCACCGTCTTCTTGCCGCCGGCACCGGCCGGCGTGGCGCCTTCCGGCGACTCCATGGAAACTCCTGGGAGATTTCAAGGAAAAAGGCCTAAAGCCCAGTAAGCACCTGGGCTCTCCGCTACATAGTATGCAGCAGATTGGCATCGATGCCACAGCACCTTCCGCAGGCCCGCGGGCCGCGGGCCGGGATGCTGCTGGCTACACTCGCGGCACTCCTCCCTCACCGCCGTGCCGGCGGCAGCCCCCATGCCCGAACGCTCGCCTTCCGAGATCGCACGCGAAACGCTGAAGCAGCTGGCGATCCGCAAGCTGGCCCCATCGCCCGAGAACTACCAGGCGCTGTACGACGAGATCGCAGGCACGCCCTCGGCCGGCCCCTTTCCCGACGCCGCGCTGCGCCGCATCGCCCAGGCACTGCCCGGGCAGACACCCGTGCAGAAGCGCCTGCTGGCACAGTTCAGTGCCGCCGTGGAGCAGCGCAGCTGGTCCGATCTGCAGCGCACGCTGTTCGCCTATGCCCAGCTCGGCCTGGGCACCGCGGCGGCAGACGCGGCGCCGCCCGAGCCCGCGGCGCCGGCCCTGCCCCCGGAATGGCTGGAGCAGACCGCGCGGCTGGTGGAGAACATCCTGCCGGCCCTCTCGGCCGACGATGCCCGCCTGCAGGAGAATGCCGCCCAGCTGCTGCAGGCGCTGCGCCAGCCGGCGCCGGATACCGCCGCCCTGCAATCCATGCTGGGCAACCTGGCGTTCCGGCTGTCCTTTGCCGCAGAGGACCAGGCCGCCGTGCAACGTGCGCTGCTGGAGTCGCTGCAGCTGGTGTTCCAGAACATCGGCGAGCTCAGCAGCGACGACCGCTGGCTGCGCGGCCAGGCCGACGCGCTCAGGGAAGCGGCCACGCCGCCGTTGTCGCTGCGGCGGCTGGATGAACTGCAGCGGCGGCTCAAGGACGTGATCTTCAAGCAGTCCGAAGCCAAGGCGCGCAGCCTGGACGCGCAGGAGCAGATGAAGCAGATGCTCGCCAGCTTCATCGCGCGCCTGTCGCAGATGGCCGAGACCAGCGGCGTCTACCACGGCATGGTCGAGCGCTGCGCCGACCGGCTGGGCGCTGCCGCCTCGCTGGAAGAGATCGCCCCCGTCCTGCAGGAAGTCATCGCCGCCACCCGCGCCATGGCGCTGGACAGCCGCGTGCACCGCGACGAGCTACAGACGCTGCAGGAACGCACCGCCGCCACCCAGGCCGAGATCGTGCGGCTGCAGCAGGAACTGGTGCAGGCCAGCGCCCAGGCGCGGCACGACCCCCTGACCGGCGCACTCAACCGCAAGGGCCTGGACGAGGCGATGGAGCGCGAGCTCGCGCGGGCGCGCCGCGGCGGCACGCCGCTGTGCCTGGGCCTGCTGGACATCGACAATTTCAAGAAGATCAACGACCGGCTCGGCCACGACAGCGGCGATGCGGCACTGGTGCACCTGGCCGACGTGGCGCGCGCCGCCTTGCGCGCGCAGGACTCGCTGGCGCGCTACGGCGGCGAGGAGTTCGTGGTGGTCATGCCCGACACCATCCCCACCGCCGCGGTAGAGGTGCTGCAGCGCCTGCAGCGCGAACTGACCAAGCGCTTCTTCCTGGCCAACAACGAGAAGGTGCTGATCACCTTCAGTGCCGGTGTCTCGTCCCTGTCCGTCGCAGAGGATTCGGCCGACGCGCTGCGCCGCGCGGACCAGGCCATGTACCTGGCCAAGCGGGCGGGCAAGAACCGGGTGATGCTGGGTTAGCACAGCCCCCGCGGCAGCGCCCACATTCGGGAAGCAGTCCTACCGGGCCGCCGGTGCGGCGCGGCCATACTGGCGGCCATGCTGCGTCCGCTTCTCGACTGGCTGCCGACCATTCCCGAACACCTGCTGTTCGGCTCGCTCGCAGTGCTCGCCTACGTGGTCACCACCCGGGCCCGGCGCGAGCAGCGCGCGCCTTCCAGCGCCATCGCATGGGTCATGGGCCTGGCGCTCATGCCCTACCTCGTGCTGCCCATGTACCTGGTCTTCGGCTCGCGCAAGCTGCGGCCGGCGGGGCTGCCGCGCGCGCGCGTGGCGGTGCCCTTCGGCCACTGGGCGACCGAGCTGATCGAGAGCTTCGGCCTGGCGCCCCCCTCCGCCTGCAGCGTGCGCCTGCACCAGGACGGCAGCGAGGCGCTGGCCGCCCTCTGGGACACGATTGCCCAGGCGCGCTGCCGGCTGGACGTCTGCACCTTCCTCATCGGCGACGACGAGATCGGCCGCGCAACGGTCGAGCGCCTGGCGGCGCGCGCACGCGAGGGCCTGCGCGTGCGCCTGCTGCTCGATGGCTTTGGCGCGCTGGTGGCCCCGCGCCGCTACTTCGATGCGCTGCGCGCCGCCGGCGCCGAGGTCGCGGTGTTCCGCCCCTTCTTCAGCCTGCGCAGCGTGGGCCCGCGCAACCTGCGCAACCACCGCAAGCTGCTGATCGCCGACAACGCCTGGCTCTGGTGCGGCGGCCGCAACCTGGCGGCGGAGTACTTCACCGGCCTGCCGGGCCAGGCGGCATGGACCGATCTGTCCTTCGACCTGCACGGCGGCGTGGCGGCGGCGGCGGCGCACCAGTTCGAGCAGGACTGGGCCTCGGCCAGGCGCCAGGACCCGCGCCCGGTGGCCCGCCCGCCCGAGGCACCGCATGGCGCGCTGGCCCAGTTCCTGCCCAGCGGCCCCGACCAGCTGGAGGACACGGCGCAGGCGCTGCTGATCGATGCCTGCTTCCGTGCGCAGCAGCGCATCCTGATCGTGACGCCCTACTTCGTGCCCGACAACGGCCTGCGCGACGCCATGCGCCTGGCCGCCCGGCGCGGGGTCGAGATCACGGTGGCGCTGCCCACGCAATCCAACCACCGGCTGGCCGACTTCGTGCGCACCCGCTCCATGCGCGACCTGGCGCAGACCGGCGTGCGCTTCCGCCTGCTGCCGGCCATGGCACACGCCAAGGCGGTGGTGGTGGACGACTCGCTGGCCATGTGCGGCTCGATCAACCTCGACCTGCGCAGCCTGCTGCTGAACCACGAGGCCGCAGTGGTGTTCTACAGCGAGGCAGAGATCGAATGGCTGGCACGCTGGATCACCGCGCTGGCGGCCACGGGCCATGACTTCAACCCCCAGCCCCCCGGCCTGCTGCGCGACGTCAGCGAAGGCCTGCTGCTGACCCTGGCCTTCCAGCTATGAACCTGTCCATGCTGCACCCTTCCGAACTGCTGCAGGACTACGGCTACTACGCCGTCTTCTTCGCCGGCCTGATCGAGGGCGAGACCATCCTGCTGCTCGGTGCCTACGCGGTGCAGGAGGGCTACCTGCGGCTGCTGCCGCTGATTGCGTGCGGCGCGGCAGCGGCCTTCCTGTCGGACCAGTTCTACTTCTTCCTCGGCCGCCGCAAGGGGCAGGAGGTGCTGCAGCGCCACCCGCGGCTGCACAAGCGCTTCGACAAGGCCTTTCGCTTCGTGGGCCGGCACCCGGTGGCCACGGTGCTGCTGATGCGCTTTGCCTGGGGCCTGCGCATCGTGTTCCCGGTAGCCCTGGGCATGACCCGCATGCGGGCGGCCGTCTACGTGCCGCTGAGCGCGGTCGCGGCGGTGGTCTGGGCCGCCATCGTGGCCAGCCTGGGGGTCTGGGTGAGCGAGGCCCTGAAGTCGCTCGTGGGCAGCCTGCGCCCCTATGAGCTGGTCCTGATCGGCACAGCAGCGGCCATCGGCCTGGTGGTGGCCATACGCCACATCCGGATGGCGTGACGTGCCCGCTGCCCGCCTGCACTCTCCCGGTGGCATGGGGTGGCAAGCCGCGCTGCTGGTCCTGCTGATGCTGGTGGCGGCGTGCGCGCAGGCTGCCGATACGCTGCGCATAGGGTCCAAGCGCTTCACCGAGAGCTACATCCTGGCCGCGCTGCTGGCCCGGCAGGCGGAGGCCACCGGCACGGCCACGCGCGTGTCGCAGGGGCTGGGCAATACCGCCATCGTCTACGCCGCCCTGCAAGGCGGCAACATAGACCTCTACCCCGAATACACGGGCACCATTGCGCAGGAGATCCTGCGCCAGCCACAGGCCACCAGCCTGCCCGCGCTGCAGCAGGCGCTGCTGCCGCTGGGCCTGGGCGTGGCGATCCCGCTGGGCTTCAACGACGGCTACGCGCTGGCCGTGCGCGCCGACGATGCCCGGCGCCTGCAACTGCGCACGCTGGCCGACCTGGCGCGCCACCCCGAGCTGCGGCTGGGCCTGTCCAACGAGTTCCTCGGCCGCGCCGATGGCTGGAAGGGCCTGGCCGTGCACTACCGGCTGCCGCAGACACCGCAGGCACTCGACCACGGCCTGGCCTACGACGCGCTGGCGCGGCGGCAGGTGGACGTGATCGACATCTACACCACCGACGCGCAGATCGAGCGGCGCGGCCTGCAGGTGCTGCGGGACGAAGACGGCTATTTCCCGCGCTATGACGCCGTGGTGCTGTACCGGCTGGACGTGCCGCAGCGCTTCCCCGCCGCCTGGGCCGCCCTGCAGCAACTGGAGGGGCGCATCGACGAGGCGCGCATGGTGCGGCTGAATGCGCGCGCCGAGGTCGATGGCGTGCCCTTCGATGTTCTGGCGCGCGAGGCCCTTGCGCCTGCCGCCCAGGGCGCGGCCACGGCCGGCCACGGCTTTCTTGGCAAGCTGCTGGGACCGGACCTCTGGCGGCTCACGCGGCAGCACCTGGCCCTGGTGGTGGCCGCCGTGGTGCTGGCGGTGCTGGCCGGGGTGCCGCTGGCGGTCTTCGCCGCCGACCGCCCGCGTCTGCGCGGGCTGCTGCTGGGCGCGGCCGGCCTGCTGCAGACCGTGCCATCGCTGGCGCTGCTGGCCATCCTGATCTCCTGGCTGGGGGTGATCGGCACCGTACCTGCTCTCACCGCACTGGCGCTCTACGCGCTGCTGCCGGTGATGCGCAACACCGCCACAGGATTGGCCGGCGTGCCCGAGGGCCTGCGCACGGCGGCGCTGGCACTGGGCATGACACCGGCCCAGCGCATGCGGCTGGTCGAGCTGCCCCTGGCGCTGCCCGTGCTGCTGGCCGGCGTGCGCACGGCCACCTCGATCTCCATCGGCACCGCCACCATTGCGGCCTTCATCGGCGCGGGCGGCTACGGCGAGCGCATCGTCACCGGCCTGGCGCTGAACGACCGCGGCCTGCTGCTGGCCGGTGCACTGCCGGCCGCGCTGCTGGCACTGCTGAGCGAAGGGCTGTTCGAGTGGCTGGAGCGGTCGCTGCGGCGCTAGCAGGAGATGCGGCCCCGGACCCTGCTCGTGCCGAGAAGCCGCCATGACGCAAACGGAATGAGCCGCGCCTGACACGGCCGCGGCAAGGCGCGGAAGGCCACGCGGCCGATAACCGCAGGCGATCATTGGCTTCCAAAAAACGATTGGACGGCTATTGATCGGCATCTTGTAATCCGCCACCGGCCATCCGACGAAGGAGGCCTGCAACAGGAGACAAGACAAATGGACCCAATTGGTCGCGGCATCCTTCGGGTGCTGCGGTTCTGTATCGTCGCGAGCCTCGCGCTCATGGTCGTGCTGGTCTTCGGCAACGTGGTGCTGCGCTACGGCTTCAACTCCGGCATCAGCATTTCCGAAGAAGCCTCGCGCTACCTCTTCGTCTGGCTCACCTTCATCGGTGCCGTGGTCGCGATGCACGAGCACAGCCACCTGGGCGTGGACACGCTGGTGTCGCGCCTGCCGGCCGCCGGCAAGAAGTTCTGTGCGGTGGCGGCCGATCTGCTGATGCTGGGCTGCTGCGGGCTGCTGTTCGTCGGCAGCCTCCAGCAGACGACCATCAACATGGGCAATGCCGCGCCGGTGTCGGGCATTCCCGTCGGGATGATGCACCTGGCGGGCGTGGTGGCCAGCGTCGGACTGTTCATCGTGATAGGCCTGCACCTGCTGCGCGTCCTGAGCGGGCGCGCCAGCGAGCGCGACCTGGTGCAGGTGGTCGAGAGCGAGGACCGCCTGCCCGAGTCCGCGGCGGCCCCGGCGGAGGTGCGCCGATGACCATCGCCGTCTTCCTCTTCGCGCTGCTGGGCGCCATGGCGCTGGGCATGCCGATCGCCTTCGCGCTGCTGGTCTGCGGCGTCGCGCTGATGTTCCAGCTCGACAACTTCGACGCGCAGATCATCGCGCAGAACCTGGTCAACGGCGCCGACAGCTTCCCGCTGCTGGCCGTGCCCTTCTTCATGCTGGCGGGCGAGTTCATGAACGCCGGCGGGCTGTCGCGGCGCATCGTGGACCTGGCCATGGCCATCATCGGCCACAAGCGTGGCGGCCTGGGCTACGTGGCGGTGTTTGCCGCCATCATCATGGCCAGCATGTCGGGCTCGGCCGTGGCCGATACCGCCGCCGTGGGCGCGCTGCTGATCCCGATGATGCGCAAGGCCGGCTACGACGTGAACCGCTCGGCCGGGCTGATCGCCTCGGGCGGCATCATCGCGCCGGTGTTGCCGCCATCGATCCCCTTCATCATCTTCGGCGTGGCCGGCGGGGTGTCGATCAGCAAGCTGTTCCTCGCGGGCATCGTGCCGGGCCTGATGATGGGCGTGGTGCTGATCTTCACCTGGTGGCTGGTGACGCGCAAGGAGACCCTCACCGTATCGCCGCGCCAGTCGCTGCGCGAGGTGGGCCGCTGCTTCGTGCGTGGCTTCTGGGCGCTGATGATCCCGCTGATCATCGTGGGCGGCATCAAGCTGGGCGTGTTCACGCCGACCGAGGCGGGCGTGGTGGCGGCGGTCTATTCCTTCGTCGTCGCCACCTTCGTCTACCGCGAGCTCAAACTGTCGCAGCTCTACGGCCTGTTCCTGGCCGCGGGCAAGACCACGGCGGTGGTCATGTTCCTGGTGGCCGCCGCAGGCGTGTCGGCCTGGCTGATCACCGTGGCCGACCTGCCGCAGGCCGTCATCTCGCTGCTGGAGCCGCTGATCGGCAACAAGATCCTGCTGATGATCGTGATCATGGTCATCGTGGTGGTGGTGGGCACTGCGCTCGACCTGGTCCCCACCATCCTGATCCTGACGCCGGTGCTGATGCCGGTGGTCAAGCAGGCCGGCATCGACCCGGTCTACTTCGGCGTGCTGTTCATCATGAACAACGCCATCGGCCTGATCACGCCGCCGGTGGGCACGGTGCTCAACGTGATCTGCGGCGTGAGCAAGATCACCATGGACGACGTGATGAAGGGCGTCTGGCCCTTCCTGCTGGCGCACCTGCTGCTGCTGGCCGCGCTCACGCTGTTCCCGCAGTTGGTACTGGTGCCCATGAAGTGGTGGATGTGATGGCACACCCCCAGGCTTCGCGCACTGCGTGTCGCTTCGCCCACCCCCTTGCCGGGGGCACATCCAGCGGACCGGCGGAGCCGGCTCCGCGGATGTTTGCGCATGGCCGGCTCCGCGGCCTTCGGAGGCTTTGGGCTTTGTGCGCGGCCAGCGATGCACAGCTCCACAGATAGCGGAATGAACATCCTCCCCGCATTCGACCTGCCGATCGTCGACGCGCACCAGCATTTCTGGGACCCGGTGCGCAACTACCATCCGTGGCTGCGCGACGAGCCCATGGTGCCGTTCCGCTATGGCGACTACTCGGCGATCCGCACGCGCTTCCTGCCGCCGGACTACCTGCGCGAGACGGCCGGCTGGAACGTGGTCAAGACAGTCTATGTCGAGACCGAGTGGGACCCCGCCGACCCGCTGGGCGAGACCCGCTACGTCCACGAACTGGCGCAGGAGCATGGCTACCCGCATGCCGTGGTGGCGCAGGCCTGGCTGCACCACGCGGACGCGGCCGAACTGCTGGCGCGGCAGGCCGCCTTCCCGCTGGTGCGCAGCGTGCGCCACAAGCCGGCCGCCGCGGCCACCCCTGCCGACGCACGGCGCGGCCAGGCCGGCGGCATGGACGACCCGCGCTGGCGCGAGGGCTATGCCGCGCTCGGCCGCCACGGCCTGATGTTCGACCTGCAGACCCCCTGGTGGCACCTGGACGCGGCGGCGGAGCTGGCGCGCGACTTTCCAGCCACGCCGCTGGTGCTCAACCACACGGGCCTGCCGGCCGACCGCAGCCCGCAGGGCCTGGCCGGCTGGCGTGCCGCCATGGAGCGGCTGGCGCGCGAGCCGAACGCGAGCTGCAAGATCTCGGGCCTGGGCCTGAAGGGCCAGCCCTGGCGCGTGCAGGACAACGCGCCCGTCATCCGCGACGCCATTGCCATCTTCGGCGTGGAGCGCTGCATGTTCGCCAGCAACTTCCCGGTGGACAAGGTGGTGGTCGGCTTCGACACCCTCTACCGCGGCTTTGCCGCCGCCGTCGCCCATCTGCCACCGTGGCAGCAGCGCGCGCTGTTCCATGACAACGCGGTGCGCATCTACCGGCTCTGAGCCACGCTTTTTATGCATCGACAAAGACAGGAGACACACGCCATGCAACGACGCCCCCTCATCGCCATCCTGGCCGCCCTGGCCACCGTCCTGGCCGCGCCGCTGGCCACCGCCCAGGTGCGCGAGCATTCGCTGCGCCTGAGCACCGGCGACCCGGAGGCTTCGCCCGGGCCCACCGCCAACAAGCGTTTCGCCGAGCTGGTGGACAAGGCCAGCGGCGGCAAGATCAAGATCAAGACCTACCACTCGGCCATGCTCGGCAACGACGTGCAGATGCAGGGCATGCTGCAGGGTGGCACGGTGGACTTCGCCCTGGTGGGCGCGCCCACCCTGGTCGGCCTGGTCAAGGAATTCGGGGTGCTCGACTTTCCCTACAGCTTCCGCACCGCGCAGGAGGCCGACGCCCTGCTCGACGGCCCCATGGGCCAGGCGCTGCTGAAGAAGCTGGAGCCCAAGGGCCTGGTCGGCCTGGGCTTCTGGGAGATCGGCTTTCGCCAGGTCACCAACAGCCGCCGCCCGATCACCCGGTGGGAGGACATGGCCGGCCTGAAGATCCGTACCGTGCAGAGCCCGGTGTTCCTGGACTTCTTCAACGGCCTGGGCGCCAACGCCACGCCCATGGCCATCAACGAGGTCTACACCGCGCTGGAGACCAGGGCCATCGACGCGCAGGAGAACCCGCCCTCGATCGTCTCGACCCAGAAGTTCTTCGAAGTGCAGAAGTACCTCTCGCTGACCAGCCACACCTACACCTCCTACGTGCTCATGGCCAGCAAGAAGAGCTGGGACAAGCTGAACGACGAGGAGCGCCGCATCATCACCGCGGCCGCGGCCCAGGCCGGCGGCTTCGAGCGCCAGCTCGCGCGCACCCAGAACGCCGCGCTGCTGGAGGAGCTGCGCAAGCAGATGACGGTGAACGAACCCAGCCCGGCCGAACTCGCCCGCTTCGCCGAGAAGGCCAGGCCCGTGCGCGCCAAGTTCTCCGCCGCCATCGGCGAGGACTTCGTGCATGACTGGTTTGCCGCGCTCGACAAGGTGCGCGCCGGCGCCAAATGAGTGCGGCGGCCGGCGCGGCCGGACTGCCGCCGCCCCCGCCGCTGGTGGACGCGCACCACCACCTGTGGGATTTGGGGCGGCACCGCTACCCCTGGCTGCAGGACGCGGTCGAGCCCGGCTTCTTCCTGGGCGACTACGCGCCGCTGCGGCGCGACTACCTGCCCGCCGGCTACCGGGCCGACACCGCGCGCCAGCGGGTGCTGGCCACGGTGCACGTGGAGGCCGAACGCGCCCGCGACGACCAGCTGGGCGAGACTGCCTGGCTGCACGAGGTGCGGGCCCGCCACGGATTTCCCAACGCGGTGGTGGCCCACGCCTGGTTCCACCGGCCCGACTGCGCCGAGATGCTGGCGGCCCAGGCCGCGTTCCCGCTGGTGCGCGGCATCCGCAGCAAGCCGGCCACCGCCGCCACGCCCGACGCGCCGCGCCCGCGCGGCGAAGGCTCGATGCACGACGAGGCCTGGCTGCGCGGCTACGCGCTGCTGGAGCGCCATGGCCTGTCCTGGGACCTGCGCGTGCCCTGGTGGCACCTGGAGGAGGCTGCCGGCGTGGCACGCCTGTTCCCGCACACGCCGGTGGTGCTCAACCACACGGGCTTTCCCTGGGACCGCAGCGCCGCGGGCCTGGCGGCCTGGCGCCGTGCCATGGAGACGCTGGCGCGCGAGCCCAACGTCCACGTCAAGGTGTCGGAGCTGGGCCTGCGCGACGCGCCCTGGACCGTGGCGTCCAACCGCGAGGTGGTGCTGGACACGATCCGCATCTTCGGCATGGAGCGCTGCATGTTCGCCAGCAACTTTCCCGTGGCCGGGCTGCGCATCGGCTACGACGCGCTGGTGGCCGCGATGCAGGACATCCTCACGCCCTTTACCCCCGGCCAGCGCGACGCCTTCTTCCGGCGCAACGCGCTGGCGTTCTACCGCATCGCGCTTCCTGACGATCTTCCCAACGACACCGGAGACACACCATGCAACGACGTTTCGCCCTGATTCCCCTGGCCGCCGCGCTGGCCGCCACCCTGCTGGCCGCAGGCCCGGCCGCCGCCGAGGTGCGCGAGTACAACTTCAAGGTCGGCACCACCCTGCCCGACGACCACCCCATCACCCAGGGCGCCCGCAAGTTCGCCGAGCTGCTGCAGGCCAGGAGCAGCGGCAGAATCAAGGTGCGGGTCTACGGCTCCGCCTCGCTCGGCAACGAGATGCAGATGCAGGCGGCGCTGCAGGGCGGCGTGCAGGACTTCTCGGTCGCGACCACCACCACGCTGGTCGGCATGGTCAAGGAGTACTCGCTGTTCGACATGCCCTACCTGTTCCGCACCACCGCCGAGGCCGACGCGGTGCTTGACGGTGCGATCGGCCAGCAGCTGTTCGGCCTGCTGCAGCCCAAGGGGCTGGTCGGGCTGGCCTACATGGAACAGGGCTTTCGCGACACCACCAACAGCCGCCACCCGGTGGCGAAGTGGGAAGACTTCAAGGGCCTGAAGATCCGCGTCCAGCCCTCGGCTTTCTACGTGGACATGTTCAACGCGCTGGGCGCCAACGCGGTACCGATGACCATCAACGAGGTCTACACCGCGATGGAGACCAAGGCCATCGACGGCCACGAGAACAGCCTGGCGGCCATCAACTCCAACCGCTTCCAGGAGGTGCAGAAGTACCTGAGCCTGACCGGCCACGCCTACAACGCCGTGGCCCTGCTGGCGTCCCGCAAGACCTGGGACCGGCTCAACGACGAGGAGCGCAAGCTGGTGGCCGACGCGGCGCGCGAGGCGGCCCTGTACGAGCGCGGCGTCAGCCGCCAGCTCAATGGCTCGCTGCTGGACAAGCTCAAGAAGGACGGCATGCAGGTCAACGAGGTCACTCCCGCCGAGAAGCAGCGCCTGGCCGAGAAGCTGCAGCCGGTGGTGGACAAGTACGCCGGCATCATCGGCGGCGACTGGATGCAGCGCATGAACGGCGAGCTGGGCACGCTGCGCGGCGGCAAGTGACGGCCATCGGCGCGGAACGCGTTGGCGATATGCCGCGGATCGACAAGACGTTCTTGGCCATGCGCCGACCGCCGCATGGCCGGTGCGGCACGGGGCAGGCCCGCGCGCCATCGGCGCGGGCCCGCCCGGCCGGCGCTAGCCGCCCCAGCGCAGCACCAGCGGATCGAGCCGGCGCGCGGTGTCGAGCAGGCCCTTGCGCACCTCGGGGTGCAGCGGCGGCCATGGGTGGCGCGGCGCATCGCAGGC
>Ga0116227_10007019_pt1 | contig 22326 bp, 12 predicted proteins | sample S1TSphgellanicum_FD_89693 | JGI IMG/M metagenome (GOLD analysis project Ga0116227, IMG submission 89693) | Host-associated microbial communities from peat moss isolated from Minnesota, USA - S1T2_Fb - Sphagnum magellanicum MG | ecosystem: Host-associated > Plants > Peat moss > Unclassified...
ATCCCTAGTCCACAAAGACCATTCCATTTGCACAGCAGTTATTGGGTGCACCGCATGTGCACGTCTGATCTCAGATGCAGAAGCTTCAGACAAACCCAAGTGCTTCACCTTCCCCTCCTCCACCAACTCTTTCATAGCCCCCACCTACAAGATTGGACCAATCAACCAATTTCTTTTATCCATAAAACCATGAGGAAGTTGTAAGCAGTTGGTAGAAAACCCAAGAATCAAAGCACAGCCTGCAGGGACAGGGTGTTGAAAACTTACAGTGATTTCAATGGGCACTTTGCTATCAATACGGGCAAGTGTATAAAGGTCAATGTAATCCACATCCAACCGTTTCAAACTTCCCTCACAAGTTGTTCTCACCCACTCTGGGTCACCTCGTATCGTGACTGTCCTATCTTTTCCAAAAATGCCCCCGAATTTAGTGGCAATTTGCACCTTTTCCCGGATGCCTTTGATGGCCTATTCACATGTATCAATTTTCCCCTCCCTTCAATTTTCCTTGATAATATAATTGAGCTGACATGTGGCATTAAGCTGCAAGACTGTGTTAAATCAAGTGCTTGATCCACAACAAAATGCTTTAACAATAATTCAGTGTTGTATGGTTCGATTGAAAATGAAAAGTTATGACTGAGAGCCAAGCTCTCTTTGAAGCATTAAAAAACACAACTTCCTCATCAACAGAAAGACATCAAACCATGGTAATGTCAGCTGAGATCCAAGTTCCAGCTCACCATAGTTTTTACTCAAGGAGGCCATGGGTCAGTGTTTGTAAACACAATGCTCAACCAAAGAATCCCATGCAAAACAAAATTAGGCTCCCATTCACAAATTAGTGCAGTTGATTAGGGTTCTGGGTTATGTGCACGCAGAAATCCCTACAAACAGATATGCCAAAAGCATGCAAAGTGGGTGGGGTTGGAGCTATACCTTGCCAATGAGAATCTCGTTGGTATGAGGACCATAAAACTCAGTAGTGTCAAGAAATGTGACACCACAGTCCACAGCATACCTAATGAGCTCAATCATCTCTGCATCCGGCTTTGAAGGTCCATGGAATGCACCACTCATACCCATGCAACCTAACCCTAGAGCTGATACTTCCAACCCTGCAGGGCCCAGCTTCACCCTGGGGACAGTGGGAAGAATCCCAGATTCAGCAGATGCCATAACTCACACACAAGAAACCCAAGCCCGAATGCTGCTCTCCTCAACAACAGCAACAGCCACCAAAAAATGTCCGTGTCACAAAACAAAGCTCAATTCCAAATCTGAAAATCAAGTTTGGCACCAAGTTGATGCACACTGCAAATGGGAGCAATTGGTGTACAAAAGTAAGAAAACAAAAAATATATATATATACAAACAAAAATGCAAAGCTGCAACATCAGGCAGGACATTCAACCCTGAACCAATTTAAGATGTCAATTTAAGACTGCTGTCAGCAAACCGTGGTCATCATTCAGCAAGTACCTACTTAGTATATATCTATCTAAAAGCTAACAAAGTGAAACACGAAAATTCTCAAGATTTTTCTTTCAAGAAAAGCAAGATCAGAGTGAACCAGGAAAGGAAAGTTCAAAGGAAAGCACTACTACATCTTCCTACAGATGTTATATCAAGCTAGATCTTATTTTATTTTCTTGGAAAGGGAACTTGTTTGGCACACAAGTTCAAAGTCAAAATCCATTAATGCACTGCAAAACATTAAATGCACATGTCCCCACTTTTTTTTCTTTTTTTCATTTAGAGGTTATATATCTAAAGGACCTCTAGCTAGAGGAGGGGTTGGAGAACCAAATAGAGGAGGTTGTAAAGGAGGTTGTAGCTTTGAGAAATCTCTTGATGTATGTGTGAATTTGGAATGGAAAATTTGAGTAGTTATGTGAAAAACATTGCATGATATTTCTTTTCTTTTCTTTTCATGGAGTATAATAAAAAATAAGTTTGTTTGTTTTGTAGAAATAGGGTTGTAGGAGAGTAAACTACCAATTGCTAGACTACAACTAAGGTTGTAGCAAGATAAATGACCTTACATAGCAATGAAAACATTTGTTGCAACTTTGCAAGGCAACATGAGATGATCAATAGGTGGTAGATAGAACAACAGTAACAACAACACTTGCAACAATGATTTTTTCCTTCTTTATGCAAATTTTGAGTTGTTTTTTAAATAGTATTTCCTTTTGGAATTTTCAGAAATGTAAACTATCGCCTTGTTTTTTTAATATTTTTGTTGTTTGGATTCTTGGTCTCAAGTTGTCAAAGTTAATTGTTTATTTTTTTATTTTTGAATTCTTCCTGGCAAGTTAGTTATTCCACCAAAAGTTGGGACTTATAGAGTCTTAAGAGATAGTACTAAGATTTGCAAACCATACCATGATTTTTTAAAAAAATTCTTTGGTTTAGGATTGTTACATTTCATGTGTATGTTAGTAATTGTGAATTTTATTTTATTTTATGTTTGTTGTTGTTTCTAGATTTATGGAAGAAAAAAGAAAAAAAAGAAAAAGTGTTTTCCATATTCTGGGAAAAGTGTTGATGAAGTGAGATTTGATTTTGGGTTGAGAAGTAAAAAAAAAAAAAATTGGAGGCAGAACTCTATTACAAAATTGTAGGTGATGGTGGTGCTATAGTGGCAAAACATCAACTTAACACTTGTGGGAGATATTGTACCAAGAGGGAACACCCAAAACTATGAATATTCCAATCTATTGATAGTGATAAATATTTTCTTAAGTAAAGGAAGGGTAAAAAGTAGAAATTGGGGTGGGAATTTAATGTGAAAGGACTCTAACTTTTGGATGTGAAGGTGGGGAAAGATTGATCTGTCCATGGAAAGGCAATAAACCCCAAAAACCTTAACCAAACTTTAGGGCTTCACAACGAAGCCTATTATGCCACTTGTTGAATTATAGTTATCAAGGAAAAGGTAAATCACTGCTAAGTAGCAAGATGAACTAATTTGTGATTAATGTTTCATCTTGTTATAAAATCACCATGAATTGGATGTGGACAAGGAACTACATAATATAAATGGAATTACTCCATGAATTAGAGGAAATTAACACAAAAGAGAGTCATTGATGAAAAACAATTCAGAAAAAGTTTAACCACTAATGGAGGGTGAGAAAAATTTGTCTTGTTCTTGAAGAACAAAGGAACAAGCCTTGGTGAGCAAAGCGATAAATACCACCTACTTGTACCATTCTCAAGAAGTGAGTCTGGATTAGATGCAACAAGCTTGAATGTGGAAGAGGACACCACCTTGCCCCATAAACAATCCCAAAAGCAGAACAAGCATAGGCATATGGAAATGTTTTTTTTTCTAAGGGGGACCCCTAATCAATTTGAGCTCCATGCTGCTAGGCATTACCAGTGACAATCAACTATTTTTTCATATGGTTTTCAATAATTCATCATTATTTATGTCAATGTGTAATTTAAATTAATATATATTTCATGGACATGAAAAGACACATGTTAATTTGTTTTGTTATATTCAAGTTCTTTCATGAATAGAGGAGAAAAATAAGATAGTTATAAAATGGGGATAGTTATTAGGAAAGGTGAGAAATAGTTATTAAGAAAGTCAATAAGAAAGAGAAGTAATTATGAAAAAAAATGAAATAGTTAAACTTGAAAATGAAGCAATTATTTCTGAAATTGTCTTTGTAATGGTCCTTGGACAACCATATGAAGAATTCCAAAAATTTCTCCAGATACCAATTCCGATTACTCATCACTAGAATTTTCAACAAGAATGACCGCTAGAAGTAGCAGGCAATAAGAAAAACTTGGAAAACCAAAAATTACAAAATTTGTCAAAGACAGAATCCTAAGGAATTAAGCTTAGATACCATGAAGGGTACCATGAAAGGTGGCCAGGAATATTAATAACAACAATATTAATCATAGCTAGTGCACTTTCGTCACTAGCTGATCTGTGACAGACAACTCTTTCACCTTAGGTCTTCTTTATTGTCATTGATCGTCATTTCATAGCCATAGGTCTTACTTGCATAGGTTTTCACCTTATTTTTGTTGATTGCTTGCTTTTGTTTTTTCTTTGTGTTGTATCTACTTGTGCTCTCATTTGCCTTGTACTTTTGAAGGATGGGTTCCTGTCCTTGATTTTTATATACATGATTTTTTTTCCCTCTCAATGAGCCGCATAACTTCAAACTGAATGTGTGGTGCATGGGTTGAAACGCACAGCATGATTTTCATGGTGTTTCCTAGATGCTATTGACGCACACCTTTGTCCCATCTGTTGTTAGCAGCTGAGTGACAGAGTTGTAAGCTCCAACATGAATAGCTCAATAGAATGAAGCTCGCTGTATTCTGGGGTATAGTCAAACGAAAGCCTAAAGATTTGCTACTGTAGGAGTTGTTTTCTCTGAAATCTTTTCGGTTAGGAAATCGAGGGAAGACACAAGTAGAGAAAAATAGACCTTTCCAAAACCCTGACTACAACTATAATAGCTCACTAGAGATCCCACTTGGAATGAAGAATTTGTCTTCACTGTAGTTGAAGTCGATGTGGAGCAAGTTATTAAGCATAGTGGTCTGGGATGAGGATTGATTTGTTGATGATTTCTTGGGCCAGGTCAGAATCTCAGTTCTTAGAGTTTTGAGCAGAGTTCTTTTAGGATCTTTTTGAAGCAGCAAAAGCAGCAATCATCCATAGGAAGATGTAGCAAAAGAGGCAATTGTCCATAAGAAGATGTAACAAAAGTGGTGATCATAATTAGCCAGATTTAGCCAAATCTGGCTAATTAAACCAGATATGAATTATGGATCTTTAATCACCCTTCTATAATTTTGGCTACATGCTGAAAACCAACAGTAGAAATCTGGCGATTATATTAATATTTTTTTCACTTCTGGCAATCAAAACTCAAAACCTTCAAAAATCACTTCATTTTTAAATTTGAATTTCACATTTTCGAGAAGTTTTGTCAGTATAAAAAACAAGGCTGCTTTTGAGTAGCACTTCTGTCATGTAGTTGTTGCAATGTAAGAATTGCTTCTCTTAATCTACAGAACCTGCTGCCACTAAGGGATTGACATATTAAAAGGAAGATTTCACATTGTTGTCCAAAGTTTGTACTTGTCAATCTTGCGTTGACGACTGTTTCAGTATCAAAATTTGATCCTCAGCCATCTTGATGCCCACTTTCTTTATCCTAATTCATGTGTTGTACACAGCTTCACTACTTACAATTCTCACTTCATTTGTGTTTCCATTGCAAGCCAGTTCATCTGAGGAAGTGGGATGCATGGCCACAATGTCTTAAAATGGTTTTGGACTAGGTAACTGGCAACTAGATAACTGGTGATCGAGTGCGCAGGTTACCGGACATAACCATCCCTGATGAGAATGCCCTCTTTTCATCCATGCAGAGAGCGGTGATGAAATATTCATCGAAGCAGCAACAGGTGACAGAATCATTGGGGCAATGAGAGCCCAGGGTGATATCTTGTGCTAACTAGTAGGGTGCCAATGAAACTGAGGTTGAAAGTTATGAGTTGTAACTCCTGACCTGATAGCCAATTGGAGCATTGAGATTCTCACGAGGGATGGTTATGGATCTTATACGTCCTGAGATTATTCCACAATACTTTAGTCTAAATCTGCATGTAAAATGATGTTTGATGTGCTATTAGCAGTTATGAATGTGTTGCGGTTTTGAAATCATTCCTTGCGATCAAAAATTGCTACTCAGGTACAAGGCTCAATTCCATGAGGAGAGTATGTGCAAGGTATTATTACCCCTCACCATGTCTTGATGAGTATGATACATAAGTCTGTCTCTCCCAAGTCATGCCTTGCGGCATGTCCATTTGAATCGGGTTTTGATATTGAAGAGCTCTAGCAAAGCAAGAGATTCAATGTCAGAGTTTTGTACACATTTTGCTGAAGATGACTCTTTTTCGTGCAGCAAGGTTAACCACTTTGCTTATCCTTGCAAGAGAATGGAGCTGGTGGATTGTTTTCTTCTCTGGGTAGAGTGTAATCCACCAAAAATTAAGCTTGTAATCTGTACATGTCCTCAGTCTGCATCTCCATTGATGAAACAACCTGCAAGCCTAGTGGTGGATGAGACATGCAGAAAAAGATGTTTCTCTGTCTTTTGCAAGTTGGTGTTCCCTGTTCTTATCTTGCCGCCATCCATGGGTGTTCTCCTACCAAAACACTGTTGAACAGACAATGCAGTTAGCCATTAGTCAACTCATGTTGTTCATCTGACTTCACACAATCTTCCATATACATGCAGACTGGGACAATTTTTGTATACAAAAGAGTTCCTTCTGCTTGATCCTTATGAAGCTGAGACTGTGCATGGGTGAGTAGATCTGAGCTTGATTAACCAACCTGGGATGCTTGAGAAGGCAGGCCATTCAACAAACTTTCCAGTCTCCATACAAGAAGGATAATTGTGAAGGACCAACTCTCAACTGACCTGATTCTCCCCACCAAACATCGAGTTTCGTTCATCTCAGAATTGTTGCAAGTATTTGTTAAGGGCTGACATCTGTGGTGATGAAAGAAAGTACACTCTGCCCAGTTTGATCTAACCTTTTTGACATGTTAGTACAATAATGAATGTGGGTTAAAAGCTGAACGTGTTGCACTCAGGAGCTTTGCAGGGACATCGAAGTACTGCAAAGAGCTGGTATCTTGAATGTTCAAACCTCTAGTTGATGAAGATGGTTGCACTACAAGAGAATGTGGTTTTTCTCACACAAAAGCCCATGGCTCATGACACATTTGTGATAAACTTTGTGGTTTCATCCACTACAATATTTGGTGTTTATTGAGGCATATTTTTTACTTTAAATTGACATTAGGTTTTGGCACATAATACTTAACAAATTCCAAACAGCAACACATTGCCTTAAGATTGGGGTTAGTCATAGGCTGATCTGGACATTTAGGACAGCCATTGAAGCCAAGAAAATGGAAGGAATGATTATTGTCATGTGAGATGGAGAGGATTGTAATGGTTCAAGCTCCAGTTCTGTCATGTACCCCAGTTCTGGAAATTTCCAAGCTTCTCCAAGCATGATGATGAGAGGAGAGAGTAACCAGGTATGTAGGTGAGGCCTCAGACACTACCTTGACCTATAAACAGGTGAGTAGCAGCTCTGACAGTCATTTGCTTCTGGATTGTGAGACACTATACCTTCTCTGAACATGCTTGCCAGAACCCTGGCACGTTCGGGAGTATTGTTCTGTCTTTATGTAGAAGAAACCAGGACCATCAGTGCTGATCTACAAGAGAAGGTAAAGGATTACCATCCCTTGTTCAAAAATATCCCACCCAGGAGCAACTTCTCCAGAACCTCAACCCTAGATAGCAGAGGAAACAGAGGGCAACCAAGTAAGTGTATATGACATTTTGCAAGTTTGGTGCAGGGCCAACATGAATCAAGCTGAGATCTGTAGGTCACTTCTGCACTGGTGCTGCAGCTGGTATCTTTTGCTGCAATTGTGTACTTAATACCAGGATGAGATCTCTATGGTATCTGAAGCATGTGAAGGTGCATTTAGCTTGACACTAGGGGAACTGCCCACCTGCCCATAGTGGGGGACAATTGCACTTGGGAGGCAACCCCAAATAACAAAATGAACAAGGGATGTGTTACACTGTGGCCTTGCCATTTACATCAAAAGGTATCTTAAGGCAAAAAATGAAATCTGGAAATTCAAATATTTCACCATGTAAAAATATAATCTTCAATAAAATCCTGTAAATGAAACCAAAATCCTTCAAGATATTATAACTCTATTATAACTAATCTCAAGTTTCAATACAAGCCTAAATATCTTGAAATCCTTATATAAAAATAGACCTACTACCTAGGGGCCAAAATACCTTAGGCTACCATACTCTATAATGAATCTAAACACAATATCCATGCCTTAGTAGGCAAAGCCAACAAAGTGCCTAAGTAATGTGATAGATTTTTTTTGCAGGCCAGTGTGATTGCTGGATTTGGTGAAATGAATTTGTTTTCTTAGTTAACTTGAGTGACCTAATAGCCTAGTCAATGTGTGATAGCTATTTCAGACAGGGTTCTAACACCTTACTTGTGCACTTTGCTTTTAAAATATTTTCATTTTGCATTTTTTTTGGTTACAATTTCAGAAATTAGACACATTGGGGGTATAATTTAAAAAACATTAAACAAGTACATAAGTTGATTGAAAAATGGTGTCTATACTATCAGTGACAGAGATTTGCCAGTAGAGAGGTAATAAGAAGAGGTAATAAGATGCAAAGACCTGTGGAGATTGTTTGGAATTAGTATAAGGCCCACTTTAGACAAGGGTCCAAGGTTCACGGTCCAATGAAACAGAGCATTGGTCAATAATGATAAATTGGATCCATGACAATCTTTTGTATGATTTGACAGTTTTTGATTTTTTCTTTTGAAAATTAGGCACTATTTGAAAATTATTTATGAAGACTAAACATTTTTGTCCAATCTATTTATTAATTAATTAAGCACTTCATTTTCAAATTAATTTATGCGTACCTAGCTATCCACCCATGGTAACTTGTCAACCAATTATAAGGTGGTGCAAAGTCTCTTCCAATGTTGGGAGGGTATCCGGTTTGCAAGGTAAAAACTGAGGGTTTAGAGTCAACTTTTTTTTGACCTGAATGCAAGTCGACACAATTTTGTTGGAACCAATGCAAGAATCAGGCCAGAGAACTAATATTTTGTTCAGTACGGAATTGAAATTGAAACTGTGAAAAATATATTCTTCAAAATAAGGCATGATATCTAGATTAAAAAGTTGATTATTTAAAAAAATTAATGAGTAGGATAAACTTTATAATTAAGTATCATAATATCTTGGCAGCTTTGGCAACATCCCCTTTTGAATAATCAATATATTTTGAGAATTTGAGTTTGACAACTTAGTTTTGATTTTGAAATTTTTGATAGGTACAAACTAAATATAATAAAACTACCTTCACTACCCAAAGTTTTCAGTTGTCTTCTTGGTTGGACTACCTCATGAACTTGTATATGCTGAAGAAGGCTAGGGTTCAGGTGTGATCGTAAATTTTGAATTATTTGGCATAATAAGCTACTATTCTTTCAAAATTAAATCCAACAAAATTAAAAATAATTTAATTTGTGCCAAAGGTGCCAAGATATTACAACAATGATTTTAATTAGTTGTTGAATTCTATACATACATAGACCCTTGGTTTTAATTCGTTGTAAAACTTTGTACTCATATAATCTCTAGCATTGACAAGTGTTTAATGTGTGCTAGAATTGAACCTAGTTCTTGAATTAAGTAAAAAAGTTATTGAATTAAAAAAAATTGTAGAATTAAAAATAAAAATTTTAAGAACTTGGCTCAAACCCCCACCCAGAGAACCTCCACCTCAGATTTACAATGTCAAAACTGAGACCAAAGTTTCCCTTTCGAAAGGAAGAACCACAAAACACTGTTCTCTTCGTCTCTTCCTTGGCTGAATTATGCAACAAAACAAAGTTGAGAAAAGCTGCAAGGATGAACCGCATAGTCCATCTCAAATTTATTCTACACCCACAAGAGTCTATCCAAATATATCATAATGGGCTTGTCAAAAAGTATCAGTGATGATTTTTCTGATATGGAGCTGATGTCTTTTCTCTAGTAGTGTATTTTGAATCTTGTGTCCTATTAACTGGAGGTACAAACCGCAAACAATCAAGCTATGCATAGATAAGAAGAGAGATCAAAGAACTTGAATGAATGCAATGGGACATAGGTAGTAGACAATTGAAATCATGTCGGACTTAATTTAGTGCAGCACCAAGCAAAGCGAGCAAAGTGTGGGGATAAAAAGTGCAAAGGCAATAAAGATGTATGTATCTGAGCCAAATAATGGTGAGCTTTATGTAGTGCAGTTTGCAACAGAAACACAGTACCTTTATTGCACAATGCACAAAACTTGGTGTCAATAATAGCTGCATGACAGACTTTTCATTCTGACCTCAGAACCTCTTGATTATAGCTCTCCTTCATCACTAGTGTTTTGTTTTTAGGAATTTTGTTTGTAGCCAAAGTGGCAATCATCATTAGGAAAATGTTGAAAAAAAGATGATTATCCTTAGGAGGAGTTAGCCAAATATGGCTATAAATCAGATATTGAATTACAAATCTTTAATCATCCTTATTTTATATTTTTTTGCTACATACTTTGAAACAAATATAGAAATCTGGCTATTTTTACTATTTCCCCCATCATTTCTGGTGATTAAAAGCTTCTAAAATCAGTTCATTTTCAACTTTTAATTTTTTCTTTTTGATGAAATTTCACCAAGAAAAAGAAGGCTGCTCAGCCCCCCAAATTTCAAGAGACTTTAAAGTCTTGTGTGTGTGTGTGTGTGTTTGTGTCTAGTTTCCCACTCTGCATTGTCAAGTTTGTGGATGAAAACTTGTGGCTCAACCTAGCTATTGGAAATCTATGTTTGTGCTCCAGGTGTTTTTGTGGCCAAGCATTTGTTTTTATTTGTACTGGTGGGGCTCTTGGTGAGATTATTAATTATATGAGACGCTTTAAATATCCCCTAACGAGCTTTGTTTAGTGCATTTTGGGTTTGTATTTTGTGACCAGCATGGTTTTGCATAGAACTTTATTGTGTAAGTTTTTTTTTTATTGCATGCTCAACAATTTTTCTTTTTTTTATGTTCTACAAGTTTTATGTTCCCACCTTAATTTTGAACTCAACACATCTCAATAAAGAGCATGAATACCAACCACCGGCATAAATTTAGACATTGAAAACCAACAATCTTATTTCGAACTAATCAAAACCTTGTGACAGAACCATGCAAGGTTAAGTTTTGTTGACCACCTTTGCGTTGGACATACCCCATGAGGAGGCGTTCAATGTCTTGGATGTTAAGCTTTAACATCATCTGTTGAACTTTGAGTACATCACATTGTGAATGCAGAATGTGAAACCCCTTTACAAACTTTGCAGATGTCAACTTTATGTCCTGCATGAATTAGTCAGCCCTCTAGTCTTGTTTCAAAGAAACACTGAATACATGGTAACCGGCTCTGTCTCCCTTTTTGCCCTGCTCCAACTGGAACATTGAGACATATGCAAAAAGAACTGGTCCAATTTGTAATAAAATGGTTGATTTTGGACAATTGAGTCTCCAGTAGGCTACAGCCTACAACAATATGGTCTGAAATTGTGTATTATTTGACTTTCTGAAATCCAACAGACATGTGTTCCACACTTACCTGATCATATCAGTGGAGTAAATTTTCCACTCAAATGCTTGCAGTCTAAAAAGAGGAATCACCTGGCCACAGTGAACAAGCACCCATCAGCCCGCCGTAAAGGATGAATGGTAAGTGGTCTGGAAACAGTTTTCTGTTGGGTTCCAGTTCCCTAGCTAACCGTGGTAGTTAGCTCTGTAGGTGCTTTTTATCTACCTACTTACTAACAACCCACCAGCAGATTGGTAGTAGGTAGGTAATAAAAATAGCCATTACCTATGTATAAACCATCTACTTACATAATAGTTAACTATTTTCCAACCTTTCTACCTATCTTTGAGACCTATTGCCTATGGAATTGGTTACCAAGGTGAAACCTAATATTAACTTAGTTGCGTTTCATCCATAACTGAGTAGTACCAGGCATCCAGTGGATCGTGCACTGGTGGGTGCTGGTTCACTGTGGCAGAATCACCTCACCCCAAGGCTCAGTGGGAAATCATGCATTATCCCCAGTGTTGTGTGGTTCTTCGATTCTGTTTAATGACCTCAGGTTCTGTTTTTTTGACAATTTTAGAACCACAAAAATCTCAATTCTAGGACTGTAAGTGCAACTGAAATCATGAGAAATGATACAACCATATAGGGTAAACTGGCCCATCACCAAACATAGGCCAGTCATCGAGCACCCATGTAGTGCAGCAGCTGGCCTGTGTTAGAACACAAAAAATCTCATGAGTGCTGTCTCTTTAGCCCATTACCAAACACTTGGCTTAAAAAACATTGTTCTTGGTTTTTCATATTGGTGACCTGTCATCAAATTTTAGTGTTTGGTATTAAAGGTTTAGGTGGGCAGATTTGTAAAACTTTTGAATATTTTTACAAGGGACTATTTTGGTGATTGGTCATGGGTTGATTTTCATTATGCAAGGGGGGAACATGGGGGGTTCTTTTAATGTTTGGTTATGGAAAAAAATGGTTCAATTTTACAAGGGTCCCAAGTTTGGGGTGGAATTGAGTGTTTGGTGATAGGCAATTGAACTAAAGAATAAAATGACCATAACAAGTTTGGTGATGGGGTGCATAGGTCATGTTAAATAGCACACAATTGACCACAAACAAGGGTTAAGATTTACAAGAATCCAATGAAAAAGTAGCAATTACACATTAATTAGGGAAAGGTTTTCAATTTCCTCACAAGTCCAAGCACATCCCATTCCCACCAAAAATAACATGCCCAAATTCACAAGGCTATGGTGCAAGTTTGGATACACAATTCTATCTTTCAAATTCAAAAGCAAAACTCTTTTATAATGTTAGAATTTCCACGTTGTGAAAGAGATAGTCTCAAATCTTTCATTAACATTTTGAAAGCATATGTTGACCAAATAACATGAAGGAGTTGTAGAAAGTTGTAGATTAGAAACATAAGTCTTAGCATATCAACAAGAAGAAAGAAGGCATCTTAGAGTAGCCAAAGAGGAACCAAAGGAAATAGATTAACAAAATCTAGACACTAGGCTAGCCAAAGAGGAGTTATAAAAGCTTGAACATCAAACTTTAGATCCTAATGTTATCAAAGATTATGAGACAAAAAATTCAAGTTTGTACCTTTTATAAGGCCATATAACACACCCTCAACATTTTGGAGGTTGGGGCCGGGGGGATCTAAATCATCATGTTGAATGTGCCTTGTAAGAAGCGAAGTGGATTGCAAGACCAACCAAGTCAAGACAAGAAGAATGTCATCTCCCACCATTTGTTGGACAATGACTAGTAAGAAAATAAAAAAGGGTTTATAGATGCAGTCCTCTAATCACTAAAAGCAAATGAATCAATGAAGCATTGGAAGAGACCGTGGATGTAATTGAAAATGGGACAACTTTGTTGAAAAAAAGAAGTAAACATTGGAGTATACCTTTAACTTCATTGTTTAATCACTTGTATGGGAACATAATATCTAGGAAACTTGGACTAGTAGGAGTGTTAACACTAGAAGAAAATCAAGTTGTGGTTGCTTGGGTTTTGTCTATGTAGGAAGTTGGGCTATTAATTAACCTGTAATAGTTTAAAATGAAAGTGGTAGAACTCACTCATACAAGGCCAACACCTTTTCGAAGAAGAATACCACTTGGACCTCTTGGTGGTACTAGTTCAAGCAGAGACATCGTGATTTCAACATTTGTTGAGTTGAGGGATTGGATATTAATTGAGCACAAGGACTAACAACACAATCCTACCAAAGTTTCTACCACAATTTATAGTATTTTTACAATAAGCATAATTATGTTGTAGATCATATTTGGAATTTTGATGAAAAAGGCATCCAAGCAAGAAGACGATCAAGAGCAAAGGTTTTAGCAAAATGAAGTTCACATTATGTGTACAACACTATATCGAAATCCAGGCATTACAACAAAAGGTGTTCCTATATGTTAAATGATTTCATTAGATTTTAACTGAATTCACTAGTTATAGTGAACAAGACTTAATGGGGACATAGTGAATTCATTGGTTTAGTGAACGAGGACTTGTGAATTGCACCCACATTTTGTAGTAGTGAGGGAGTGGTATGAGGGGTATGTATGATGTGTATAAATCACCGTATAGAAGACCCATTTTCAACTCACTTGTAATTATAATACAACTAATTAATACACTGTATTTCTAGGGGGATAGTTGCACATTAGTTGTAATATTTAAAAGATAGTTACACAATAGTTATATGTGAGTTGTTTTTTGAGTTTTAATTGCAAGGTAGTGTGGTTTCAACGGACATGATTTTTCATAGTGTTAAAACATATTTTTCATCCATTTTTCTTATATAAAAATTCTTCAAACTTTATGTACAACTTACAATAAACTCAATGAAATGCTCTATGATTTCAAAATGTAATTTAAATAGGTTTTTTATATCTTTTTAATGTTAATGTTGAAAAAAGACTATTTTTGAAAATAAATTTTCTTAGGACTACTTTTTTGGCATACTTTATCATGTTTGGACGCCTAACAAATAAACATTTGTTCATCTTGGATGGGCATGGATCCCATGTCACCTTTGAAGCAATTGAACAAGCTAAAAATTTTGGGTCAGATATGATCACTATACCTTTGCACACATCACATGCATTTCAACCTTTGGATGTGGCTTGCTTCAAGCCTTTAAGACAGTTTTTAAAAGGGAAAAAAACACATCAATGTTTAGTAGGAATTGGATGAAGTTGAAGAATTTAAAAATCTAGAAAGTTCAATTCAAGAGGTAATCATTGCCCCATTTGCCTGTAATAAGAATCAATGGAAGAAAAGGGTATTTCACACATGGATGACCATGTTGTGATCTTAAAAGAATATTTAAACATAATGTAGTGGAAGGCAATGGATAGGGAGGCATCACAATAATCAGAAAAAATAGAAAGAAGGAAAGGCAAGAGAAGTAGTAAGAAAAGTAGTTACAACATTGATTGCAAATGAAAAATAGGCTAAATGGAAACTTACAAAACACCAACAAGCCAATTTCATTATTGTTTAATCATTTTTAGCAATTCGAAAGGCATGAAACAAATGTCACCACAATTTTAAGGCGGGTATGCAAGCTAACCCTATTGGATATAGGGGTGTGAATCTTGGTTCAATAATAAAATAAAATGGAAAGAATAAAAACACTAGCAATTGCTGGAGAGAATGAACAAAGGAGAAGAAAGAAAAGAAATTATTGTTGAGAATGAACGAAGAAAAGAGAAAAACAACAACAATTGTTGAAGATGATTTGAGGGGTAGCACATAAGAAGGTCAAGAATTGAGGAGTGGTGTAAGAGGGTCAAAAGTTGAGGAGTAACCCAAAAAGGTCAAGAATTAATGAACAACATACCACAAAAAGGTCAATAGCTGAGGAATAGCACAAGAATGCCAAAAGCACAATCATAGCAGGGTGTATGCACTTTAAAGTGGCTCATTTTCTACGGATGTTCCACTCCCTAAAAGTCCATACGGTAGTGTTAAAATGGTAGTCTATTTTGATATCATTAATTTAGTGGGGAATTACATGGTGGTTAATGAACTTAAAAACCCATATGAAAATAAGCCAATATAAATAATTTTTTAATGTACCTGTTAAAATAAAATAAAATGAAATCCCCCCAAAAATGATTATGATATGGACTTATGAAAATATGGTTCATTTTAGGCCATTCAAAAGTTCATAACTTATTTTTGGCTAATTTTTTTCTAGCAATGTTTTTGCACATATGTTTTTTTTGTTTTAACATATCATATATTAAGTCCCTATACTATATCCCAAATAAAATTCATACACAAAAATGCATGTACACAGAAACACAAATAGCAAACTAGTCCATATTTTTCAACTTCAAAAGTTCATTACTATATATTTGGTGTATATATGTTGTAATTTTTTTTAATAGATGTCTTCTTCAAGTTGACAATCTAAATCTAATCACAAATTTGGAAAATTATTATTTTTATGCTAATAACATGTAGATGCACGTCATTTTACAAAAAACTGGATTGCAACACAAAAAGTGAACCACCCTACCTTGTAACCACCCAACACAAGGGGGTCAAAAGTTGAAGAATAGCACAAGTCCATGAAGTTGAAGAACCATAAGCATTACCTTTCGAAACATAAACATAACAATAATATATGCACAACAAAGGTCTAGCAAACAACACATGTGCAACAAAGGTGCAACAACAACACATGCGTGCATTGAAAGACTAGCAACAACACATGCACAATAAAAGTGCATCAAAGCAAGGTGCCTTGATGCGGCCACCACTGGCACACAAATAATGCAACTAGACTTTAGAATGAGCACCACCATTTGCACACACAAAAAAATTGGCATTAGGAACTTCAATCAAGAGTAGCAAGTAAAACCTTGAGCAACTGCCTTAAAAGTTCGATGAAAGTGAACCACCATAGTTGGAAGAGTTTCATGAAAATGGGCATCCGAGCCTACAAGCCGAAAATGAGGGAAAAAAAGTCAAAGCCAAGCGTGAGAAAAGGAAAGAAGAGAGGGAAAGGGGAGGGGGTAGGAGATTCTAAAGTGGCATCACATAGGAGAGCGATGGGTTAGTGAGGATTTAGCAAACCTTTAGGGTTTGATCACCAAACACATTTTTCCCTTTTTTTTTTAAGTTTTTAATCTGGGCCCTTGAATACAAGTGCACGATTTTTTCAACATGTGCGATCAATTTGAGAATGTTAATGTTTGGTGATAAGCAGGATTTGTTAGAAGTGTTAGTACTACAATGTTCATTGATAGGATATGCAATGTTTGAACACAGGTAGGTCTAATGTTTGAGCAATAATTTTTTTTGGCAATGAGGTCAAGACCTTTTAGAGCCCATAAGTCCAAATTGCACTTGATCTAGAGTGCAGTGGGTGCACCCAGACCTCTTTTACAATCCATCTTTGGACCTCAGAGGCAACCAAGTTCCTGGATGTTTGTAAGTATACTATGACCAGCCTCTCTACCCTACCATGTTTAGATAATTGGGCCCCAAATAGAATTTGATAAAAGAAAAATGTTACACTGGTGCAAAGTCTGTTCGGTTCCCCTCTGGGTTGAGCCAAAAAATGAAAGTGGAAAAGGAAATGAAATTTGTCCTTAGGATGGACCCCACAGCTCTTCTCAATTTTCTTCTACGACTAAGAAAGTGGATTTACAATAGTCTGTCCAGATCAGTGGTTTTTTTCTTTCTTATTTTTTATTATTATTATTATTTCTTGGTGATTTTTGGTTACTGTGGACAAAACAAAGGCAGTGTATTTTAAAGACTTGTCTTACCTGTAGCCCCAAAATTGGGGGAGTTGTCCTGAAATTTGAAGAATTTTTTTCCGGAATCACTAGATTTTTATGATACGTTCCAGTAGGTGACCAAGAATATAGAAGGATTCTGTTTGTTTTCAAAACTTTCATATATAGTACGTAACGAAATCTAGCTAAGTTATCTCATGGATGATCGCCCAAAAAAAACAGTTGAACCCATCTACCTCACAAAATTGAGAAAAAAAAACCTTGATCCAGATATGGCATAATTCCTGGGTTTGTAAAAAGCTATTATTAGTAAAACCCTGATGTCTCCCTGTCACATGCACGTGATAATATTATGAAACTTGTGTCTTCTTTACTGCAGGTACAAACAAGCAAGTTAGGCAGAGGTGGAGAGAAGAGAAAAAGAAAAGAAGTCGAACAAATGAAGGCAATTGGGCATGAGGAAAATCATGCCCACCTTAATTTATTGCAGTTTGTCCAGCAGAAAACAAAGCGAGGAGAGAGAGAGAGAGAGTTTTTTTTCTTCAATTTTGTGATGTAGCTGAAGTGATAAGCATCGATAAGATGATTTAGTCAGATTTGTCTACATAGTAGTAGAAAAAAAATTCAGAATCCTTATATATACTTGGCTACCTACTGAAACTTATCATAAAAATCTGGCGAATTGGATTTATTTTTCTTTGAAATCTGGCGAATTTGGACCAATTTCTCCATGAGAAATCCTTTGTATAAGTTGAAATCATATTTTTCAAGTCGAATTTTCGCGAAATTTCGCCACCCCCAAAACCCCCCTCGCCAAAAGAAAAAGACCCAGAGAGAGAGAGCGAAAAGTCAATACAGATTGTGGCTGAGCGAGTTAATGACGAGCTTTTTGTTCCTGTGCAGTTCGCCACAGAAACACTGTACAAGCTTTTACAGCAGAAAAACATGGCGTCTATAAGTATTTGGCACTCTTTGCATTTAGAACTCACATCCTTTGGAGCCTGATCGTAGCTCTCGTTCATGACCCCAATTTCCAAGAGCCTTGACACTCTTTGCACTTGTGTTTCATTTGTGTGTATGTGTGTGTGTGTGTGTACACCGCAATATTGTCAATTGTACTAAGAATTTAATACTGTCAAGTGTAGGAATTTAATCTTTTAGCTCCTCAAATTAGCTCTTGGGATTAATCTGCGATCTTGTGCTTGCTTGTGCTCACAGTTGGGTTGTCAATATGGGAAAGCTTTTGTTTACATTTGTAGCATTGGGGCTGTTGGCGACAACAGTTGTGATCGCGACGGACGCCGATCCAATCAACGATTTTTGTGTGGCTGATTTGACGAGTCCGATCAAAATCAACGGATTGGTGTGCAGGAACCCGGCCACCGTCACCGGTGCTGACTTTGCTTTCACGGGCATAGAGAACGCAGGCGACACCAACAACTCGCTTGGCATTGCTATCACCCCGGGCTTACCAGGAGTGAGCTACCCGGGGCTCAACACCCTGGGTCTGGGGATTGCGCGTGTGGACATTGCCATCGGCGCGGTAGTTCCTCCCCACACGCACCCAAGAGCCAGCGAGCTTTTGTACGTAGTCGACGGTGAACTCTACACGGGGTTCGTTGACACCAACAACAAGGTCTACGACACGGTGATTCGCACCGGAGACGTGTTCCTCTTCCCCAAAGGTTTGGTGCATTTCCAGCTCAATATCGGCAAGAAACCCTCCGTTACCATTGTTATATTGAACTCACAAAACCCCGGCGTGCAGCTCATTCCCAGTGCCTTGTTTGGGGCGCAACCCCCCATCAAAGAAGCGGTGCTGGCGAAGGCTTTCGGGATCTCCCCGGCGGAAGTCGAGATTATCAAGAAGGGTTTCGGAGCCTGATTGCAAAACTACGTACGGTACTTGCGTTCAATTCTTACGGCGTATAACTGTACACTGGTCATGCGGGTACACAATTAACATTGTAGAGTTTGCTGAGATGCACGGGCTTGTATGATCAGGCCCAGAATTTCAGGCAAATAACGTCTAGTGGCTCTTGACTGTAAGCCGGATCAAGTTCCTGGCTCCTGGAGGCACAGTTTTCGCAGTTGAATTGAACAAGCTAATTATTTTCTAGCTAGCATATTCATATAGTAGTTGTGCATGGTCGCTGAATGTTTGTATTGTCATATGAGTGCGTAATTTCGTCTAAATGTTTCCCTCAACTCGTTCCAGAAATTTAGTGCCCAATAAAATGTTTGATGAGATGTAGTAGCTACAACTAGTTGTAGCTGGACTGTTGTCGTGGGCGCACTTTAATCGGAGTTGCAAATATATATAAACTCTTGTATGAAGTTAATTTGCCCCCCAAAAAAAAGCTCGCTGTTTTGTATGAGTGCAATATAATAATACCATTCTGGACAACGGTGTGTATATGATGAGCAATGATTTGAATCATTCCTGAGACCCGCAGACACCTCCATGCACGAATGATTAAAGAGATTAATAATCAAGCTTGAATTCTAGATCGATCAGCGTTTGCCGACTCCCGCACATGACCCAATTTGTTGTAATAACTTGTAACTTGTTTCATACTGCACGTACACTAAAATTCTCATTAGTTTGTGAGTGAAGATGCCAGTTTCATGAATTACAAGCTTGCTATGAATTGTAAATAGTCTCGAGCAATCTCAAATTGCTGCATGCTTATTCTCAAAATGATACTTCTGGATGCAAAGTTGTGTCGCCTGCATTTTTTGATTCACATAGAAGCTCTATACATATAATTTATGTGTACTATATATATATAGTTCATTTTACAGGTATTAGGATTTTTTAAAATAATATTTTTAGATGTGGTTCCTTCGCAACCGATTCTTAGTTTTTTTTTTCCCCCTCTTGGTTCATACAAATTTCACTTCTAGAATATAAATATATTAATTTTATGATTTTTAATGGAATACTATTGATTATAAGTCTTGAGAGTACTATTCCAATGCCCAACATGGGAAACAAAATTTCTTATTGTGAAATTAAATACATATATGATCATCATGTCTCCATAATTTCATTTCATCTATATGAACCTTGAAATTTGACTAGGGTTCCTCCTCTAAGTCCACTTCAATCTCAATCAATTCAATTCAATTTTTGGAAGTTGACTTACAATGAACCCTAGAATCATTGGGTCAATTTTTACTCACAAACAATTAATTTTTAAATTACAAATTGCTTCTTCTTAAATTAATTTTAAACATGGTTTTTAAATTGGAGGTGCATCTTCTTGGCCTTCAAGTTATACCCTAAGTTTAAGAACTGGAACCAGAGGTAAATGTTTTAGCCTAATCAAAGTTCCTACAGCCCAGGCGAGTACAAGCCTAGAATAAACCAATCTCAACTCTGGGACTGCCAAAATAGAATTTTTTGAAGTCGAATGTTTTGTCTTTAGAAGAAAAGAAATGGAAAATGCCTACCATTCAAAATACAATTCTACTAATTATCTACAATTTCAAAATGTTCATGCTTTTTGAAAATTTGATCAAGCTATCATTTTTCATCAATTGATGATCAAAATTCTTACGTACATAAAAGGCATCCATGCTCAAGGTTGGTGGGAAAAAAGAACTCCATTTAGGCTTAGGATCAAGTTTTAAAAGAAATTATAGTCAAAAAATATAGAAGAAGCTTGGTTGAAAACCCATATGGTAAAAGTTTTTGTTCATCCATTTGTTAAAAGCTAATTTAACAAGTGGGTTTTGGACCAAGTTCCTCTTTAACTCTTTAAACTAGCCTAGGGTTTTGAATCTTGATAGTATGCTTGAATGGAATGCACTTCCCAAAAAAAGAAGGTGTACATGCCCTTTCATTTGCATACAAAATGATAAATTAGCTCAGTGCAAAGCTTGTGTTAATAACATTTAATATACTAGATCCCATTGTGTTGTTGTGAGAGCCAGAAAGTGCAAATATATATCCCATCAGAGCTCATTTTGAACATGCAATCAATCATGTTCGGAATATAAATTTATATCACCTCGGTTGGTTTTGTAAAAAAACTCAAAAATTGGGGACTTCATAAAATATATGTTCAGTCTTTTTTAGGTGCCTTTAGGATCCTTGGGTTTACTGTAACCTTTTCTTCTTTTTTTTTCCAGTGTGCAACAATTGAATTGACATGGGCTGGTGGTGGAAATTGCATGTCTTCAAGTCGAAGACTTTATGAAATTGGAGATATGGATTATGTTGGACATCTAGTATGCCGTCATGGATTGGCCAGATTTCGCCCTTGAAGCATGGCAATTCAATTGTACAGACATTCTCTCCTCAGATTTCTAGTTATAAGGGAAGTTACTCTTTAAGTTATAACTATATAACTACAGAATCAGGCTTGTATAAGATGAAGCACAGCGTTTCTAAAAATATGCCCATGGATGTGAAACAGCTCTCACTGATTCCTTAAAGTTTGGCGAAAATTTTACCCAATAATCTTCAACACGGATCTGCATGTTTGGAGTCTCTTCCCCTGTGGACAGAGAGCCAACAAATCAAACTTGTGTAAAAAGATATATGAAACTTGGCCTGGGGATGGACCACACAGCCCCTATCCATTCTAGTCTGTGTAGCTTACAAGAGTCGAATATGGTCTCTAGAGTGTCTACAGGATGAGTCTATCCAGATATGTTGAAATCCCCAAGCTTGTCAAAAAGCTGGTATATACAGGAGTAGTGATATAAATTTGCTGACAATCGTTTAGCTTCTTGCGTTGAAACTGATTGTCTCCCTTTGCACTAGAGTAAAACTTGTCATGTCTTATTATATTAATAACTGGAGGTACAGAGTACAAACAAGCAAGTTATGCTGCACGCAGAGAGAGAAAGAGAACAAGCTGAAGGAATGAATTATGCAGGTGGACAAGCATGCGACGGAATTGAATCACGCAGGCGAGCTTTTATCTAGTGCGGTTCGCGACAGATTTAATACTGTTCCTTTATTGCTCACAAATGAAAAAACCTTGCATCGATAAGTTATACACAGCAGAAAACTTTGCATGTAACTAACTTATTAGACCTCAACTGATCAAGCTGTGTGGTCTTTTGAGCTTTTGATCAGCTAGCTCTGATCTAATACTGTCATCATCCGCCCCCCAATGATCCCTGCAAGATCACACTTTGTACACATGACTCTTTGGACTTGAGTAGTGTGTTTTGTCTCCAGTTCTGGACACCTCGCTCATTTTCATCTTGTAAAAGTAGTAGCTCAATTTAGCTCATCTGCAATCCTGTGCTCGCGCGGCGCGCGGGTG
>Ga0116227_10007020_pt1 | contig 22324 bp, 12 predicted proteins | sample S1TSphgellanicum_FD_89693 | JGI IMG/M metagenome (GOLD analysis project Ga0116227, IMG submission 89693) | Host-associated microbial communities from peat moss isolated from Minnesota, USA - S1T2_Fb - Sphagnum magellanicum MG | ecosystem: Host-associated > Plants > Peat moss > Unclassified...
GTGGGGGGCACTTGGGGGGGTGTGTTGGTTTCGGGGGGGGGGGGGGGGGGGGGGGGGGGGGGGGGGGGGGGGGGGGGGGGGGGGGGGGGTGGGGGGGATGGACAAGGAATATAGGCTGCAGGGGGCTCCGGTGATTTCGTATTCAGAGCTGCGGCCGAAAGGAGAAGGGAAGACGGCGAAGAAGGGCGAAGGGATCGCTGCAAGGCACGCAGGCAGAGGAGGTCAAGTTGCTGAGATTTATACTGCAGAGCACGAGAAGCTTCTGGGATCTGCTACCGAAGAGTGGCAGCTGTTCGCCGATGGATATGCTGCAAACGGCAATCGTGTCTATGACCCTGTGCTCGGAAAAACTTGTCACCAATGCAGGTAATGATCCTCTCTTGTAATCCACTATTTCTTCTCCCATCCTCCAGTGTCATTTCTCCATTGATGAAGACAGGAAAATCAAATCTGAGATTCAGCCCAAGTTGTTGTAAAATCAGTTGGTTTCATGGAGAGTTCTAGAAACTAAACCCTTGTGGGGATGTTGAAAGTCCAGGCAGAAGACCCTAGGGCATCGGACATCATGCAGTGAGTGCAAGTCACTACATGGTCAGTTTTGTGGTGACTGTCTTTACATGAGGTACCAAATTCTTGTCACTCCTTTTCTTCTGCCACCTCCACATACCACCCTCAAGTCATCACAGAAATACACAACGATCCATTTCTCCAGAAAGCCATTTGGTGGGAAGTTGTTGTCTCAGAACCACAAGAAAGCTCTGACTACAGAGGGGAAATGTTAGAGGAGGAACCTTGCTCCTAAAAGTGCTGGGAAATTTCTTTGCCTGAAATTTTCAAAAAATGTCTTTCCAAAGTTTCATTTCTTGACTTCTTAACCATATTATAATTTATACTAAAGTCTTGCTTTGCTATGAACTACTTTGCAAACAAGCAAAACAGATATGGAGAAAATGTGCTGGAGGCAATGAAGAACAAGAATTGGGTGTGTCCAGTTTGTCGTAAGATTTGCAACTGTAGCTTTTGTCGCATCAAGAGAGGATGGACACCCACAGGGGCTTTGTACAAAAAGGTGAGGCATTCTTCTTCTTCTTACTGTGCTGTTGTTTTCTCTCTTCCACTGTAAATCCAGAACTTCTTTTTCACATTGTTAACTCCTTGTTAGGATATTATCAAATCGAGATGTGAGCGAAAGGGCTTATGGAGATGATGCCATTTCTGCTGCATGAGAAGCACATGCTTTTGATGAAGGGAAAAGAGCAAATGAAAATACATATTTCATTGAAGGTTGGTGTAGTTCCACCACCTACGACTACAAAAATCAGTGTCAATTGCCCTAATATTCTTTGGTTGAGTTTACGATTCTGTGTGTAGGTAAAGGCTTTGGGGTACAAATCAGTGGCACATTACCTTATCCTCACACGGCGGGGAAAATCAGAGAAGGAGATCATTGAAGCATGAACTGATGCTTGATGATTTTGAGGACTTTTTAACTTCATCATTTTTCATACGACTTTTCCTTAATTCTGTGTTCCTGGCGTCTCTTAAGCAACCCAGTGTTTCTCTTCTGTGCATATTTTTTGTGAGTTTGATGCGGTGCTTGCTTGAGAGTTTAGTCCTGATATTCTTGCATTTTTTCCTTGTGAATTTCAGATGATGGTTACACTTTTTTCAGGTTGCAAAGTTTTGTAAATTGAGCTAAGCAGTCAGCTACAGAGCTCCACACATTTTTGAACTTTCCAGTTGGAACAAGCAATAATAGTTGGTTTCACAAATGAAAGAATGGGGTTAAGATGTTGGTTGTCCCCAATGGATGCTATAGACAATGTGATAATAGCTAGCCTTACTAACAACAGCCCTGGCACACCATGAATGATCAGTACTAAAATTAGCTGATTATGTTGCACTAATTTTTGGTCTCCTTGCAGCACCATTATATGGTCAAGAAGCACCAGTTATGCTTTGACACCCAACAACACCTGGGTGAGTTTATTGGCTCTGTTCACAGGGAAGAGACTATGCATTGGGGTAGGATTTGGGCATACAAATTTGGCTCAAAGTTGACCCAATGTGTGAGTGACATCCAGAGTACTATGTGTGCATATGATGGATGGGCATGTTCTATAAGCAGGGATCATCTGGATGAGAAGTTCTAGATCTAGTAAGGTAAGTTTTTTGTTTGAATCTGGCATGAAGGGGAGAGTCATTCCCTGATGAGCTACTTGTTCATGAATTGTGTGGTATTCTTTTAGGATGTCTGTGTTTTACAATCAAACACAGACTGATTAATCAGTTTGGATTTTACTTCCAGTTTGCTAGCTAGTAGATGGTTCAAAATCAAATCTATCAAGCTTGTAATCTTAAGACATCGAAAAAGGGACAACTTGCTTATTGAGTCATTAATCATTTGGGAAAGGTTTTCTGGTGTACCAGACTCAAGGGCAGAACTTCAATCTGTGCAGTCCAGTATAATAAATGTGCTGTTATTGAGTAGGTGAAGACTGTACTTGCTTTTATAATGAACCCTAAGAATACTAGGCAGCCTGACAAGCATCTGTTTTGACAGGGGGTGTAATGGGTGGGGTAAGGATCAAGACGGTTCTGGGAATTAGAGTCTGGTGTGAGGTGGGAGCTGAGTGTGAGAGTGGAATTCCTAGAACTGTCCTGTTTGAGGTCCTTCCCAAGTGTCTAGTAGAATTTTCAATGACTCTGATTGTGTTTGCAAAGGAGTGGAGGCACCTTACATGCAATTTGCCTCTGTTAAGGCCAAAATAGCAATGAAGGTAACCCACCCTCCAAATACACTAGAAAGGATTCTACCAGTTCTTTACCAGGGTACCAGGGTGAAATAGGGTAGAACTGCCCATCACTGAAGGGATACCTATCACTGAACTTGCTTCAATATTTTCCTTGCTTCGATATTTTCCTCATCCATTAATCAAATTGAGTGAGTTTTGTGTCATTGGATGTGCAAGCCATCCATGGTTACAAATGTTCTTTGAGCATCAGAGGTAAAGGAGCAACACAGAAAACACAGGAAGAGGATGAGTAATAGTTTGCTTCAATTTTTTTTTTAAATATAGCTTTTGACCCCTCTCCAGTTGCAACTCCATATCTTCCTCATTTTTAGTGTGTTTTGAGTGATTTCAAACTTGATGGGTGCACCAACTAGGGTTTTAGAATATTTCTTTGTATTCCAAAGACAAAGATGCAATTACAATCAAAGAATTTAAGCTCAAAACCCTAATCTGTTGTAATTCACTCATCACCAAACATTAAATCCCTTTACACCAAACATCCCATATTTTTCCCCATTCCTTCATGGAATTGAGCAATTTTGTCCACCTTGGAAGCTGCACCCCATATCTTCCCCGCATTCCTTTATCGAATTGAGCAATTTGTGGCACATTGGAAGCTACACTCCATATCTTGCCCCCCCTTGCTTTATTGAATTGAGCAATTTTTGCCACATTGGAAGCTACAAACATGGTAAAAAAAATTCTTTGAGCCTCAGAAGAAGCAAAGGAGCAATGAGTGAGGATTCAACCTATGTTCAGTTCTTAATTGTTCGCCCACTGGCCTATCTACCCTAATTGCACTGATCTTTTTGAGCTAGTATGTCAAAGGATAGAGAAGCATATGGGTGCATGTTTGTAGAGCTTGGGTGGAGAAACAAGTGTCTCAGGTGGGAGCATATCCACTGCTAGCTAACTAGTGTTGAGTGGTTCTTGACTTTTATGAAGAAGCTCGGGTTCTGGTTCTTTTCTTAAAACTTGGATTTGGGTCTCTTTGGACATTTTTGCTTTTACTACAAGGAATTTGACATATTGATTTTTTTCAATCATAAAAGACTGCTTATTTGTTGTAAATGGCACATGTGTGCATACCCTAAATTTTTCTTATTTTTTTTCACACATTAAAACATGTAATTTCAAATTCCTCTTCCACATCAAATTTGAGTTGTAAAAGACCAAAATGTGACATCTTGTTGAAATAGCAATCAAATTGAGGTACAACTAACATCAACTTTTCATCCAATTAATATTCAATCACGTGACACAATTAAAATGTGTAGTAGTGACATGACATAGTCAATTAGGATGTCTTCACATGGAAAATTTTATCCACCAATTGGGTAAAGATTATCTCCTAAATGATATACATGTGGTAATAGATAATAATTCAAAAAAAAATTACAATTATTTTTCTAATAATTACATTTTGAATTGGCTAGGATGAATACACTTGACAAAAATTCATCCAACAATCAAACAAGGATTATTTGTCAAATGATGGACACGTGGTAGTAGATAGTAGTTTACAAATTTAAATTGTTATAATAAAATATTTTGTGATCACATTTTGGAATTGGCTAAGATGTATTCACATGGCAAAAATTTCTGTGACATTCAAACACGGATTATCCATTAGACGATGGACATGTGGTAATAGATAGTAATTTAATAAATTAATTTCGAGAAATGAAGATATTATGATTATCATGTTTACAACTATGATTTTTTCACATGACATAAATTAAATAGTTAAATTTATTATAAATATTTGATATAATTTATATGCAATTATGGTAATCATATGTGTGACTATGGTAGTTGCATAGTATGTCACCATTGCAATTGCATATATGATTGAAGTAGTTATAAGGTGCACCTTACATGTGACTACATTGGTTGCCTAAAATGACACGTTTTGATTACACTAGTAGCAAAGTAGAATAATATTTTAACTACATTGGTAGGATACATATGCAACTCCAATAATTGTTGGGTAGTACACACATGCAACTCCATTACTAATAGTTACAAGGCAAGCTAATTGAACTAGATTTGCAACGACAACACCTAAAGCATGCATATTGAAAATGTAACCAATTAAAGTAATGCAAAAGATGATAGGCATGTGTAGACCTAAATTATTCAAATAGATTCTGGAGGTGAGAATCTCCAATTTATTGAATTACTACAACATAGATATAACAAGGAGATGGGAAATGAAAAATACTCAAGCTTACAAACATGACATGACATATGTGTAAAGGAATTTCATGGCATTTTGAGTTGCACCATTATTAACTACAATAAGTCTAAAAAACAATAACTCAAATATTCACACCTTCCTAGAATGTGAATAAATTTGACCTTTCACATCCTTAAATAGTAGTTGTGCAAGGTTGTTTTTAGAATTTGAAAATATCAAAGTGTTTTGAGGAGCATCACACCATGCACCTCCACCTTATATAAACCTTCTTCAATAGCAACCCAATGAAATGTATCATTAGCAACACCAAAAATTACTTTGCTTGTTGCAATATGATGCTTGCCAACACCATAAACTATTCCACTTGTTGGAATATGATGTTTCCTTAGCAAGAACACTAAATCACCTCTGGCAAATTACACATGCAAGTTGTAACAACATAAATGGCAATGCACATGAACATGTATTACCTAATGTAAGATAAGCTTTGAAATGGTGATGAAATTAATAATTTGCAAAAGAAGAATTTAAATCACTAAAACCATGATGGGAGCACCTTTGGCATGGGCATGGCTTTTATATATATATTAGTTGCATTGTTGCCACATGTAAGTGAGATCTCGACACTAGAGAATTGGCTCTAATTGGTTTCTTTGCCATTTTGGTGTATTGCCCCATGGAACAAACCATATGTACAAGCTATATGTGCATCATTATGACCTTCTTTTAACATTGCAAAAAATAGAACAAAAAGGAACATATATATATATATATAAAGCTTTGGTAAGCAAACATGCCCTTGGATTCAAATTGCAAATTTCAGCCAATAGTTGCCATATACAAACCTAGATCATTACGTTGGTGGCCAAACCTTTGCTATGAGGTTTGATGTGTTTCAATTGGGATTTCTTCCTCTTCATTTGCTTGGGTGGATTGAAGGATAATGCTTGTTGTTTATTATACCAAAACCCATTGTTAAGCCCAAAAAATTACAAGAAAAATCATTACAAGTACAACTTGAGGTTTTTATTTTAAATTCAAAATGTGTATTCTTGAAGTTGCATGTACCTCATTCACAATGGCTGGAAAAAAATGTTGATTTGGGCACATTTTTATCTACTTAAGTGTTTATAGGAACTTCATTTGTCATGTCTACATCAATTACATGTAATACATAAATAGGCTCTAATCATTTGAGCTTTGCATCACTTTTGTGAATTATCATCAATATCATATAAGGTTAAAATCATTTGTGGCCTATTTGAAATAATTGCAATCCAAATGAAGCAAACAAAACAACTTTACCACATATTTAAAAAACTAGAAGGTATCTCATTGACAACTCACTAGCCTATCATGTGCACCACTAACATCAAATTCTATAGCCAAGTGTTTTGCTTTTCTTTCAAGCAAGGTGTTATTGTCTTTCATGGGGGTGGCATTATGGCCAAGTGTAAAGGCATGCCCTTTCAAACTTGGACTTCCCACGATCATTGGAACTACCAGATAAATTCAAAAATTGTTGATTTGAGGGTCTAGAGAAACTTTTAAATTTTTGGCAATTTGGATTCAATAGTTGTCACTTGTGAAAACAACCTATTGTTATGGCACCCCACCATAGCATTCATTCACATGCCAAAGACCTTGAAGAACAACAATATTGGAATTGCCTATCTAACATTAAAGAACTTAAACACTACAAATATGGGTTATACAACCTCAACAAAAGTTTAGAATCATAATCAAGCAAAGGGAAAACAATTTTCACATGACACCAACCATATTATTGTTTGCATGTATGTTCTTCCTTAATAATCCTTAAACAACATTTATTTCAAATTTAGGACAAGTTTGAAAAATACCAACATATGCAACAATAACATGAAGACCAATTGGCATGAAAAACAAAACAAGTTGTTGGACATAACTAAATAAATTTGGAAATTATTGGTGAAAAACCATTCCGTACATCCATTGGAACATTTAAATGATGATCAAAGATATTGAACATAATTATAAAGTGTTACAATTGTCCAACAATGATAAACTACAATACCTAAATTTTCAATGACCATTAGGGGTTGTAGGTTAGAATATAGACATTAAAAACATGTGGCAAAAGATGCAACAAAAAAAACCACATTGATTTTAAGGTGCATGCAACTATTGATTGGCTTTGCATATGCTTGTTCAAACTTTTACCTTGTAGCTGCAATTTTCATGAGTGAAAGGCTTTTGGCTATTTTTTTCATACATGACATACCCACACCCAACCACATGATGAACCCATCTTGTACATAAACTAGCAACAAATTAAAGTAGGTCCACAAAGTTGTAAGGAATTTTTACTAACAATACTTTAGCAAGTGCCTTTCCACCCCATCCATATTTTGAAGGTCAAACATTAGATTGCATGCTTCTTGCCTTAATAATCATCCTTTCATCTATCCAATTCTTCATGAGCCTCTCCCATTGATCAAACTCCATGCCAATTGGGCAAGTCCACTAGCCTTTTTATGTAAATAAATGTTTCAACCAAAATTGCCCTCCTTTCAAAAAGTAATGAACATTATCTTCAAATCCCTTAACACATAATTTGTTGTGTATATATATATATTAAAATTGGTTGTCCATTTAGCCATGAAGGTTAACCATATCTACAAGGATTTGATCCCTAACATGTAAAATGAACACATCAAGCATGTGAAGTGTTATCCCCCTTAAGTGTCATCCCAAAAAAAGATTCCCTTACATGCCCCACTAATCCTCTTTACCCATGAGCCCTACTTATTGATTCTAGAAGTCATGTTGGGTTTGATGGTGTTGGCATGGTGGGTGGGGTTGCTATCGGTTGTTATGACATGGGCCTCAAAACATTACTAATCCAAAAAGATTTGTGTTTGACATTGGTTGCTAAAGTGGGGTTTGAAACACTGAGGTTGCATAAGAAGAAATTTTGTCTTTTTCCACTACCCAAAGTCATTAGTTTTTTAGTCAAATAGGACAAAATTGATTAATATGTAACTTGTATGGTTTTGGTAAAAAATGATTAGTTGATTAGGACTTTTTAGTGAAATGTTTTTTAGTTCTTTTGGATATTTGCATGTTGCACTAAATAGATTTTTAATTTAAAAATAATGACATAGGTATAGGAGGTCCCAAAGTTAATATGACGTGGAATAACACGCCACATCATCATATAACTTTGTTTTTTTGTTTGTTTGTTTTTTTTTTTTTGGTTTCTCATATTGTGGAATCATATATTACATTTTGGTCATGGCATGTTGTGACAAATTTACATGCTGTGAAAAGAAATTTAAGTTTTTTTTGGTGAAAGCATGATCAATTAAACACTCCATGATCCTTGTATGCATAAATGGAAAGTAGCCATAAAATACACCTTCATATAGTAAACTTTAAAATATTATTTATTCCAATGATTAGTATGGGCATGTTATTTGATTTTATACCAATGATATAAAAAATTGCATGTTTAATGTCCATTTAAGTAGATTTTTCAAAATTTCAAGTAGATTTTTTTCTACTTTCCGAGCATCTATTTCATAGAAAGTAGGCTTAAAATAGGAAACATATTGGATTTTTCTACTTTCTTGGATATTGTTGCATTAAAACATATTTATGTGCTTTCAACTTTTACTTTAAAAGTAATAATATATCAAGCTTTCTAATGTAAAAATATTTTTGAATACATTTTGGCCAATATATTTCAAAAATACTTTACACCTACTTTTATTATACGAAAGTCTCTCAAACTTTGTATACAACAAATTATAAACCCACTATTGAATAGCATGATGGTTTGATAATGATTGAAAATGTTTTGATTCTACTTTCTTACATTTATGTGCAAAAATATGATTACATGAATGATAACTATTTTTTGTGTTTAATTGATTGTGCTTTAACCTTTTTTTTTCTTTCAATTTTGTCACCAATTTGTGTTTTGACACCTTTTAACCATGATGTACATGTTTGTGTATTCACCATGATGTATATGTTTGTAAATTGCATGTATCCATGTATCCATCAAGGATTGAAACCAAGACCTCATGGATACACAATAAGGTCTTAACCACCAAACCACTTTAACACTTAATGAATAATGATGGAAAATTTTAACTTTATCATGTTTGGTATGAAATTATATAGAAAATTCAAACTTTAACATACAATTTCTTTTGAAAAATGTATTCAAATGCTACAAATGAAATGATGATCTTGGAGCTTAGTCAATAATGTATTTTTAAAATTATTATAATTTACAAAAAATAAATTTACAATGTTAAAAAAAACTTAAAACATCATTTCATGAATAAATCAACGAATATCTTTTTTATTTAATTAACTTAAAATCTTTATAATTCAATGTGAATTCAAATGTGCATTTATTAAATATATTTTTAATTACATAAAATATGCCCATTTCTTGAAGAATTGCAAGTTCTTGATTTCCCCAATATGATTAGGTATAATTTATTTACTTATTTTTACGATGTTGTCAAAATAACAATCATCCATAAGAAGATTGCCACATTTTGTTATATATAAGTGATGTAGTTGGAAACTTGTTTAAATCTTTTAATACCATGGTTATTTATGTTCTTTTATTGTAAAAATTTAACAATGTATAATTTAAATTTGGCCCAAATTTTTTTCTTCAAAATCTATTTATTTATTGTTGTTGCCCCCTAAATTGGTAGAAATTAGTTATAAGAAGAAACATTAGTTAAGTAATAAATATAGTCATGTAATTATCAATACCATATTTGTTTAGCAATATTAATCATGCATTAATACCAATGATTAATTACACAACTTTGAAAATAATCACAACATTTTTTTTCAATGATGTAAGAAAACATTTTACATTTGTTTCCTTTGTAAAAAAAACATAATTTAATTTGGTAAAGTTTTGGGTTTAAATAGTTGGATTAACCTTCCCTCACCCTATCAAGGATATGAAGATTCATGAGAACAAAAGTTAAAGGAAAGGGTCTAAATCTAACTTTCAAACAAAGAAAAAAACAAGATTATGTGATTGAAAAAATAAAAACATAAGAATTAAAAACAAGAACACGAGATGTGCAAAACAAACATGAAAACAAATATTTATTATGTTGATATATGCAAATATGAATATGAAAAGAAGATGATAAGGTTATGTTGTAAAACCGTGTTTAAAGTTGGTGTTGAACAGACTAAAGGAAATTAAGGGTCTTATTTTTATTTATATCCCTTTGGCAACCTAGTTGAAGGAATCCTCCAAGAAGGTTTCTATGTGTGCATTGAATAAATTTTTTTTTTGGAGAACTTTCCTAACGAAGAGTTAACTATGAATTAATTGAAAATTAATTGAAAATTAACTTGGATTTAACTAGGAGTCAATTGGGAGTTAACTATAATTAACTAAAGTTAACTTGAATTTAATTAAAATTTAATTAAAACTTAACTAAAATGACCTAAGAATCAATTGGAGGTGAATTAAAATTTAATTGGAAATTAACTAAAAGTGAATTCCAACTAAACTAAAAGTTAGGTACATGGATGAACATTCAAATGAATGAAATCCATGGCATTGGCATTTGTGACACCAACCAACATGTTTTCATAATTTCAAATTTTTTTAACTTAGTAATTTTTGTTGGGGAAAAAAATGGAAAAATTGTGCAAATTTAATAAAAAACTGTAAACAACAAAAAAAACTTGCCAAAAAATTGGGATAAATTTTTTGAAAAAAGAAAAGTTACTCATAATGAATTAAAAAATGAAAATAATTATATTAATTCCAACCTTAAACACATAAAAAATTCCAACATTAAATTTATTTGAAAACATTTAAGTTCAAATTTTTTGAAATTTAAAACAAAATATTAATGATGTAACCAAAGGTTTTTTTTTTGTGGTGAATTTCCACCATTTTGCAAACATAAAAAGGCCAGTATCATCAAAAAATATTTTTTATTATTATATAATATATATATTTTTAGTATTAAAAAATAATTCTACAATGGGTTTTAGGATTTTCAATCAAAATATATAATTATTTTAATACATAATATATATTTTAAAATTATAATTTACAAGAAATTAACTTAAAAAGTTCATGAAGGAACTTGAAATGACATTTCATGAATAAATATACAAATTTGTTTTCGTTGAAATTGACCTAAAATCTTTGTAAATTCAATCTCAATTCACAAATGCATTGGTTAAGTTTTACAAATTTATTTTCAATACATAAAATATGTCCAATTTTTGTGAAATTGCAACTTTTCATTCTCCCCCATATGATTATGTAAAATTAAATTTTTTTTTTTGTATTGTTGCTAAAATGGTAATCATCCATTAAAAAATTGCCACATTTGGTTATAAAAAAGTTGTTTAGTTGAAAACTTGTTTAAATATTTCAATATTATGGTTATTTACTATATTTTATTATAAAAATTTGACAATATATGTTTTATATTTGACCCAAAAAAATTCAAATTTTTTTTTTTTTTTTTTTTGCATTAATGCATAAATTGGCCACAAGAAAAAATAGTAATTAAGTAATCAATATAACTAATTAATTATCAAGACCATATTTGTTAAATAAGATGAATCATACACTAATACAAATAATTATTTTCATAACTTTGAAAAAAAATCAATATATTATTATTATTATTAATGATGTAAAAATATTTTTTAGAATTTGTTTCTTTTTAAAAAGTAAAAAAATTAATCTGGTGAAATTTTTTATTCAAATAGTTGGATACCCCCCACCCCACACACATAACTAACATATTTTTTTGGTTTTGAAATTTCCTAACTTGGAAAAATTTTGTTGGGAAAAAAAAGAAAAAAATAGTGTAAATTCTAGAAAAGATGTAAACAAGAAAAAAAGTTGCAAAAAATTTGAAATCACAAATTCAAAGAAAAAAGGTTACTCTTAATGAATAAAGTTTCAAAGTAAATGTAATAATTCCAACATTAAACACATTAAAAAATTTAATATCAAATTTAATTGAAAAAAATTACATTAAATTTAGAAATCATTATAAACCTTATTCAATTTTATAAAAAAATTAAAATAAATATGAATGATGTAACTATTTTTTTTGTGATGAATTTCCACCATGTTGCAAACATAAGAAACGCCATGAACATCAACAAAATATTTTTAATTGTTTTTACATTTTTATATTCTTTAAATGATATAATTCTAGATTGGGTTCTAAAAATTGTAGATAAAATATAAAAATATTATTTAAAAAATCTACTTCCATATATGGTTTATAACCGAAACATGGCTAAAGTTTCTTATGGATGATCTTGAAGAAGATTACAAAATAGAAAAAATGAAAAGATTTGAAAAATCATTGATGTCATTATTATTATCACGATTCATAATTCATTCATTCATTTATTTATTAAGTGAAATATCTAAGTTCATCTCTTATTATTTAAACATAAACCTTTAACAAATCAAACTTACAAAATTTGACAAACCATGTTTTAAATTAAAATTAAAATTTTAAAATATTGATAAATTTTCATAATAATATTAAAATTTTAATTAAAATCCATTTTCTTAAACATGGATTGTTTTTTCATATACCAAGAGAAAAATGGGGAAAAAATTTAGGATTATTTTTGGGGTTCTTTTTGGTGTGGCATCATTAACATTCATAATAATAAACTTGTCCATGATGCTTAAAAGAAACCAGGGGAAAATTATATATATTTAATTTACATAAATGTGTAAGAATTTAATAAATTAAAATTTTGTAATTTAGAGGTCTTCATGCATCCTAAATTTTGCATGCATGAACATTTTAGCATAATCACTAACCCATTCAAATATAAATGTGAGACTTCTCAAATTTTTGTACATCCATTTAAAAAAATTATGGTGAATGCAAAATGCAACTCATGGGTAGTGGATTTAATAACATTCAAAATGAATGATTCAACTCATCGGCAAATATTAATAATTTAAGATATTCAAAAAAAATTACTAATTCATTCAAGTATAAATGTGAAACATTAAGTTGTGTGTTTCGATATATATATATTAATAAGTGCAATATGCAAATCTTGAATAGTGGTTTCAATAAACTCAAAGTGGATGATTCGACTCATATAAAAATGTTGATAGTTCAAGAAATGTGAAAAAATTCACTAAACCTATCAAATATAATTACAAAATATTGAATTGCATGTGTTTAATATATTATAATAAGTGTAAAATGTAATTTGTGAATAATGATTTTAATATATTAAAAGTGAATGGTTCAACTTTGATAATTGAAAAGATGTGGAAAAAATCATTAATTTATTCCAATATAAATGTGGGATTTAAAATTGTTACATGTGTTTTAATAGATTATGTGTAAAATGCAACTCTTAAATAATGGTTTCAACATGTTAAAAGTTGATGATTCAACTCATGTACCATGTTGATAGTTTTAGAAATGTCAAAAAAATCACTAACCCATGCATTATGGAAACAAAAATAAAGGCTACCTAAATTTTCCATATCAACAATTTGAAATTATTAAATAATTAAATAAGGTTCAAAATATACTCATAAGTTAACAACATAGTGAATGTAACAACTATGAATAATATTAATAATTAATTAGTACAATAAAAGCACTTGCAAATTTAAGATGGTCAAATGTAGTTGAAATGTAGTAAAATCAGACAGTAATCTGAATGTGTAGGGGTAGAAAAAGACAAGATTTCTTCTTGTGTTGTAGGCATGACATTTGTAGACATGATAATAAGGCCTTGTAAAAAATGATGTTCAAAATTTGGCATACACGAATTAAGGTATGAAGAACCACTTATTTGTGGTCATGTAAGTTCTATTTGAACCATGCCATGTGCACTTTTACATTTCATCCACCCACCCCAACTCCCCGTTGTCCACCACTTTCACCCCAATTGTATTGTAAAGGCATATTAAACACAGACCTCTCTATTGACCCACCCCATTGGGAATACCCCATAGGACCCCATTTGTAACATTGTTGTTATGGTTGTTAGGGTCCAATTTGTAAAAATTGTTGTGGCCCACCTTAGAGCTAGAGTTGTTGTGCACCTTGTGACCATTGTGACATATTGTTTAAGGGGGGTTGTAGTGCAATTACAAGTTCAACATTTGGAGTTTGTGTGATATTTGGAATTGGTATAATATTTAGAGCTAGTGTGCATGGGCTTCTTGCAAATTTTTGGATTCCTTACAACCAATGCAAGCAAGATGCAATCAATGGAAACTTATAGATTTCATGGCAATTTCATCACAAACTTCCCATCCCATGATTTGGTAATGGAAAACATGCAAGATTTGTTCTTTCATGGGTTCATATGTTAATTTGCACATGGATGTCATGCATTCAAAACACAAATGATGCACATATAAATCAAATGAAATATTTTCATGTGGGCAACCAAAATTTAAACTCACGATCATCAATTTATATTGTTTCAACATCCACTCAATTTCAATAGTTGAGTACATACTAAAGAGGATAGAGAAATTAGACCTTTAAGTGCTACAAATGGGGGAACCATAACACTAGAAAGGAACAAAAAGGCCATGGGTCTCAACAAGTCCATGCAATATTTGTGCAATACATATGTAAAAAAACAGAGGCACTAAATCTAATGAGATTTCAAATGACATAGACATGACAACAAAACTCAAAAAGAAAATTTGGGCAACTAATTTTTAACTCATGATTGCCATTTTAGATTTTCTCAACATCCATTCAATTTCCAAAATAATTTTATACATACATGAGAGGAAAAAGGCACTAGACTTAATGAAAATTTCAAGTCACATCAACATGACAAGAGAACTCAAAGGAAGCTTTGGGCAACCAAACTTTAAATTGTTGAATGTCATTTTACCTTGTTTCAATTCAACATCCACTCAATTTCCATAATAATTCCATACATGCATAAGAGGAAAGAGGCATTAGACTTGAGTGTGACAAATGGGATTAGACCTCGCCATGATTGCAATGCAAAATATTTTTGAAACAAACTTTGTGGAAGTTTGAAAATCTTCATAAATCCAAAAAAATCCATTCACATAAGAAAACTAGGGCTTAGAGATGGGATATGAATATAATGAGTTATTGGAATGTGGGGAGGGTGAATACCTTTTCCCTTGCCCTTGTGCTTGGAGTGGTTGTTGGGCAAGGCCTTTTCATAGTCTTGTTGGTTGATCATCTTAAGGGGAGCAGTTCTCCACCACTTGAAACATCATTAGTCTCATGTTTATTTGAAATTATGTAGCTTGGCCCATTAAAACCATTACTAATGTCTTTAGTGCTCTTGGAGTTGTGATTATCATCATATGCATCCATTTTCACAAACAATTTTGCTTTGATTACCAATTGAACATTACAACAATGTCCATTTTTTTGGCTAGAAGGGAGGCTAGTTATATGTTCATTCTTCTTTTTAAATATTCTTCCAATGTTTCAACTCCAAAAAAAACCAAAAGAAAATTAAAATGTCATAAAGGTGTAAGGTTTGTGGCATATCTTTTAACACTCTTCCAAAAAACAAACAAAATGAAACAAAATGAGAGAGATATGTAAGGCATATAAAAGCACTCACAAATCTTCCATGACTTGGTCAAGTTCCATTCCCTTCACATCCTTTTGTAAATGCAAAATGTTGTGGTTAATTCCTAGCTTTTAAACATGTATTGGTTTTAGGAGCAAGGTCCTCTTCTTCTAAGCACAATTCAACTTCTTGCTTTAAGAATAACGCTTCGTCTTGTTTTAAACACAACTCTTCCTCCTCCTTTAAGTGTTTTTCCTACTTCCATGTCCCTTCTTTATGTGCAAAAACTATTTGATTGAAAATGTCAACGAAATGTGTACTTGACATTGATGCACATTACAATGATCACACAAGCAAAGTTGTAGCTTGGAGCAAACACACATTTGAGCTAAGGCACCAAATGTCATTAATGTCTTCTACATTTCAAGCTTTCAAAAATGTATAGCCAAGGTTATCCAATGATATGATGTTAATGTTGGTTCTATTTGGTTGGAGATTTAGTTGCACGTTCATACATGCTCCATTCAACATCTCAAAGATGTTTGTTGTATACCTACTAAAGTTATTGAAACACATAACACTTGAAGGAAATCTTTGAGAGTGGAAGGACACAAGAGAACCAAGGATGTGAGGATTGAGAATTTGAGGACATGAGGATTATGGGTGTGTGAAGATGCAAGGATTATAGGAATTCATATCCATGTAAGTTTTCAAATTTTATTGTGTTTGGTTGTCAAAGCCATTTTTTAACAAATGTAATTGTATTTGCTTTTGGCATGTATGTACTTTGAATCATGGCACAAATGTAGATTTTGGGGGTGTTTGCAAATTCACTTTACTTTTAAAACATCATGTTTTAAGGTCATGTGTGAGATATTTATATTTCCTTTCTCTCCCCATGTTCAATGTAATCAATTTTGTGGGATTCCAAGCTAATGGGATTATTGGATTTTGTGGCTTAAATTTGTTTTCTTAATTATCTCAATTTAATTTAACAATTATATGACAAATGTATCCAAGAAATAATGCTTCAACATGAATGTACATTAATCATGAAAAAAGAGTTTATTTATGTGTAATGTTTGATATTTTTTAAAAAATCATTTTTGTAATTGTCATATGCAACTGATTTTCAATTGCATGTGACACATGCAATTGTTAGACCCCATCGTTACATAAAACAAGTTGCATTTGATTAAAAGTTGCTACACACCCCCACATTTTTTGAAAGACTCAAATGCGAGTCTGAAAATGAAAACAACGAAAAAAAAAAAAGAGTTGGGGTATGTTCTTTAACTTGTTGCACTTCGGGGGTAAAGGGGCATGTTAGAGTTTCGGGATGGGGATTAAGACGAATGACAAGCGGGTCAATTATTCACACGGACTTGCACAACCCAAACAACAAGTTGGTTAGTGCATGCTTGGAACACTTTTGATGCACAGACGAACCATGAACATACATGGATTCACAGGACTCACCACAACCCGAACTTGGGGAAGCCATCACCTTCCCCCTTATAGTATTTTTTGTGATTAGCCATAGGGGGCTACATCCAAATGTCATTTTGTCCCAGGACTCCCAAGTTGGGAGTCCTTAAATTCCCAAAATTGGATCTCCTAATATTTTGGAAGGTCATAATTTCTTGTGTAGACCCCCGATTGAAGTGAGGTCTTAAGCAAAGTTGTAGCAGTTGTTGAGAGCCTTCCAACAATATGTGACATGCCACTTACACACATGTATTTCAGGGTGATTCCCAACTTTTGATGGTCACGAGCCAAATTTGCACTTTGGCTCAAACCTTTTTTTTGGCCATAACTTGTCTTTTAAATACTCAAATGGGTCATGCGATCCCATTTTAGACATTTACGTTTCAAGAGCTTTTCAATGATGTAAAGAATTTTTTAATCCAATGAATCTTGACCTTTAAAATATGTTTTTGAAAATTCAAGAGTCTATCGGGATTCTAATTCTCAAAGTGGGAACCCATTTTGGAATGTGTGGGTTCATTCTCTCACATTCTCTTACATTCTCAAAAGTGTGAAATGTGATTCCCGGGCTTCCTTCTCGGCTCGCACCTTTCCAAGCCCTTGCCTTGGTCACGAGCCCAAAATTAGGGTCGCGACGAATTGCATATGATAATATATATGTGAATAATATATATGGTATGAATTTATATTTTATACATTTATATTATTTTACAAAGGTTGTTCATGGTGACACATTGCATTTGAACCTTATTTCAATATTCATCATTATTAATAAATTAATAATATATCAACCATCCAATAAAATGCAAATAAGAGTTTGACACATGTTCATTTGTGAAAGTTAAATATTTAGTGACATGTGGCAATTTAAAAAAACCCATTGATTATTATTTTTAATAATTACGTAAATCAGTAGGTAGGTCATAAGTACATAGGATGGTAGGGTTAGGTTAGGTAGGTGGGTTTAAAATAATCCAATTTTGTGTTTGGGTTTAATTTTTAGGGTTGAATATCTTTCGTTGGTCCATCTCAAATGGCATTTGGTATTTGGTTTGTGAACAAGAGAAATGCACTTATTTATACAATGTGCACACTTGGAATCCATGGTAAAAAATATGGGATAAAAAATTTAGATGCAAGTGCAACCAATGTAATTGTAATTTACATGCAAATACTACATGCTACATATGCCATATTAATTTAATTTACCTTCTAGCTAAATTAAATATATTATAAGTAATAAAACTTAATAGGTAATAATAATATAATAATAATAATAATAATATAATAATAATTTTATAATAATATAATATAATAATAAAAAATAATAATAAAATTATTTGGTTAATAAATATAAATATTATTAAATGTAATTATAGTAACATTTTAATAATTATGATGATCTATAATAGTTAATAATCAATAATATTATATTATTACTACCTAATTTAAGTTAATAACGAAATTAAATTAGTAATTAGCTTAGGTTATAATATTTATAGGCAAAAAAATGTAACTTTTTAACCATACATATATTGCCCTAATTAATAATATAATTAAAATTAAAATGATAGTTATTGAAGAATAATAATTTTATTATTAACAACTAATGATGACAACAACAATACTAATAATATTGAATATTCACTACTAATATTAATACTAGGTAGTTATATGTTAACTAATGTAACTCGTTAGTTAGTGTAACCTATTAAACATACATATATTAATATAATTAATGATATTATAATACAATTAAAATAATATATTTTAAATAATAACAGTGACAACTAATTATACTAATAATATTATGATTACATAATACTCATTATCAACATTAATTTTAATATTTGTAAATAATTAACAATACTATAACATAATAACATAACCTACGCTAATTAATGTAACCTCTTAGCATAGGTATAACAATATAATTAATGAAAATATAATAAGATTAAAAAAATTATTGAAAAAATAATTATGAAATAATAATAATAGTCTTCATTAGTAAGTAATGACATTAGTAATTATATCTATAATTATAATAAATTTAAAATTATTATATATGATTAGCTATAATGATTAATAATTTAATAATATAATGTGTTTGGCTAAATTAACCATGGGTAAATTAATCAGGAAGTTAAATTTAAAATGGTTAAATTAAATTTGGTTCATTTGCATATGATTAAACTATTCATAATTAAATTATCCATGATAAAATTAATTAGAAGGTCAAATTTATTAGTTAATTTAGGCATGTTTGTTTAACCATAAATAATTGAACTTCGTAAATAATTTAACCATGACTAATATACCTTTGTGAATAATTTAGCCAAAGTTAGTTTAACTTCATAAATAATTTGATCATGGTTGATTTATCCAAACTTAGTTTAATTATCATTAGTTTAACCTCGTAAATAATTTAGCCATGGTTAATTTAACCTTGTAAATAATTTAACCATGGTTAATTTAACCTCGTAAAATAATTTAACCATGGTTACTTTAACATCATATATAGTTTAACCAAATTTAGTTTAGCGAAAATTAGTTTAATCATGGTTAAATTAAATGAAATGAAATTAACCAAAATCAATTTTGCCATGACTAGTTTATATATGTTTAATTTACCCAAAGTTAATTTAACGAAAATTAGTTTAACTAGGGTTAGTTTAGTTAAAGTCAATTTAACCAAAGTTAATTTCACTATGGTTAATTTAGCAAAAGTTAGTTTAAGCATAGCTAATTTAATCATAGTTATTTTAGTTATGGTCAGTTTAGCCAAAGTTAAGTAATCATGATTAGTTTAGTCAAAGTTTGTTTAATGATAGTTAGTTTTGTCATGGTTAGTTTAGTCTTGATAATGTGAGTTTAGCATAGGTTTAGCCAATATTTTTTCTTCAATAGCATTAGTTAACATGGGTTTAGCTTTAGTACCAAAAATATAAAATTATTACACATAACCTAAGTAGATATATTGAGTGTATTAATGTAAATATGTATTAACTTTGGCCATGACTTTTATAACACATGTTCATTTTGTACACTACTAGTTGCATGTTAGTTGGGCACACATTTGCATAACTCAAAAATTATACAATACTAATTTTGTAGTTGCACTCACAACCAATTTAGTTACAATTGACACTTAAACATAATTGCATAATGACTAGTTGTAAATGACAAAATTTATACTAGTGCACACATTCCCACCCAACGTATTTATAGGCATGGAAACAACATAACAAATGAGACAAGCGATAAACTTTTTAAAAACTCTTTTATGATTGAAATTCATATATTTCCAAGAATTTAGTCTTTTGAACATTTATTGTAGAATTGAGTAGATTCTGAAAAAAAAAAATGTATTCTTTCAATGCCTCCATTTCATCTCCATCTCCAATGCATCCTTTTCATTATGGTGTCATGTGGTTCTTTCATTTGTAGCACTCATGTTTGGTACCTCTTTATTCTTTTGTAGGTACATAATTATTTTGAAAGTTGAGTGGATGTTGAGACAATGTGAATTGACATTCATGAGTTTAAAGTTTGGTTGCCCAAAACCTCCCTTGAGTTTTGTTGTAATGCTTATGCCATTTAAGATCATGAATCAAGGTCCCTCTTACCTCTTATGTGTGTATGTGGTTACTTTGGAAATTAAATGAATGTTGAGACTATTGTCAAAAAAATTGTTAACAAGTTGAATGAGCCATCTCCCAATGTTTCCTTTTCATTCTAGTTTCAAAGTTTTTCATTTGTTTAACATCATAATATACTTACATGAATGTAAGTGAAAAATAAACACAAGTACAAGTGAAATGTATCTATATGTATTTTACATACACTTACAATTACCCAATTGCTATATCAAAAAACCATACATACACACACAAAATAGCTCAAAATTTAACATTGTTGGGTGCTTCTTTGATTTTGTTATAACCTTTTTTGACGCTGAGTTTTAGAAAAAAAAATTCAAAATGAAAGAACCTTTGGTTCAAGGTTTTTGAAAATTTTGAAAATAAAACAACATGCGAATGTTGGGGGTTTTTAAAAAATATTCAAAGAATTATGGGGTTTCACCACAAATGAAACTCATGCGGGTGTGGACATTCCTTTTTCCAAAAGCCTTGTGTTAAGAAAATTTCCCCTATGATACCTGATGGGTATCAGTTGAATATCTTACGGGTATCACAAGGGTAAAAAAAAAGGGGGGAGTAAAATCCTAGTGTGATCTTTACACTCAATAAAGCCTTTGGCCTTGGGCTATACCAGAATTGAGATCATGCTTGGCTCACATAGGCCCTTACTCTAGTGACACCCATGGCCTCAAGCTTTACCCCACTTTTTGAGAACCGCCAACAAGGGCTCCATATACCCGTCCCTTGTCAAGTGGTTTCTTAAACCACCGTTATTTTTTATTTTACCTTCAGAAGGGAGCCATTTGATTGGCTTGACACCAATACTTTTGGGAACATGGGGGCACTCAATCCCAACATAGAAGCCCAAATATGCTTCTTCCCTCTCCCCCAAAATAAAAGCATTCTTTGTCATGCTTCCCCTTTGGCCCCACCCTTTACAAATTATATACATTGAAGTTGAACCACCGGCCAAACAATATGGGGTAAAAATATGAAGTGCTATTGGGAACATTTTAGGGAACACATTGAAATCATTATGGGAACACCTTGGGAACTTGATGTGAATAGAGTGGGAACTAAAAAATAAAATAAAATAAAATAGGCACTATATGGATAAGTGGCGCCTCGACCAAACCCTAAACCCTAAAACCCACACAAAGGAAAGTGCCAAAACCATAGCTAGTCCACCAAAGTTCTCAAGCTTTAGCATCTTCACCTTTGGGGGACCCTTAGAGATACTGGATCCTACTACATCCCACCAACTAGGGCAACAAACTAATCATGAACTATATATACTACTCCCTTCCCTTTCCCTCCCCTTAGTTTTTAGACTAGAATGTTCGATAAAAAATAATACACAAAAATACAAAAGAATTATGTACTATCCAATAATTGGGTTAAAATAGGTTAGGATATATAGGGCATCAAGGAGGGGGATGTGATGATGATCAAAAGCAAAACAAGCAAATGGGTTCAAATTTTAGGGCATCAAGAAGGCTATATATGTGTAGGGTTAAAAGCACAAGGCCGGAGGCTTTATTGGAATAAGGGTCCATGGTTGATTGAGGGTGTAAAGCATTTTAGGCATATATATATATATATATATATATATA
>Ga0116227_10007022_pt1 | contig 22312 bp, 21 predicted proteins | sample S1TSphgellanicum_FD_89693 | JGI IMG/M metagenome (GOLD analysis project Ga0116227, IMG submission 89693) | Host-associated microbial communities from peat moss isolated from Minnesota, USA - S1T2_Fb - Sphagnum magellanicum MG | ecosystem: Host-associated > Plants > Peat moss > Unclassified...
CGTTCGATGGCGGGGGTGGAGTCCAGGATGCGTTGTTCGAGTTCGTTGATCGGCCCCGTCAGGGCCGTGATGAGATGCGGAACCATGCGGCCCTCTGTCGTGGCGGGTAGGAATAATCGACTGTGATTGTAGGGATTTAGGGCCGACCCCGTCCGTTGCAAGGGGCTCGCGCACCTTCCAGCGGCTTATTCTTGTTCATTCCTGGCCGGGCGTCCATTCAAAGGCTTGCAGCTCCCGGCAGAGCTGGGCGCCCAGTTCCTTGCGGCGCTCGTTGGGCATGCGTGAGTTGATGGCCGCGACGCTGATGCCCGCGTGGCTGTTGCTGGACAGCCGGAACGCGCACCCCACGCCGGAGGTCTCCGCCGTGCGGAAATCCTGCATCTCGGAAAAGCCGTTCCGGCGCGTTTCCCGGATCAGGCTGCGCAGCTTGTCCAGGGTCAGGCCCAGCCGCAGGTAGTCCGGCGCGTGCCGGGCATGGGTCGCCGCGATCTCGGCATCGCCCAGGCGGGCCAGCACCCCCACGCCGACCGAGCTGATGCCCAGCAGGCGGCGCGTGCCCGGCTCGATCACGAAAGCTTTGATCGGGTAGGAGCCCTCCTCGCGGTGCAGGCACAGGGCATGATCGCCGCTGCGCACCATGAGGAACACCGTGTCGCCGGTCTGGCGCGCGATCCGCTGCATCACCGGGCGGAAGCGCTCCACCACCGGCAGCATGCCGGCCGACACCAGGCCCAGCTGCATGGCCTCCAGCCCCAGCCGGTACAGCTTGGCCGGCACCGCACGCTCGACGAAGCCTTCGTCGATCAGGCAGGCCAGCAGGCGGTGCGCCGTGGAGCGGTCCTGCCCGGTCAGCGCGATCAGGTCCGTCAGGCGCACGCCCTCGGGATGGTGGATGCCCACCTGGCGCAGCAGGGCCAGGGCCTTGCTGGCGCTTTGGGCCCCTGTCACTTGGGAGTCTTTTCTCATCTGTTGGGACAAAAGTTAATTTTTGATTGAATTGCAAGATTATTACTTCTCTAATTGAACCTCAACAAAACGCCCCTGCCCGTGCGCTCGCCGAGCCGCCTGGCAGGCAGGCCCTACCAAGGAGACAACGTCGTGGTGAATCAAGATCGCCGGGCTTTCCTGGCCCGCGTGTCGGCCGCATCCAGCCTGCTGCTGGCGGCCGCCAGTCCCGGCCTGGCCCAGGTGCAGGACTACCCGAGCCGCACCCTCAGGATCGTCGTGCCCTTTGCCCCGGGCGGCGGCGGCGACGTGCTGGGCCGGCTGCTGGCACAGAAGCTGTCCGAGACGCTCAAGCAGGCCGTGATCGTGGACAACAAGCCGGGCGCGAGCAGCATCATCGCCTCGGATTTCGTGGCCAAGTCTGCGCCCGACGGCTACACGCTGCTGCTGAATGTGCCCCTGCTGGTGCAGACGGCCAGCCTGTACAGCAAGCTGCCCTACGACCCGCTGACCGACCTCATTCCCGTCACGGACCTGGTCACCTCGCCCCTGTGGTTCGCGGTCGGCACGGCCAAGGTGCCGGCCCGGACCCTGAAGGAGTACATCGATCAGGCCAAGGCCCGCCCGAGCGAGTACAACTACGCCTCGATCGGCGCCGGCTCCTCCGGCCACCTGCTGGGCCATGCCCTGAGCGAGGCCAATGGCCTGCGGATGACCCACGTGCCCTACAAGGGCAGCTCGCCCGCGATGCTGGCGCTGCTGTCGGGCGAGATCACGGCGGTGTTCCTGGACTACGTCACCCTCAAGCCGCAGCTCGATGCCGGCAAGGTGCGCCTGCTGGCCGTCACGGGCACGGCGCGCTCGCCGCTCACGCCTCAGGTGCCGACGCTGGCCGAGCTCGGCTACCCCGGCTTCGAGCCGGCCGTCTGGGGCGGCATCTTCCTGCCCGGCAGGACGCCGCCCGAGATCGTGAAGCGGCTGGAGGCCGAGATCCAGAAGATCACACAGCAGCCCGACTTCCTGGCCAGGATCCGCGAGCTGGGCTATGAGCCGGGCGGCACGCCGCAGGCCCAGTTCGCCGCCCAGGTGCGCGCCGACCACGCCCGCTGGGGCGCGCTGATCAAGAAGGCCGGTGTCAGGCTCGACTGAGCCCGCCAGTCCCCATCTTCCCCCGCATCCATCCACGAAGGAAACCACCAAGATGTCCGCCGACCTGGCCCCGGGCCTGCTCACCAACATGCTGCTGACGGCCGCGATCTCGTTCGGCGTGCAGCTCGCGCTCTGGCTCATCAGCCTGAAAACCCGCGACGCGACACTCGCCGACTGGTGGTGGGGCCTGGGCTACGCCACCATCGCGATCTTCACCTACGTCAACACCCAGGGCGTGGGCGTGGAGTCGCGCAAGCTGCTGATCACGGCCTGCACCGTGATCTGGGGCGTTCGCCTGTCCGCCCACCTGGTCATCCGCAGCCACGCCGATCGCTGGCGCGAACTGGACCGCTACGAGAAATACCGGCTGGATGCGGCGCGCGAAGGCCGCAACGTGAACTGGTACATCTACCGCAAGGTCTTCGGCATCCAGGGCCTGATGATGTGGATCACCTCGCTGCCGGTGCAGGTCACGCAGTTCTACCTGCGCCCGGCCGAGCTGGGCACCGTGGCCCTCATCGGCGCCGCCGTGTGGCTGGCGGGCTTCCTGATCGAGGCGTTCTGCGACTGGCAGTTGGCGCGCTTCAAGGCCGACCCGGCCAACCAGGGCCGGGTGCTGAACACCGGGCTGTGGTACTTCACGCGGCACCCCAACTACTTTGGCGAGGCGCTGCTGTGGTGGGGCATCTTCCTGATCGCCTGCGACCACTGGATCGGCCTGTTCACCATCGTCTCGCCGATCCGCATGCACCACCGCATGGCGTACCGGCAAGGCATCGGCTGGCTCGAACAGAAGATGAGCGGCCTGCGCCCCGAGTACCGGGACTACATCGCCCGGACCAACCGCTTCTATCCCTGGTTCCCCAGGAAACCCAAGCCCTAAGCGCCGGCGCCCCGGCGCAGCCCCCGCGCACCACCGGACGGAGCCACGCCCCATCCGGGGCGGGCCCGCCTGCGCCGCGCATCCGGCCCATCCGATCCCCCCGAGGGAATTCCCCGGACCCCTGGGTCCTTCAACCAACCTGGAGACAATCGCAATGAAGAAATCCCTGCTCGCCGTGGCCGCCCTGGCGGCTTCCGGCGCCGCCCTGGCCCAGTCCTCGGTGACGCTGTTCGGCGTGATCGACGCCACGCTGGCCCTGGGCCGCGGCTCGGTGTCCAACAAGACCCAGCTGACCAACTCCGGCAACACCACCACCCGCCTGGGCTTTCGCGGCACGGAAGACCTGGGCGGCGGCCTGGCCGCCGGCTTCTGGCTGGAGGCCGGCCTGAACAACGACGACGGCACCGGCGCGGCCTCCAATGCCAACAACCAAACGGTGGGCGCCTACAACCCGGCCACCGGTGCCAACGCCCCGGTGCGATCCGGCACGCAGGGGCTGACCTTCAACCGGCGCTCCACCGTCAGCCTGAGCGGTGGCTTCGGCGAGATCCGTGTGGGCCGCGACTACACGCCGCATTTCTGGAACTACGTCTGGTTCGACCCGTTCACCTACAACGGCGTGGGCGCCAGCCAGATCTCGAACAACCTCGGCGGAGCCACCAACGTGCGCGCCTCCAACAGCGTGAGCTACTTCCTGCCGGCCAACCTGGGCGGCTTCTACGGCCAGCTCCAGCACTACCGCGGCGAGAACAGCAGCGGCACGCCCACCGCCGGCGACGGCACCGGCACCAGCCTGCGCGTCGGCTATGCCAGCGGTGCGGTGAATGCGGCGCTGGCCACCTCGCAGACCCGCTATGCCAGCGGCAACATCAGCACCACCAACCTGGGCGCGAGCTACGACTTCGGCCCGGCCAAACTCAGCGCCATCATCGACCAGGACCGGGTCTCGGGCGGCCCCACCGGCAAGGGCTGGCTGATCGGCGTGAACGCACCCATGGGCGTCGGCGAGTGGCGCGCGTCCTACTCGACCTACAAGGGAACATTGGCGGTTGCCGCCGCCCGCAGCAGCAAGCTGTCGCTGGGCTATGTGCACAACCTGTCCAAGCGCACGGCGCTGTATGTCACGCTGGCCCGGCTCGACAACAAGGACGGCGGCTCGATGGCCCTGAACGGTGCCGTCACGGGCGCCAACAGCAACTCCACCGGCTACGACTTCGGCCTGCGCCACAGCTTCTGAGCGCACCCGGCCGGCCCCGGGCCGGCCGCAGGCGGATGGATGCCTAGGTGCGGACTTCGCCCTGCCCCAGCACCACCCACTTGAGCGAGGTCAGGCCTTCGAGGCCGACCGGCCCGCGGGCATGGAACTTGTCGGTGGAGATGCCGATTTCCGCGCCCAGCCCGTACTCGAAGCCATCGGCGAAGCGGGTGCTCGCATTCACCATGACGCTGGCCGAGTCCACCTCGCGCAGAAAGCGCTGGGCATGCATGTGGTCGCGCGTGAGGATGGCGTCGGTGTGGTGACTGGAGTAGCGGTTGATGTGCTCGATGGCCTCATCCACGCCCGCCACCAGCTTGACGCTGATGATGGGTGCCAGGTATTCCTCGTACCAGTCCTGCTCGGTGGCCGGGGCCAGCCGGGCGCCCGGCACCTCGGCCAGGATCTTCATGGACTCCCAGCAGCCGCGCATTTCCACGCCCTTGGCCGCGTAGACCGCGCCGATGCGGGGCAGGAACTCCCGCGCCACGCCGCGCGCCACCAGCAGGCTCTCGCTGGCGTTGCAGGGGCTGTACTTCTGGGTCTTGGCGTTGTCGGCCACGGTGACGGCCATGTCGATGTCGCAGGGGTCGTCCACATAGACGTGGCAGTTGCCGTCCAGGTGCTTGATGACGGGCACCTTGGCCTCGCGGCTGATGCGCTCGATCAGGCTCTTGCCGCCGCGCGGGATGACCACGTCCACGTACTGGGGCATGGCGATGAGCTGGCCCACCGCCTCGCGGTCGGTGGTCTGCACCAGCTGGACCGCGTCTTGCGGCAGGCCGGCCGCCGCCAGCGCCTGCTGCACCAGCCGGGCGAGCGCCTTGTTGGACTCGATGGCCTCGGAGCCGCCGCGCAGGATGCAGGCGTTGCCGCTCTTGATGCTCAGAGACGCGGCCTCGATGGTCACGTTGGGGCGGCTCTCGAAGATCATGCCGAACACGCCGATGGGCACGCGCATCTGGCCCACGCGGATGCCGCTGGGCTGCTGCTTCATTCCGGTGATCTCGCCGATGATGTCGGGCATGGCGGCGAGCTGCTCGCAGCCCTCGGCCACGGTGTCGATGACCTTGGGCGTCAGCCTGAGGCGGTCCACCAGCGGCGCGGCCAGGCCGGCCGCCGCGGCGCGCTCCAGATCCTTGGCGTTGTCGTCCTGCAGCGCCTGCACATGGCTGCGCAGCAGGCCGGCCAGCGTGCGCAGCGCTATGCTTTTGGTAGCTGCACTTGCCTGTGCCATCTGGGCTGAGGCGGTTTTTGCCTGCAAGCCCAGGGCCTGCATGTATTCAGCGATGTTCAGCGCGTTCATGGCCTGCATTTTGCCCGCAGTCCATTAACCCTGGCGGGCGGCGCATTCCCGGCACAGCATGAACGCCAGCCGCTGCAGGGCCTGCCAGCCGTTGGCCGGCCAGCCGGGCGCCTTCAGGCCCTTGACGATACCGTCCACCTGGTGGGCGGCGTACAGCAGGTTGGCCAAGCTGGTGTCGCTCAGGCGCGGCAGCACGCGCTCGAACAGGCGCTCCTTGAGGCCCCAGACGCGCTGCTCGCGCAGCGCCATGGGCAGCGGCCGGCCAGCGCCCATGGCGTCCTTCACGCGCTTGAGCGCGCGGATGTCCTCGGCCAGCGTGTAGTGCACCAGCACCTCGGCCTCGCCCTCGGCCTGCAGGCCGTCGAGCATGCGCTGCACGCGCGCGGCCTGCCCCGCCAGCACGGCCTCCGAGAGCTTGAACACGTCGTAGCGCGCCACGTTGAGCACCGCGCTCTCCACCTGCTCGAAGCTCAGCTCGCCCTGCGGGTACAGCAGCGCCAGCTTCTGGATTTCCTGATGCGCCGCCAGCAGATTGCCCTCCACCCGGTCGGCGAAGAACTGCAGCGTGCGCTGGCCTTCCTCGCCCGCGGCCACGCGCTGGCCCTGGGCCTGCAGGCGCTGCGAGATCCAGGGCGGCAGGGCCTGGCGCTCCACCGGATCGACCTGTACCGTGACGCCGAAACTGTCCAGCGCCGAGAACCAGGCGCCGCCGCGGGTCATCTTGTCCAGGCGCGGCAGCATGACCAGGGTGAGCGTCGAGTCGTTGCCCTGGGAGGCCTCGGCCAGCTGCTGCAGCGCCGGGCTGCCCTCCTTGCCGGGCTTGCCCGAAGGGATGCGGATCTCCACGATCTGGCGGTCGGCGAACAGGCTCAGCGAGCCGCCGGCGGCCAGCACCTCGCTCCAGTCGAAGTGCGCGCCGGCCACGGTGTGCGAGCTGCGCTCGGTGTAGCCCTGGGCGCGGGCGGCCGCGCGGATCGCATCGGCCGCCTCCTGCACCAGCAGGGGCTCGTCGCCGTGCAGGGTGTACAGCGACCTCAGCCCCTTGGCCAGATGCGTGGCCAGCTGGGCCGCGGCAAGCTGCATGGCGCTACAGCTCCTTGACCGCCGCCAGCCGGCGCATGAGCTGCTGCACCAGATCGCCCTGCATGTCGCGGTACAGCAGGTTTTCTTCGGCCTCCTTGGACAGCACGGCGGATTCGTTGAAGCTGATGTCGCGCTGCAGCAGGATCTCGGTGTCGGGGATCAGCTCCTTGGCCTGCGGCGTGCGCAGCTTGAACCGGAAGCGCAGGCGCAGCTGGAACTCGGTCACCTGGCCGGCCGAGTTGATGCCGCTCACGATCTTCTCGCGCTGCTCCTGCAGCACGTCCAGGATCACCTGCGCCGTGTTGATCTGCGCGGCGTCGTTGACCACGTGCACCGAGCCGATCGAACTGAGGTAGCGCTTGAGCTCGTTGCCCACCGGCGAGTTGGGCGCGCCGACGAACAGCGAGGTGAACGCGAAGTTCGGCGCCTTGCGCAGCTCGAAGCCGCAGGCGGCCAGGGCCGCGGCGGGCAGGAGGGCGAGGAACAGGCGGCGGCGCGGCATCAGACCACCACGTTGACCAGGCGCCCGGGCACCACGATCACCTTCTTGGGATGGGCGCCGCCGGCCTGCTTGGTGAAGGCCTCGCTGGCGAGGGCGATCTTCTCGATCGCGTCTTTGGCCGCGCCGGCCGGCACCAGGATGGAGCCGCGCAGCTTGCCGTTGACCTGGAGCATGAGCTCGATCTCGTCCTGCCTGAGCGCGGCCTCGTCCACCTGCGGCCAGGGCGCATCCAGCAGCTCGCCCGACTGCGCGGCGTAGCCCAGCGCCTGCCACAGCGCATGGGTCACGTGCGGGGTGACCGGGTAGAGGCAGCGCAGCAGGATGCCGAAGCCCTCGCGCAGCGCGGCATGGCCGCCGGGCGTGCCGCCACCCTTGAAGTCCTCCAGCGCGTTGAGCAGCTTCATCGCGCCCGAGACCACGGTGTTGTACTGCATGCGCTGGTAGTCGTAGTCCACCTGCTTGAGCACGCCGTGGATCTCCAGCCGCAGCGCCTTGGCTTCCTTGCCGTATTCGACCACAGCGCCCACCGGTTGTGCGATGAGCGCTTCATTTTTGATAGCAAACTGCCAGACCCGGCGCAGGAAGCGGTAGCTGCCCTCGACCGCCGAGTCGTTCCATTCCAGGGTGGCCTCGGGCGGCGCGGTGAACATGGTGTACAGGCGCGCGGTGTCGGCACCGTATTTCTCGATCAGATCCTGCGGATCGACGCCATTGTTCTTGCTCTTGCTCATGGTGCCCACGCCTTCGTAGTCCACCAGGCTGCCGTCGCTCTTGCGCTTGGCGCCCACCACCTTGCCGTTGGCATCGTGGATATCCTCCACCTCGTGCGGCCAGAAGTACTCGATACCGCCCTTCTCGCCCTTGCGCGAATAGATGTGGTTGAGCACCATGCCCTGCGTGAGCAGCTTGGTGAAGGGCTCGTCGACCTTCACCAGGCCCAGGTCGCGCATCACCTTGGTCCAGAAGCGCGCGTACAGCAGGTGCAGGATGGCGTGCTCGATGCCGCCGATGTACTGGTCCATCGGCATCCAGTAGTTCGCGCCCTCGGCGACCATGGCCTGCTCGTTCTTCGGGTCGCAGTAGCGCATGTAGTACCAGGACGAGTCCACGAAGGTGTCCATGGTGTCGGTCTCGCGCCGCGCGGGCTTGCCGCACACGGGGCACACCACGCCGGCATGGAAGCCTTCGTGCTTGTGCAGCGGGTTGCCCGAGCCGTCGGGGATGCAGTCGGGCGGCAGCACGACCGGCAGGTCTTTTTCAGGCACGGGCACGGCGCCGTGCTCGTCGCAGTGGATGATCGGGATCGGCGTGCCCCAGTAGCGCTGGCGGCTCACGCCCCAGTCGCGCAGGCGCCAGGTGGTCTTCTTCTCGCCCAGGCCGCGCACCTGCAAGGCGTGCGCCACGGCGTTGACCGCGTCGCGGTAGGACAGGCCGCTGAAGCTGTCGGAGTTGATGGTCACGCCGTTCTGCTTGTCGGCGTACCAGTCCTGCCAGCGGTGGTAGTCGTAGTGCTCGCCGTCCACCTGCACCACCTGGGTGATCGGCAGCCGGTACTTGAGCGCAAAGGCGAAGTCGCGCTCATCGTGCGCGGGCACGCCCATCACGGCGCCGTCGCCGTAGCTCATCAGCACGTAGTTGCCGACCCAGACGTCGATCGCATGCCCGCTGAGCGGGTGGATCACCTTCAGGCCCGTGGGCATGCCCACCTTCTCGCGCAGCGCGAGTTCGGCCTCGGTCGTGCCGCCCTTCTTGCAGTCCTCGATGAAGGCTGCCAGCGCCGGATTCGCCCGCGCCGCGTGCGCGGCCAGCGGGTGCTCGGGCGCCACGGCGCAGAAGGTCACGCCCATGATGGTGTCGGCGCGCGTGGTGAAGACGTACATGCGGCCATCGCCGATGAGCTGGCCGTCCTCGCCGCGGATGTCGTGCGTGAACGCGAAGCGCACGCCCTCGCTGCGGCCGATCCAGTTCTCCTGCATCAGCTTCACGCGCTCGGGCCAGCCGGGCAGCTTGTGGCTCACGCTGTCGAGCAGTTCCTCGGCGTAGTCGGTGATCTTGAGGTAGTAGCCCGGGATCTCGCGCTTCTCGACCACGGCGCCGGTGCGCCAGCCCTTGCCGTCGATCACCTGCTCGTTGGCCAGCACGGTCTGGTCCACCGGGTCCCAGTTCACCACCTGGGTCTTGCGGTAGGCGATGCCTTTCTCCAGCATCTTCAGGAACAGCCACTGGTTCCACTTGTAGTAGCTTGGGTCGCAGGTGGCGACCTCCCGTGACCAGTCGATGGCCAGCCCCATCGCCTGCATCTGCTTCTTCATGTAGGCGATGTTGTCGTAAGTCCACTGCGCCGGGGGCACGCCGTTCTTCAGCGCCGCGTTCTCGGCCGGCAGGCCGAAGGCATCCCAGCCCATGGGCATCAGTACGTTGTAGCCCTTCATGCGCAGATAGCGCGTGAGCATGTCGTTGATGGTGTAGTTGCGCACATGGCCCATGTGCAGCTTGCCGCTGGGGTAGGGCAGCATGGAGCAGGCGTAGAACTTCTTCTTGCCGGCGTCCTCGGTCACGCGGTAGGCGTCGCGCGCGGTCCAGTGGCTTTGCGCGGCGCGCTCCACCTCGGTATGGTTGTACTTGTCTTGCATGGAAACAGTGGATGGGCGGCGGTCTGCCGCATGGCAGGGATTTTAGGCGCTTGCCCGCTCTGCGCCTGTTTGTGCTGTTTGTGATCTCCACGGGGTCGCGTTGGAGCGACAACGGACGGCGATCTCCCTAGTCTGGAGCGGCGTAACGCCCATCAACAGGCGCCAGAGCCGACCGATGCTGCTTCAACGCGGTTCGGACTTGGGCTCGGCGACGAAGCCGATGCGGTTGAGCCCGGCCTTCTGCGCCGCGCCCATGACCTCGACCACCCGGCCGTAGGGCACGGCCTCGTCGGCGCGCAGCTGCACCTCGGTGTCGGGGTTCTCGGCGGCGGTGCGGGTCAGGCGCTCGGCCAGCTCCGCGGGGCTGACGCGCTGGTCGTTCAGGAACGCCTGGCCGGACTTGTCGACCACCAGCGTGACGAATTTCGGCGCGTCGTTCGGCTTGGCGGCATCGGTGCGGGGCAGGTCCAGCCGGATCGAGCTGGCCAGCAGCGGCGCGGTGATGATGAAGATCACCACCAGCACCAGCATCACATCCACCAGCGGCGTCATGTTGATGTCGCTCATGGGCCGTGGGCCCTGGGTGCGTTCGAGCCGGCCGAATGCCATGGGGTCAGCCCTTCGCGGGGGCGGCCAGCAGTTCGCGCAGGTCGCGCGCGAAGCCTTCGAGGTCGGCCTCGATGCGGCCGATGAAGCGCCCGAACACGTTGTAGGCCAGCACGGCGGGAATCGCCACCGCCAGGCCGGCGGCCGTCATGATCAGCGCCTCGCCGACCGGGCCGGCCACCTTGTCGATGGTGATCTGGCCGGCGCCGGCGATCCCGGTGAGCGCGTGGTAGATGCCCCAGACCGTCCCCAGCAGGCCGACGAAGGGCGCGGTGGAGCCCACGGTGGCCAGCAGCACCTGGCCGAATTCCAGCTTGTGCAGCACGCCGTGCAAGGCGTCGCGCAGCCGCCGCGTGAGCTGCTGGGCGCGATCGCCGGCGGTGGCGAGCGTGCCGCCCTCCAGCGTGGCCGTGGCCTCGACCAGGGGCAGCACCAGCGCCTCGCGGTCGAAGGCGGCCACGCGGGGCCGCGCTTCCTCCACCGACGGCGACTGCCAGAATGCCGCGGTGCTGCGCGCCACGTCGCCGATGGCGCGGCGCAGCACCCAGGCCTTCCACAGGATCACCACCCAGCTCGCCACCGACATGGCCAGCAGCAGCACGGCCACCAGCCGGCTGACGGCATCGCCCTGCGAGATGAGCTGCAATGCATTCATTTCAGTGTTCCATGACGCCGAGCGCCACCCGCAGCCTATGAAACCCGCGCAGGCACAGGCCAGGGATACCGCGGGCCTGGCTTTGCCAGGCCGCTGGTATCGCCCGCTTCGGGGGTGGTTGTTTCATCGCAAGCCCAGCACGTCGAACATGTCGAACAGGCCGCGCTCCCGGGTGGCCAGGAAGCGCACGGCGCGCAGGCTGCCCTGGGCATAGGTGGTGCGGCTGGCGGATTTGTGGGTGATCTCGATGCGCTCGCCGGTGCCGGCGAACAGCACGGTGTGGTCGCCCACGATGTCGCCGCCGCGGATGGCGGAAAAACCGATGCTGGAGGGATCGCGCTCACCGGTGATGCCCTCGCGGGCATACACCGCGCAGTCCTTGAGCTCGCGCCCCAGGGCTTGGGCGATGACCTCGCCCATCTTCAGTGCCGTGCCGGAGGGGGCATCCACCTTGTGGCGGTGGTGCGCCTCGATGATCTCGATGTCGTAGCCCGTGGACATGGCCTTGGCGGCCATCTCCAGGAGCTTGAGGGTGACGTTCACGCCCACGCTCATGTTGGGCGCCATCATGATGGCGATGTCCCGGGCGGCGGCGGCGATCTCGGCCTTCTGCGCGTCGCTGAAGCCGGTGGTGCCGATCACCGCCTTCACGCCGAGCTCGCGGCACACCTGCAGGTGCGCCAGCGTGCCCTCGGGGCGGGTGAAATCGATGAGCACCCGCGCATTCTTGAGGCCCTCGCGCAGATCCGCCGTGATCGGCACGCCGCTGGCGTGCCCCAGGAAGGCCGTGGCGTCGGAGCCGATGCCGGGGCTGGCAGCCACGTCCAGCGCGCCGGCCAGCTCGCAGTCGTCGGAGGCCCGGATGGCCTCGATCAGCATGCGGCCCATGCGTCCGCCGGCGCCGGCCACGGCAATGCGGTATGGCGTCGTCATCATGGGGCAGGGGTGAAGAACTCGCGCTCGATCAGCCAGCGGCCGTCACGCTGGACCAGGAACAGCGCCTTGGTGCCGATCTCGCTGCCGGCATCGGAATCGTAGACCTGGCGGAACACCACGCGCGCCGACGTCGGCGACACCCGCTGGGCACGTACGTCCTGCACGCCGATGGAGATGCTCAGCCGGCTCTCGATGCGGGGCCGGCGCAAGGCCTCCCATTCCTCGCGGCTGGGGCTGGTGCCCTTGAACTCCGGCACGTAGCGCGCGAAGAAGGCGGCCGCATTGCGGGCCTGCCAGTCGTTCATCCAGCCCGTGAGGAACGCGCCGATCTCGGGGTCCAGGCTGCCGAAACCGCCCACCGCCGGGGCCGGGACAGCCTGCACGGTGGCGGCGGCTGAAGGCGCAGCGGCAGGGGCCGCAACGGGAGCAGCCGCAGGGGCAGGCACGGGAGCCGCCGCAGCGGCAGGGGCCGCAACCGGCGCCGGAGCCGCAGACGCCGCGGCCACCACGACGGGCGCCACCACGCGGGCCGCTGGCGCCGCGGCGGGCGCGGGCTGCGGCGCAGGGGCGGCCGCAACCGGGGCAGCAGCAGGGGCCACGGCCGGAGCAGGCGCGGGAGTCGACGCTGGCGCAGTCGAAGCCGCAATGGGTGCGGCAGCGGGTGTGGCTGTGGGCGTAGGTGCCGTTGCCGCGGGCGCCGCAGCGGGAGCTGCGGCAGGGACCGGGGCCGGGGCCCTCGCGGCAGCGGCGGCCACGGCGCGCTGCGTGCTCGCATCCCAGGCCTGCGAGGTGTCGCGCGGCGTTTCCAGCGGCGGGTAGCTGGCCAGCGTCACGCCGGCGCCCGCCTGCGCCGCACCGCCGGCGGGCGCCGCGGCTGCCGGAGGGTTCTTGAGGTTGAACTCCTTGAGCACCTCCTCGGGCACCTCCAGCAGCGGCACCTTGCCCAGCTTTCGGTGCGTGTCCAGCTTGGAGACGAATTCGGCCTCGGTCGGCATCGGGTCGCCCTCGAAGCGGTCGAGCAGGTCGCCCTTGAAATACACGGTCAGCTTGCGCGCCTGCGGCTCCACGCCCTGGCGGCGCAGCGTGAACACGTAGTCCCAGCGGTCACCGTGGAACAGGCTGGCCAGCAGCGGCGTGCCCAGCACGTCCTTGACCTGCGCGCGGGTCATGCCGGGCCTGAGGGCGTCGACCTGTTCCTTGGATACGAAGTTGCCCTGAACCACCTCCACCTTGTAGGGCGTCACCGCGTTGGCGATGCGGTGGCTGGCGCTGTCGAGGCCGCCACATCCGGCAAGGACGGCGCAAGCGATGGCGGACAAACCCAGGCGGGCGCTGCTGCGGTGGAAAGCGGACATGGAGACGGGCTGTAGCGATATGATCGGATCATTGTAGCGGCTGGGGCTGTGCCGGCAGGGCGCGCACCGGCGGAAGAAAGACCCCCATGGCCAACATCGACGAACTCAAAAGCACAGGACTGAAAGCCACGCTGCCGCGCCTGAAAATCCTGGAGATTTTCCAGAAGGGCGCGCAGCGCCACATGACGGCCGAAGACGTGTTCCGCGTGCTGCTGCAGGACCGCTCCGACATCGGCCTGGCCACGGTCTACCGCGTGCTCACGCAGTTCGAGCAGGCCGGCATCCTGAGCCGCAGCCACTTCGAATCCGGCAAGGCGGTCTACGAGCTCAACGAGGGGCAGCACCACGATCACCTGGTCTGCCTGGACTGCGGCAGGGTCGAGGAGTTCTACGACGCCGAGATCGAGCGGCGCCAGCACTCCGTGGCCAAGGACAAGGGCTTCACCATCGCCGACCACGCCCTGAGCCTGTACGCCAACTGCACCAAGGAAAACTGCCCGAGCCGGCCAGTCTCGCACCGCGGCTGAGGCCCCGGCGCGCGCGGCCTCAGCCGTCGCGCTCCATCGCCCGGCGGTGGCGTTCGACGAATTCCTGGTAGGTGTCGATGCCGCGCAACTGCAGGATGGTGTTGCGCACGGCGGCCTCGACCAGCACGGCGATGTTGCGCCCCGCCACCACCTGGATCACCACCTTGCGCACCGGGATGCCCAGCACGTCCTGGGTCAGCGGCTCGTAGGGCAGACGCTCGTAGTCGCGCTCCAGCGTCTCGCGGCGCACCAGGTGCACGATCAGCTTCAGGCGCATCTTGCGGCGCACCGCGGTCTCGCCAAAGATGGCCCGGATGTCCAGCAGGCCGATGCCGCGCACCTCCAGCAGGTTTTGCAGCAGCTCGGGGCAGCGGCCCTCGATGGTGGTCTGGTTGATGCGGTACAGGTCCACCGCGTCGTCGGCCACCAGGCCGTTGCCGCGCGAGATCAGCTCCAGCCCCAGCTCGCTCTTGCCCAGGCCCGACTCGCCGGTGATCATCACGCCCAGGCCCAGGATGTCCATGAACACGCCGTGCATCGAGGTGCGGTCGGCGAAGTGCTTGGACAGGTAGGCGCGCAGCACGTCGATCACGAAGGCCGACGACTCGTGCGTGGAGAACATCGGGATCTGCGCGCGCTCGCACATGGACAGCAGGGCATCGGGCGCGACCTGGCCGTCGGCCAGGATCAGCACCGGCGGCTCCAGCGTCACGATCCGCGCGATGCGCCGGGCGCAGTCCTCGGGCGTGGCGCTGGTGAGGTAGGCAACCTCGCGTTCGCCCAGGATCTGCACGCGGTAGGGGTGGATGTAGTTGAGGTAGCCCACCAGATCGGCGCCGGAGCGCGCGGCGCGGATCACGACCTCGTCGAAGCGCCGCTCGGAGGCCCCCAGGCCGGCCACCCATTCCCACTTGAGGGCGGCGCGGAACTCCTCGAACAGGACATCCGCGCTGACGACGGTGGGCTTCATCGCCGCTCTATCGAAGTGATCGAAGCCTTGAGCGCCGCCAGGCCGCCCCCAGGCACGAGGGCCCCCTCGGGGGGCAGCGCCGTACACGCGGTGACAAGCGTGGTGGCCACATGCTTCAGGCCGGCTGCGCGGATTGCCAGGTGGCAATCATGGTGTGCAACTGCGTGGCGTCGGTGCTGGCCTTGATCCTCTCGCGCAGCGGCGCGTCGCTCAGCAGCTCGGCGATCTCGGACAGGATCTCCAGGTGCTTCTGCGTCGCCGCCTCGGGCACCAGCAGGAAGATCAGCAGGCCCACGGGCTGCTCGTCGGGCGCGTCGAAGCCGATCGGCGTGCCGAGCTGGAACACGGCGGCCATCGGCGCCTTCAGGCCCTTGATGCGTCCGTGCGGAATGGCGACGCCATGGCCCAGGCCGGTGGAGCCCAGCCGCTCGCGGGCGAACAGGCTGTCGGTGATCAGGGCGCGGGACAGGCCGTGAAGGTTCTCGAACAGCAAGCCGGCTTCCTCAAAAGCACGTTTCTTGCTGGTGGCGTCGACGCTCACGAGTACTTGGGCGGCGGGCAGGATGGACGCGAGACGATTCATGGTCGGGTTGCAGATTATGCACCTGCCGGGGTGCAGTGCAACAAATTGCACAAAACCGGCGCGATCCGCCTCACAAAAAGCCACACGCCCCGCCGGCCGCGGCAGTCGCGGCCCGCCCGTGAGGGGGTGCGTCCCGACGTGGGACGCAGCACTGCGGCAAAAAAAAGCCGCTCCTGGGGAGCGGCGGGAAGACTGGCGGTCTTCAACCCTGGCTACATGAGGCGCTTGGGCGCATCGTGGTGATGGTCCTGCAGGCGGTCCTTGTGGCGCACCACCTGGCGGTCGAGCTTGTCGACCAGTTCATCCACGGCGGCATAGAGGTCGGCATGCGAGCTTTCGGCGAACATGTCGCTGCCCTTGACGTGGATGTTGCACTCCGCACGCTGTCGTCGTTCCTTTTCCTTCTGCTTCTCCACGGTGAGCAGCACCTTGACATCCACGACCTGGTCGAAATGCCGGGTGATCCGATCCAGCTTGGTGGTCACGTAACTGCGCAGCGCGGGGGTGACTTCGAGGTGGTGACCGCTGATCGTCAAATTCATGAGTAGCCTCCTGTTGCTCTCTGGGGGTTGAAATGGCCGTCCCGCCAAGGACAGCCCGCGAACCTGGGAATTGACTGAAGGTGAATTCACTATGCGCCCGGCCGGCACGAAATGCAATCCATTTCAATGCCGCCCCGCGGGCAAAGTGCAAGGCTTTGTGAAGCGCCGCCGCAAGTGCTTGAAAATAAACGGGTTTTGGCGCGCCGCCACGTCGGCCGCGGCGGCATGCCGGGGTGGCTCGCAGGGTCAAAGGGCCTGCGAGAAAAGTTCTAGCCGTAGTGCAGGACCCACTCGATGCCGCGCGCGCGGGCAGCGTCGATGGCCTCCTGCGCGGTCGCGAAGCCGCCCCGCTCGATCGCGATTTCGCGGGGCCGTGTCGGCCAGACATGCTTGGTGATCACCAGGGTTGGCGCGAACCTGCCGCCATCGAGCGGCTTGGCACTGCACATCAGCTCGTACTGGTCGTGCCGGAAGATCACTGGTTGCTCCATGGCCACCTCTTGAAAACAGAGGCATCCAGTATGCGCCATCCGGGATGCCCACGGCGCGCAGCGCACAAACTTTTGCCCTAACATGCCGCAACCACGGCGCTTCGACCCCACGCCCCATGCCTCAGCCGCCCACGCCTTCATGAGCCTTGGCACCGTCATCCTTGCGGGCCTGACCCACCCTTCCCGGCCAAGCAATGCACTGGTGCTCATGGGGGGCGGTGCGCGCACCGCCTACCAGGCCGGCGTGCTGCGGGCGCTGGCGTCGATGCTCAGGCTGCACCCCGAGGCCCCGCAGTCGTTCCCGTTCCAGGTGCTGGTGGGCACCTCGGCCGGCGCGCTGAACGCGGCCTACCTGGCCAGTTGCGCCACCACGGGGCTGGACGCCTTCGACCAGCTGGCCCGGTTCTGGGGGCGGCTGCGCTCCTCCAGCGTCTACGAGCTCAACGTCTCGCCCTGGGTGCGCGCCAGCCGGGTCATCGCGGCGGCCAGCCTGGCCCGCCATGCACGCGCGCATGGCGCCCTGATCAACAACATGCCGCTGGTGGACACGCTGCACCACGCCGTGTCGCTGCCCGGCATCGACGAGGCACTGCAGGCCCGGACCCTCGACGCGCTGGCGGTCACCGCCTCCAGCTACACCAGCGGCGTGCACTGGACCTTCTGCCACACGGCCAGCGACGACACCGCCCAGACCTGGAGCCGGCCCGGCCGGCGCGCCGAGTTCCAGCCCATCACGATCGAGCACCTGATGGCCTCCAGCGCGATTCCGTTCATCTTCCCGTCCACCGCGCTGTGGGTGGACGGGCGGCGCGAGTTCTTCGGCGACGGCTCGATGCGCCAGGTCTCGCCGCTGTCGCCGGCCATGCATCTGGGCGCGAGCAAGGTGCTGGTGATCGGTGTGGGCCAGCCCCAGCGCTCGGCCTTCGCGGGCGCCGGCGCCGATGCGCATGGCAACGGCAGCGCGCCCTCCATCGGCAGCATCGCCGGCCACGCCATGGCCAGCGTGTTCCACGACACGCTGCAGGCCGACGTGGAACAGGCCCAGCGCATCTCCCAGACCCTGCGCCAGCTGCCACGCGAGGTGGCGGCCGTGCTGCCCTACCGCAGCGTGGAGGTGCTGGCGATCCAGCCCAGCCAGTCGCTGGACGCGCTGGCGCAGGCGCAGGCCCATGAGTTGCCATCCGCCACCCACAACGCGCTGAGCGGCCTGGGCGCGCTCAGGGGCGGCGGCGCGGCGCTGGCCAGCTACCTGCTGTTCGAGCCCGGCTTCGTGCAGGCGCTGATGGCGCTGGGCGAGCAGGACGCCTTCGCGCGCAAGGCCGAGCTGCTGGCTTTTTTCACCTCATAGCCGCGCGCGCACGCCGTCCCGGCAATCGCCCGGTGCCATAATCCGCAGCTTGCTCATTCTGGAGATCGCTCCTTGGAAACCTACCCTAGTCGGTAGCTTTCAACTCCCTTGCCAGCCGGGGTTGAAAGCAGCCAACCTTCCCCCCGCCGCCTGACGCAACACCTGTCCCGGAGTGAGCCATGCTCAACATCTTCACGCTCGCCAACGGCCGCCTCTTCCAGGAAGAGATCGAGTCGCTCGAGGAGCTGTCCAAGTTCCAGCCGATCTGGGTGGACCTCGAAGCCCCCACGGTCGAGGAGAAGCGCTGGATCAAGCAGTACTACGGCCTGTCCATCCCCGAGGACGCGATGGACGAGGACATCGAGGAGTCGGCGCGCTTCTACGAGGAGGACAACGGCGAGCTGCACATCCGCAGCGACTTCCTGATCGCCGACGACGAGGCGCCGCGCACGGTGCGCGTGGCCTTCATCCTGAATCAGCACAACGCCGAACTCAAGAGCCGCGGCGTGCTGTTCTCGATCCACGACGAGGACGTGCCGGTGTTCCGCCTGCTGCGCCTGCGCGCGCGCCGCGCGCCAGGGCTGATCGAGGACGCCAAGGAGGTGCTGCTCAAGCTGTTCGACGCCGATGCCGAGTACTCGGCCGACACGCTCGAGGGCATCTACGACGAGCTGGAGAAGGTGAGCAAGCAGGTGCTGTCGGGCGACGTGACCGACGCCCTGGCCGGCGCGGTGCTGGGCGACATCGCGCGCCAGGAGGACTTGAACGGCCGCATCCGCCGCAACGTGATGGACACGCGCCGCGCGGTCAGCTTCATGATGCGCAGCCGCATGCTGAATGCGGAGCAGTTCGAGGAGGCGCGCCAGATCCTGCGCGATATCGAGTCGCTGGACAACCACACGGCCTTCCTGTTCGACAAGATCAACTTCCTGATGGACGCCACCGTCGGCTTCATCAACATCAACCAGAACAAGATCATCAAGATCTTCTCGGTGGCCAGCGTCGCGCTGCTGCCGCCGACGCTGATCGCGAGCATCTACGGCATGAACTTCAAGGCCATGCCCGAGCTCGACTGGTCGCTCGGCTACCCCTACGCGCTGGCCATCATGGTGGCCAGCGCCCTGGTGCCGATGTGGTATTTCCGCCGGCGCGGCTGGCTGAAATAGCCCACCTGCGAAGGGCTGTACCCCTCCCCCTCAAGGCGACAAGGCCGGTCCCGCCTGCGCAGCTCAGCGTGAAAGGTTGCGCAGCAAGGCAACGACGATGGCCGCGCTATGGCGGCTGGCGACCTGCTCGACGAACTGCGTGAAGTCGCCGTGCGCCGCGTCGTCGGCGCGGTCGGAGATGGTGCGCACCGCCGCGAAGGGCACGCCATAGTCGTGGCAGACCTGGGCGAAGGCGGCGCCCTCCATCTCCACCGCCAGGGCATCGGGCAGCTCCCGCTGCAGCGCGGCGCTTTCAGCCGTGGTGGACACGAAGCGGTCGCCGCTGACCACCAGGCCTCGGTGCTGCGCGCAGCCCGGCAGCGCTTCGCGGGCCGCCGCCGCCAGCGTGGCGGTGAGCGCGCCGTCGGTGGCGAAGCGGCTGGTGCCGTAGAGCGGCACCTCGTGGCGCGGGAAGATCGGCGAGGCGTCCAGGTCGTGCTGCAGGAAGCTGTCGGCCACCACCACGTCGCCCACTCCCACCCCCGGCGCCAGCCCGCCCGCCACGCCGGTGAAGACGATGCGGTCCACGCCGAAGCGCTCGATCAGCGCGGTGGCGGTGGTCGCCGCCGCCACCTTGCCGATGCGCGAGAGCACGGCCACCACCTCCTGGCCCTGCAGGTGCCCAAGCCAGAACTCGCGCCCGGCCACCAGCTGCCGGCGCTCATCCGGCAGGAGCCGGAGCACGGCGGCAAGTTCCTCGTGCATGGCACTGACGATGGCGATGGTCATGGCAGCTGTCTCCCAAGAAAAAAGGCCCTGGCGCCGCGATGCGCCAGGGCCGAGGATACGCGCGCCGCCTACTCCTTGATGTCCACGCCGTAGAAGGTGTGGCGCCCGAACGGGCTGAGCTTGTAGTCGATCACTTCCTTGCGCATCGGCTTGAGCTGCACCGCGTGGGCGATGGTGAACCAGGGCGCCTGCTCCTTGAAGATCAATTGCGCCTTCTTGTACAGGGCGTCGCGCTCGGACTGCTTGGACACGGTCTTGGCCTTGAGCACCAGGTCTTCATAGGGCTGGTGGCAGAACTTGGCCACGTTGCTGCCGCTGGCCGACTGGGCCGAGGCGCAGCCCAGCAGGGTGTAGAGGAAGTTGTCCGGGTCGCCGTTGTCGCCGGTCCAGCCCAGCATGCCCATCTGGTGCTCGCCGGCCTGCATGCGCTTGCGGTACTCGCCCCACTCGAAGGTCTTGATCTCGGCCTTGACGCCGATCTTGGCCAGGTCGGCCTGCATCAGCTCGGCAATGCGCTTGGCGTTCGGGTTGTAGGGGCGTTGCACCGGCATGGCCCACAGGTCGGTGGTGAAGCCATTGGGGAAACCGGCCTGCGCCAGCAGTTTCTTGGCGGCCTCGGGATCGAAGGGGTCGTCCTTGACCGCGTCGTTGTACGACCACATCGACGGCGGAATCGGGTTCTTGGCCGCCACGCCGGTCGACAGGTAGACACCGTCGATGATGGCCTTCTTGTTGATGGCCATGTTGATCGCCTTGCGCACGCGCACGTCGTCGAACGGCTTCTTCTGCGTGTTGTAGGCCAGGTAGCCCACGTTCAGGCCGGGCTGCTCGAGCACCTGCACCTGCGGGTCCTTGCGCATGGCGTCGAGATCGGCCGGGTTCGGGTAGGGCATCACGTGGCACTCACCCTTTTGCAGCTTGGCCCAGCGCACCGAGGCATCGGGCGTGATGGCGTACACCAGGTCGTCGATCTTGGCCTTGCCGCCCCAGTACTGCGGGAAGGCCTTGAAGCGCACGATCGCATCCTTCTGGTACTGCACGAGGTAGAACGGGCCGGTGCCGATCGGCTCCTGGTCGATCCTCTCGGGCGTGCCGGCCTTGAGCATGGCGATCGCGTATTCCTTGGACTGGATGCCGGCATAGGGCATGGCCAGGTTGGCCAGGAACGGCGCCTCGGGCTTGTTGAGCGCGATCTTGACGGTGTAGTCGTCCACCTTGTCCACCGACTTGAGCAGCTTGGGCATGCCCATGTCGTTGAAGTAGGAGTGGTTGGGGCTGGTGACCTTGAAGTACGGGTCGTTCTCCTTCCACTGCCGCTCGATGGAGAAGATGAAGTCGTCGGCGTTGAAATCGCGCGAGGGCTTGAAGTTCTTGTTGGTGGTGTGCCACTTCACGCCCTTGCGCAGGTGGAAGGTGTATTCCATGCCGTCGGGCGAGATCTCCCATTTCTCGGCCAGGCCCGGCACGACCTTGGTGCTGCCGCGCTCGAACTCCACGATGCGGTTGTAGATGGGCTCGTTGGCGTCGAACGAGGTACCCGTCGTGTTCACGGCCGGGTAGAAGTTCTCGGGACTGCCCTCGGAGCAGAAAACCAGGGTCTTGGCCGAGACGCCGGCCGTGGCCAGCAGCGCGGGCAGGGCCAGGGCCGCAAGCGCGAAACGCTTGCCAAACGACTTGTGAGGACTGGACGGTTTCATGGTGGACTCCTTCGATGGTTGAAGCGGCCGGAAGGCCAGGGGAACATGAGGGGCAGGCGGCTCACGGGGGAAATCCAGTCACACGAAGCGCTCGGCCTCGTGGCAGGCCACCTGCCGCGCATCGATCAGCCGCGGCAGCGGCCGCTCCTCGCGGCAGCGCGCAACGGCATGGGCGCAGCGCGTGGAGAACACGCAGCCCGCAGGCGGATCCAGCGGCGACGGCAGCTCGCCCTTGAGCACGATGCGCTGCGCCGGCGGCGTGCCCGCCACCGGCGTCGAGGCCAGCAGGGCCTGGGTATAGGGATGCAGCGGCCGGGCGAACACCCGGGCCTTCGGGCCCTGCTCCACGGCATGGCCCAGGTACATGACCAGCACGTCGTGCGCAATGTGGCGCACCACGGCGAGATCGTGCGAGATGAACAGGTAGGCCAGCCCGAGTTCGGCCTGCAGGTCGGCCAGCAGGTTCAGCACCTGCGCCTGGATCGACACGTCAAGCGCCGAAACCGGCTCGTCGGCCACCACCAGCCTGGGGCTGAGCATGAGCGCGCGCGCGATCGCGATGCGCTGGCGCTGGCCACCCGAGAACATGTGCGGATAGCGGTTGGCGTACTCGGGCCGCAGGCCCACGCGCGCCAGCATCTCGCGCGCCTTGGCGGCGCGCTCCTGCCGGCCCATGGCGGTGTTGATCGCCAGCGGGTCTTCCAGCACCGTGCCGATGCGCTTGCGCGGGTTGAGCGAGCCGTAGGGGTTCTGGAACACCAGCTGCACGGCCTGGCGCAGGCGGCGGCGCTCGCTGGGCGGCGGATGCACGGCATCGGTGCCGTCCAGCACCAGGCTGCCCGCGCTGGGCTTCTCGATCAGTGCCACCATGCGCGCCAGCGTCGACTTGCCGCAGCCGGACTCGCCCACCAC
>Ga0116227_10007023_pt1 | contig 22309 bp, 11 predicted proteins | sample S1TSphgellanicum_FD_89693 | JGI IMG/M metagenome (GOLD analysis project Ga0116227, IMG submission 89693) | Host-associated microbial communities from peat moss isolated from Minnesota, USA - S1T2_Fb - Sphagnum magellanicum MG | ecosystem: Host-associated > Plants > Peat moss > Unclassified...
AAAAACATAAAAACAAAAAAACAAAAGAAAAAACAAACACAAACCCAAAAACAACAAAAACCGCACCAGTTGGAGCAAAAAAAAAAAAAAAAAAAGCACCAACTAAACAGCAACAAAAACTGCAACAAACAACAACAGCAGCAACGGCAAGTGCTGCAAAACTAAGGATTTTCACAAACATGAGCTCTGCAAGTCCAACAACAGCATGTTACACACATTCTTCTTCTTATGTGGGTTTTCTTACCTACCTACTTACCTACCTACCTACCTATTGGCTTTTTATTATTGGCTCTACCTGCCCTGTGTGTAAGTAAAGGGTAGAGACTTAACTAGCCTACCTACTAAAGTTGGAAGTTTGGAACCCATAGAGTTAGTTTCCTTTGGTGCCACATTTTGAGGGATGTTTAGGTACCTACCAAGTGTTTAGGTAGTTATTTATTAGCCAAGTGTTTACTTACCATTTGATTACTAAGTAGATGTAGTTTTCAATTGGTCCCACATTTTGAGAATTGTTTACCAGGGGTTAACTCAATACCTACTGTGTAAATGAACTGTGGTTTGTTTAAGTTTTGTGTTGGGTGTGGGGGGAGTGGGGTTTGGGGGCAGGGGGGGGAGGGGGAGAAACTTCCTGGAACATTTCCTCTTTCAATTGTTGCAGGCTTGAATTTACCCGCCATAAGTAGGATTTTTCTTTTTCTTTTCCCCCAAAAGATTGCCAAATTAGTTGAAATTGCACTAGAAAACATTAAAATTTCCCCAATTTGTTTGATAAAAAAATTTACAATATTTGTCAAAAAAAATAAAGAAGAAGAAGAGAGAGCACTAACCATACCCGGGTAGAGTCATTTACATGATTAGGCCTCCTTATTGCTCTTGAATCTTAGCATCATCATTATCAACATGCACTCCACCACCATTATCATCAACATCATGAGCATCATCATCATTTATCATTGCCCTCAGTAGGTAAGTCAACTTCAGATTTGGCTGGGCATAGGGTAGATAGGCCAGTGGGCAGACAGGAAGCTTTTAGGCTTGGAGATCCAAACACTCTAGGTAACCCTCCATCTAGCATCCCTATAACCGTTTAGGGAACTGCATTTTGTTTGGGAGCTCCAAGTAGCCCTCCATCTATCGCCCTTATAGTCATTTACAAAACTACATTTGGTTGTGAAATGAGTACTCACCCTCCTCATGTGAGGAGAGCTTCACCACCATGATATTAAATTCATCGGAGATGGAAAATCAGATCCTATAGCACCTATGCATAGTGGGTTGGTTCATTAAGAGCTCTGCCGGGGGGAATACAATGCCAAACTGGTCAAAGAAGAAGAAGAAGAAGAAGAAGAAGGGGTCAAAATGAAGCTGCAATCCAAATGTGGGTCCTGTGTAAAAAGCAAAGAGATGGCTGCAAATATAGTCAGGCTTTTTCTTCTTCTTCTTCTTCTTCTTCTCCTTTCCTCAAAATTGGAGCTATATTATGGAGTTCAATCTAGCAGAACTGATGCAGTTACCAGTGCAGCATGCTCTGGTCAATCATTTATTTCAGGATCAGCCCTTGAATTTAACATTACAACAATGCATCTTTAATTAGCAGATGCCTTCTCTATGCTTTCAGAATGGCACCAGGCTCATTCCCAGTGGTGATTCCACACCTTTACTACTCTCCACAGTTTACTACTCTCTAGTGTCAAAATTGAGCATTTAATATATTTTATCAGATACATTTTACATTGAAATGAATGAAAGAAATCACTTAGTTTACCTCACACATGTGTGGTGACATTGTGACCCCAAGGCCTACTGAGAAGGAAACAACCATAATTTGTTATACCTTACCCTAAGGTCAGTTTCATCATTAAACAATCCTCAAAATAATGAAATGAAATTTGTTTGTGAAAAATATGAAGTTGACATGTTGAATATCATCCTAATTATCATAGGCTACATTCTCAATAATTTCACTACTCATATCACAATATTATAGTAAATGATGGAAAAATATGTAATTTCAAAATTTTTAAATGAATTCATTTTTTGAAAAAAAAATATTTGTTTTGTCAATGTGGAAACTGACCTTAGGCTAGGGTAGTGTTCAGATCGAAGGTGTTGTGTAGGGTAATTCACTCAAAGAGCATGGTGTTCTCAAAATAAGCGCACACATGAGGTGGAGCCAAGGAGTGTTTATTTTGGGAACACCCCACTTTGAGGATAAAGCATTGACACAATTTTTTCAATGTAAATTAGAGTAAAATTTTGTTTGTGATAAATTATTTTCTCCAAGTGAGGCAATAATATATCACATGGGTGTGCCAGACCAAATTTACACACTTGAGTGTCTCGTTGGGTTGGGCTCCTCTAAAAGGCATCTCAAGTGGTGGCACTGTAAAGCCAAAATGTGAATGAAGCTCTCCAATGTGATGTTGTTGTGTTTTTGATACAGGGTATCCATTTGACTTGCCAAAGGGTCACATTATGGTGTCACTGAAAGAGCTGAAGGATGCTAAAAATGACTATATTTCATTGGTCACCTCTAATAATTTGCCCATGGTTGCTTCATTTAAACACTTTTATGGCATCTTGCTTTTTAGGGTTATGGGTGAGGAGGGTAAAACAATTAATCCAAGGACTTGGATGTGATGAACACTCAGACAGGAGCAAATGGCTCTGGAGATGCTCTCATGCATCCATCCTCCTAAACAACACCCAAAGAAGTGATATCCCTGAGAGGTTAATATACTCTGGTCCAAAAGTCTCATGTGTTCATGTGTTTTGAGCAAGTCCGTAAATCTTGCCCTTTCGGACATTGCCAACCAAACTGGCTGCGGTTTCATAACCCAAGTGGGTGGTCATTTAGAACATGCATCACACAACTTTAACTCTTTATGTGCAGGGTAAAGCTCTAGGCTAAGGGCATACCCAAAATTAGGGGCCTAGGATGAGGCCGAAGTTGGTTCTGGCCTCACATTTGGGAATGTCCCTCACCCCTAAGCTTTACCCATCATAAAGCATGGGGTGACCATTATCATGAACTTAAACCTACCTAGATCATAGGGTGACGGAGGGGGAGAGGGATCTATTTATCAGTGAGAGGGATCCTGCACCTATAAGTAGGCATAATTGCCCTAAACCTTAAACCCCAAACCTTAAACCTTCTCTTAAAGAGTAGATGTAAGGATCCTGCACCTATACGTAGGCATAATCACCCTAAACCTTAAACCCTAAATCTACTCTTAGGGAGTAGATGTTAAGATCCTGCACTTATAAGTAGGCATAATTGCCCTAAACCCTAAACCCCCTAACCTACTCTTAAGGAGTAGGTGTGAGATCATCTCTCTTAGTAGGGATATTTATACATATAAGGTGCCCTCAATATAGTAGGAGAATTCTCCTAGTGCTTTATGAGTGGAAGGGATCTTTCACTTGTGTCAGCAGCAAAGCATGTTTTCAGGCTTGGGAAGGCTGTATTGGCTGTATTTTGTGTAACTTGATAGTTGTGAAGAAGCTCACCTAAAGTTGTGTCTTTGGGGCAAAGACAACTTTATCTGCTTTTCAGTGTTTGTCAGTCTAGGCAGAACTGACATTCTTGGGGAAACATATATGCTTTGACCAAATCCAATAAGCACATTTTGAACAAACTTTCTCCATGGTGTGTGTGTTTGGTTGGCTCTGCCCCAAAGGGAAGAGACTTTGTTGCACTGGTGTAGGATTTTGGCATAAAATTTTGGCTTCAACTTCCCCCAAAATTCATGATGTGCACACATGATAATACTCCAATATCACTCACACCCATAATATTTTGAGTGATATTGGAGTATTATCATGTGTGCATATCATGAATGGGGAGGGGCATGTTCCATAGAAGTGAATGCATCTAGACAACAGGTCATAGGAAGTTTTAACTTGCCATAGAGGGTAGGTTAGATCAGCCCATCACTGATTGCCTGCCTATGACTGAACACTTTGGCAGATCTTTCTCAATTGTTCTCCATTTTGAGTGATTTAAAATGTTATTCAAGTGCCTTCTCAAGCTCTACAAATCATCTTTGAAATGCGAAGCCAAGAGACCAGCCCAAAAAGAGCACTAAACAAAATACGTTTTTTTCAAATTGCAAAGTGCATTTTTTTTTCATTTTCTTTCATTTTGACCCCTCTTACTTTCAAACCTCATAACTTTCTTATTTCTTATTCATTTAAAACAATTTAAAGTGCTATAGGAGCACCACCTGAATTTCTACAAATCATCTTTTGAACCCATGAAGCTTGAAAGTCCTTTAGTTTCTCATGAGTTGTTAATTCATAATTATTTCAAAAAATTTCAATTTTGATTTTGGATGATCCCCAAATAATAGCTATACAAGAAAATTATGTATTTAGGCCATACCCAATATACAATAAAGTTATATGTAAAGCATACCTTGTTGGACACCAATTTGGGCGTCAATTTCAACCTTAGTTTGCCATTTCATGCCCAACTGAGGTTATCCGAAAAGTTAGCCATAGTAAACACCAAATAGTTAAGGCCAACAACAAATTTTGGAAACTAAGGAAAATTTAAAAGTTTCAATGTCTAAAGGAATAATGGTGGGATACATTTCACTTCTAAGGAAAATAAAGATGAGCACAAGGCATAAAGGAAGGTCATTAAAGCACTTTGGACATAAGCATGGTAAAATGGATAATTTGTGTTCCTTGTCATCAACAATGACAAGTAGTCATAAATTAACTTTGGTGTCTTGAAAATAAAAATATTATTTTATTCAATGATTAATATGAGGATAGATTTTTATTTTAATAAGATAAAATTGACAAATCACAGCTTCAATATATATTGAAGTAATTTTTTTTAAAATGTATCCTCTTGCAAAGATGTTTAGGTTTTATAGAGTAGGTTGCAAGTGTTTGAAATAAGGATGAAATATTGATTTAAATTTTTTTTCAAACTAATAGAAGCATTAAAAAAATATTTGTGTACTTTCAAATTGTGTATATTATAGTCATAATATATGAAATTCTTAATGTAAAAATAGCTTTGAATATTATATTGATTGGGTTAGTTTCAAAGTTACTTGTTATTTTTTTAATGATACTAAAGGTTTTCAAATTTTTTATTTAACTCATCACAAATTGAGTGGAGGCCTTGATGGTTTTATATTTCTACTTGTAAAAGTTTTTAGTAGACTTCCATATGTTTATGTCAAAAAATTGTAACCTAGATTTTGGGCAAACTAATTTCTTGTTTACTTTATCATGTTATTGTCCCTTTGCCTTGTGAACTAATAAAAGTGGAAGCCAAAAAAAATGTTGAGACCAATTTTCAAGCAAAAAACAATTTCTCTCCCTATTTTTCCATTGTGTTGAAACTTTCCTCACTTTTTCGATTTAATTCCATGTTTTGGTGAAACTAATTGTGTTTGTGAGTAGTTTCTTCATGAGATTTTATGGATAACTTTAATGTGTTTAGGGTTTGTGGGTGGGATGTTTATATTGTGGCACAAACAATAAAATTTTCACCATGTATGATGTTCCTTCCTTTTGATGTATTCTTGTTTCTAATTGTTAATTGCAAGTTGATTTGGAATTGAATAGTAATTGATGGATAACTTTATATTATTATAATGTAATTTTATCAAATATGAATCGATGATCATCAAAAAATCATTTATATAACACATTGGTATTGCAAAGGGAGAAAAAAAAAAATGGGTTAACTTTCAAACAAATGAGTCACCTTGAGTTGTTTTTACTATTGGGAAAAGGTTGAAGGTTTGGGGGAAGGTTGGGGGGGGGGGGGTGGTTCCATTATAATTTTTTGAGGTTTGAAAACTCAAACCATCCTTGGATTATGTAAGGAGCAAAAAATTCAAACCCTAAAATATGTGGAAGTAGATGAAGAAAAAGACCCAAGAGTTGTGGGTCATTGGGGGGGAAAAAATTGAAAAAAAATGAGGTTCAAAGGTTTCAAAACAAAAGAGCAAAGCCAAAATCCATGGCTCTTACGTTAGTTGCAAAAATAAGTAATATACTAGGCACAATGAATGGTATAATTCACTACAATTCATAGGAGGATGAACTAAATACCCTTTAATGAGTTGTAACAAAGGGTTAGTCTTGCACCTTTAGTGGTTTTGTGTAATTCATAATTCATGTCTTCCACGATCAATACTTGTTTTGCCAAGAACAAAAAATAATTTGTAAGTTTTGTTATTCTTTGTTGGGCTTGAAATCACAACTTAAGGGGGGTTATACTTAATACCCACAAATAACCTATTGCTAACCATTTGCAATAGTTGGATCTTGTATGGACTTTGTTTAATTTTTTGCAAGACATTAGTCAAACCCTACAATAAAATTATGTAAGGTGCCACATTAATGCCTATACATAACTCATTAGGGGGCATTTAATATATTTCCTTTGCATGGCTTCAAATTTCAAAGTTATGAGATGCTCATCTAGATTTTGCACCCCCACCCCCTATTTGGGCCTATACTAGTGTTTACCATAAACAACATACAATGTTGATTATTCCTTGTATTTCCACCCATAAACATGAAAAAATGGATAAATGTCTAAACATATTGTCTTTTGATTGACATGTGATGCATGTGAACACAACTTGATTTTGCAAGAGAATTGGCTTTGGAAGAGAGATTTTGCTTGAGAGAATTTGGCATGCCTTCCTTAGTCTTAGAAGCTTCCATTTTTTTCCTCCCACATATAACATTTTAGAAAACCACAATGTTATATTGTGGGCTTTCAATCAAGGAGGCTATACCAAAATTTTAGCCTTCAATGTCACATAATTAGTTCATGCAAGGCAATAAAGGTGGCAAAAGTTACAAGAACCTAGAAATTTATATTTCAATGTGTGTAGGTGCCTTAAATGAACTCTTTTCCATCCAACTAAATAGGGTTGGGATGACAAAATAAAACCCTTACAATACATAGTTAAGTTGGGCAAAGATCTACTCAAGTCTTCAATTCATTGAGTTTGAGATCTATTGGTTGTTACCCATTTTCTCATTGGATTGGAAAGAAGTTTGGTTTTAAAAATGGGACCAAGAAGGAAAGTGCATTCATCTAGTCTATATATCACAAGGCAATTGCAATCAACTCTTGTAGAGCCCAAGCCAACTCACTCCTAGATGCTAGGTTTCCATCTTGCACAATAAATCAACATGAAACCTTGAAACACCAATTTTTCAATTGCATTCAAACCAAGGAAACTTGGTTATAGACAATGGTTAATTTTTAATAAGTTGTGTTACAAACCCAACTCCAATGCCCTTCAGAGGGTGTCATTTTTTAACATTACAATATTAGTGAAGAGCTCCCTTGTAGATTCAATAAATTCTTGAATGTTTGAAATGTCTAAGGAGTCTACTCTTATAGACGATTTGGATTACTAAAAATCATTATTCATTTTAACAAAAGTGCATCAAAGAGATTAAATTCAAACCATTGATTTGGGAAGGTTTTCTTGAATATATTACATCACAAACTTCATGGGCCACAATTTGACAATAATATGTTATTTACAAATTAATGTAAAAGGCAAAGCCAAGTTGCTTGATCTCTTTGACAAGCAATGGAACACACACTTTGCAATTTGCTCCGAGGATGATTTTGAAATTAGGTGATGCTACTCGTTACATAGGATGATTCTCATAAGATAGTTTGGCATGCATTCCATTTTTTGAAACATAGGTTGCCCCACCTACCTTTTGTTCTTGGGCCGTGTTGGCTAGGTTCATGGGATTGTGTTGTTTGTCTCTATTTGTAATTAAGAGCTTTTCATTTGTGTCAAAAAAAAATTAGGAAATTTTCTTAGGTAAAGCACACTTGATGGTTATTAAGCATGAGTAGATAATAGCCTATTTTACTGCAAAATTTCACCGAAAGAAATTTTTAAAAAATGAAGTGTTTTTGAAGGTTTTCAATCACTAGAAGAGAGAAAATAAAAATAAAAATCACCAAATCCCTATATTTGGTTTCCAATGTGTAGCAAAATATATAGAAGGGTGATTGAAGATTTATATTTCATATTTGGTTTATAGCCAGATTTGGCTAAATCTTCGTAAGGACTGTTGCCAATTTTTCTATAACTTTCATGAATGGTCACCATTGTAACCCCAGCCCTTATTCAGGCAGTTCTTAAGGGTCATAACCGTGATTCTCAAAAATCAAAGAACTAGTTTTGATATATTAACCATGATTCTCAAAATTTTGAAAAATAAAACTCTAATATGCACCACTTATTTACCAAAATTTCCATGAAAATCACTTATTCTTTGAGGTTTTTAAAAATAACTGGAATTAGCAATTTTTTATTCTAATTTTTTTCCCAAAAATCAGAACTGATGATTATTAACAAAATCAAATGCCCACCCAACACTGGTCAGTACATAGCTAACCACTGTAGTTAGCGATGGCACTCAAATACAACCAAAAGGTAGATGATACACTGGTCGATGCTAGTTCACTCTGGCCCCCGCCTTTTTCTTATATCGCCAAAATGTGAAATTTAAAATTTAAAAAAAATCAAAAAAAGTGATTTGAGAAATTTTCAGTCACCAGAAGTGAGGAAAAAAGGGGCAAAATAGCCAGATTGGTATATGTGGTTTTCACTGTGTAGCCAGAAATATAGAAGGATGACTAAAGATTTGTACTTTATTTGTGGTTTATAGCCAGGATTTACTAAATCTTCCTAAGCATGATCGCCACTTTTTATTGCATCTTCCAATGAATGATCGCCACTTTAGCTACAAACAGAAATTCCTTACAAAAACACCGTTCTGGCGCGTGGAACTTGGTAAGTCCGTTGGGTTTCACGTTTCATCCACAGTCATGACAGGTTTCCAATGGATAGTGCACTGGTGGGTACTCACTACTCACTACTCACCATCCTTTTTTTTAAACTAGAGAAACTTTGCCAAAAAACGAAACTAAAAATTAAAAATTCGAAAAAGATGCGAATTTTGAGGTTTTCAGTTGCCAAACAAGTGAAATATATATATTTTTAAATCGCCAGATTTATATATTTGGTTTTCATTTTGTAGTCCAAAATATAGAAGAATGATCAAAATATTTGCACTTTTTCTCTGGATAATAGCCATATATGGCTAAATCTTGCTCGCCATTTCTTCCACATCTTCCTATGGATGATCGCCACTTTGGCTACAACCAAAAAATCCCTAAAACAAACACTGGTGCTCACTGCTGCTGGGTCACATAATCCTGTGTCTCTCTCTCTCTCTCTCTCTCGCACTCTTCTCATGGGCTGAGCCCATAAACAACAACATTTATGAAGAGTTGATCATGACGCACTCCCTACTCCTCCCCATCCTCGAGTGTGACCATGAGCATTGAGCATTGAGTGCCAACCCCCTGTCCGAAATAACTGCATGCACCAGGACGTGGGGGGAGAGGAAACATAATTACCTCCCGTAATCACACATTGCCCCCCATCTGATTAGCGACTTCCTTAATTAGCAAGGTCGGTGCCTGCAAGAAGAATCCAATGAAATTGGGAACTTGGGACATCATCAATTAAGTAATAAGACCAAACACAGAGTTCTCCTCTCGAAATCCCTCATCCAACTTCGCTGTTTGTCAGATGCTCTGTGTTTTTGTGTGTGTGTGTGTGTGTGCTCTCTTGCACAAACATGGCTGGCTATTTGTGACAAAACTAAAACCTACCCATTAATTAATTCATAACAGACTAAGTAACTGGCACAAGGTGATGGGCTATCTGGAAATCCCTTCAGCACTCCCCTCCCCCCCTTCAGCTATTTCAGGTAACCAATGACCTTGAGCCAGTTACCAGACATAAGCTATGGTTCTGAGGTTTGAGACTAATGGTGTGACTTTTTTTCTTAATGGAAGAAAACTCATATCTAATGTCCTGTCCAGATGATGCAATTGTTTGAAAGGAAAGGTGATTTGAGGTGAATGTGGACTGGAGTATGAATCAAAGCTTGAGAACCAGTGGCCATTTGGTTAGGATGCATCTATCTATCTATACTGCTCCACAGTAGCAGCAGCACAACCATTGCATCAAGGTTCATAATGCCAATTTGTAGTGTGCAATGCACACTTGGAAAATTACAAGCGTTTGGAAATACAGGAACAAGAGCTAGACAAAAGGAAGAAGAGGAAGCCATGGAAAAAAAAGTTTAGAATGTAAGTGCATTAGTAAAATGTGTGGGACTTTTGTGTGTGATTGGGTCAATGGTCATGGGTCATTTGTTATCCTGTTTGTGACATAAAGGCTGAGTTTGATTTTTCTAACAGACAGCTAGCTGCTCATCGTATTGACTACTAGAACTGTTCCTGGTCAATGAGTTTCTGCTCCCCAGTAAAATAAACAATGCAGTGCAGTTACACTTGTACAGAATTGAAAGGTTTGAAAACTCATTTGCCCCCAGGAGCAAGATCATTGATTGATTGAACAAAAAAGATCTGCAAAGTTCAAACTTCAGAATGTAAGTGCAATGTCTGGGACAGATGAGGGTGATTATGGGTCTTCAATCTTGTTTGTGGAAAAGTTCTTCAAACCATGTTGGAAAACTCGACTTTTTTTGTTGCAAAACTTGGCTTTTACGGTGAACATGAAAGCCAAGTTTTGCATTTGACATAAAAGCCGAGTTTTGCAACATAAAAACAGTGTCTTTTAAACAGAGAAGAATGTCATTCTTTTCACTAGATACATAGTACACTTATTCTTGGGCAAACCAGGCAAGAAGAAGAAAAGCTCTGGCAGCAAAGGAAAAGCTTAGAAAAAGCACAATTTATTTTACTTATCTAGCATAATACCCTAATGATGATCATGATTGAGCTCATTAAGAAATGGGAAATCATTTTCAACTCTTGTATTTGATGGGTTTTAAAACTTTTTGCATGGAATTAATAAATCTTTACTGTTTAGTTTTGATTGCAGGCTCTTGAATTGATTATGGATAGTTTTAGTTCAGATTGCTTGAATTCTCTTTGCTGACATAACCTTGTAGAGAGTCAGAGTGTTCAGCATGGACTAAATTTAGAGCTTCATCATCATGTGAGTGATGAGAAATGATGAAGTTATGATGATTTACAGTCTGCTGTATTTATAGAGGGGTTTATAACTTGACTTGTGGGTTTGTATGTTTCTGAAACAAGCACTAAAATTAGGGTTTAGGGTACTGGCTGAAGAGTGGGAAAAAAAACTTCCATCATTGCCAAATTCCCCATTGAAATGACCACTACCCTAAGACCCCAATTCTGTTGACTCCATCATCAAGCATGACTGAAGCTTTTAGAATCAGGATAAGCAGTAGTGTGTTAATGTAGTGTAGATAATCCAATAGCTTTGATATCCTGGTGACTGATGAGCAACCTAAGAATTCCAACAAAATCAACAAAAAGGGTTATGTGTCATAATAATACATTTGACAACCCACTAACTGCTATGCACACCACAACCTTTCACTTGCTTTAGCACAGACTTTTGGGTGGTTTCTCACTCATTTTTCACTAAGGTTATAGAGATTTCAGATCTGATTTTTTTAAAATGGACATATAACTGTAAGCAAAAGTTTCCAAAACATCATCCCTTGCCATGATCAGCCATTCACTGGAACTGCTTGCAATCGAGTCACACTATTTCTCACTCTCCTAACTTGTCTTCACAGAAGGCATACATCAGATTTGAGAGTAATGTACATCTGAAACTCAGTTGAGACTTGAGCCTATCCAGGAGTGAATTGGACATCTCATCTGTCCATGGTATTATGGGCCTGACTGTTTTAACATCAGCCAACTACACACACATTACATTTCCAGCATATTCTACTTCAGCTAAAAAAACCAGAAAATTCTATCTTCCATGTGGACTCATCATCATGGCAAATCTACCATCTAATTTTTACACTAATGCACTCACAAAGATTGGCAATGATATTATTCTCAAGAACCCACAGGGCACAAAAACCAAATCTGTCTTTCTCACAATAACTAACACAACTTTCATGTCCTGGGCATTTTCATCTACTAGATTTCAGAAATGAACTACATTTCCATGGCACCCATCCCAATACACATCGATCCCATATGTCCCTGCACACATTGCTATGCTAAACATGCCAAATGGTAAAACCAAGCTCAGAGATCACAAAAAGACAAGTTCTTGCTTCTTCCGAACTTTTCTCAATTTCCCTCTCTGCTGCCCAGACACAATTATAGTAGCTATCATCTCTGGATCATCTCAACTGCATTCTGGTATGTATACTGTGACAATGGCTGAAAAAAACCACTAAAAAAGCAAAGCTTCATCTTGGTAGCTGCAAAATGCTGATATGATTGTCAGCAGTTGTACAGTTGTACAATGGGTCATGTGTTTTACATCAAGGGCTGTGACAACAAAAGTCTCTCCCCCTAAACCTCAATTTTCTAAACTTGTAATTGAATATGTTATCGCACCAAGACACTCACGCCACCTGCCAAGCATAGTAGAGGGTTCATGTTGAGAAAGGCAACACTGTTTTTGCCTGCAACAACAGTGTTATCCAGACTGTAGTTGGCTGTAGCTGAAAGGAATATATCTCATAGGGTCATTGGCAAAAGCAATGCTTGGAGTTTCTCTAGAAATTGTGGAATACCCAACCCATAGTAATGTTACTTCAGCTGAAATCTTGATGGTTGTCTGTTTTGGCAAAAGTACCTACAGAATTCTTCCCAGTTTGAGGTCATGATGAAGCATTGATCTGGCAGATCTCATGTCCAGCAAATGCATGTATCTCCAGCAGCCTTGTGTGCACCATGCATCAAAATGAATCCTGAAATTAAAAATGCCTGCAGTGCCATTGCAATCCAAATGCTTAGACCGCAGTAAAGTCACCCCTCATGGGTATACTGTACCTTAGAGTCACAATCCATAAGGAGAGGAACATGCTACTATAATTGTGAAGGAACAAGAGACAAAGAGACATCAAAGAAGCAAATGGAAAACTCATGATGTCACAGATGTGTGAAGATGTGTTTTTGTAATCTAGAGAGACTACAAAAGTTCCTGAAGGAAAAGAAGTGCTTACTTCTTTAGATGTGCAAGGATGTCATCAACGTGTGTTCGGAGGACAAGGAGCTATGCATGTAGGGAGCAGCTGCTGCTGCTGGATCTGAGGCTGCAGCCAGCCCCTGCAACAACTTGATAACCTCCATGATATCATCCAAATAGTATTTTGCCTTGCTAGGCTTCTGGCCAACTGTACAAGCAAAAACTTCTGCAATGTGTGAACATGATATGGTAGTGGCTATGCTCTCAAACATGTCTTCATCAGAGCGGTCATCCCCGATACACAAAACAAATTCAGGAGGAGCACCCTTCACTGCCATCATTGCCAGCAGCTCTTCCACAACCACACCCTTGCTCACACCCTGTTGACAAGATTGACAGATTTTTAGTTGAGGCAGGCAGCTCAAATACTGCATTGATAAAGCAATCCAAGATGATTCAAGATGCCTGCCACATGACATTGTTGTTAGGGTTTACCTTTGGTTTCACTTCCACAATGTGGGCTCCACTCTTGACAGTGACTGGCTGGTTGGCCAGCACGCTCTCAAGGTGGTCCAGGAGCTCTTTTGCTTGCCATGATCCAAAATCTGGGTCTGCATCACGGTGGTGCCAAACCATGGCACTTTCTTTCCATTCAATGTATGAGCCATCGGTGCTTTCTGTGTACTGTTGCATCACCGGTTCCACCACTTCCTTCCATTCAAAGTTCACCATGGGGGGGTCCCACTCTTCTCTCTGCCATCTCCAAGTTGCCCACTCTGAATCTCTGTACCACCTGTGTGCAATGGAGTTTCAGAATTTTATGCTCTGATGCCAATGCTGTGACCAGACTTGGCCACTTCAGAACAAATCTTTTGAGTTTTTAGAAACCATCTGAACCCTCTTCTCAACTATACACCACAACCCAAAACTTATTTTTGTCAAAGAATAAATATATAATTCCTCACCTGTAAAAGTAGCCATGTTCTGCTGCAAGTCCTAGCTTGTCACATGATGAAAAGCATGAATCCAAAATCTGGCGACCTCGGCCACTCACAATGACCACAAAATTTTTGGGATCACTGCACAGAGTGTTCAAGACAGACAAGACCTCTGGGCTGGGAATAGGGTTGCTGTTGATGGATGTCTGAGGCATGACAGTGCCATCATAATCCAATAGAATGGCACGACTGCCACTCTTCTTGTATGCTGATACAATGAGATCTGTACGGAGCCTACGAAAATCTGGATCCAAAGCAACAACCCGAAAGCCCAATCCAAAACCAATTCCATAGCAACGTCGCCGTGCATGACCTTTACAGGTGCGCTCCAGATCACCCATGAAACTGCGTGACCAGTAGGCAACATCATGGGTATTTACATAACGAAAGTGCTTCTCATGCCGCATGTGCTGCTCTGGATCAGGGAGTTTAATAGCAGTGTTCATGGCCTCTGCGACTGCTTCTATGTTCCAAGGGTTTACTCGAATTGCCCCACTGAGAGATGGTGAGCATCCTATGAACTCTGACAGTATCAACATACTCTTCTTCCTTTTTGCAGCTGCCTCAGGAGTTGTTGAGCTGCTGCTGAAGGAAGCCAGTTGAGGGGGGCCACCACCTTCCCGGCATGCAATGTACTCATAGGGGATGAGGTTCATGCCATCCCGCACTGCAGTTACAACACAACACTCTGCAATTGTATAGAATGCAATTCGCTCATACAAAGGCACATGTCTTTCCAAAAGCATGACTGGCTTGTACTCCTCTTGTCCTTGACTTCCAAACTCCTCATTGATTCTCTGAGCAACAGTGTATGCCTCATTCTGGAGCACATCCAGGTCTTTTCCTCTACCTCTGGGAGGGTTGACAATCTGGACAAACACTACCTTGTCCCTCCACCTCGAATGCTGGTGCAGCAATTGCTCGAATGCAAGCAATTTGAGACCAATACCCTTAAAGATATCCATGTCATCGACTCCGAGAAGCACAATCTTACCCCTGAACTCAGCTGTGAGCTCCCTGATGCACCTCTCAGTTTCAGGAAGCTGGAGATTGGCATGGAGCTGACCCATGTGGATACCCACAGGCAGGATCTTGATGCCAACAGTCCTGCCATAGTACTCCAACCCAATGTAGCCCCGCTTTGACTTGTACTCCAAACCCAACATCCGAATACAACAAGAGAGGAAGTGTCTGGCATAGTCAAAGGTATGGAATCCAATCAAATCAGCATTCAACAAAGCTCGCAGTATCTCATGTCGTACAGGAAGGGTTCTGTAAATCTCAGAAGATGGAAAGGGACTGTGAAGGAAAAACCCTAGCCTAACCTTGTTGAACCTTTTGCGCAGGAAAGTGGGAAGAACCATGAGATGGTAGTCATGGATCCACACATAGTCTTCATCTGGACTGATGACCTCCATCACCTTGTCTGCAAAGATCTTGTTGACAGAAACATAAGCTTGCCAGTTAGAACGGTTGAAGCGACCTCCATTTTCGGGGCTGAGAGGAAGCATGTAATGGAAGAGAGGCCACAACACCTGCTTGCAGAAGCCATGGTAGAATCTGGTTCTCACATCTGCAGGTGGGAATGCAGGGACACAGTTGAAGCTCTCCAGCAGAGTGGCAGCCACTTCCTCTTGCTCATTGCTCTTCACATCCTCCTTCAAGCAACCTATGTACACAACTTCCATGTCTTTGGGTAGCCCGGCTTTGAGCTGCAGTAGGAGAGAATCCTCATCCCATGCAAAGCTCCAGCTGCTCTTCTCATCTTCTGCTCCTCCTCCTCTTGTTGCTTTCAGCGGCAACATATGCCCCACTATCAACATTCTGCGATCACAGTCATCGCTGCTCCTCACCACCATCGCTTCTTGTATATCTTCTCTACTCTCCCCCTCTGCCATCCTTCTCTTTCTCTCTCTCAAATCGCTTCTTCCTCCTCCTCGGAATCAAAAGCTCCAACACAACCAATTACAATTCTCTCTGAGTCTATGTGTCTGTGTGTTGGTTCTTCTGTTGTTGTTGTTATTGAAGGTTTGTCTGTGAACTAGTATAGGGGGAAGAAGGAAAGCAGAGCATGGGTTTTGGGAGGTTTTTGCCATGCAAAGTTGGTTGATTTCTTCTTCTTCTTGGCGTGCAAAGAGATGAAGGAATTCTTGGCAGACATCTCCGCGCTACTCCAGCTTCTCCTTCTACTTCCTCTTGTGATCTCAAAACTTTACACCGCCACAACTACATAATCACAACAACAACACCACTTCCTGGTCACAACAACACAACTATCACACCACCACCACTCCTAATCCCAAACAACAACAACACCACAACACCACTCGGTCTACACTACCACAACAACAATAACACCACTTCCTAATCACACACAACACAACACTCTGATCACATCAACAAGAACAACACTCCCTAATTACAACAACAACACACCTGACTAACAATCACCATAACAACACAACAATACAACTATCTAATCACAACAACAACTAGCTAATCACCATAACAAACAACCAACAACAACAACACTCCCTAATCACAACAACAACAACTCTAGCTAATCACTAGAACAACAAACAAGAACACCAACAACATGATGATCTTGTAAGTTGTGCCACAACTTTTCCCATGAACTGAAACATAAGCAAATACAAGATCTGTAACTTTTTTGCAAATTTTTTATTGTTTTTTTTTTCCCACCCCTCTCAAACTGTTTATAGAAATCCCACACCCATGAATTTACTAACTACTACTATCATAAGAGTGCAACAACCACCAACATCAACAATAACACCATTTGCATAATTATTTTGCCTCTTACTTTTGGTGCTATTTTATTTGGACTACTACTCCCCATCACCATATAACCCAAAGATGTGCATGCAAATTTTTTTTCAGTTTCTTTTATTTACAACAAAGGGATTGGATTGTTGAGTCTCACCCCCAAGTGACCACCCCTAAAATCAACACCCCTTGGCAAGGTACTTAATTTATCACTAGAGTAAACTGAGGTTCATTCTAGTGGATTTAGGACTGAATTATTTGGTGCAAATGACCAAAATAAGGTGTACAGCCACATTGAAGATGAGCTCCATGAAGAAATATTTGTTGGGATTTACTTTTTCACAACCGATTTTAGAGCAACCTTGGTTGTATCCAGCTACAACATATAGGCTGAAACTTTGGAGCAAAGATCCAAGAATGATCAAAAGGCTTTAGGCATATGTAAACACCGCAACAAGACATGTTTAGGACTTTTTTTTTTTTTGGTTTTTTTTGCATACAACAATGTAATTCTTGGCCCACATGACACATTTGTGAGTTAAACTTTGTGGTTTCATCCAATTCAATATAAAAACTAAAACCCTATTATGTGCAGTGTTTGATGTCAATGTAAGATGTGTCACACATTTGTCCTCTAGTTTGACCTCATGAGCTCAAGTAATGTTGTAGGATTATGAGTAGGGGTGGGCTTTATGGGAAAAAGGGCCTCATGAGCCAGAGTCAAGCATGGACCCAATTCTGGTGAAGTCCACCCCCAAGGGGTTAACATGGAGTCAAAGTTCTTGTGGGTTTTTTAATAAGCAACCTCATGATACTTGGTACGTACCCTCCAAATATCCATTGAATATTAAGGGAAAAAGGTAAAAATTTCATGGGTAGTTTGAAGAATGTAATGTCATTATGCATGTCGGTGAATTGCAAATGTGTAAACCCACCTACAACTACCTTAGTACCTTGGCCAGTTCGACATTAATTATATTATTTTTAAAAACATTGAATTTTTAAAAAACTATTTCTTCCAAATCAAAAAATACTGTGAAGGAAAATAGTGAATATTTAAAATTATTCCATTTTTTGAAATGAATGTTTTGAAATTATTTAATTATTCAACAAACATGTGTTGAAATGGCCAACATACTATGGTATATCAAAATAAATATGCATGTTTTTACAAAAGCATGACCCAACATTCACCATCCATTGGACACCACTTATGAATCAAATGTGATTGAGTTGTGAATGAACCACAACTAAGTTACTAAGGTTCCACTTTAATAACCCAAACCCTAAACCCTCCTATTTCCTCTCACCCTACCAAGGGGACTACTTATGTAAGTGGGCTTGATTATCATAGGTAAATAGGTAGAGAATGACCGTGGCTATTATGGAGGTAGGTAAGGAAATAAGGCACTTGGTGGATGGTTAATGTATAATTGTGTCGTACATGTAAGTGTAAATCATTTACACCTATGTTTCATGTTCTATGTATTTTGGGATTTATATTTACACTTTCACCGGGTGTGAGTCTATATTTCTAATATACACAATGTGTCGTCTAAAAAAACTCACTATGTGAATGTAAATCACAATGCAATACATGTGTGAAAATATTGCAACTCAAACTTTTCTTTGATGGCTATGGGGATTTTAAACATGGGAAGATCATAATGGAAACAAGATGACAAGTGCGAAATTATTCGAAATGTGTCATTGAAGAAACTTAGAATGATGGTAGGAGTTGCAAGATAATCAATGTCATCATTTAAACTTGCAAAAATTGTAAATGAAAAGAAACAACATGGGAAAGCTCACCTTAAACCCTAGTTTGCAAAATCAGATGAATGAAGTTACAAAATAACAATATAAAAAAAGTGCAACATGAGAAAGAGAGAGTAAGTAATAATTAGCAACCAAAAAAAAAACTCATTTGAAACATTTTTTGTGTTAGAGCTTTCAACAATGCAAACAATTATAAAATAACAATAGCACCACCTAATCCCCTCTAAACAAAAAAGGAACAACATGAAAAAGCTCTTAATATTAAAATGAAAGAAGCTTCACAAAATATCATTCCTCTATACATAATCTTTTCTTTTCTCTTATCTACTTCCCTTTTTTTTTTCTTCCTCATGTCTATCATTTGCCCCATTTTGCTTCATTTTTCTTGTCCTTTTTCTTAAAAACCCGACTATAGTTTCATAATTATTGTTTTGAGAGAAAAAAATGCAATATATTACCAATATGTTACTATATGTTGTGTTTATTTATTTGCTTATATTCTTTTATACAATGTGTAAAATATATAAATATATGTTTTTTTTAATTTAAAAATTACACTCACACTTCATAAAATATATACATTTTTATATTACACTACTTACACTTACCCAACATGTATATCACAAGCCCTATATACTTGCATAACATTTGTATGTAACTAATGTTTAACTAACGACCTTGGTTAGATAGATATGGGACATGAACACATCATATATGTTAATTCACTTGGTTTGTATGTGACAATGACTCCAGACGGACAGTGGCCAGAGACAGTTGTTTGAAAAGAAAAGTTTTTTTAAAAAACCAAAAACATCAACCAAACATTGTTGAAATAACACACCTGTGCATTATGCACAGGGTTCACACTAGTTGAAAAAAAAATGTTTCATATATTTAGATCGATAAAAGGATAATCATCACATGAATCTGATGAAATGTTTGCTTCTCCTAGTCTTCATAGATGAAGCCAAGGAAGTCCCATCAACAAATTTCCATCAATCAAAGCTTTGATGCATGATAAAAAAAACCTCACCTCACACCTGCTTCTCATGGGAAAGGCTTTTTCTCCAGAAAAGGCAGGCACAAACCACTTGAGTTGCCTTAACAGGAAAGCTACCCTCCTTTGTCAGTAACAACCCGATTTTCAGAGTGTGTGTCCGTCCGTCCGTAGAGCCAACAAAGATGATAAATTATTGTGCACTGGACAGAAAACCCGGAACACGTATTTGCAAATGTTGTTCAGAATATGCTTTGAGATCCGAGAGGTAGCACCTTTTAGAAACTACTTGTGCATGTACCCAATCAAGAACTGAACCGAACCGACGGTGTAATTTGTATTCGGAACAACACTTTTTTTTTGTTTTTTTTTTTGGGTCAAGTATGGCTTTTTATTATGTGCAATTCGCATACTTTCTCATCCGTCTTGCTGTCTTTGCAAATTATTCTCGAGCAACAAGCACGTGCAATTACATCCATTCCGTGAGCCGCCACAAAGAGATGATGACGGCTCCTCCTCCTCCGCAAATAAATATCTGTTGCCTGGTAATTCCAGAAAGTATTGAACCAGGGCTCTGCCTGCATCCCATAATAGTGGTATAATACTGGACCATGGCTGACTAAGGCTTAGTTTCCTTTGATAAGCCAATTGCAGGTAAAAATGAGCTTTGACAGACATTTGTCCGGAACCCTAACCCTTGCCCACTACCTTACCCTAAGGTCAGTTTCATGGTCATTAAATAGCCAAATTAGACGCTTAAATAGTCATTAAATAGAAAAATCATAATTTCAAAAAAAATTTAAACAAATATTTTTTTATTAAAAAAAATCGTTTTATCAATGTGGAAACTGACCCTAGGTTACAATACTTAGATGCACACCCCCAACAAATAGGTATTTCAATGGCCACCACTTGAGTAACCAAGTTACCAACCCGTCACAACTGGTGGTGACTTACTATTCAGGGCATCTTTAGCCATAGACTCTATTCGACCCTTGATATCCATACATACACATACTTATCACATCCAAAATCTAGTGTTAATTATTGCCCCATGTTCACCCATAAACCTCAAAATTGAGATAATATCCCATAACCTCAAAGACTATTAGAAGTCACCACCTCAGCCAATCATTATAGTTGGCCAATTAGAAGTAGTCATTACCGGTCATTGAACTCCGGATTAGAGCATCTCCACCCATAGCCAGCAATTTGGGCCTCCAACAATAAACCTCACATCCAAAGGTACATGGATATTTAGCATCCCTCACTCATAAACATGAAATTGGCACTGTATAAAAGTAGTGTACGAGTAGAACAAACCATCAGGAGGACTAATCAAATCAATTTGACATATCAACAATCCAACCAATTATATAGCAAGAGTTGGATCATCACAATGCCTTTTGCTTACCTTTTTTCTTTTGCCCATTTAAAACCCATTTCCTTACTGCAAATCAACATAATAAATGTTCTTCCTCATCCAAAATTGCAATACAATGTGTATGTAGACTTCATCTAAATATTGGCATGCAGGTTATTTTCCTGCTACTACTGCTGGAGATGAAGAACATTGAGCATCTCCACTCCCAAAAAAACTGGAAACAAACTACTCCTTTTATTTTAGAATAGAATACTGTTTAATGATCACCATCCCCACCCTCAAACGTCATAAAAGCCCCCCTTTAAACACTGAAAGACCATTTATGTCCAATATTAAGCTTATTATGTCCAATAATTCAAAACTTATACTCTGATTCAAACCCTAGTTATTTCCAGTATAGTACAAGTTCATGAACAGTCCAACCAAGAAGACAACTGAAAATTGCAGGTATGATGCAAGGTTCAAATTCCCTCCATAGTTAGTCGGTCAGTCAGTTAGTTAGAGACTGGAGACTCTCTCTATGCCTCATGATATAGTCCGAAGACTTGTACACAGTATTATTAAGCTAGCTCCCTATCCACTAGAGCAAGCTTTTTTTTTAATTTTTAATTTTAATTAATTTTTAATTTATTTAATTTATTTATTTAGGTCCCCTCTTTTTTAGTTGATTCTGTAGAGTTAAGTTTTTTCTTTTTTTGGGTGGTTTCATGGGGGGAATGAATTAATTCCCATAGAATAAAATGTGGGAATCGTATGAGAGAGACACAATGTAACAACGTATGTGGCACATTATGATATTCTTCCTTTGAATTCTCACCACCAGCTCAAAATGGGAGACAGAAAGTGGGATTATGCATGCGTTCCTGCTTTATTATTATTATATATAATAAGGCTCTTTTGTTGCTTTGCTAGTAGTGCAAGCAAGCTCTTCTTCCCTTGACTCTGACTAACTGACCAGCTAGTGCACCTCACCAATTATTGGGTTGGTCTAAAAATAGGGAGTTTTTTCTTTTTAAAATATTTATTTATTTATTTATAAAAAATCTAGAGAAGCACTAACTGACCCAACTGACAAGCCAAGGAAAAAAAATTAATTAATTTTTTTTTGGGGTAGCCTAAATGGCTATCATCCATAGGAAATAGGTTTTTTTCATCAATTTTGTGAAGTAGATGGCCTGGCAATCATCCACAAGAGGAATCAGGCAAATTTTTTATTTGAGGGGGGGTGGGGGGGGGGGGGGGGGAAAAGGGAGTTTTTTTTTCAAAAAGGGGTGCTTTCAGTTTTTTTTTTTTTCTAAAAATAGGGGTTTTTGGTTGTTTTTTCCCAAAAAAT